>ERZ761602.493-NODE-493-length-85759-cov-49.925464_pt1 | contig 85759 bp, 70 predicted proteins | sample MGYA00512165_ERZ761602 | MGnify/ENA primary metagenome ERZ761602 (study PRJEB28899, sample SAMN02445085) | bioreactor sludge metagenome | biome: EBPR sludge; isolation source: Thorneside wastewater treatment plant | place: Australia: Brisbane, Thorneside...
TGGGAAGGCCCCTGCCTGAGTCCATGGGGTCTGCGCTTGGGCAGCCAATGGAATTAGGAAAGCACCTATCACCAGCATGAGTAGAAGTTTTTTCATTGTTACTTCCTATGTTTGATGAATGAGAATTGGGGTTTCAATTAGGGTTTGCGAAAGCGTTTACATGCTTACAACGTGCAAGATTACGGCTTTTTTGGCACAAGTGCAAGTAGAATCAGTTCAAAATTCGGCCCCAGCAAATGTTATCTGTGCCTTATTTGTTATTACTCTGATAATTAAGCATTGTTTTATAAACACTTATGGAAAATAGACAGGAAAAAGAAACGATCTGGACTCGCTGGCCCGACTTTTCTTCCTCCTGTCTATACAATCATTTTCGCACTGTTTTACAACTTCATTGAGACGGTAAGGCGGTTGATGGCATTGAAGTATTTTTGGGCTTCATAGGCATAATCCACACCAAGGTTGATGCCACCAAAACGATACCGAATACCCGCTCCTGCACTTAAACCACGGACACTATCGGTCATCAGCAATTCATTGTAGCCCCCCCGTAAGATCACCAGATCTCCGAGTAAGCCCAGTTCTGCCCCCAGATTGAGGAACTGCTCCGAATTATTGGGGCTAAGTGCATCCACCGCGAGGGTTAGACGGGCTTGTTTGGTTTTGATTACCTCGCCCGCCAAACCGATACGCATCATCAGGGGCATCCCAAATTTATCGGTCCGCAGAAAACCGCGCTGGCTCTCATTGTTCCCTTCTGCATTTTGGTCAATATCGGTAGTAATGAGCAAATCATCTCCACCCATTTGAAGTTTGGTTCCAAAGTTGGTGATGGCAGCCCCCAACCGAATTCCACGGAAGGGCGTTACGAACAAGGTCCCGATATCTATGGCCACTCCATTGGCGCTGGAGTGCCAAATGCGTTCCGAGACCAATTTAGCAGTCCCGCCAATAGAGAAGCGGTCAGTTAGCTTGCGTGCATAAGAAACAGAAACGGCATAAGAAGCCGCATTGAAGGTCTCCCCTGTTCCATCTTGTTCCTCGACGGTAATCACCTCCATTTCTGGTGTGCGGATTGAGGTCATACCGACCCCTAATGTACCTCCTGCCAGCGGCGTACTAAAAGCACCATAGTTGAAGTTAATCTGGTTGATCCATTTTGCGGTCTCGAAACTCAGACTGGGATTTTCCAAACTGGTAAGGCCCGCCGGATTCCAGTAGATCGAGGACAGGTCATCCACCTGCGCCGTCACCGCATTTCCCATCCCTGTAGAACGAGCGCCTACAGGAATCGAAAGAAATTCGGCAGCAGTCGTTCCCCGATTGGTGACATTCCGGGTGTCTTGCGCCGAGGCCATTCCAGCCATCAGCAGCATCAGGCAAACCGCAAGTCCTTGTTTGAAAAGTTGGTTTTTCATGTTGGTGTCCTCCTGCGGTTACTTAATAATGGCAAAAGTTCCGGTGGATTCCCCAAGTCCGGGCGCTTCTACGTGATAGACATATATTCCGTATGCCACCGAGAGGCCGTCTTCGCTTTGGAGATCCCATTCCAAGGCCCCATCCAGCATATCACGGGAAGTGATATTTGCTCCATAGTCACGGCTCAGGGTTTTTACCAAGCGACCGCTAACGGTATAGATACGGATGGTACAGTTGGTTGGAAGGTTCATGAACTTAATGACACGTGGCCCACGTCCGGTAGAGAATGGGTTCAGCGGTTCAAAGCGGTTGGTCGCCACATAGGGATTGGGAACCACCTTAATTTTGTCTAAGGCAGAAGTAGCTTTTTCGGTATCTATTTTCGATGCCTCGGTCGAGAACTCAAATTCATCCGAAGACAAAAGCGGTTTACGCAGGTTCAGCGTGATGTTATCGCCCGTAGCCGGATTCTTCCGGTCTTTAAAGGTGAAGTTTAGGCCAACGCGCCACGTGATGATTTTTTGACCGGAAGTATCGCCTACCTTCGGTTCATAGAAGATGATAAAGTCTGATTCACCAAATGTGGTATCGTTGCTAAACACCCCTGGAATAGCCGGGTTGTCAACTTCAGGTCCGGTCAAATCCCAGAATCCATACTCAATCGGAACTTCCCGAACACCACCTGCTCCATCGGGTTCGAGGCGATAAACTTGGAAGTTTGTCTTACGGGCGGGCAAAGTGACATTCGAGCGAACTTTCAGTTGAACAGATTGTCCTTGCCCCGGCTCTACGATTTTAATCCGATAGTCTGCCGGATTCCGCAAGCCCCGTACAAAAGTTCCTCCTACATATGGTTCAAAAGTAATGGGATAGACTCCATTATTAGCAGCACCCGCACTGTTTTTCCAAAACGACTCGGCACTGTTTAAGGTGACAAACGGCTCATTCTGGAAAATCAACCGGAAACCAAGGGCGTTTCCAGCAGCATCAAACAATGGAAATTCTGTTCCGGCTTTTAATCCAGCACTTTGTTTTTGCAGTAGGAACTTCCCTACAGTGACATCATACAGAGACCAGCTTTTGGTTGTGAGGGTATCCGGAAGGTTGGGATTAGCGGAAACAATCAAGGTATCACGGAACGTAATCCGGTACTTATTGTTGTTTTTAATCACCGTAGGATCAATTATGGCATAATCAATTTTGGAAGACGTCAGCCCTTTGGTCCGAACAATTGGCGCTGTTCCTACAAACGTAGCGGGTGTATAACCAGCGGCGGCTGGCCCCGGTGTAATCTTTATCACGTTTTTCGCGGTCTCGATTGTTCCATCCGGCAAGCGACGAATCCGGACCGGCGCCTCGGTCGGGGAGATATTGGCAGTCGCAGCACCAAAATCGTAAGACGTAATGGCATAATAATACGTGATTCCATTCTCTACCGTAGTATCCACAAACTTGTGTACCAATCCGCTATCATTACCCAGATAGAACTTCACACCGTTTACGTCCACAGGATGGAAGCCATTTACGCCGTTTTTGAGGTCGAACTGGGCAATCGGTTTTTTGTAGCTCAGGTTGCCATAGCCATCTGTGATCTTGAGGGCATCCAAGAAAGCCGGATCTGTGGCGCGGTATATCCGGTAGCCTTCAAAATCTTTGGCAGGTAAGCCGAGACCTAAAAGAAACTGATCCACCGATTCTTCGGCGGCGCTATCCCAGTACAAGGTTACGGACTTATCGCCGGGAACCGCAGTCAAGGCAGGGACCGCAGGCGCTTGTGCAAATTGGTAATCCTCGGCATATGCCTGATAGGCATTATCACGTTTGCGCAAAACGTTTGTCCGATCGGATCCTACCTGAATCGAGAGGGAAATCCGTTCGGTTTGTCCGGCTTTCAGCGGGAAGATACCACTCGAAACCACAAGGTCATTTTCACCGGGGGGCGGTTTTTGGGTATCTAATTCCCCTGGTTTCATATACTTATTAAACAACTCTTGGTCGGACTGGCGGTTGAAGTCTAACGTGAAAGCCGGAATGATTTTCACGTTTGTCAAACCGATTTGGTCAGACTCGGAGACATCTGTCACGTCTATATTTTTCTCGCCAGGGAAAGCGGTTCCGGCGCCTGTGGTTGGTGAACGGTCCCCATCGCCAATATCGCCTGTAAACTGTACACCATCCAAACCAGTATCGTCACGGAGTGGATCCCAATCACAGTCATTGTCTAAACCATCCGAACGGCTTTCGTCAATCATTTCATCTATCATTTCATCAATCCCTTCATCAATGGCGCCATCTTTGTCATTATCCACACCGTCGGCATAGGGTTTTCCGAGGTCTTCCGACCCCACTTGATAGAGGATGATATTTGTTCCGGGTACGCGATAACGGCCATACGGATCATTTTTGGCGGCGTCAATCATGGCTTGGGTCACCAAGGGAGAACCTGCTTCCGAGAGGTATTCTTCACAACCATACCGCACCTTACCTTTCGAGTCTCCTGCGGAGTTGTCATTATCAATTCCGTCTTTAAATCCTTTTCCTACATCGTCTTGCTCGATCATCAGCAAGTGTGTTGGGCGTGGGCTTATTCCTGCCAAGAAGGGGTCTGTTTCGGGATTAGGCGGCCAACGCAGCCATTTGTCTGAAGAACTGGCAGCCACCATCTCGGCAGTCACAACGGGGCTATCATGCTCTCCGTCCCCATCGTTGTCCACAAAGTCCGCATAACCCACCCCACGGCTCGAAGCTTGTGCATCGGTAAAGGCGATATGGGCGCGGTTTTCGTCAATCAGACCATTCCCATTGTCATCAATCCCGTTCGTCGGATCTTCAGTGGCAATCATAGCATTGGTTACAATAGGGCTGCTACACTCACCCGTTATAATATCACAATCATTGGTAGAGCCATCGCCATCGTTGTCAATACGATCCACCGAGTTACCCGGTGTTTCGAGGAAAGCAATGGCCGCCACACCCACTTTTTCGGAACCAAAAGGCTCGGTTCCAATACCATCGGCATCGGTCATAAAGGCCACGTCCTCGGCCAGATCAAAGAACGGGATATCGTCTGAGGCGTCTCCCCCCACCAAGTCGGCCAGCCAGATGGAAACTCCTACTTTGTTCAGGTCTTTAGAACCATCGTTTTTAATTCCATGTAACAGGAAAACCACATCCTGAATCAGAATCTGGCTCCAAGCCAGCACACGGGCATCCACCACCAAACCAAGCCCCTTACGAGTACGATCGGTATCATCCGGAAAGAAGTTGGGGTATCGGTCATACTGGTCGTCACCGGCTTTATAGAAGAACTCTTGGTCTGCATTAAAAATGTCCTTACCAAAGAAACCATTCCAACTGCCCCGCCATCCCGGATCGGTGGTATCATTGGCTTTATCGGGCCAAGTTGCAGGCCACGAATTGGGTTCATCAGACTGTGCGATTCCAAAGGCACGCCCAGCCGGATTCACATAACCCTTGATAGGCCGGAAGTTCCAAGAATTGGTTCCATTGTTCAGGTTATTCCGAAAATTGGCCACATCCACAATATAGAGTGGCTTGCCGTCGGTAGCAGCCACTTCTGCCCCCACCCACATTTGCGACAGGGCCACATAGATACGGTTGGTGTTTTTAGGCCATTCATAGAAAATGTCTCCCGGCTCACCGGATTGCGCGGTTTGCAGGAAGTTCGTGATTGTTGCGCGGAGGTTATTACCATCCACCACGTCTTTTCGGCGCTGCAAATCGTCCACACGCTCCTTACTGGGCACATGGTTCCGATCTACCACGCCTTGCGCTCGTACCTGCCCCACCATGAGAAGGGCAACCGGAACGAGGAGGTATCTGAGGAAAATTGATCGCATATGGTTATTCATTAAGGCTTTGGGGCTTCTATTAGCAGCCCCTTGGCACGTCTGCTTTAAAATTTAAACTCCACACCCAAGTGAGCGCGACGAGGTTCGGAATAGTTGAATGGCCGAATCCAAAATCCCGGATCGAAACTGGCGGCATCCCTTACCTGAAGCTGGATATTCGGCTTTCCAGTATCTCCATAGACGCCAGTCACGTTGCGACGATCCAGCAAGTTAAAGACCTGTAAGAACACCTTAGGCTTTACAGCACCCAGTTTGAACTCACGATTGATGTTCAGGTCAACCTGAAATTCTGCTGGCATCCGACGTGAGTTACGAGCAAATTCCGGCTGAACGTTCGCCCCAAAAAGAGAAGCTTTCCCAAAACTTGGCGTAAAAGGGAAGCCAGTCCCATAATTGAAGAGCATTGACGCCCCCCAGCCAGCAATGTTGGTGTAGGCAGATCCGGCCAAACGATGGCGTTGATCCCAATCCAAAGGCAACAAAGCAATCGTAGGCTGGGAATTGCTCAATAGTGAAAAGAACTCGTCGTTTGGGTTAGAGTTCGAGCCTTCCACTACCTGGAACGTATAGCTTAGGTCTGCGCCCCAATTGTTCGAGTAGGATTTATTAAACGAGAACGTCACCCCACGTGTATTGGCATAGTCCCGGTTAGCAAAGTTCACATACGTAGTTCCCGGAATCTCGGTGGTAATGATAGGCGAGGTTGCTACCCAGTTACGCACATCGCGGTAATAGGCCGTTACGTCCACCACATAATCCCCAAACCCCTGACGAACCCCAATTTCGTACATCACGGTTTTTTGGGCTTTTAAGTCCGGATTTCCGAAAGGCCCGTAGGTACCAGAATTGGTGCGGATTTTATACCCGTAGTTATCAAAAAGACGATTGAGGGTTGGGATTTGGAGGAAATGCCCATAAGAAAAGTGAATAACCCCTTTCGCTGTAATCGGGTAGGCAACACCAAGACGGGGAGAAAGCTGAAACTTTGGCGTTGCATCCTCATACCAATAGGCCAACCGTTCTTCAAGCGTCTTTTTATTGCTATCCACTTCTTCTGCTACATCAATCACACCATTATTATTGGTGTCTTTATAGATATTCGTTTTTTTGAAAGGTGCATACACGTTTGGATCCGCTGGATCCGCCAAGACCTGACCATTGGAGTTAAAATAATCAAACCGAAGACCCGCATTTATAATCAGGTCTTCATACTCCATCTTGTCCTGAATGTAGGCACTTGCGGAAAAGGGCTTGATGTCACTAAACGAAGAATAATCAAGCGAAGTTGGATCTGGGATTGCAGGCTTGAACGGCACAATTGGGTTGCCATCTGCATCCACTTTAGGAATCAAGCCATAAGCCGTCAGGTTCATGAGGTCTTGTTTGGCCTCAAAACCCATCTTAATTAAGTGGTGCTTCGAGACTTGGCTCGTAAGCGCCCCTTGTAAAATTTGGCTTCGGGTATCCCGATCGTACCGCCCCAAGTCGGTACCACCTCGTTGAAAACGGCTTCCACCCCTTACTACAGTTTCCCAGACGCCCGGAATCACCTGAACAGAGTCCGGAGGCTGATTAAAGAAATTGTTATAACGGCTATCCAATGGATCATCGTACAAACCTCCTTTGGCATTTCGGAAAAACATTCCGGCATCTATATTATAAAAAGTCTTGTTCGAGATCAGATGAGTAAACTTAACCTTCACATCGTAGCCCAGATCTTGGTTACGACCACGGCCGTCTGGTGCCCAGCGTAAGCCAAAATCTCCATTTCGGGATTCAGACTGATTGGCCAATCCAATGACATTGATAAACATCTTGTCGTTGAGCCGAACCTTAAAATTAGCCTGAAGGCTCAAGCGCTCAAAGTTATTCATCGGGACCAAAGCACTATCACCGCGCGTTCCGTCTATATTGTATTTCCGCACGCCGTAAAACCAGCCATCATTCTTGAAATAACGGGCCAAAGCAAAGACAGACACCCGATCTTTGAGAATAGGGCCATCTAAGGATACTTTGGCATTTTGGTAATGTAATGGATTGGCTGGCAAATATCCGTAAGGATCTACATCGCGGTATTGTACCCCACGAACAGTATATTCACCTGCATTGGTTCCACGCAAATAGTCTTCTCCGCCCTCCCCACTCACAAGGTATGATCCGGAATACCACTCTGCAGAGCCACCCCACTTGGTAGGGCTTCCTTCTTTCGTCACCACATTGATGACTCCCGACATGGCATTGCCGTGCTCGGCATTGAACGTGCCAGAGATCACCTGTAGCTCTTGAATCCCTTCATTTTCGATTTGTACCGACTGGGATCCGTCGTAACTATCGGTAACCGCCACACCGTCCACCAAGACCTTAACTTCACTGGAACGACCGCCTCGGATGTGTAACGAGCCGTTTTTTGATGTTACGCCCGCTTGTGCACCCACCAACTGACCCAATTCCTGTACTGGCATGTTGTCAATCGTTTGGGCAGAAACACGGGATTCTGAACTGGTGACATCTTTGCGCACCTTAATCGCATCTGCAATAATAACAACCTCTTTTTCCGAAGCGATTACCTGCTCGCGGAGTTTGAAGTCGGCAGTGGTAGTCAAGCCGATATTTACATTCACTTGTTCGCGTTTTTCGGTTACATAACCGACAAAAGATGCTTCGAGTGTGTAAACACCTGGCCTAACCCCAATAATGACAAATTCACCATTGGGATCCGTCACCGTGCCCTGGGTCGTGCCCAGAATCCGGATAGTCGCCCCTGGCAAAGGAGAGTTAAATTGGGCGTCGAATACTTTTCCGGTGATCTTGCCTGTGGTCTGTGCCCATAGAGGCGCAAGTCCGACAAGGAACAACGAAAAAACACCGATCCAACGTTTGGGTAATCGCATCATAGCTGCGTTGTTTGGGTGATTGGATTCAATATTACTGGTGATGATCGTTTTAGTAGATAAACCTACGAAGGGTAGCTCCCTTCGCGTGCCCCGTCTTTTTTGGGAAAGCATGTAGGGTATTTTCGCATACCTTATTCGCGCTTTCTGTTTATGGGCCATCTTGGTTTTCCTATTCATGTTTATTAGTTGTACAAAGATAGATCATACAATAATCTAGGATTTATATTGGTTTTACTTCTGTATTTTCCTTCGAGGGTTGTTCTATAACGGGCCATCACCCGCTCACTATAGGTATTCCAAAGCAACCTCCGGACATAAGGCTCGGCCTGTTCAAAATTCATGGGCAACGGCGGCAGTTTATCCCCAACTTTCAGCAACACATACTTTCCCGAAACCTCTAATGGCCCCAAAATCGTGCCCTTTTCTGCCTTCCAAACGGCTTCGGCCAAGCCTCCCAATTCTGACCGTGTTACAAAACCCAAATCTCCTTTTGCGTCCTTCCCGCCCGGACGTTCAGAATATCGCTGGGCGGCCTCTGCAAAATTTTCAGGCGTAAGTTCCACTTTTATCACCCTCGCGGCATCAAGGGTAGAGACCAATATTTCCGAAACCTGCACTTTTTCATCAGAAACCATATTGGCACGATGCTGCTGAAAATACGCCCGCATCGAGTCTGCCGGAATTTGAATGGTTTGATCTATACGTGCCATTTCTTCACGTACCACCCAGTCCTTCATATTCAGGCGAACAGATTCTTCAAATTCGGGGAGTTGGTGCAACTTCAAGCCCTTTGCCCGACTTATCATCTCGTCCTGTAACAATAGCCCAAGAATAAACCGCTCCAATGCTGGCTTATCCTGAATGGCTGCACGCTGCTTGACAGAGGTAAAAGCCTCCGCAACCGCCCGAAATTCCGCAACAGTCCAAGTACGACGCGATCCAGAACGGCCAAAAGTTACCAAGGGTTGTTTTTGCCAATTGGGTTGCTTCGCCAACGCCTGAAGCTCCCGCCTGCGGACAGGGTCTATGACACCACCATCTAATTGCAATACCAAACGATTCAAGGAGGCCTGATTCCAAACAGGCTGTATTTCGGATTCGAGTTGATTTGTATGTTGGGCACGAACTTCACGGCGCTTTTGAATCAGAAAGTATTGTGTAAGTCGGTCTTTTCGGGTAAGGAACTCCGACTCAGTGACAATTGGTTTTGTAAACTTCTCATCTAAACGAATGATGGAATACCCCAGCGCCGTCCGAACTGGCTTGGAGATCTCGCCCGGCTTAAGCCGAAAAGCCGTCTTTTCAAACTCAGGATCCATATCCTCGAACTCAAAAGTCCCCAAAGATCCACCACGATTCGCTAAGACGGTATCCGCAAAGACTTCTTTGGCAAGCACATTCCAATCCTCACCTGCCTGCACACGTGCATACAGGCGGTCTGCCGATTCTTTATCACGCACAAACAAATGACTGGCCTTCATGGTGGTATAGGCCCGTAACAAGAGTTCTTGTAATTCTGCTTCGGAAGGGGCTATATCCCGATACATCACACGAGACGTATAGGCTTCTATGCTTAACTTTCGGCGTACTTGCTGCTCCCATGCTTTGTATGCAGCCGTTTGAGAAATACCCCGTTCTTCTGCTGCTCGAATAATCATTTCTGTAGAGACCATCGTTTCCAGCATGGCCTTTCTCAACCGAGGATCGTCCTTCAAGCCTGTTTTTAATAAATAATCGGTATAACGTGTCTGGAATTGCGAAGTAGTAATGATATTACCAGCCACATCGGCCAAGGCCGGCTGCGGCTGGGCAACGGTATATTGAACCAGCACCATCAATACCAGCAATCCCAATCCTTTTTTGAAAAGCATGTTGTGTACCTCAGTTGGAGCGATTCTACACCTTGTACAGGTGGCTATAGATTCAAAAAGAATCCCAAAAGTGTAAGCGCTTACAATATATCAAGATTAAAATGTATTCTCTATAAAGAACAAACCAATTACCCGTAAACTATGGCCCCGATCGCTGTATTTAGCCTTTTATGGAAGTATTGCGGGCAACCAATTCTGGCTCCAGACTGAGGTGTGTCACCTCGGAGTTCGGATCTTGCAGCCGTTTAAAAAAATGCTCAACCGCCAAACCACCCAAAAAATTCATGGGCTGTCTGATGGTACTCAGGCCTGCAAAGGCTGCAAGTTTTACATCATCGTAGCCGATCAAGGCAATGTCTTCTGGGCAACGCAGCCCCAAGTCGCGAAACGCCCGTAAAGCGCCTAATGCCTGAACATCGGAAGTTGCGAAAATTGCCTCTGGCTTTTCTGACTGCTGCAAAAGTCGAAGGGTATCCTCATATCCACATTCTTCATTAAAGCCATGCACCACCAAATCTCGGCTTTCAACCACCAAAGATGGGTCGAAAGGAATCCCAGCTTTTTGCAAGGCACGCTGATAGCCAATTTTACGATCTCGCGCCGGAACTGCCGCCAAATTTGCAGCGACCAAGCCAATCTTTCGATAACCCACTTGGAGCAGGTGTTCTACGGCCATTTCCCCACCTTTTCGGTTGTCCACAGCTATGGAGTCGAATAGTTCATGGTAGGAATCTACCAAAATAACAGGTTGAGAGAAAGAGTGGAGCCAATCTGCCTGTTCATCGGTGAGCCAAGTAGAAAACAACATCATTCCCTCACTCCTCCCGCGCTGCATGGCGCGTTCCAACTGTGCCGGAGCCTGGTCAGGGTCAATGACGGGATAGATGGTAAGGTCAAAATCCGTCCCAAAAATCCGTTCTTGAAGACCACGAATCACTTCCAGAAAAAAATAATTGGCCATCATAGGAATTATGGCCGAGATCAGAAAGGTATTTTTACGGGCAAGACTTTGTGCAGAGGCATTGGGCTGGTAATTGTGACGCTCCGCTATTTCAAAGATACGTTTACGGGTTTTTGACGAAACCCGTGGATGGTTGTTGAAGGCACGAGACACCGTTGCAATGGAAACATCGGCTTCTTCGGCAATATCATAGATAGTCACAGACACGGTGAAGCAGGATTAAGCGATAAAGGGGGTACAAATTGACAAAACATGTAAGCGCTTACAAATTAGGGTGCGTTACATGGAATTTCAAGTCATTAACCAAATATTTTTGGTACAACCCGTACAGTAACCAAAAGAGGCTCCAAGAGCCTCTTTTATACACGATTATCAAGGGTTTAGACCGCCTCTTCTTCCCAATCTTCAATGGTTTCCAGAATGGCTTCCACAATCTGGCTTTCTTCTACTGTCCGGATAACCTCACCGCGCTTAAACAGATGCGCACGTCCGCGTCCACAGGCCACGCCCAAATCGGCTCCTGCTGCCTCACCCGGCCCGTTCACCGCACACCCCATCAATGCAACATTTAGGTTTTTACTAAACTTACGTGCATTAACGGCTTGCTCTACCTCTTCTGCAATTTTAAACAAGTCCACCTCTAAGCGTCCACAAGTGGGACATGCAATAATATTAACGCCAGGCCTTCCCAGACGCAATGATTTTAAAATCTGATGGGCAATTTCCACTTCTTTTACCGATTCAGTGGTGAGCGATACACGAATGGTATCCCCAATGCCATCGGCCAACAACGCCCCTATGCCAATGGCCGATTTGATGGAGCCTGTCTGCCAAGTTCCGGCCTCGGTCACCCCCAGATGCAAGGGGATGTCGGTCCGTTCAGCCAGCAAACGATATGCCTGAATCATAAAAAACACGTCCGAGTGTTTGACAGACACAATTATATCATGGTAATCGTGTTTATGACAGATTTCGATATGGCGCATCGCACTCTCAAACAGGGCTTCGGGCTGAGGGTACCCATATTTATCCATGATATCTCGTTCTAATGACCCCGAGTTCACCCCAATACGAATAGGCACACCCTTCGCCTTGGCAGCGAGTAGAACCTCCTGCTCCCATTCAGGCTTCCCGATATTGCCGGGGTTAATCCGAATTTTCGCGCATCCGGCTTCGATGGCCTTAAGGGCATATTGATAGTTAAAATGGATATCGGCCACAATGGGAACGGGTGAACCTTGTACAATGTCCGACAAAGCGGCCACATCTTCCGGGCGCGGCACAGCTACACGAACAATATCGGCTCCCGCTTTGGCCAAGCCGTCAATTTCGGCAAGCGTAGCGGCAACGTCATGGGTTTTAGAAACAGTCATGGACTGAACGGAGACGGGGGCACCCCCACCAATTTGGACATTTCCGACATGAACAGCTCTTGAAATACGACGTGGTCTCTGCATGGGTATTTTTGGGTCTGAAGGAATGAGAAATAGATTAAGCCTTTGCTTTTACGGATAAGGTGGTATTTTGGCCCCGTTTGGCATTTTTTTCATGATCTCGGCCTTTGGGCGCAACCAAGCAACCACTGGCCGATGATCTGAATATTCAACTGATAATACTTTTGCCAAAACAGGACGCCAATGCCAACTAACCAACATATGATCTATCTTAAACAACGGCTGATGGCTATGATAAGTACCTCCCCATCCGGCTCCCGTTTCAATAAATACATCTGTCATCCCACTGGCAAATTCGGCATATGCCCAATTGTGGATGGTGTTATTAAAATCTCCCACCACCAAATAGGGTAGGGTTTCTTTTTCAAGAACGTTTTTTAATAACCGAACTTCTTTTGCCTGTATTTGGTACGCCCGACCATACTGAAGGCTCAAACGTTCTATAATATCCCCCAACGACTTCCCACTGCGCATCAACTTCCAAGGTTTTTGTTCTCCCAAAGATTGAAGGTGAACATTGTACACAGCAAACCAAAAGCGTCCACTTTGAAGAACTGATCTGGTGGCAAAATTCTGGTTCGACTCACCATCATCCACCTGATAAGCTTGGACAGTATCCGGTCGGATCAATCCACGAGTCAAAATGGGATTGCTAAACGAGCGCACCTTTTTTAATAATGCACTCGGCGCAAACGTATAGGAAAGAGAATCCTTCAAATAGTACAAATAGCGCGTTGATTCGGTACCTTTAGGGAGTTGCCAGAAATAAGATTCCTGAAAAAACAAGAGGTCTGGATGCTGCTGCTCAAACAACGTATCCCACGCATCAGCAGGAACATTAGCCGCATTATAGGTCATCAACTTTAGGTCCCTGGAAGTACTCGAGACTGCAGCCAAGCCAAAAGGCCACATCCGAAGGGCAATCAGAAAAAGACCTGTTATGGATAGAACAAAAGAGAACCACTTCCTTTTCCAAGCCAAAATAAATATGCCCGGAACCAACGCAACCGACCAAAACGGCAGTAAAATGCCTGTAATCTGTAATGGCCAAAACACATCGGATGGTACATAACGGGCTGCAAGCCCACACCAAACAACAATTAGCCACCCAATTTGCCAAAACAAAATAAGACGTACCCACCAAAAGGTTTTTGTGCGGGGCTTTTTGAAAGATAATTTCGTTCGTAAATGAATAGAACGGTCAGACGAGGAGCGGTCATTTTTTACTGGCATCATACAAAGCCTGCTTTTCTTCAGGCGTCAGGGACTCATACCCCTGTTCATTAATTTTGTCTAAAAGTCGGTCTATGATTTCGTTATCGGGCTTTTCTGTATTCTTTTCAGTTTTGTGCGTTTCTTTCGCCTGATAAGATTTTCGATCCGGAATGCTATAATGCGAAAGCGCTGGCTCACGACGAACTGGCGGGCGGGGAGCAACAGGTTTCCGAACTGGAGAAAAAAACACCCGTGCCCATGAATGTACGTCCACCCCACGTTTTGCCAACTCGGAAGTCCCCCAGCCAAAAGCAGCAGCAGCAGCCCCCCCAAGCAGCCCTCCGGGCATGGTTGCGTATAACACTAAAATTAGAAATGCCATTACCCAGAAAGGGACTTCAAAGAAAAACAACGGAATACGGGCTGTAGGAGACTGGTGAGCCACCGAGAAAGCCACCGCAATAATGCCCAAGTGTGCACCATAAACAGCACCTCCCTGATCCAAAACAAAAGTGGCCACCAGCCAGTAAATGATTCCTGCAAAAACACCTCCACCCAGAAACTGCCCAACGAGCCGGTGCGGTGGAGCAAAATCTGAGGACATCTGTGTAATGATAAAAAACCAGCCCAACAAAAAGAAAAAACTGATCAGGCCAAACAAGCCGGTGAGCGGGTTTACAAATAGATGCGTAACCAATTGAAGCGGCGTTAGCCAAGAGATACCCGGTGCCAATACAAAAGCCTGAAAATAAACATCTCGGAGTCCCGGAAGAAGCAAAACAACCAATCCCACGATATACGTCACAACCAATACCGCAAAGATTTCGCGGAATCCTATCCGTTGCATCAAATACCAAAGACGCAGTTTATCTGCCCATGACGGTGTATGTCCCATATCAATATGTATTTACTGCCTTCTTCGACTTATGACTTGTCCAATTGGTTTATAAAATAGCAATTTTTTCCCTCTACGAAACGGCTCTGGTAGCTAAGTACGTTTTTTTCCGAATGGAAGGCGGTAACCCCACTTGAGCATAAGTATCAAACCCACAACCATTCCCCCCAAATGGGCGAAATGGGCAATATTAGAAGCCCCGCCGGAAACCCCATTCATCAATTCGAGGACACCATAGATCAATACAAACCATTTGGCCTTTATGGGTACTGGAAATGGAAAGAAATAAATTTCGTAGTCCGGATACATCATGCCAAAAGCAAGCAAAATGCCAAAAACACCACCGCTGGCCCCTACCGTCGGCGCAATGTGTCGCAAGTCTAACCAATGTATTTCGTACCAACTCACGGATAATTGTGCAACAGCAGCCCCCACTACGCAAACAAAGTAATACAACGCAAAGCGGCGCGGCCCCCAGGCGCTCTCTATATGCGCTCCAAACATCCATAGCGCATACATATTAAGAATCAGATGGAACAATCCTCCATGTAAAAAAGCATAACTCACCAACTGCCAAGGATAAAACGACACATTTCCCGCCAAGTGTGCATCCAACGGCCAGAGAGCCAGATACTTCTCTATGAAAGAGATCGGGCCTCCCATTCCTGAAAAGGTTATTTGGGCAAAATAAACAAGCCCATTCAGGATGAGTAAATTCTTAATAACAGGGGGGAAAAGAGAAAACCGCGAAGGAGGGCGGTAAGAATATGAATTCATGTATCAGTTGGAATATTTTTTTTATTTTGGGATCATAATACAAACGATTCGGATAAATCGTTCCACAGCAGCATCATTTTAAGACCAAAACCCTGCGTTTACCCGCTACCATATTGATATGGTCATACTTGTATCCGATGTTCATTTAGGGCGCGGAGGTCACCGTACAGACCCAACGGCAGAACGTGATTTAGTTCAGGTCTTGGAGTATGCGGCCAAACATCAGGCACGTATCTATCTACTCGGAGATGTATTTGAGCAGTTCATTGAATACCGGTATCTCATTCCCAAAGGCGCTACCCGTTTACTGGGTGCTTTGGCCCACCATGCTGATTCTGGGCTTCATATCCGATATATAACGGGAAACAGGGATCCGTGGCATCTGAATTACTTTGAATCTGAATTGGGGATACCCGTTTTTTTTGATTATCTTATAGAATCTTTTTTTGGAAAACGGGTACTTTTGACACATGGGGATCTCTTTGAATCAACGAAGCGTCTTTACCAGATGTTAAGACCAGTTCTAAGGCACCCAATTTCCACAACCTTGTACCGAAACCTATTTCCGGGTGATGTTGGTTATGCACTGGCCAGAAGGTTTAGCCTATTGACCCTCAACCACCAAACCGACCCCAAAACCATTGCTGCACTTGAAGAAGCTGCACAAAGAATGTTTCTGAAGTATCATTGTGAAATGGTAGTAATGGGACACAGTCACTTAATGGAACTTCGGGTATTTGAACAAGGTATGTACATAAATTGCGGCTTTTGGTATCAAAACAGAACGTTTGCCGTACTGAATGCCAATTCCATAACCTTGAACGAGTGGAAGAGCGGCACCGCCCGACAAATTCAATCCTACCACCACCAGAACGTGTATAACTCATAAACCATATGTGGGGATCTTCACCAACAGAATACACGCAGGATGAACTGCGGCGCTACTTTAACGATCCGGAACGGCGGCATCTTGGCTCCGAAGCCCGCCAGAAAGAACGTATCCAACAACTCGCATTGCTGGGGGTAGCCTCGGTTGCCGGTTTTATCGCCTTCTGTTCCCTCATCGTTACGATCTTTATGATCTTCATGGTAAACGATTTGCCTTCCCTTGATGATCTGCAAAACCCAAAAATCAATCTGGCCTCTATTGTGTATTCACAAGACGGCAAGGAAATGGCCCGTTATATCAAGGCCAACCGAAAATGGGTAGAGCTGGAAAGTGTTTCCCCTTATGTTCGCAAAGCACTCATTGCCACCGAGGACAAGCGGTTCTTTGATCACTGGGGCATTGACTTGCAGAGTACCCTCTCTTTACCGTTTAAGTGGGCACAAGGTAAATCGCAAGGTGGCTCTACCATTACCCAACAGTTAGCACGGAACATGTACGAAGAGATTGGACGTGCAAAAACCTTTACCCGAAAACTCAAGGAAATGATGACAGCCATCGAGTTGGAACGGAATTATACGAAAGATGAAATTATCGAACTCTATTTAAATACAACCGCTTATATGTATGATGCGCACGGCATCGAAGCAGCGGCCAGCACCTATTTTAATAAATCGCAGAAAGACCTCTCTTTGGCTGAAAGCGCACTTTTGGTTGGAATGCTCCAAAACCCTTTCCTCTACAATCCTGCTCGCGAAGACCGGCTTGAAATCTGTACCCGCCGCCGAAATACTGTTTTGGATTTGATGGTAGAGCAGGGATTTATCAAACCTGATGAGGCTGCCACAGCGAAAGAAGAAACAATTCAGGTCAATATTCAGCGGATCACCCCACAAAGTAATTTTGCACCCTACTTTGCTGAGTATGTACGTCAATGGTTAGATGAATGGAGCAAAGACAAGGGTTATAATATTTATACAGACGGGCTTCGGATCATCACAACCCTCGATTCGCAAATGCAAGAAGCGGCAGAGCAAGCATCGGATAAGCAAGGAACTTTTCTACAAGGAATTGCCAATAGTGAGCACCCCAAAAGCCGTTTTGAAAACTCTAGAGACCTCACCGAGTTTATCAAAGAGTCGCAACATTACCGCACCTTCAAAAAACAATTTGGAGAGGAAGGAGCTTTGGAAAAACTGCGTAAAGACACCGCTTTTATGGACTCGCTCAAAACCACTAAAACCAGAATCGAATTGGGTTTAATTGCGATAGACCCAAATAATGGTTTTATCCGTGCATGGGTAGGGGGACGTGATTTTTCTATTGACCAATACGACCACGTGGCAATTGCTAAGCGCCAACCAGGTTCTACTTTTAAGCCTTTTGTCTATGCTACGGCTTGGGAAAATGGCTTTGGTTTGGATTATAAGTTTATTGATGCAGCGGTCACCCTAAATTGTGAAGGTGCCGGACGTTGGCAACCCAAAAACTCAGGAAGTAGGGGTAGCGGCGCCTATGTTCCACTAAAAAGTGCATTAATTAAATCTTTAAACACGGTTACGGCACAGTTGGCGTGTAAGGTTGGAAGCCGCAAGTTTGTCAAATATGCCCAAGACCTCGGCGTCAACGAAAGCTATAAAAAGGTGATCCCGTCACCAGCTATGGCTTTAGGAACAGGAGAGGTCACTTTGCTGGAAATGGCACAGGCCTATACGTCTTTTGCAAGCGGGGGTATTTTACACCTTGCCACACCGATTAAACAAATCCAGGACCGGTATGGCAATGTCATTGCAGATTTTTACCCCACTTACCGTGAAGTACTAAATCCCAACACGGCCTATACCGTCGTAGATGTCTTGCGAGGAGTTATTTCGCAAGGGACCGCTAAAAGCCTACGTGGTTCATTCGGGATTTCGGGAAACTATGATATCGCTGGGAAAACAGGAACAACACAAGAAGCATCAGATGGCTGGTTTATGATGATGCATCCGGATGTGGTACTCGGATCTTGGGTAGGTTTTAACGATCGCAGGGTTACTCTTAGTGGTTCTTGGGGACAAGGTGCGCGGACAGGGATGCGGGTTGTGGGCGATTATTTCAAGCGATTGATAGACGAACAGTTGGTCTCGACTCGTAAGTTCACAAAACCTCAAAACTATAAACCACCGAAGAACACTGTCAAACAGGTTTATAATTCGTATGGCGCAAAGGGTTTCTGGAAACCTCGGCCTAAAAACCAAAATAATGCCAAGAATAAGCCCAATGCGGGTTCTGAAGGGCAGCGCTTTACGCCGCCGCCAGCACCACCAGCGGAGGAACGGAGGTTTGATTGGTAACCAATTATTACTTAGCCGAGCAAATTACTCGGCTTTTTTTATGGATGGCACTTTCCTTCAAAGTAAAGTTTTAGTTGCGGCCACGTCAGACCAGAGGCCTGAATGGTCTGCTTTACGAGAATCCTCTCGGTATTTAAGCAGCCAATTTCTAAGAGACCACCCTGCTGAAACCGAATTTTTGTACCGGACAAGAACCCAAACCGAGCAGGCAATGTCGATACAAGCCTTTCCTTCATCACAAACCGACCGCCCAATAACCAGAAGGCACTATCATTCCTTGCAACGGTATCTTCATCAAATCCTAAAGGGCCAGTCAGTGGTTTCTCGAAAGCACTATTATATCGGAGATAATCGGAATATACCGAAAACCGGAATGTATGTCCAGAACGTTTGATGTGTGCAATACCCAGATTTGTGTCTATTTCCGAGTTTCGGTAAAAAGGAAATCGCATGACAGAAAGGGGTGAATATACTTTACCCGGCACAAAGGCCGGACGCGCTAAGGCCCCCTTCGCGCCTTCAACAAAGAGGTGTTTATGGTGTACTTCCAACCCGGTATTCTCTAAACTCATAAATGGCGCTCCACCACAGTTGTTGCCTGCCGCTTTATGGAGGTATAATCCTTCTTGCGGCAATGAAGCATCGCCACCATCTCCGTCGGCATTTAGGCCATTTGAAGGCCGATCGAAGAAATTATCCCACAACCGCGCCTCCACAATCAGGTCGCCACATCGAGGCACGCCATCAATAATCCGTAGCACTTTGCTGGCACGCAATCCCCCCAACGCATGACGCTTGTTTTCCGCTGCCTCATCGTAGCCAGATTAAGCGTATCGGCCTGTACCCACCCCAGTTGCAACCGATTTCCGGCTCCATAAAATGCGTATGAGCCATACCCCATTACATCAAAGGCCGAATTGGTATGCCCACCATAATAACGGTGGCCAATTTCGTGAACGATCACACGAAGCACTTCTTTATGCGAATTCCCCCTTGCAATCACCCCAGAGCCATGAGGATACCCCTCCACGACCTCCAGATCGCCTAACTTTATCGGTGATACCGCAAAACCGTCTTCTCCACCCGAAGTTCCAAACGAACTAATCCCGCTTCCCTGAATTACTTCCCGAAATCCATTGAACCGATAAACCAAAATGATCATATCAAACTTACCATCCGGCCTACGGTCTGCTCCAACCCCATTCCGATAAGTGTCCCATATCGCAACATCGTCTAATGGCAGGTTTTGGGGATGTGTTCCTACAAACGAGATGGCTTCGTGCGCCATTTTTACGACCCCATTCGTAAACGGTGCAGGCTGCTCAAAATAGTATTTTTGGGGATAACGATGGACATATACATAGGGATACACCATACCCCTAAAATCAAGACGATTTCCGGACATGAGAAGGTAAAAATCCGTCAATGAACCTGTTGTTACGGTACGCTTACCGGGCAGATCTATAAGCCTCCCTTCTTTGGCCCAATAAGGTAGTTTGCGGCGGTTTGGTAAAACATCTAAGGTGTCTAAAGGCCATTCAGTTCTCGGATCATCTGTCCATGACTGAAAAGATCCAATTTTCCATTGGTCTTTGCGTCCTTTTCTGTCTGAACAATGGGGCACATAGGCCATGCCCTCGTACTTTGGAACACCATCTTCATCACGCACATATTGTACACAATGCTCAAAACGATCCTCTTGTGTTTGTACTAACACAATAAGTGCATTCACCTTTCCTGCATATGGAAAATGTCGGGGTGCCGCCCCCTCTTGAGCCAATACCACCTTGCTCATTATAAGAAACAAGACCAAGAAACCATTTATCGCCAAGAGGCATTTTTTTATTTTCATTTTTTGTCTTTTCCAATTGTATATTTCTATGTCCTTACCCCAAACTTACTCAGCGATGACACCCCCCTGCACCCAAGAATACGCCCCATATTTTGCGCATTATATTCAATTAGCCCTACAACATGGAGACTTGATCCATACCTTGAAGTCACAAATGGGTGAGGTTCAATTGGTCTTTAGTAGCTTATCCGATGAAATGGCCCATTTTCGTTATGCAGACAACAAATGGAGCCTGAAGGAAGTACTTGGACACCTTACCGACACCGAGCAGATTTTTGCTTACAGGGCGCTCCGCATTGCAAGAGGCGATCAGACGAGCTTGCCCGGATTCGAGGAGAACCTGTTTGTGGCTTCTGCCCGTTTTAACGAATTTTCGATGGCACGTTTACTGGCACGTTTTATGCACACACGGAGGGCCAGCTTAGACCTACTAACCGCACTCAATCCGGATGAGGCTGCACAAACAGGACTCTCCAATGGTCATCCGACCAGTGTACGTGCGATTGCCTACATGATGGCGGGACATGTAGAACATCATCTCGAATTGGTTCGGGTGAGATACCTCAATATTTCATCCTCTTCTATCAACATTCAAACATCTGCGGCTTAGCGAATTCCTTCAAAGTAATAACGTGCTTCTTCTACCAAGTGTGGTAAGACAAAAAGTACAACCTGATCTCCTTCGTGTATCTGCGTATTTGCGGTGGCAACCTCCGCTTTATCTCCATTTTGGACATATCCAATCACCATGCCCCGTGGTAAGATCAGTGATCGAAGCGGCCCTTTGGTTATAGAGGCTCGTTCACCCGCGACCAACTCCAAAATCTCCGCATCAACGTCCGGAACCGCTGCAATACTGTTTTGCCCTTGACTACGGATAAAATTCATGATGTCTCTCGAAGTTGCATAATTTGCGTTTACCATAGAATCCAGTTCCACAGCATTGGTAAGCGGTATATAGCTGCTTTGCGAGACGCCAGCAATCGTTTTTTTAACTCCATAGTGGGCGGCCAAAAGACTGGTCATCAGGTTCAATTCAGCATCGTCCGTTACAGCAACCAAAACATCAACACTGTCTAAACCTTCCGATGTCAGCATATCTATATTGTACAAAGGCGCATGGATAATCAGCACATGCTCCAACTCATTAGAGATTTTCTCGGCGCGGTTGCGGTCTGGTTCTATCATTTTGATGTGCTTCCGTCGGTCTCGCCCTCCGCCCACATAGAGGTTATTGAGTACCCGCGCCACATTTCGGGAAACATCCGAATTTCCCAGAATCATAATGTCCTGAACCTGTTGTTCGGTGTTTCCGGTAAGCTTAATAACAGCTGGTACATCCTCGGATTTTGCTAAGAAGAATAAATGATCATTTCGCTTCAGGATGGTATCGGCTTGCGGAATCAAGGTCTGGGTATTTCGTTGTATAACCACCAAACGGAATGTTGCATGGGCGTTACTCATCACCATTTGGCGTACCGTCTGATTGATCAGTTCCTTAGACGTCAACCGAAGACCAATCAACATTACCTGCCCATCTACGAATGGGGTAATATCGGTGGCTCCCGCCCGTCGCATAAGCCGTAAAATTTGGTTTGCCGTACTCTCCTCCGGATGTACCACATAGTCTATATCCCACTCGGCAAATGGCGCTTGCTCGAACATTTCGGCAGAAAATAAACAGGCGATGGTACGTACCTGCTCATTCATGCGTTTAGTGAGCATACACGCAATAATGTTGTTTTGTTCATCCTCGGTAACCGCGATGACATAATCGGCACGGTTCACACCTGCAATCCGCAAATCAGAAACAGAAGTGCCGTATCCCTGATGGGTAAAAACTTCCAACTGATCCCGAACGTTTTGTAAACGATCATCGGATTCATCGAGCACCGTTACTTCGTGGTTCTCATTGCTAAGCATCCGGGCTATTTCAACGCCAATTTGCGTAGCCCCTATTACGACAACTTTCATGATGGTTTGTGTGGAACAATGGGTATGGCATTTTCGGAGTAGGTGGAAGGTATCAGAAGATAAGCCAAACCGCCACGAATCAAAACAGCGTACTGGTTTTTGGCCATAACAAGCCCCCTATAACATCATATTTTCGCAGAACCAACGCCTATGTATCTCGACGTCCTACCTCTATAAAGTCAATAGGATTTGTTTTGACACCCAAATCAGATAAGACCACGGTTGGCGAAAGACGTAAAAGACCTTCCAGCGATGATAAGATGATCATGAACCCGAACATCCATAATTTTACCCGCCTCCACTAACTTTTGGGTAACTTTTATATCTTCTCGGCTCGGCTCAAGATTTCCTGATGGATGATTGTGCATACAGATAATACCCGTTGCTTTTTCCAGAAGGGCATGTCGGAAGACTTCCCGAACATCTACGAGGCTTGCCGCCAATCCGCCTCGGTGAATTTCTTTGTCACCCATAACTCGGTTTGAAGAATTTAATAAGACGACCCTAAATATCTCTACGGGCAAATCCCGCATTCTTGGCCCATAAATACGTGCTACATCCTCAGGCCCTGTGATTTTAGGCAATTCCTCCGGAATTTCGGCCTCCACCCGTTTACCAATCTCAAATGCAGCCAACAGTTGAGAAGCTTTGGCTATACCTATGCCCTTCATTCCCGTCAATTCCTTTAAGCTCCTGTGCGAAAGACCACCCAACGTCTTGTATTCGTTTAATAGCTGTTGCCCCAGTTGCAACGCAGAAAGGGAGCCGGATTTCGTGGTTGTCCCATTACCAAAAATCAAGGCAATCAGTTCTGAATCCGATAAGTTTCTTATTCCGCCCGCCGCCAATTTTTCTCTTGGCCTGTCTGAAACATGCCATTGGTGAATAGGCCGGTACGGATGTACCTCATCTTGACCTGGCAGGGCTTTTGGTTGCGTGTCCTTTGTTTCGTAGGGAACGGATTTCATGGATTATTGTATCTAAAACCAAAACATACACAATTTAGCATTTCAGACAAGATGCAGCATAATTTCATAACCTATGCCAGCGAAAAATCTTCGACCTTTTTGGTGTTTCTGCTGGTATGGCTACTCTCATCTTGCCAAACACCCCCAGGCGCAGAGTCTGCAACGATCATTAAAACCCGTGAAACAGTTTCACGAGGGAACAATCGGTTCAGGAAAGCGATCCAAAACCAGAATCCTACGCAAATTGCGGCCTTATATACCTCCCAAGCCCGGTTTTCGGCCCCCAATCAAGGCTTTGTAGTCGGAAGAAGCCATTTAGAAGCATGGTGGAAAAAACAGATGAATGACGTATTAGACCTGCGTAAACAAAGCCTTACGGTAAATGGGAACGAATTTATGATTTATGAAACAGGATTGGCCTACTGGAAAGTTCGGTCACATCTGTCCCTACGGAAGTGGCAGGTAACCACGTATCTTCAGGTCTGGCGGGTACAATCTGACGGGACTTTCTTGCTCGATGCCGAAGTTTGGAACGTTCACAAGACCCCTCTTATTGACGAAAACAAAATCTCACGATTCTAAACATGGCCGAAGCGATAGAACCCGATTGGGAAGCCCTTGCACAGACTGATTGGCAGCGGAAAAAATGGCGCCAGAACGAAACCATATATGGAGTTTGTTGTGTTTATGGCACACCAATTCATCGTGAAGGGACGTATTACTTACGGCCCGCTTATACGGATGGTAAGCGCTGGATGAGCGCTCGTGCGTATCGGGAGATGTGCTTAAGGATAGGAAGGCACTTTTCTAATCGGTATGGACGCGAAGCAATCGAGTAGGAGAAAGTTAACCCACCATTTAAACCTGAACGAATCAAAGGTGGCACGGTTAACTTTCGTCCTCTTACACCACCGGACGTACGAGTCTCGTATCACGGCGGTTCATTAGCGCTTTGCGACGAAGGGCGTACATTTCCGTTAACCGGGTGTACCCCTTTTGTTTTAGACGTTCACGGGTGATCGTTGTGTGCACTGTGAGCGATGCGCCAATATCCTTTGCGGGTGTTACCCCATTCATAGGATTTTTGTTCACTTGCTCTCAACTTCCGAAGTGCCGCTATCCGTGTGCGTACCCGTTTCCATTGTTTTCTGATGCACAGCCACAGCCACACACAGCGGCCTTGTATGTGGTTTCTGTTCGTCAGGTCGGGACTTTGCCGCCGGCTTCCTTCAGATTCCGCCTCGCGACGGACACCCTTGCCTTTGGCTAACACTCCTCGCTGTCAAGCGTGTAGCGGACTTCCACCGCCAAGTCTGCGCACATGCCGGGCGCACCATAAAAATCCCCGCCACTCGGAAAGTGGGCGGGGATGATGTGTAAGCCCAAGCGGGCACCTTAATTCGAGAACTTAGGCAATTCTTCGCCGCCATGGTATTTAGCATGTAATTCACGGGCTTGGCGTGCCCATTCTTCTCGCTCGATGCGATCTGGGAACGCACCAAATGTTGCACCGACCTCTTTAATGTTGTCTTTGGTGAGTGTGGCCACTTGGCGGAAGGTGTAAATTCCATAGGCATTAAGCTTTTTTTCCAAGAATGGGCCTACACCCACAATCTCTTTCAGGTCTTCTTTCTCCCCAATTTCCGCGCGTGGCATCCATGTTGGTAATTCAGGAGGCGCAGACGGGAGACCTTCATCTTCATCCGTAAGTGCTGCAAGTCCCGAAACCATGGTTGCTCCTCCTGAAGGGAAAGCCGGCATGACGGATGTGGCAGCCGATGCTGAAAGATCGGCATTGGCACGTGTAAGGCCAGCCACTTTATCGTTGCAGGCAGAGAGGTCAGCAGAAAGTCCGTTTACTTTGCTACGAAGGCCATTCAGTTCATCGTCTTTGGCAGACAATTTAGCCCGCAGGTCTGCTTCTAGGTTACGCCAATGGGTATCATCTGCCGGAACTTCTTTAACCGTTTCTTTCCGGCGGCTCCAAATCCACCAGCCAATCAAAAGACCCAATAAAAAAGCAAGCAGGAGACAAATAAGTATTTCTGACCAGAGTAACGTCATGATATTTCAAAGTTTAGAAGGTGACAAAGGTATGGTTTAGGTTAACGCAAGACAAACATCACTCGCCTGTTCTTTTGACGGCCCGAAGCAGTTTTGTTATCCGCTACGGGGTTAGATTGCCCATAGCCTTTGGCCGTCAACCGATCTGGATTGGGGACTCCCTGAGCAGCAAGTGCGGCCTTGACTGCTTCGGCTCGTTGCTGGCTGAGGGTCAAGTTTTTGGCTACATTTCCTTGACTGTCTGTATGCCCTTGAATTTCCACCGCGTTGGTGGCATATTGTTTTAAGTAGCCAGCCGCTTTGGTAATAATGGCCATAGAAGCCGGTTTAATCACTGCACTTGCCGTCTCAAACTCGATATTTTGGAGGGTAAGTTCGTTCAGATCGGATTGTAATTGTGCATTTTCAGGCGCCTTAACCACCAAATTATTTTGGATTCTTGCTTTTGGATAAGCCATTTTAGCAGTGCTTTCAACTTCTGCCTTTATGGCATCAGACTGCACCTCACCATCTAAGCTGATGGTGTCGCCGGTGATATTCAGTTTGCCTCCCTTCAATAGCGCTCCCTTCGAGAGAAATGCCCCAACCAATGGGCCGACATCTGCACCGAAATCAGAAATACCGGGCTTCACGACCAGTTGATTTAGTAATTTTTCGGCACCAAATTTTTCCTGAGCTGCTCTTAGAACTTTGTTTTTGGTGTCTTCATCCGGAACAACTCCAGAAAGAACCACCATACCATTGGCATCAAAGCCTACGTTTAGGCTGGCGATTTCTCCGTTGTCTGTAGAGGGTGAAGTAGCAGCAATGGAAAGGTTATTTTTAATGGGGAACAAAAATCCAGCAGCACTCCGTGCAGCAGCGAGAGCCGCATCCGCAGCCTCTTGTGTTGGAACGCTCCCAGTCAGTGTCCCCACTGCACCGTCAAAGGTGGGAATAACCCCTGTAAATTCAGGTGATTGGAGATTTGCACTGACCGCCCTTTGTAACTTGGCCTCAATCGCAGAATGATGACAGGATGTACAAAGAAACGACAATATCAACACCCCCAACAACCCCAAAAGGAGTTTCATTAGGTTAGACATAATATTCAGTTTGGTTTAAGGGTGGACAAGAACTATAAGCCAATTAGGTGTTTAAATACAGGAAAAAGTTTAGCGTTAATATAAATTTACACGAACGCAATTTTAGGACCGAAGGTCTTTAAAATTCTCTTGGCATTATAGTACACAACCATAATGAAAACAACATACTATAAAGAATATTTAATAGATAGAACTACTTTAAGAACAAATCATACAAGTTTGTAAAATCCGTTCTATAAGCCCCTATATACAGGCCGTTTATGAAGCGGGCGTGTAATAAAAAAAACGTTGTAAATTTTCCCGAATTCGGACTTCCGGACACGGATGTGTATCAGGGACAAATGTTCGGCCTGTAATTTGCTCAAATAATTCTATGTACCGTAAGGCGACCATTTCGCGAAAGGCTTCGTCTAAATGTGGCATGTGTTCTCCAACCTTCCCCTGAAACCCTCGTTCCATCAGCCATTCACGTACAAATTCTTTAGAGAGTTGCCTCGGCGATTCGGCCTTGTTCAAAAAGGTTTCGTATGAGTCTGCCAGATAATATCGGGAAGAGTCGGGAGTATGAACCTCATCCGCCACCACAAAACGTCCTGTTGGGTCTTTTCCAAATTCGTATTTGGTATCCACCAACAAAAGTCCACGCGCCAGTGCCATTTCGCTACCCCGACTAAACAGATTGAACGCCATGGCCTCCAGTGTGTCAAATTCCGTTTCAGTTAGGATCCCCAACCTAAGAATTTCCTCACGGCTAATGTCTATATCATGGCCTTCGGCGGCCTTTGTAGTGGGAGTTAGAATGGGCTGTGGAAGTTTTTGGTGTGGGATCAAGCCATCTACGAGGGAAATGCCACACAATTCACGTTTTCCTGTATGATAAACTCTGGCCGCGTGTCCCGCCAAGTATCCCCTCATCACAAACTCTATCGGCACAATTTGGCACCGCACCCCGATAGTCACGTTCGGATCCGGAACCGACAGCATATGATTGGGTACGACATCGGCGGTGTGTTCAAAAAAGTACGCTGCCAATTGGTTTAACACCTGCCCTTTAAATGGGATGGCCTCGTTTAGAACATGATCAAACGCAGAAATACGATCGGTTGAGACCAAAATCAACTTTCCGTCTGCCGCATAGGTATCTCGAACCTTTCCCCGATACTGCTTGCCAAAGTCGCCCAGTTCAGTCTTGACCAATGCACATTCCATATGATCTCGAATGACAGATTTTAGGCCGGATTTCACCGAGGCTGTGGCTTTTTTTTCTTTCATAAACGTAGGTTCCTCTATTGGTTCAAAAGGAAGTTCTTTTCCAGCGATGCGCATCAAGGCAGTCGTATATAACACGGCATTCAGATGGGCTTTTTCATCCTGACCCGAATGCCTTAGCCGATACCAAGTAGCACGTTCGTCCCGTAGGCCGATCCATTCCGGCATATCTGGATATTCAAACAACTGTATATCCGCAGCAGCCCCATGCGATGAAACCAGCCAATTTTTGCCTTCGGAGAAAAGGGCATTTTTTTCGGCTCCGGGATCATCTGCATTAAATATAACCGTGTCTTTGGACTTTATGGTGTGTAACAGAACAGACAGGGCGGTATCTTCGGACGATGTAGGCAATACCAACACCACATCCGGAGACCATAGACGATGTAATCTTTGAAAAGCGGAAAGTTCGGCTTTGTGTTCCGTTTCACACCCAACCAATACCACGACCAAACGATGCTCCGGCTTTAGGTCGTGTTCCAGATACAACGCCACCTCTTGCGGATGGGTACAATAATCATGGGTATATAATATTGGAATATATTTACTTAGGTAACGAACAAAGACCAGATACTCTTCTTTGTTTCCCCACACAAACACCCTTCCCAGGTCTTTTCTGGTACGCACGATTCGTTTAAGAGTACGAATACTTTTTTTTGAGACAGACCGTTCTTTCCACCCCATGATACGTGCCGCCATGTTTACCCAAACCGGAATCACAATATCGGCAATGACCAACCCCAAAATATAAAATGCCCATCCTGTTGTCCTAATAGAAAACCACCATAACGCTCCACCCATCACCACCGGAAGCAGTAGAAATAACAAAGATACTTTAAAGATCCATTTCCTTTTATGCGGCGCTATGGTGGTTAAAGAATAGGCCGGAAATCTTTGTTTTGGCATAAATAAACTGGCGATGACCAACACCAAAAGACCAGCCACCGCCGTAGCTCCATGCCCAATGGCAAATGCGGCTGCCCCGGAAGCAATCATTCCTAAAATATGACGAATCGCCAAAACCATAGAGGCAATCTCCCCTTGTCTATACTGAAAAACAAGGCGGTCATAACCGGAAGCAGCCAGCAGGTCCACAAACGCACGAAGCCGGAACACCGAATGACGGAGCAGAATTATGGTAGCCACTAACGAAATTGTACCAATAAGCATTTTTTTGTCCTTCCTTTGAATACTTTGCGGAACGAGACATTTTATTGCAAACCAATATCCATCCGCCTTATTTTGAGCGCGTATCGGCCAATCATCCGCGCTATCAAACGCATATGTTCGATTGATCCCGTTGCGTATGATGACGTTTCCCCCTCGGTTGTTCCGGCAAAATAAGCAACCGGAAGCCATATTTCGCGGGATAAACCAAATCTTACGCACCCGATAACTTAAAACCCAAAACGTTTTGATGGAAGAACAATATTTTACCGGTCTGCTGGAGCTTATCGGAGATAAAAAATTTGGCTTTGTACGAACGCTGCGTCATGACTTGCCCAAAGGTGAGTTGGACCCCTTTGTTCCCCCACCGATGATTAAACGGTTCCATTTGCGGGACGGTGTTACCATCGAAGGAACCGCCGTACCAGGTAAAAAAGGGGATATGGTCATTAAAACCGTAGAAAAGGTGATGGGTATTCCGGTTGATCGCTGGGTAAAAATTCCCTTGGATGTAAACGAACCTACGATTCACCCCAACGAGAAATGGAATTTAGTTACCAACGCTAAAGACATTCCAATGCGTATGATAGACATTGTCGCGCCTATCGGAAAAGGGCAACGTGCGATGGTTGTCTCTCCACCCCGTAGCGGAAAGACAATGATTTTGCACGGCATTGCGCGAGGAATCCATCAAAACCATCCTCAGGCGGCCTTGGTGGCACTCTTGGTGGATGAACGCCCAGAAGAAGTAACCGACTTTAAGCGCAACATTCCTGCAATGGTTTTTGCTTCCTCTAACGACCGCGAGGAAGACAACCATGTTCGGGTTTCTACCCTTGCATTAGAATACTGCCTGCGTTTGGTGGAAATGCGTCGGGATGTGGTTTTTTTGATTGACTCTCTTACCCGCCTTGGCAGAACGTTCAACCTCTTTAATGCAGGGAGTGGCCGCACCCTTTCAGGTGGTTTAGACTCACGTGCACTTAATATCCCTCGACGGATATTTGGCGCCGCAAAAAAATTAGAACGTGGTGGTTCACTCACGATTATAGCAACTGCACTCACTGATACAGGCAGCCGTATGGACGAGGTGATCTTGGAAGAATTTAAAGGAACAGGTAATTGCGAAATTGTTTTGGACCGTGAAATGGCCAATAAACGCATTTTCCCTGCCATTAATGTTCGACGTTCCGGAACACGAAACGAAGACCAGTTACTCGGCGACCTCACCTACCGACAGCATACGTTGATGCGGGTTTTAAACATGCGACACCCCATAGAAGCCGGACAAGCATTAATTAAACGCATCAACCAAACAACTTCTAATGAGGAATTACTGCACGATATTGCCCCAACACGGTAAAAACAATTCAACCGATATGCTTAAAAGCGACTTTCCAAGAAGAAGGCCGCTTTCTTCTTTTTAACTCATATCGTTTTTGTAAGTGAATGGCCTTATCTTCGGTAAACGAATTCATACAGAACCTTGACATCCATAACCCATGTCCAAAAAAGTACTCAACAAGTATAGCCGACTACTTACCCAAGACGAATCCCTACCAGCTGCCCAATCCATGATCATCGGTTCCGGTGTTCCATATGACGACCTCGACAAACCATTCATTGGCATTGGAAGCACGGGCTTCGATGGCAACCCCTGCAACATGCACCTTGCAATGTTTGCCGCTCTACAAAAGAAAAGCGTACAGGAGGCCGGTATGGTAGGCCTTATTTTTAATACCATTGGTGTTAGCGATGGAATTACCAATGGTAATGACGGGATGCGCTATTCGCTGCCTTCCCGCGAAATCATAGCCGACTCCATTGAATCTATCACGGGCGCACATTTTTATGATGGCTTATTGTTTACTGCCGGATGTGATAAAAATATGCCCGGTGCAATCATAGCAATGCTCCGCATGAACCGCCCGGCCATTATGGTGTATGGCGGAACCATCAATGGTGGTCATTATAAAGGCGAAAAACTGAACATTGTTTCGGCATTCGAAGCGTATGGAAAAAAGCTCCAAGGCAAGATCAACGAAGAAGACTACCGCGAGATCATTAAAAATGCCTGTCCCGGACCGGGCGCTTGTGGGGGTATGTACACTGCAAACACCATGAGTTCGGCCATAGAAGCAATGGGCATGAGTTTGCCTTTCAGTTCCTCCAGCCCAGCACGAAGCGAGGCCAAAAAGCGAGAATGCCAAACGGTCGGAGAAGCGATCCGGTTGCTGATTGAACAAGACCTCAAACCCAAAGACATTATCACACGGGCCTCTTTGCTTAATGCCATGAAAGTAATCACGGTACTGGGTGGATCCACCAATGCTGTTCTGCACCTAATTGCTATTGCCAAAACAGGTGGTATTGAGCTTTGTATGGATGACTTTCAGAAGATTTCGGATACCACGCCACTGCTCGCAGACATGAAACCCAGTGGCAAGTACCTCATGGAAGACCTCTTTAAAATCGGTGGCATTCCTGCTTTGATGAAATTCATGCTTCGCGAAGGCTTATTAGACGGAAGTTGTTTAACAGTTACAGGCAAAACAGTTGCAGAGAATTTAGTCGCCGTTCCGGATTTTCCCGAAGACCAAGACCTGATTCGCCCGCTTTCTAATCCCATCAAACCAGAAGGGCATATACAGATTTTGTATGGCAATATTGCAAAAGAAGGAGCGGTTGCAAAAATAACAGGGCACGAAGGTGAGCGTTTTGTCGGAGAAGCCATTTGTTTCGACTCCGAAGCCGACCTTAACCATGGCATCCATCATGGCCTCGTTAAACCCGGGCACGTCGTGGTGATACGATACGTTGGACCAAAAGGTGGACCGGGAATGCCGGAAATGCTGAAACCTACATCAGCCATTATGGGTGCTGGCTTGGGGGACTCGGTAGCCCTGATCACTGACGGGCGTTTTTCGGGCGGAACTCATGGATTCGTGGTAGGCCATGTAACACCCGAAGCGATGGAAGGAGGCGAAATCGCCCTCATTCAAGATGGCGACACCATCGTTCTGGATGCTAAAAACAATAGTATCTCTGTCCAAATTCCAGAAGAAATACTTGCAATCCGTAAGGCGGCTTGGAAAAAACCACCTTACCGGGTTTCGAGCGGTTATTTGTGGAAGTATATCAAGAACGTGGAAAATGCCAGTCAGGGTTGTATCACCGATTTGTAGCAAACCAACAAGGCACGATGAACAAGCGCCTCATCGTGCCTTTCCAACTATAGCCTCTCAACACGGACTTTCATCCCACCGAAAATCTCAAGAGGCTATGCTATCCACGTTGGCAAATCAAAGACCACGTTTTCTGATTATGGTTACAGATTTTGAGACCAGCGGCCATACAATAAGGCTGCATGACACCCACAGGGAAAATTCGGGGTTTCGTAATCCATCTTAGAGGCCGACGAAACCCCCAAATAATCATGGGCCATCACCACTTTTGCAGTACAGCCGGTCTTACCCCCTAAACCGTATATCACACATGCGAATCTCTTAGGCCAAACACACTTCCAATACACCCACCTCCAATGTCATATAGATGGCTTCAGCTACGCGGGCCATTGTCAACATACGGGCCAGATAACAAGAGTGTACCCAATGCCTTTTTAGCATTAGCATAGTTACGAATCCCAAAAAAACACATCTCTAAGTCCACCTTTCGATGATCGTCTTGCTCACGTAGTCTTTCAAAAAAGACATCTGCCCATCCACTTGGATGTATTTCCACCCGAACTTCGGTTGCTGGATCAGGAAACAGGTCATCGGTATGGGTCATAAAATGGCCTTTGGCTACAACGATACACCGACGGTCTGTCACGAAATACCATACTTCTTCATATGCCATTTCGAACATCCAAAGCAGACGCCCTATAGACCAAAGGACAAGCCCTATTCCGACCCAATTGGGAAATGTGGGGAATTCACCCCAGTTTGGCGGCCAATCGGGATTAAGCAGCCATAAGAGAACCAAGACAAATATCAGCCAAGCCAACGCCAACAAGAGCGGTTTTCGGAGATCAAGCAGCATGGCTTCCCGAACACTCGTATCGGCAAAGCGAATTTCTTCTTCAGGTTCCAAGAAGTCATGCAGGGCTTTTTGGACAAAAACAGGAAAGGATAGCAGGGCCATATATAAAAAAGGCGGCTTTCCTGAGCCGCCTTCAAAACTGGTTATGGTTAACGGGCCGCGCCCAGCAAATAATCTACGGTATTCAGAAACAGCACTTCATTGGTACTATACATACCTGTTGCTTTGTCATCAACAAAACTGCTCACATCCGAGAAAAAAACGGCTGCGCCCGCAATGTTTGAAATTACACGAGGCTCAAAAACCACCAAAGCATCCCCTTGCTGGTTTCCGGCAATGCGGAGGGCATTCGAAGGTACACGTGAAAACCCTCCAGACCAATTCTGTGAAAAACTATTTACAATCCCAAAACGGCCATTGGTAACCGTATTGCTTCGGGGCGAAGCTACAGTAACCACACTCATGTCCCGAACCACCCCTCTACTACTCATGTTAAAAGGAGCCAACAGACTTTGGTTGGCATCATTAAAGTCAATATGATCCGTCATTACCAAGACAGAACCTCCGTTGGCCACAAAATTGATCAGGCTTTGCCGCTCTGCAACACTTAAAGCCATCATTTGCTGACGTTGGCCTCTCAAAACGTGCAAAATCAGAAGTTTAACATTGTCTAAATTCTCTGTTGCAAGGGTCTGTAATGCCACTAAGCGCACTCTTGGGAACCTCGACAACAGTGCCGAACGTGCTTGACTAAACGACGGGCTGGTAGCGAAAGACATCCCGCCTGTCCGAATATCATCAAATGTACCCACATAAATGATTTGCTGGCTGGGTGGATTTGCTGTTACCGGCGGTGGATTAACCACAACGGCTCCATTACCGTTGGAATTTGTAGCTGGTTTACGTTTGAACAGATTACATCCCCCTGTCCACAAAATCAAACTGAGCGCACCCAGTACAATAAAAGAGCGATTCAACCTCATAATGGTTCCTGTTTTTTTGGTGGATTGATTGGGGTGGGTATCCGTAATCGTAAGCTAAAAGGTCTTTTTCCAGACTTTATCCGCATTGGACCTTACGTTAAATCCTTGTAAATATACTATCCACGTTGCGAGAACTCAATGGGTAGCATCCACCGACGCCCATGTTTGGGTTAATGGGACAACCGAAATCCCTTCCAGATTCACCTCAGAAAGCAACCTTAACCGCCCTTGCTCAAATCGCGTTGGAAAAGACACTAAATTTTCACGAATCTTTCGATCCGCACTTTCGGGATCAGCGTAGTTCTCGTAATCAGCAAAACGTACTCCCGACCGTTCACGCACCCGAACCGCTTTACGAAAACGTGATCCGGTTTCATTGGTATGATAATAGTAGGCAAGGTAGTCCATCGTACCTCTACTTTGGTGGAACCAATAAATATACCGATCTTGCCAGTCTTTACCACCGTTGGACGGTGTAAAACGAATTCCAACCTTATAATATGGTTCGCCTTGTATTTCTGCCTGCCCCAAATACTGCGACCGTACCGCCTCGTCGTCTAAGTTGAACGGCAACAAGGCAAAATAGACCACAGAATTTAGATCCGTTTCGATTTTCGCCTTTGCTTTTTCATCCAATACTTGTGGTTTGCCATTAATAAATTGGGTGATACCAGTATTCGACAAGGCTTCCTCTACCATTCCGACACTGTCTGTGTAGCGCCTTTTATAGAGAAAAAAACCATCAAATCGTCGGACCTCAAAGGATTTTCCTCGAAAAACGAACCGCACAGTTGCGCGGTTTAGTATTTCGGAACCATGTACTTTTCGGGCTTTAAAAAGGATTTCTTTTGCTTGAGGGGGGTTTGCAGGCCTACATCCTGGGATGCAAAACAGAAACACAAGGATGCCCATTCCATATTTTAAAAAGCGATAGTACTCTTTATTCATCTGACTTATCGGTAAAAATGGCTTCATTCACCTCTGGATTGATCAAAACCGCATCCCATCGGGTTTCCTGAATGGCGTTATCATTTGCAAATAACGTAATCTTATGCGGAAAATGAAAGCCGCCCGTTTTGCGCCAATCCCCGAAAGTCCAATAGACTGCGGATCGTTGTGGGTTGCTTTGATCTGCCAAAATCAAAGTCACCGGACGGCCTGTTTCGGTTTCTAAATAGAGCTGCACCACCTCTTTTTCTCCTGGCGGGAGAATCAGCACAACATCTACAGATTTTTCTTCGACGGTACTTTTACCAGCAAATTCAACTTTAAGAGACGGCTCGTTGGCATGTTTAAAAAGGAATGGTAACTCGGCCCACAGCAAGGAGCGCATCCGCCGCGCCTCGACACGGGGTAATTCAAAACGTACCCCATTCACCACATGAAAGGCCTGTTCGCCCATCAGAATTTCGGAAGCCAATTGTCCTGTTATATACATGCGGGTGGCCACACGAGTAGGAAAAACCTGAACACGATCGGTCTTAACTTCTATCGGGGTAGCCGTTTGAAACATTTTAGAAGTTGCCTGAATCTGTAAAACTTTTAGGGATTTAAAGGCTTCCGGCGATCCACAATATTGCGCCGCACGCAACAATAAGGCACGTCCTGTTTCGGTTGATTGTGCCCCTGTCTGTGCCCAAATCAAGGGAGCAAATAAGGCCAGTAAGCTCCAATAAAGCGTTTTCCGTAATAGGTTCATATGGATATGAGAATAGGATGGTTTGGATGGGCTGAAAATTACGTAATTTAGTTTGTCCTTACCATCAATCTTTAACGACTTTAATTAAACAAAAATGGGACTTATTACCCGATTGCACTTTCGCGTCCTTGGCTTCATCTTCCTTTTTACGACAATAACAGGCTGTACAGATGCTACACAACCACAACGTACCGTCTCTCCAGCCAAGCAAAACCCCCAACTTTTGATTTCTAGCCCCGATGTAAAAAAATGGATTGGAGAACAAAAGGGTAAGGTGATATTTTTAAACCTATGGGCCACTTGGTGTCCACCTTGCATCCGTGAATTACCTGCATTGGCCACTTTCGCAGAAAAAAACCCCGAAGTAGCTGTGATGGCCTTGTCTTTGGATGATCCCGCAGATAAGGGCGCAGAGGTTCAGCAATTCCTCCAAAAGAACAACCTTAAACTCACGTTCAAGCAATTAGACAGCCAAGCACCAGACCAAGACCTCTCTTTTCTTGATCCATCCCTTTCCGATGTCCTTCCAACCACCTACGTCATCCGCAAAGACGGCTCGGTGATGGTGGGGGTGCAGGGTGAACAAAGCCTGCTGGCCTTTCAGGCTCTTTTGGCGCAAGCTGTTGGTTCATAATTTCTAAACACGTTTTATCCATTATGAGAGCATTATCCGACTTCCCGGATGCCCATCTTCGCATATTTCAAAGACCCGAAGTTCCTCCTGCTTCCGAAATCCAATCGGTGTATCTTATTGGTATTTGCGGGACAGGGATGGGTTCCATGGCAGGATTATTCAAAGAGGCTGGTTATCACGTATCCGGAGCAGACGAGGCCGCATGGCCTCCGATGAGTACACGGCTACGCGAAATGGGCGTGGACTTCCATGAAGGCTATCATGAAGCCCATTTAACTCCCCCACCCGACTTGATTATTACGGGCAATGCCTGTATCCCCACCCACCCAGAAGCCCAGTACGCACGCGAAAAAGGCTTGGTACAACAGTCTTTTCCAGAAGCCCTCGCCCACTTTTTCCTCAAAGACAAGCGGGCCTTGGTTGTAGCTGGAACGCATGGAAAAACCACCACGACCGGCATTCTGGCACATACCTTTCTCCATGCAGGTAAAGACCCGGGATACTTAGTGGGAGGTGTGATGACCAATACCGGAACCAGTTATCGTGTAGGAAAGGGTGCCCATTTTATCGTAGAAGGAGACGAATACGATAGTGCGTATTTCGACAAACGTCCAAAGTTTCTTCATTATCAACCCACATGCGCCATTGTGACAGCTATGGAGTATGACCACGCAGATATTTACGATTCATGGGATATGTATCGTGAGGCTTTTGAACAGTTTGCAGGAATTGTGAACCCTAAAGGCACCTTGGCACTTTGTGGCGACGACGAGGCAGTACGGAATATTGCCCCATTTACCCAAGCCCAGATACGGTATTATGGATTACGCTTCAAGGGCAATCATGTGTCTGCGACAAATATCCGGTCTGTGGATGGTGGACAATTTTTTACGCCCACGGTGGATGGATTATGCCTTCCTGAAATGTTTTTTCCGATGTCTGGTAAACACAACCTGACCAATGCCCTCGGCGTTTTGACCATTGCTCTGGCCGAAGGTTTAACACCGGAGGAAATTGCAGCAGCCTATTTATCATTTAGAGGTCTAAAACGACGTCAGGAAGTGCGTGGGATCGAAAATGATGTGGTGGTGGTAGATGATTTCGCCCACCACCCTACTGCGGTTGAAGCCACTATTGCCGCCATACGGGAGCACTGGCCCAGCCGAAGGGTGGTTGCTGTTTTTGAACCGCGCTCCAATTCTAGCAGGCGAAAGGTTTTTGAAGATGCCTACGCACAGGCGTTTGACCGCGCCGATGCCGTTTTCATCAGCGCACCGCCTTTGCGACACAATGATGATCCGGCTAATTTTATGAATGTACAGCAGGTAACCGATCGTATTGGTGCGTCTGGCATCATCGCTGCACACTTCCCACATGCAGAGGCGTTGCTTCCCTCTCTCGTCCAAATGGTTCGCCCAGGCGATGTTGTTCTTATTATGTCGAATGGTGGATTTGGTGGCATTCACGATAAATTGCTGCAAATACTTAGGGACAACAACATCGCTCGTCCCGCCTAAAAACGACAATAGGGTTGGCTTGTAAACATAAAATTGGCTTGTAAACATAAACCGCTTCATCGGGCGAAGGGTGCCGCCCTAATCTTTATGATGTACGGTTGCCAAATTCTTTTTCCACCCTCTTTTCCTTTTTGCATTCACAAATTTACAATTGCGTAACCGAATACTGTATATTTCAGTCCTTCATTCGTTATAATCCCAAATCTATTATTCAATGAAACGACTCTTTTTTCTTTTGCTTGCACTTTTGGTATCAATACCAGTATTTGCCCAACCTACGATACCAGACTATCCGGCACGCTATGATGTGGGCCTCTCAGCAGCCTTCACCAAAAACCGCCGCGAAGCCGTTATCGCCAAGTTACCGCCAGATGCCCTCGCACTTTTCCTGAACAACCCGCTCCGCAATCGTTCTAACGATACCGATTTTGAGTACCAACCAGACCGGAATACCTACTACCTTACAGGCTCTCATGAAGAAGGAACCTTTTTACTCCTTGCACCCGCTGGGGTAGAAGTGGATGGTAAAACGGTAAAAGAAATACTTTTTGTCCCACCCAGAAATCCTCAAACCGAAACTTGGAACGGACGCCTTTTTGGAGCAGACCGAGCAATCAAAGAATTAGGTGTTGCACTCGCCATAGACAATACCCGATTCGAAGAAGTGGTTGGGAAGTTATTGGACAGCAATAAATTCAAAATATACCACATGCCTTTTCAAGATGGCCTCGAAGGAGCCGATGCGCCCAACCCACGCTGGATGCCTATCATTACCAAAACCATTGGGTATCTGAAGACGCAGTTTACCGAGCGTAAACTTGCCCCCAACCGTGATCTCTTACCACAAATTTTGCGGGAACTGCGCGGCGTTAAACAACCGGAAGAAATGCGAGTTCTGCAAAAAGCCATAGATATTTCTGCTACAGCACACCTCGAAGCCATGCAAAGTGCAGAACCGGGCATGTTTGAATATCAATTAGAAGCGGTTTTGGAATATGTATATCAATTAAATGGTGCTGCCTTCCCCGGATACCCCTCCATCGTTGGAAGCGGTGAGAACACCACCATCCTCCACTACAATACCAATCGCCGCCAGATAAAAGATGGAGACATGGTCTTAATTGATGCCGCTGCCGAGTATATGGGCTATACCGCCGACATCACCCGAACATTTCCTGCAAACGGGAAATTTACCCCCGAACAAAAAGCCATCTACGAACTTTGTCTGAAAGCACAAAATGCCGCTGCCGACGCAGGCAAAATCGGTACACCCCTCAACCAATTGTCTATCGTCGCACACAACGTGATTGCTGATGGATTGATGGAAATGGGACTGCTGAAAGAACGTAGCAAGTTCCGGAATTTCACCCTACACGGCGTTGCTCACCATATTGGATTAGATGTCCATGATTGGGGCGGCAATAAAATCGAAGAAGGCATGGTCTTTACAATTGAACCGGGTATTTATATCAAACCATCCGAAGAAGTGGATCCAAAATGGTGGAATATCGGCGTAAGAATCGAAGATGATTATCTCGCCACGAAAGATGGCCTGAAGCTCTTGTCGGGCATTGCGCCTCGTTCGGTTTCGGATATCGAAGCGGCTATGCGAAAGAAAGGAATTGGTAACCTCCCAAACGGAAGACTATCCGGAAAATAACGCCGCAAATAAAAATTTATGGCGTACTTGTAGCCCTTGTACAAGTACGCCATTTTTATTATCAGCCACAAGTTTCTCTTTAGGCCATCTTGTGAAGCGCATCCACCACAGGTACAATATGTTTGGCTTGTTGCATAATGTAGAAATGAACATTATACCCATTGGAGAGCAATTCTTCTGCCTGGCGTGTCGTCCAGCGCATCCCAATTTCCGGAATCTGTTCCTTAGAGGCCGCTTCCACTTCCATAACCAAGGGTTCTGGCAATTCCAAATAAAAACTCTTTGGCAATGATTTAAGATGGGCTTTACTCGTAAGCACCTTCAAACCCGGAATAATGGGAACCGTAATACCTGCCGTCCTACAGGCATCTACAAATGCAAAAAAATGACGGTTTTCAAAAAACATCTGCGTCACAATATAATCTGCACCAGCCTCTACTTTTAACTTGAGATACTGAATATCCCGCTGCATATTGGGGGCTTCAAAATGCTTCTCCGGATAACCCGCCACCCCAATACAAAAATCCGTCTTGGCAGCATCTAACATTTCTTCCAGATATTCTCCTCTATTCATGGCTGTGATCTGATGAACCAAGTCCGCCGCATAAGTATTCCTAGACCGATTACTAGCGAGCGGCTTCAAAAATCCATGATGATCTCCCCGCAAGGCCAAAACATTTTGAATGCCAAGATAATTTAGCTCAATAAGCGCATCTTCGGTTTCCTCTCTCGTGAATCCCTCACAAAGCAAATGTGGAACGGTCTCGATCCCAAATTTACTTTTGATAGCAGCACAAAGTCCCAATGTCCCAGGGCGTTTACGCTTGACTGTGCGCTTAACGACTCCATTTGCCAACTCCTCGAACTGAACTTCCGCTGCATGACTCGTCACATCTATAAATGGTGGACTATATTTTTGCAACGGTTCAATTAGTTCAAATATCTGTTGAATAGTTCCACCACGTTTCGGAGGAATAATTTCATATGAGACCAAGGGGTTTTTGGCACGCTGAATGATGTCTATTACTTTCATAAATCCTTTTTTTGTATCCTCAGAAGTAATTAAAATCATTATGACAGCCATCATTTTTTCAACCCAGCAAGAAGCGCAATATTTTCTTAAGCAATATCACGCTGGACGTTTTGATGGTCTCTCCGAGGGGCAATATGATCAGGACAATAACCTGATTGTGGCCATCACGGGGGTTGGGAAAATTAAGGCAACCTTAAGATCGGAACAGATTATTAAAAGTACCAAGCCATCTAAAGTTCTTCATATTGGAACCGCAACCAAGTATAACCCACAATTTGATAACAGCGAGATCATTGCTTGTACCCAAGTTTTTGAAGGAGACCGAAGCGAGTTCACCATGCCCATTTATCCCCGACTTTCCTTAGAAACCCCATTTAAACACCTTAAAGAAGGTATTTTGGTAACCCAGGAACACATTTCGAAGGATCCAAAAGATCGGGTGTACTGGCAGAAAATTGCGGATCTCAGCGATATGGAGTCTTATGCCATTGTATTTGTTGCCGCCTCGAATGGTGTACCATGTCATGTGACCAAAGTGGCAATTGGTGAATCCAAAAATGTACCTATAAAAACCATTCTCCAAAAGAGTTATCAACAAATAAGCACGTTTTTGTTAGACGCTTTGGCACAAAAAATGATCTGAACACTTTTTTCCGAGAACGATAATCTTTCCAGAATCATTCTGAGATTAAAGTCTCAATTTCTCCTTTCCCACAGCTCGCACTCCCATTCCGACGGAAATCCATCCGAAGACACGCCGTCATATTCATAATATACAGGCGGCCTTTCCCGTCTTAGTCGTTGCTGGTCCTCAAAAATATCTTGCACGCCCACAGGAACCATCAAGCCTTTTTGGGTAGCCTCGCGCCGCCGCCAAGCCGGATCGTAATGAATGGGGAGCATCTTTTCTGGAAAGTATATGCGGAAAACGGACGTAAGAAACCAAGCCAGTATGATAAAGAATACCGGAGCAAACATCAGGACAAACAAAAATACGAATGTTGCCATTTCCACAAAAAATACGGTGATACAGTTTAACACCATATCACCGCGTAATCAAGTCCAGATATAACAAAATTTGTTTATTGTTTAGCCGTCGTATCAGCAGGAACCGCGCCCAAGCGTTGATAGTCTGCGGGGGTCAATGGAACTTTTTTTGCACCTTCCAAAATCTCCTTTTCGCGAGCTTTTAATTCTTTCCAATGTTCGGCATCTTCCATTGTGGTGGTCCCGAACCGATCCCCAAATGCTTTACGGGTGGTTGTGTCCATCATGGTAAACACCATGAAAATAACGACAAACAACACCATACCAACCGCAATAACTCCATTGATGGGTTTGTCGTACTTAATACCCATAAAGTACATGACCACCAAACTGGCTTTTCCTGTTGCCAGTAGAATGGCGAGCGGAATACCAAGGAATCCTAAAGAGGGTACTGCATGCAAAAACATGGAAGTCCCAACGGTAATTAAAGTAAGAACTAAAAGCGCAAGAAAGGTGTTTCTTAAAACGCTCTGCGGAACAATGTGATGTCCGCCGCCTTCGTGGCTATGTCCGTGTGCCATACTAAAGGATTTATGGGGTGTTTAAAATCTGTTTTGGTAAAACGCGACTATTCAATCAGGATGTCAAGTAAAGGAGAGGGAACAAGAAGATCCATATAATGTCCACCAAGTGCCAGTACAAACCTGATACTTCAACATAGTTATAATAATCAGAAGACCAGCGACCTTCTTTGCCCTTCCAAGCAACCCACAACAGCAAGAGCATGCCAATAAGAACGTGAAGACCATGAATACCCGTCGCGACAAAATATAGCTTCATAAAAATAGAAGCATAAGCGACATTTGCCAGATGTTCGTAATGGTGTCCGTGTGGTTCCCAGAGCCAAAAGAAAATACCGCCATCATACTTTTCCTTATACTCCACAGTCTTAACAAGCATAAAGACCGCACCCAAAGCAACAGTAGTAAATAGGTAATTCACCATTTTATCCACTTGATTGTTTTGGATGCTATTGATCGCCATCACCATCGTATAAGACGAAGTGAGGAGTACACAGGTGTTCACAAACCCATATACAATGTTAAGGGTGGAAAAAGTCTCGTGAAACGATTCAGGATACCAGTTTCGGAAAACCGCGTATGCCACAAAGATTCCACTGAACAATAGCACTTCGGTCACCAAAAAGAGCCAAATACCCATTTTGGCAGAATCAAACTGCTGGTCTGCACTCACGAAATGGTGTTGCAGATATTCCGGATGATCATGATCATGGTCGTGATGACCGGTATCAATTGCGGTTGCTGTCGTGCTCATAAAACTTGTTTGTCGGAAAATCTTTCAAAATTACAAATTGTGAGGTACGCCTCTTTAGGAACGACTGGGACTTACGACGGGTGTTCTGGAAGCGCCATCGCCCATTCCATCCCCCAAGAGATCATCATAGGCCGCATCATAGTCGTATGGATTGCGCGTAACCAAGGGCACTCGCTTAAAGTTATGGGCATCCGGAGGAGATGTTGTGAGCCATTCGAGGGTAGTACCTCCCCATGGATCTGCGCCGACTTGTTCTCCTTTGATCAAAGAATGGATGAAACAAATGAAGGCAACTAACAAGCCAAGACCCAAAATCCACGACCCATATGTTGAAAATGCATGCAAGCTAGCATATTCTGGAACATAGTCGTAATAACGACGCGGCATTCCTTGACTACCCAAAATGAACTGGGTAAAGAAGGTAACATTAAACCCAATAAAGATTAAACCTGCAGCCCACTTTGCTAAGGATTCATTGTACATTTTTCCTGTCATTTTGGGCCACCAGTAATGTAAACCACCAAGGAAAGCAATTACCGTACCGCCCATCATTACATAGTGGAAATGCGCCACCACATAATAGGTGTCATGAAGGTGTACATCCACATTCAAGGAACCAAGCATAATGCCCGTTAATCCACCAATTGTGAATAAAAACAAAAACATTTGGGCATAGATCATTGGCGCACGTAGCGAGATAGAACCTTTATACATTGTCCCCACCCAACTAATCACCTTAATACCTGTTGGCACACCCACTAAGTAAGTAATTGCCGAGAAGATGATTGCAGCCACTTCTGATTGGCCGGCTACGAACATATGGTGCCCCCAAACCAAGAAACTTACCAATGCAATTGCCATAGAGGAAAGGGCAATTGCTTTATAACCAAATATTTTCTGACGCGAAAAAGTGGCCATCAATTCCGAAATAACGCCCATCGCAGGCAAAATCATGATATAAACCGCAGGATGGGAATAGAACCAGAAGAAGTGCTGGTATAAAACGGGATCTCCTCCCAACTTAGGATCGAAAATGCCAATTCCAATCAGTTTTTCCATCATCAACAATAACATGGTAATCCCAATCACTGGAGTGGCCAACACCTGAATAATGGCAGTGGCGTAAATTCCCCAAAGGAAGAGCGGAAGTCGCGTCCATGTCATGCCGGGAGCACGCATCTTATGAATTGTAACCACAAAGTTTAAGCCCGTAAGAATGGACGAAAAACCAGCAACAAAGACCGCTAACGTCATCCAAACCACGGTTGTTGTAGTGGTAGAATAAGGTGCGTAAAAGGTCCAACCCGTATCAACCGCCCCAGAGAGCATACCGATGATACCTAAAATACCCCCAGCCCAGTAGATGTAGAAACTGGCAAGGTTGAGTCTTGGGAAGGCCACATCTTTCGCCCCAATCATGATAGGCAATAAAAAGTTTCCTAATGATGCCGGAATAGACGGGATGATGAATAGAAACACCATTACAATCCCGTGCGCACTAAACACCCGGTTGTACATAGCTGCATCCATTATCGTTCGTCCTGGTGTAAGCAGTTCTAAGCGAACAAATACCGCCAACAAGCCTCCTACAGCAAAAAAGAGTACCACCGAAATGAGATACATGATCCCAATCCGCTTATGGTCAACTGTTGTTAACCAACTCTTGATTCCCTTTTCAGCATTCAGGTAGTGGTGTTCGATTGCGGGCATTGTTTGGCCCGGCTCAATCATGGTAACGCTCATGTTTCTCCTAATTTCAATAAAGGGATTTACTTCAAGGTTTTCATGTATTCAATAATGGCCTTTATTTCGCCATCTTTAATCAGGCCCGTAAAATTGGTCATCGCATTCGGAAAGCCATTCGCTACCTTAGCGCCTGGATTCAGAATGGATTCACGGATATAGTTTTCGTCAGCCGGCACAGCACCACCAGGACTTACACTCCGATTACTCCCCCAGAGTCCTTTCCATGTGGGGCCAATTCCCGGCGTACCATCCGCAGAATGACAAGATTGACATTTACTTTCAAATACTTTCTTCCCGCCTTCTGCCGACTCATCTACTTTGGTCAACTCTTCTAACCATGTCTCGAAGTCATTGTATGCCATCACCTGGACGTTACGATCCATTCCGGAGTGGGATGTCCCACAATATTCAGTACAGTGTAGTATATGTTTGCGGTCTAAACTGGAAACCGTCAACGTGGAATCATTAGGCCGATTATACTTTAAGGTTGGCTTAGGCGCATTAAACCACACATATGTAAAACGATTTGGGATCACATCTTGCTTTACGCGAAAGTCAGGGATATAAAAACTGTGCAACACGTCATTGCTGGTCATGACCATACGCACGGGTTGATTGGCGGGGACCACAAGGCTATCGGAGGTTCCTCCATTCGGATAGGTGAAAGTCCATCCCCATTGGAATGCCGTCGCTTGAATTTCGTACACGTTTTTAGGAGTTACCCGTTGTCCCATATAGTCTCTTGCTCCCAAAACAAATACCACCATCACCAACAATGTTGGAAATATTACCCAGAACATTTCAAAAGCAATGCTATCCTTTACCTTCTCAGTCCGGTCGGAATCCGATTTACGCTGATACTTGTAGATGAAATAGCCCATTGCTGCAACTACCCCAATAAAAAACAGGTAATTCCAGTAATTAATAAAGTTGAACACCCAGTCGGTCCCTTCAGCCAGTGTTGATGAAGCACGTGGCGTCCACCCTTGAATATGTCCCCCTTGGGGAGCCACCATCACATAGATCATGTAGATGATCGCCAGAATCCCGGCAGCCAGGACTCCTATCATTGTGCGGTTATTGTTGTGTTTCGGCGTCATTCGACTATTCAGGTTAATTCAATTATTTGTCAGATTTTATCGGATTGAACAAAATCTTCTGGTTGAACAGATTTTGCTCTGGTTTCGCTTTTCCAATACCACACCAAGCCAACCGCAACCAAAGACAGTACGATTCCCATGCCAATTTGCATGAGGCGATACGCATTTAATACATAAGATTTTTCTTGCGGGTCATAGTGGTAACACCACAAGAACACTTTATCAATCGTAGTTCCCACTTTCCCGTCGGCGGCTTCCATGAGGCCATTACGTAAGTCTTTACCACTATAGCGGATTCCATAGAGATAGCGACTCACTTTTCCTTCTCCGCTTAACAGCATAATGGCTGCGGAGTGCGAAAACTGTTTGGATCTTTCATCCCATTTATATCGAAAACCAACAGATTTTGCTACTTTTCGGATCTCTACTTCTTCACCCGTCAAAAAGTGCCACCCCTTTTCGGCGCCAACTTTATTTAATTTAGCCATATAACTTTTTTTCTGTCGTTTGGCTAACGCGGGAGTTTCTGTAGGCTGTATACTAATGGAGACTACTTCATACTCATTACCGGGCGTCCAAGTCATACTTTTCGCTCCCGAGACAATGCCGTCTAATACATAATGGCACAGTAAAGCACAGGTATGGTATGCAAAATTTAAAAGAACAGGTTTGTCTCCTTTAAAATAGGAAGACAACTGCACAACATTTCCTTCTTCGTCTCGAAACGTGGCATCGAGCGGGATAAATTCCCCAAGTTTTTCCTCTATCCCCGTTTCTTTTTGTATTTGCGGTGCCTCGTTACGTACCTTATCTCCGAAGGTACGCGCACTCCCTAATGCTTGCGGCCAAGCCCACTGTGCACCACCTAAGGCCAAAACAAAAAAGGCTAAAAGGTGCTTCATAAGCATACGTCCGTTAAAGCGATCAATCAATTTTCCACTTTGGGTGTAACAGGTCGGTTTTTGGCTTCTCTGAGTATTAGTTCTATAGCCCGGTCAACTGGAATTTGATACTTACCATTTGCCGCATCTACCACTGCGTATTGCTTAAGCTTCTGCTCCACCCTCTCAAGGTGTTTGGCTTGTTCTGCATAAACATAGCCTGTAGAAAGTTTATCATTGGCCGCATTGCGCTCAAAATTGATGTATTGATACACCACAACCAATATCAAAGCTACCGCAAGTACAATGACACCTACAATTCGCCCAAGCCAACTTGTACTGATGCCCTCTTCCTGTACCTCGGTGTACTCTTCAAGACCTTCGTATTCAGGTTCTACAACCTGCAAATAACGTGGATAAGATTCTGACATACTTGTTGTTGTTTTACCTCAAAGTAAAAGGGATTCACTCCTTAAAAACTTTGATGGAAATGGAGCGATTTTTGGAAGTAAATATCGTTATAAGGTACTAAACTGTGTTGCCGAATTTTGTAAAAAAAGAGTCCTACAAAAAAGAAGACAAAACCAAGCCAACAGGTGAGATCCAGAATACTATAATGAGGACCTGTTTTGTAAAGTGCTGGCATCGCATTCCAATACAAGTCCGCAAAATGGATGATCAAGAACCAAACAGCCATTGCCGCAAGTGCCTCTTTTCGACGTTTGATAGCACGTCCGATTAATAATAAAAAAGGCATAACAAAATGGCCAAACAACAAGAACCAACTCCAACCCAGCCAACCACTTTCAAACCGGACCTTGTAAAAAATTGTTTCTTCAGGTAAATTCGCATACCAGTACAATAACGCTTGGCTTACCCCGATGTATGCCCAGAACACGGTAAAGGCAAACATCAATTTCCCCATATCGTGGAAATGTTCATCAGAAATCACATCTGCCAGTTTCCCATTACGTACAAAATACAACGCAACAAGTAATAATACAGCATGCGAGGTAACCCATCCACCGATAAAAAAGTTGACACCAAAAATGGTCGAGAACCAGTGTGGCTGTAAGGACATTAAAAAGTCAAACGAGGCGAAAGCGACACAAAGCGCCGAAATAGGAATACCCCAAGCAGAAGTGAGCCGACGAAGCTGGAAATACTCTAAGCGGTTTTCCAACGCTTCCCCTGTTCCGGCAATGTGTAATTTAAGGCCCAAGCGGGTAAGTGGGCCTATACTTAGGTTGCTTGGATCCGGGTTTTCATCTTCCTGGGTAGAAAGTTTGTGCAGACGAAAAGCAAGCCAACTCCAAACAAAGAAATAGATGACGTATCGAATGGCAAAAAAAGTTGGGTTTAGATAGCCCGATTTCCCTTGCAAGATAAGATCTTTGGCTACCACATCTTTATGTGCCCATTCAAAAAGCGGGTGATGGTCCGAGGTGAAAAGTAAAATCACCATTGGTAGTCCCGCTAAGGCAAGAACGGGAAAAGACCAAGCAATTGTTTCGTGAAATCTACGAATGACGATGTGCCAATGCGCTTTGGCAATGGTCATAATCATAACGAGAAACAATGCTCCAATGGTAATGCCCAGTGTAAAGAGAAATCCCACATGATATGACGCCCAAAAGCCATGCATATCGCCCGCGATAACTCCATAAATGCCGCTCACCAAAAGGAGACCAACACCTGCAATCATGGGCAGTTGCCATGTTTTGTTTTCGGTAGTAAACTGATATTTCGTACTCATAGTTGGCAGTCTTTAAGGCAAACGGTTTATTTACTTACGAATTTTAGCTTTTTCTTCAGCAGGTACATCAGATTCGTTCGCATACTGGCTGCGCTGAAGTACCCGAACCCACGCAACAATGGCCCAACGATCGGTTGTATTGGGAAGTTGCGCGGCATATCCAGGCATGTTGTTAATCCCATTCGAGACCACATCATAGAGATATCCGTCCCGCTCCTGACGCAACCGGTCTTGGTGAACCGATGCAGGCATGGTGTATCCATTGGAACGTTGGCCATATACCGAAACCACCCCTTTACCATCTCCAATTTCCGAATGGCAAGGCGCACAATATATATGGAAACGCTCTTGTCCCCGCTTCAGAAGGGCGGCATCAATCGTCAAAGGATTGTTTTGCACAAAACCACCTGAAGCATCTTTTCCTGTTTTAACGACCCGGTCAGTGTCGGTCGCAGAATGGCTGCCCCTCGCAACAGTATTTTCAACCGGCATCCGCATAGAACGCCCATCTTTGAAAAGAGGGTTATCCGACTGCGCTTTGAACTTTTCCTGAAAATCCATGTTCAGGTTGAGATGGATCGGGGGTTGATCGCTTGTAGTACCTCTGCAACCAGCGAGTACCATCATGGTCAGCCCTAAGCCGATGGCGAAAATATTCCTCATTATGTTGTCTTACGAATACAGGTTTCTGGAAAGATGCTGTAGGTTCTGGTATTAAACCTAATCATTCATACTCCGGCACGGTTTCTACCTGAACGGCACCAATGCTTTTGAGGAATGATTCTGTTTTATGGTCGTCATATTTTTCATCGTCGGATTCAATGTAGATAAAGAATTTATCATCTGTCACCCGTGCAAATTCACTCACATTAAACAGCGGATTGTATGGTTTCGGCAAATTATTCAAAGCCAGCATGGTACCAATGTTGGTGAAGACCGAAAACAAAACCGTACATTCAAACAAGACCGGAATCACAGGCCAAACAGAAAAGAGCGGCTTATTGCTGATGCTAACGGGATAGTCATAAGAATTCATCCACCACATCATTAGCAGGGCCAAGCATAATCCGGTTAGACCTCCGACAAAAACAATGTATCCCAGTGGTGAAGGCTTAAGCCCCATTGCCTTATCTAATCCGTGAATCGGAAAAGGAGTGTAACAATCCCATTTTTTAAACCCAGCTTCACGTACTTGCTTCGCGGCATCGGTTAATGTTTTGGGGTTGGCAAACTCGGCAACGACTCCGGTAAAGCGAAGTGGTGGGGCGGTTTTAACTGCTGCTGCCATAAAAGTAATATGCTAAGCGGTTATGTCTTATGAACGATGAAAGTTTAGGAATGACTCGGTTTCACGGTTGGGGCCGATTCATGGGTATGGTGTCCATCTCCAGCGTGGTCTTCATAAAAATGCGGATCTGCCTGGGGCAAAATCATTTTCACCTCCGCAACAGCAATTACCGGCAGGTGACGCATAAAGATGAAGAACAGGAAGAAGAACAACCCAAAACTACCAATAAACGTGAGAATGTCTATTATAGTCGGGCTGTAATAATCCCACGAGGACGGTAGAAAATCACGGTGCAACGATGTGACCGTTATCACGAACCGCTCAAACCACATCCCAATATTAACGAAGATTGACAAGACAAAGGTCGCAGTCATACTGGTTCGAAGTTTTTTGAACCAGAATAGCTGTGGGGTAACAACGTTGCAGGTAAACATAGTCCAATATGCCCACCAGTACTGACCAAAGGCCCGGTTGACGAAGGCATAAATCTCGTATTGAACACCGGAGTACCAAGCTACAAAGAACTCCATCATGTATGCAAACCCTACCATAGAACCCGTCACCAAAATAATGATATTCATTTTTTCGATATGGCGGATGGTAATGATGTTTTCCAGATTATACAATTTTCTGAGTGGTACAAGTAATGTAGCGACCATCGCAAACCCGGAAAAAATGGCACCTGCAACAAAGTATGGAGGGAAGATTGTGGTATGCCACCCAGGAAGTTGCGACACTGCAAAGTCAAAAGAGACCACCGAGTGTACGGATAGAACCAGTGGTGTGGACAAGGCCGCAAAAATTGTATAAGCCTTTTCGTAATGGAGCCAATTCTTCATGCTTCCAGACCAACCTAACGAAAGGAAAGCCATGACTTTTTGGCGCAAACTACCCAATTTCGCACGGTCCCTCAAGGTTGCAATATCTGGGATCAAACCCGTGTACCAAAAGATAAGGGAAGTGGTAAAGTACGTACCTACGGCAAATACGTCCCAAAGCAATGGGCTTCTAAAATTGGGCCACATCCCCATCTGGCCCGGAATAGGGAACAGATAGTACGCCATCCATTGCCGACCAATGTGGAAAGCTGGAAAGATGAGGGCACAAATAACGGCAAATATGGTCATCGCTTCGGCAGAACGGTTGATTGCCGTCCGCCATTCCTGACGAAACAGAAAAAGCACCGCCGAGATTAAGGTCCCCGCGTGACCAATACCGACCCAGAATACAAAGTTTACGATATCCCAGGCCCAACCGACCGGATTGTTGTTCCCCCAAACCCCAATCCCATTCCAAAACAGGTACAGGAAGCAGGTCACCAACATGATAGTCAACATGGCAGCGATTGAAAATCCAGCCCACCAATAGGGTTTGGCTTTCCGTTCGTTATGGACCGACACCCACTCCGTAATATCGTGGAAAGACGGGTTTCCATCAACCAATGGTGGATCGTAGGACGTATGTGTTGCAAGATTGCTCATGCGCGTTTTGGGTATGCTGTGTTTACGGTTGGAGGCTTTCTTAATTTTCAGGCGTGCTCGGTGTGTTCCTCATGATGGTGTGCCCCATCACGATATTCAGGACCTTTCAGCGCCGTGTTGGGGTTGGTAATCCGAGCGAAGTAGGAAACACGAGGACGGTTTGCCAAATCCGCAAGTACCTCATAATTACGGTCATGCTTCTTCATCTTGGCAACGGCACTGTTTTTATCGCGGATATTACCGAACGTAATCGCTTGCGATGGACAAACTTGCTGGCAGGCAGTGAGAATGTCCCCTTCTTTAAGGTTTTTCTGCTCCCGGCGGGCATCCAGTCCGGCTTCGCGAATGCGTTGTACGCAAAATGTACATTTTTCCATTACCCCACGGAAACGAACAGTAACATTGGGGTTATTGGTCATTTGAACGGTTGCGGGCAGGTCTTTTGTCCAGTTCAGGAAATTATACCGACGTACTTTATACGGGCAGTTATTCGCACAATAACGGGTTCCTACACAACGGTTATAGGTCATTTCATTTAATCCGTCTGGCGAATGCGAGGTTGCATTGATAGGGCAAACCTGTTCACAAGGTGCATTTTCACAATGATGACAAAGCATCGGCTGAATCACCATACCGGGGTCTGCTTGGTCTCCATAAAAATACCGATCGAGGCGCATCCAGTACATATCCCGCCCCATAGACACCTGTTCTTTCCCTACAACTGGAATATTATTTTCACTCTGACATGCCGTTATACAGGCAGAGCAACCAGTGCAGGTATTAAGGTCTATGACCATTCCCCATTGGTACTGATACCAAGGACTGGTTGAGACATGTTCTTGAATGTCGGCACGCTCGTCTTCCCACAAAGAAGGATACTGGCTCCAATTCACCTCTTTTCCATCCACTTTGTGCTCATAATCTTTTGCAAACCGAGGCTTCTTTTTATACTCATCGAGCGATTGCATCCGTACAATGCGACGATTTTGCTGGTGCTGTACGGCTCCCTGAGATTCCCAGTCTTCTGGCAAAGCACCGTGGTCTTGGGTTGTTACAACCTGATAGGTTTCTCCCGTCTTGGTCAATTCGACATGTAAGCCAATTTGCATGGCCTGAGAAGTACGTAATTTCTCTACCGATACTCCAATTCCATTGGAAACAGGACCATTTTGATAGATTCCCACTTCTTTGGAGAAGAAATCATGAGACCACCTCTCGTTATCTGATTTTATTTGCCGACCATATCCTAATGAGACCGAAATAGAGTTGTCCACAAATCCGGGCACAATCCAGATAGGAACGCTAATGCTCCGGTCATTCACTTTCAGATTAACGATATCCACATAATGGTTTCCAGACTTGTTCACAACACTCAAACCAAGCCGTTGAGCCGTAGCAGGACTCATGACAGCAACGTTGTCCCAAACAATTTTGGTGATATGTTCCGGCAATTCCTGCATCCAAGCATTATTGGAAAAAGTACCATCATATAATCCCAAATGTGGTTTAAATACCACCTCAATCGTATTTTTATCAACCGTATTGATTGTATTTAAAGCTTCCGCAGGAACATTAGCAGCCCCAACGGTAGTTGCTGCAAAACCAGTCCCTTCTACGAAGCCATCGTGCAACGTTTTTTCCCAATTGACAGTACTATTGGCTGCTTTAACAAGATCAAATCCGCTTTTCTGGGTACCTGTTGACATCCAGTTGACCAATTCAATTTCGGATTTACTATCCCAAAGCGGCGCAATAAGCGGCTGGATAATGGAACGAACACCGGTATAAGAAAGGCCATCGCCCCATGCCTCTAAATAGTAAGACAAAGGCAAATGCCAAGTAGCCGCTTGACCAGTTTCGTCCATTAGATGACCTGCATGAATCGAAACAGGAACTTTTTTCAAGGCCGCCGTAAAATCTAAGTCCGACGGTGCATTATAAACAGGATTTACACCCAACATCAATAATACATCCACTTGGCCTGCTTTCATTGTGGCCGTTAATGCCCCTAATTGACTCGCTTGAGGAACCAAAGTAGTACCAGACGGATGGTCATACAGCGTCACCGTGGTACCTAAAGCGCCCAACGTACTATTTATAGCAGCAGCCAGCGCATGCACGACTGGCGGTTGGTTGGCCCCGGCCACCACCACGGCCTTGCCTGCATTTCGGCGAAGGTCAGAAGCGATTTCCTTCACCCACTGATGATTGGCAAATGCTGTAGCCTTCGGTGCAGCAGCACTAACCCCGGTAGCCGCTGCAAGTGCAGCTGCAAAGGCAGGAATTTCCGAAGAACGTAGTTTAAGGCGGTTATCCGCCATACCACCCGTTGTGGTATAAGCACTTTCCACAACATAGAGGCGGCTCATCTCATCGTTAGGCGACATCACGCGGCGCCCTGCGGCAAACTCGCGTGCATTATGAACCATATTTTTATCTGTAGCAGCAAGAAAGTCAGCATCCAAACTCACAATCACTTTGGCTTGTGAAAATTGATATACTGGCCGCAAAGCACGCCCAAACGCCATTTGATATCCCAAGGCCTCCACATCATCACCAGCAGCATCATATGTATAGGACGCCCAGCCGTTGCTACGTGCAGCAGTGAGCAGTGCTGCCAAAGTGGGAGAAGTAAGACTCGGCGCGAGTACTGCTACCCGTTTTCCAGCAAGCCCCGATACAACTTCCTGTTGGAATTTATTCCAATTAGAAGATTGGCCCTTGAACTTTGGTAGCCGAATCCGGTCTGGGTCAAACATATTCAGGATAGAAGCCTGTTCAAACGGACTTGTTGCCCCCACCCCTTTGTTTTGGGGATGATCCGGATTGCCTTCAACTTTGGTGGGCCGCCCTTCATGACTCTCGACCAAGACAGGGCGTACATGATCCCCAAAAGGCATAGCCGTTGCATACATTAGTGGACGCCCCGGTATGATCTGCTCGGGCTGTCTTGTATAAGGCAATACCTTTTCAAACGGTTTACGGCAGGCAGCCAAGCCCATCATGGCAGCCGAAGCTCCCATCAGTTGAAGAAACCGGCGACGCGAGCCAGGGATTATATCCGCTGTATCCAATGCACCAGCCTTGAATTCGCTTTTTACAAACTCTTTGTATTGCGGCGAGCTTTCCAAGTGCTCCATGCTGCGCCAAAAAGTTCTTTTCGGCTTTTCGACAGACAAGTCGGGATTGGATACCTCGTCCTTTTCAGACGAATCCAGAATATCTAATTCAAGAATCATGATTTATTTGGGCGATGTTCAAAAGACTGAACGATATTTCCAATAATACCAGACGAACCAACGAAATTTAATAATGGCAGGCCGAGCAGTTTGTGGGTGGCGCAATACCTTTTTTCTTAATCACCTCCAAGTTCTTGGCCTCCTGATCGGCAGGGCGGCTCTGGTCATAGCCCATTTTGGTGATTAATTCAGCAGGGCGAAGGTATTTTTCGGGGGTAGCATGACATTCAAGGCACCAACTCATTGAAAGGGGCTGTACTTGACTAACCACCTCCATTTCGTCCACACGCCCATGACACGTTTCGCAACCAACAGCTAATCCACCCTTAGATCCGGCATTTACGTGTACCGAGTGGTTAAAGTGGGCGTATTCCGGCAACATATGCACTTTTACCCATTCGATGGGCTTGCCACTTGCCCAACTTTCGCGAACGGGAAGAAGTTTTACAGACTCCGGCTTGACCTGGTTATGGCAATTCATACACGTTTGGGTAGCAGGTAGGTTGGCAATAGCGCCATTTTCTACGTTGCTATGACAGTACCGACAGTCCATCCCCAATTCACCAGCATGGAACTGATGACTATAAGGTACTGGCTGCTTAGGCGCATATCCTACATCGGTATATTTTGGAGAGAAATAGTACGAAATAAACCAAATTGTAAACAGTAAGAAACCGAGTCCACCAACGAGGGCGATCAATGGAAGCCGATTAGACGCCTTGCTGAAAACTTGTGCCATATACCTTTTGGGGGTTAAAGAAAAAAGCAAATTGTGGCCTTGACCACTACATTTTTTACCGAAGCATGGCCAATGTACAACCTTAGTTGCATATAGAGATTGAAAACCGATTGAAATAAAAGTCAGAATTCAATCAAGTTTTAGATTCAATCTAAATTACAACAGAGTTGTAACGCGACAAACAGAACAACGAATCAAACGTGGTAGGTGCGTTTAAGATACGTGTTTTTTGAGGCAATACAAGTGGTGTTTCACGACAAAATTAAAAACAAACTTTTAGGGAACCAAAGACGGAACCGCCTTTTCGCTTCGATCTAAGCGTATCTTAAGGGTCTATCTTTTTCATTAACAGTAGTTTTTATGCCATCATTCAGATCAACAAGCGCGAGTAATTCCATCACCTTTCGTCTTCGTTTAGACAACATTCCAGGCACGCTTGCCAAGGCGATGTCTGCCATTGGAGAAGCTGGCGGCAACATCGGTGCTATTGATATCGTCCGGGTTGAGCAAAACAAACTGATACGCGACATCACCGTTAATACAGGGGGCGATGACCATATCGAAGAAATAACGCATGTGCTCAATGGAATCGAGGGTGTAGATGTGATGCACTGGTCAGATCAAACATTTATCATGCATTTGGGTGGAAAATTAGACATTCGGAGCAAGGTTCCACTTAAATCCCGCGACCAACTTGCTATGGCGTACACCCCTGGCGTAGCTCGTGTCTGCATGGCCATCCATCATGCACCCGACAAGGTGTATAAGCTTACCATCAAAGGTAATACCGTAGCCGTAGTTTCTGACGGAACGGCGGTCTTAGGTCTTGGCGACATTGGGCCCGAGGCAGCGATGCCCGTGATGGAAGGAAAGGCCCAGCTATTCAAGGAGTTTGCAGGCGTGAATGCATTCCCGATTTGTCTGGCCACCAAAGACGTAGATGAAATTGTGGAAACCGTTAAACGTTTGGCCCCTACGTTTGGTGGAATCAATCTGGAAGACATCTCGGCACCTCGATGTTTTGAAATTGAACGCCGTCTAAAAGAAGAATTGGATATTCCCGTTTTTCATGATGACCAACACGGCACAGCGGTTGTTATGGCAGCTGGTATTATCAATGCTTTAAAGATTGTCAATAAAAAACCACAAGACCTAAAAGTGGTGATGCTCGGCATTGGAGCAGCAGGAACGGCCTGTACCAATATGCTCATCGAAATGGGGGTAACCAATATCATTGGAGCCGATAGAAGTGGTGCAATTCATAGGGAACGTACCGATCTGACTAAAGAGAAAATGGATTATGCCTTACGCACCAATCCCCATTTATTTTCTGGCAGCATCCACGAAATCTTACAGGATGCCGATGTATTTATCGGACTTTCTGCCCCCGACCAAATCACGGTAGAGGACTTGAAAAAGATGGCACCGAACCCCATTGTATTTGCGATGGCGAATCCGGATCCAGAAATCAAGCCCGAATTGGCCTATCCTCATGTGGCTGTTATGGCAACCGGTAGAAGCGATTACCCGAATCAAATTAACAATGTGTTATGTTTTCCAGGATTGTTTAAAGGGGTTCTCGAATGCCGCGCAAAAGACATCAATATGGAGATGAAAATGGCTGCTGCTTATGCCATTGCTGCCTCTATTTCGGATGAAGAACTCTACCCTTCATACATTATACCCAGTGTATTCGACAAGCGGGTTGCAACAAAAGTAGCGGAAGCCGTTAAAAATGCGGCCTATGCATCTGGTGCTGCACGTAGAAACAAGAAATGATTTATTTCTTATGACAAGTTTATAGCACCTCTCTTGCTTTCGAGGGGGGTGTTATTTTTCTTTTTCTGACATCAAAATTTTATAACCGGATAGAAGATGTCGGATTTTTCTGGAGAGGTATAGGGATATTTCTCGCAGCATTGAGACTTTTTTAGACCTACCTTTATTGCAATGGCCTTAAATATCCTGTATTTTGATACAGCACTTCAACCGAAGTTCAACTCCACCACCAACACCAGCTACCTTCCATATTTTATCCTCCTTTTTATGAAGTTGAACTGTGTTCCTTGCGCAGGTTTATACTACCTGCTGTTATTCCTCCTTCCCGGTACTGTATTCGCACAAGCCAAAAGTTTTGGCACGCCATCGAGCGATGCAGATCGGCAATTATTGGATCAATTGGTTGCACGTTATTACGAAAAACAACGTATCCTAACCGAAAAGCAATTGTTATTAGCAACCATTCAACCCCAGATTGCGCGTCTCGAAACAATCAAAAGCATTGCCAATTTGGGCGCTGGCCCACGAACGACTGTAAGCAAGATTCGCCAAGAATTTCCGGGCGAGTTTATGTCTATGGCGAACGAGGTTGCTTACGCACTTTCGCTACGACGCACAGCACTCACGCCAGAAGTATTCAGGTCCACCCTTCGGCAGGCCGGATTTTCAGTTAACGAAACCGAAGCCGCCATCAAGAATCACATAGGGCTTCCAGAAAGATTGGCTTCCCAAAAACAATTGGAAGAGATTGAAGTCCGCCAATTAACCCAAGCTATTGTTGAAATCCGGGCCCAAGTAAGTATGATCGCACCGAAAGTGGGGCTTAAACCCGAAGTTCTGCTCGGTTTAGGAAATTAAGTTAGGTGGTACGTTGCCGTCCAATGCGTTTGTCCAGCTCATCGGCCATATCGGGTAATTCATCCGATATGGCTTTGACCGAGGAGGTTGGAAGGTGATTTTCGATGGCACTGATTCGTTCTTCTAACGGTTTGCTCACTTCCAACATGGTTTCCCGAATCATTTCTTGCAACTCCGCGCGCGAAAGCGTTTTGTCATCCTGCTGTCCATTTCGTTCAAATTCCATTTGAAAAAAAGGTAGTTTAATATTTTTAGGCTGTGCCTGTGGAGATTGTAAGCGCATTCGTTCTTTGGTTTCCATGGTAAACTTTTCATGTTGGAGAGCCATTTTAACAATGGAAACAACGGCGATGGCAATAATGGTGGTAATGATGATGTAGATCATTTCTTTAGGGCGTCTAAAATTCGGAGAGAGTCGGATAGCGTTTCCGTTTCAAGGATTTTCAAGTCCATCTACAGAAAAATTTTTTCATACGGTACGTATTTCCCAAAGTTTCAGAAAGATTGCGATTCTATATCCAACAATAAATCAAAACCAATGGTAATATCATCCATTGTGCGCACCATCCCCCCTATGGCGACAGGAGGCATTACTCCAAAAGCCGTCATCTTAAGGGGTTGATATCCTTTTACCCTGAATTTTCCCGATGCTTTTCGTTGCACCATAACGGGTATCTGATACCCCTTGATATGCCCATTAAGGGAAACCTGAGCATAAAACCGACTACTCCCCGATGTATTTTTGCCAGAAGTAATTGCTTCCACTTCACGAACATCAATTTCGATATTGGGAAATCGGTTCGCCTGAAGGGCCTCATACATCACCCCATTAAAAAGCCGGTTGCCACAATCGAGTGTTCGAATCCGGATAGAGATTTGGACAAGATTTACTTTATAGTTCCCATCCTTTATCCAATAAAAAGTTTTTTTCGGAATCATCAAAGATGCTTTGCACCTAAAATCGGCGAGAGTCGTTTTCCCCTTTATTTCTACGATGCTCCCTTGCAAAACCGCCCATTTCCCCATTTTGTAATCTGAAAGGGATTGGCCCAGCATGGGTTGATTCCAAAAGGACAAAATCAGTAGGATATAACGCCACATCATAGGGGTATCAAACTTAAAAGAGGCCCAAACAAACTGTCTGCGCCTCTTCTTCGATGTATAGATTGGTGATTGGGCGAGTCATTAGAAACCAACTGCCGCTTCGATCATCAGCCCTTTGAAGTTTGCTCCATTGCGCACATCCGTAGCGGGGAAGTCTCCGGAATAGTCTTGATTTACGTATTCCAACTTGGCTACCATGTTTTTGGTAACAAACCAGCCTAAGACGCCTTGCACACGGGTTGCACTTACGTCTTTGATCGCGCCACTAAAGAGGAATTGCGCATCTACTTTATTGTAGCGACCACCCACATAGAAATTTTCTTTTGAACCGAAGCGATAGATCAGTTCGCCCGCCAATTGGCCAGCAGTACGTTCGTCTTTTTCGGCATTGCTACGTCCTTGTGCCGTTTCATACGTTCCGAAGAACTCAATACCTTTGTATTTTAAGAAAAGGTTCCCCATAATGGCGGTTACTTTATCCGTAAAACCAGGTTGAATATTACCAGACCAAGCTTGTGCCGTCGCATTGGTTGCCGTTCCGCCGACGGATGCAGGCTCTACGACCAAGTAATATCTGGAACCAGCACGGTCTCCATTATACAGTACATTTCGGGCTGTACTCGAAATGGTATATACACTCCCTGTTACCCGCAAACGAAGGTCGTCATTAATTTGTTTGTCGTAGCCTAATTTTCCGATGTATGCAGGCTTCCGGCTGTTATCCGGATCGTTTGTTGTTTTGGCCGGACGTGTAATAACCCCATTGATTGCACCGGTGGTCATGGCAAAATCAGCCAAGATGCCATTTTTTTGGTAGGTCACCTCGCCCCCAATTTCGGTATTGAAGGCATCAAGCACATAGTTTCCCACAAAAGGATTATATACGGCGTTCCCGTTATCTGTTCTGCGGTAGTGGGCATCGCCGTAGTTTAGTTCGTTATGCCCCACACGAATGGTGACGTTTTCCATTACCTTATCTACCAAATCACTTTTCAGGAAAGGTAATTTATCAAATTGGATATACCCTCCTTTCACCCAAGATTCGTTATGATGCCGCGCCGATAAATAGGTGATCAGATTCATCCGAACACCATCTGCGAGCCAAACATCTATGTTCAGGTTTGCCGTTGCAAGGTTGAACCCCGGAGCAAGATTATAAAGGTTATCGTTAACTTTATCGTTGTTGGCATCCGTAAAAAATTTACTAGAGTGGCTTAGGTGTTGGTATTGCTGGGTAAAATTCCCGCCGAGCCTCACTTTAACATCGCCCTTCCAATTAGTTTCTTGTTTTGGGGTTTCAAAAACATAAAGTCCGTCTTGGTCGTAGGGACGATAGTTCGTATAAACACTTTGTGCGGTTGCCGACGACATAGCACCGAAAAGCACAACAATAAAAATGGTTGATTTAAGGATTAAAGATTTCATGATGGTAACAGTTAGTGGAAACAGGGATTATAAAGGGGACGAAAGAACAGGCTGGGTTATTTGCCCATTGTCACGTCTAAACTGACGGTGACATCGTCTGAAGTTTTAAGTGTGCCCATAAACAAGACTGGAGCAGACATTTTGAAGTCAGACATTTTAAGTTTTTTGGTACCTTTGAATTGGACGCTTCCATCGCCTGCAACCGTTCCGGTGACGCTCAGGTCAACGGGCTTGGTGACACCGTGCATGGTCAGATTGCCTTTTGCAGCCACCTGATAGGCATTTCCTTGTTTCGTAACTTTGGCGGACGTCATTTGAAAAACGATAGTGGCATATTTGGAAGCATCGAATGTGGACAGGATGTTTTTGTCCATCATTTGCCCTTTTGTACTTTTGATGGAAGCAACATCCATGGTAACCGAAAGACTATTAACGGCTTTCAATTCTCCGCCTTCGACTTTAACATCTCCGTTACCCCGCACTCTGGTGACATTAGCAGCCCAGTCATGGAGGGTAGAAGTGCCTTTCATGCCTACATTGCTACGGTTTATTTTATAACCTTGCGCCATTGCGGAAAACGAAAGGAGTAGAAAGAACGGAAGAATCCATAAAATGCGTTTCATAGCTTTAGGGGGTTTAATGAACGTATAGGTTATAAGTGGTTTTTGTGCCGCTATTACCTCTTGATAACAGGATACGCAATTCGCAGAGGTGAAGCCGTCCATGAACTTCGGTGCTTTGTGTAAGGAAGAGTGGGCAGGCTGTACGAATTTGGCCTACAAGCGCTTTCATAAATAAATGGCTTGCCACAAAAGTCTTGCCTAAAAAAAACATCCCTATCTTGCCAATAATAGGGATGTTCATAGGCATTATGATGGTATTAAGACTTTTTACGTCTAATAGTAGCCTGAGCAGCAGCAATTCTTGCGATAGGTACCCGGAAGGGAGAGCAACTCACATAATCTAAGCCGGCTTTACAGGCAAAAGCCACCGATGTTGGGTCGCCGCCATGTTCACCACACACACCCAAATGCAGGTTCGGATTTACCGACCGTCCCTTCTTAACCGCCATATCAATAAGTTGACCAACCCCTTTTTCATCAATAGATTTAAACGGGTCTAGATCCACAAGCCCTTTTTTAAGGTAGATCGGTAGGAATTTATTGGCATCATCCCGTGAGAACCCGAACGTCATTTGCGTGAGATCGTTCGTCCCAAAAGAGAAGAACTCGGCTTTTTGGGCGATGCTATCTGCCATCAGTGCGGCACGCGGTGTTTCGATCATTGTTCCCACTTTATAGGGGATTTCTACGCCTTGTTCTGCAAAGACCTTGGCAGCGACCCGACGGATCACCTTTTCTTGCTCGGCAAATTCGCGGACGGTTACGACCAGCGGGACCATGATTTCCGGCAATACCTTGATGCCTTTTGCATGTACACTAAGTGCCGCCTCGATAATGGCACGGGTTTGCATTTCGGTAATTTCCGGATAGGTGATACCGAGCCGGCAACCACGATGACCAAGCATGGGGTTCTGCTCTTTCAGTTCTTCAATCCGATCACGGATTTTATTAACAGAGACATGCATTTGTTTGGCCATCACCTGTTGACTCGCATCATCGTGCGGGAGGAATTCATGAAGCGGCGGATCTAAGAGGCGAATGGTCACAGGTAGATCGTGCATTACCTCGAACAAGCCCTCAAAGTCGCTACGTTGGATGGGTAATAGTTTGTCTAATGCCTTCCGGCGCCCGGCTTCGTCGTCGGCCAAAATCATTTCACGTACCGAAATAATACGATCCCCTTCAAAGAACATATGTTCTGTGCGGCAAAGCCCAATCCCAGTTGCCCCAAAATTTACGGCTTGCTTCGCTTCTTCGGGCGTATCCGCATTGGTCCGTACACCGAGCCTAGCATACTTTTCGGAAAGCGCCATCAATTCACCAAAGTCGCCGCTTAGTTCAGCTTCGCGGGTTTCGACCCGACCTTCATACACCTCTCCGGTGGTGCCATTAAGCGAAATCCACGTCCCTTCACGATAGGTTTTGCCTTCGACTGTCATCTCGCGCAATTTATAATCTACATGAATAGCACCCGCACCCGAAACACAGCATTTACCCATTCCCCGTGCCACCACTGCCGCATGAGAAGTCATGCCGCCACGTGCTGTCAAAATTCCTTTAGCCGCATGCATCCCCCGCAAATCTTCAGGACTGGTTTCCACACGTACCAAAATAACCTCTTTACCACGTTTAGCCCATTCTTCGGCCTCGTCTGCAAAGAACACGATTTGTCCGGTGGAGGCCCCCGGCGAAGCAGGCAGCCCTCGTGCAATCACTACCGCATTCTTAATGGCCTTTCCATCAAAAACGGGGTGTAGCAATTCATCCAAGCGATTCGGGTCCACCCGTTGGATGGCTGTTTTTTCATCTATCATCCCTTGCCGAAGCATATCCATAGCAATTTTCACCATCGCTGCACCTGTCCGTTTGCCATTTCTGGTTTGTAGCATCCAAAGTTTGCCGTCTTCAATGGTGAACTCTACGTCTTGCATATCACTGAAGTGGTTTTCCAGTGTCGTTTCTGCATGAATCAACTGTGCAAACACTTCTGGCATGGCTTCTTCTAATGACGGATAATGGGCCTTCCGGTCTTCCTCGCTAATGCAAGCCAATTCAGCCCATCGTTGTGAGCCAATGAGTGTCACTTGTTGGGGTGTCCGAATCCCGGCAACGACATCTTCGCCCTGTGCATTAAATAAAAATTCGCCATTAAAAATGTCTTCACCTGTAGCCGCATCGCGGGTGAATGCCACACCAGTTGCACTGTTACTGGAATGGTTGCCATAGACCATCGCCTGCACATTAACCGCTGTTCCCCAGCTTTCAGGAATATCGTTCAGGGCACGATAAACCTGTGCCCGCTCGTTATTCCAGCTTTGGAATACGGCCATGATCGCCCCCCACAGTTGCTCCCATGGATCGGTAGGGAAGTCCTTCCCTAACCGGGCCAAGATCAAGGCTTTAAACCGGCGTACCAATTCTTTCAAATCATCTGCCGAAAGGTCTGTATCTAATTTTACCCCTCGTTCATGTTTAACGAACTCAATGATCACCTCAAAGGGGTCTTCATCTTCTTTACGTTCAGGCTTTAGCCCCATCACAACATCCCCATACATTTGCACAAACCGGCGGTACGAATCCCATGCAAACCGTGCATCTCCCGATTTTTCTATCAACCCCTGAACGGCTTCGTCATTGAGTCCTAAATTCAGAATTGTATCCATCATACCGGGCATCGAAGCACGTGCTCCCGAACGCACTGAAAGCAATAACGGATCTGAGGCGTCTCCAAATTTTTTGCCCATGATTTTTTCAACATACGCCACTCCTTGCTTCACTTCATCAGCAATAAGGCTGGTTACCATTTCCCGACCATTTAACGTATATTGGGTACAGGCCTCGGTGGTCACCGTAAAACCAGCCGGAACAGGGATATTGAGCAAACACATTTCGGCCATATTGGCCCCTTTTCCTCCCAAAAGGTTTTTCATGTCTGCACGACCTTCGGTGCCTTCCGGCCCGAAGAGATACACATATTTAGCAGAGACGTCCATTTGAATGCATTTTTTTAATGGAAAAGAAAAGCCGCTCTAAACGGCCTACATAATTTGAAGTAAGGATAACCCACGCCAGAAAAAACCTTTTCATGGTTTCGTTGTTTAGATGTGTAGGGAAAAAAAGCCGATCCTTGTAGGAAAAAGCCGTATAGAGAATGTCGGCACTATACCTTGATCTTTTGTTCACCAGTACGTAATTTGGTTGTTTAAAGAAATTTATGCTGTTAGATAAAGACCACCGCCGAGCCAACTCGGCACTGCAATTTTTTTATGTCGTTTTCCGAACCCCTCCGTACCCGCCATTGGGCCATTAGGGCTGCTGTTCATTTTTTTGCTTGGTCTCTGGTTTTACTCATGCCTTGGCTATTCGGTCTTCCGATCCGCCTTCGAGACCCGGTCCTTTTCTGGAGTATTCAGTTTGCACAAGTGGCCTTGATGATGTCGCTGTATTATGGCAATCTGGGGATTTTTCTACCGAGGCTATTGGCACATCGTAAAACCCTTTTGTACATTTTTGCAGTCATTTTGGCGATCTTGTCTATCAGTGAAGCCTATATGATGTTTAGGGACTGGGTCACAAATACGTTTGGTTCACCATTCGAGCAACCACTCCCCATACCGGGATCTAAACACAACCATCGTCCCAGTAATTATTCTTCGTCGTATCGCTATTTTTCCATTATCACCCAACTCGTATTGGTGGTTTTTGTAGGACTAACCCAACATTTTATCCGTGAATGGCAACGTTCTAAACAGGAGACGGAGGCAAGAGAAAAGGAACGCCTAGCGGCTGAACTCGCGTTTTTGCGCTCTCAAGTAAGCCCCCATTTTTTGTTTAATGTATTAAATGGCATGGTTTCGCTAGCCCGAAAAAAGTCTGATAAGTTAGAACCAGCCCTCATGACTTTGTCCAGTTTGATACGTTACACACTCTATGAAGCACCAGAAGCGCGGGTTCCCCTTGACCGAGAGATTACCTATCTTAATAGTTATTTAGACCTGCAACGCCTGCGTTTTGGCAACACTTTGCACTTGCAAGTTGAAATTTCCGGAGACACCACGCAAGCGACCATAGAACCTCTGCTATTAATCCCCTTTGTTGAGAATGCTTTTAAACACGGAACCAATGTGGCGAACCCTAGGATAGACCTTAAGATTCAGGTACAAGAAGAGGTTCTACACTTTGAAGTCAGTAATACGATTCCAGAATCAGAAGGCCGCCCCAAAGACCCTGCCTCCGGCATCGGATTAACCAACATTCGTCGAAGGCTAGACCTTTTATACCCACAAGCGCATTCATTAGACATTGTGCCAATCCTTGGCCAATTCCAGGTAGTGCTGACTGTAAACCTGCACCACCCTGAAAGAGACCTCGAATTTCCCCAAAGGCCTGTGTCATGACCTGCTAAGACCCCATGCCTGAACCACTTCCCCAATTACCCAAAAAATGGACCGGACTTACGTCCTTGCAAGTTGAGCATTCTCGGCAGCAACATGGTCCAAACGTCCTGAACCTGCGCGAACAACATCCCCTTTTTTCCATCTTGAAGGAAGTCATCTCCGAGCCATTGTTTTTAATCTTGGTAGGATCTGCCGCCATCTATTTTATCTTAGACGAAGTTCAAGAAGGCATTATTATGCTGATGGCCTTGGGTTTTGTATCGGGCATATCCATCTTTCAGGAAAACCGTAGCAGGAATGCCGTTCTAACCCTTCGAAAATTAGCGAACCCACCGTCCAAAGTGATACGCGACGGCCAGCGATATTCGATCCCTGCCGAAGACGTGGTTATTGGTGATCTTATCTTACTCGAAGACGGAGACCTCATTCCGGCAGATGCCGAAATACTGGAAGCACATGACTTTTCAGTAAATGAAAGTATCTTGACGGGCGAGTCTTTATCTGTTACCAAAGGGACTTCCTCCCATTCTTCCGCTGTTTTTGGCGGCACATTGGTAGAAAGTGGGTCTTGTATCGCCAAGGTGATGGATATTGGAAACAACACCAAATTAGGTCAAATTGGCCATGCACTCACCGAAATCCAAGCAACAACCTCGCCACTCCAGCACCAAATCAGGGGTTTTGTCCATAGAATGGTTGCCTTCGGCGCTGTAGCCTTTTTCCTTGTGTGGGGCCTCAACTTTGCGCAATCAGGAAATATATTACATGCATTGCTGCACGGACTTACCCTAGCAATGTCCGTTTTGCCCGAAGAGATTCCGGTGGCATTTAGCACGTTTATGGCACTGGGCGCCTACCGTCTCTACAAAAACAGCATTATTGCCAAATCTCCGATGACGGTCGAAACGCTCGGCGCAGCTACGGTCATTTGTACAGACAAAACGGGCACCCTTACAGAAAATGCCATGAAATTGGCGGCCTTGTATGATGCAAGCAATGACGATTTATATGACCTTACCACCACTCCCATCACTACGCCACATCCGGTGTTGGTGAGTGCCATGTGGGCATCCGAACCATCCCCGTTCGACCCGATGGAACAAGCCCTGCACGCGGCCTATACGGCAACCACACCACAAGACCTACGCCCATATTATGCCCTCACTTCCGAATATCCACTCAGCGGAGCACCCCCTTTTATGACCCATGTCTATACGGCTGAGAGCTTCCCCCCTATAATCGCATGTAAAGGGGCTATAGAAGGCGTTCTTGCCGCCTCGGACACCTCACCTGAAAAACGGAAGCGTATTTTGGAGGTATCTCATCAGTTGGCTTCCAAAGGCTATCGTGTTTTAGCAGTTGGCGTTTCGGATCATGACCCCTTACAACTTCCCGAATTACAAACATCACTGCTTTTTTCTTTTCAAGGATTGGTGGCATTTTATGATCCCCCAAAGGCGAATATCAGCCATACGGTCGAAGCTTTTTATCAAGCAGGGATACAAGTAAAAATGATCACCGGAGACTATGCAGTAACCGCCAAAGCCATAGGACAACAAGTACATTTGCGAGACATCGAGCAATGCCTGACGGGCGAAGAAGTCATGCGAATGTCCCCTGAGTCACTAAAAAATGCCGTTGTCTCTGTCAATTTGTATGCCCGCATGTTCCCCGAAGCCAAACTCCGTGTGATCGAAGCCCTAAAAGCAAACAACGAAGTCGTTGCGATGACCGGCGATGGGGTAAATGATGGCCCCGCCTTAAAAGCGGCTCATATTGGCATCGCAATGGGCAAACGCGGTTCCGAAACCGCAAAAGCCGCAGCATCACTTATTTTGACGGATGACGATCTGGGACACATGCCCGAAGCCATCGCACTTGGGCGACGTATTTATGAAAACCTCAAAAAAGCCATACGCTATATTATTTCTATTCATATTCCGATTTTAATGATTGTAACCGTTCCATTGGTGCTTTTTTGGCGGTTTACAGACCTATTCTCCCCAATTCATGTCATCTTTTTGGAACTTATCATGGGCCCTACATGCTCTATCATCTTTGAAAATGAGCCTATCGAGGCCAACTCCATGGAAAAGCCACCGCGAAAAATGACGACTTCCTTTTTCTCACTGAACGAACTGGCGATCAGTATCTTGCAAGGTTTAATGATCTCGGTGGCCTGCCTTTCGGTCGGTTTTTGGGAAATGACCCAAAACGAACCAGAAACAATCGTCCGAACCACTGTTTTTTCGACGCTCATTTTTAGCAATCTTTTTCTCACCTTGGTAAATCGGTCTTTTTACTTCGACTTCCTTACAACCCTTAGATACCCGAATTATCTAATCCCGCTAATCTTGGTAGTTTCCCTGCTGGTTTTGATAATGGCGTTATTTATTCCAAGCATCCGCGATATTTTTGACTTTGCAGCAATTTCAGGAATTCAATTTTTCAGGTCCCTACTTGCCGCAGCCTGTGGAGTTCTATGGATTGAAGTATGGAAGATGTATCAACGAAAAAAAACGTCCAACACCCATTAACATTCTTTCAACTAAGCCAATAGCACCCTATGCCCACCCTCCGTTGCCTTGCTGTGGATGATGAACCATTAGCCCTCGACTTGCTAGAGGACAATATCCGGCAGGTCCCGTTTCTGGAACTTGTAGCATGTTGTCGCACCATTCCAGATGCCCTTCAATGGCTAAACGATTCCTCTATTGATTTGATTTTCTTGGACATACAACTGCCAGGCATCACTGGTGTACAATTTCTTCGTAGCTTACGGCCACAACAAAAGGTCATTTTTGTAACCGCATATAGCCATTATGCCCTTGAAGGGTACGAGCTCAATGTGGTGGATTATCTCTTGAAACCAGTACCTTTTCAACGTTTTTTACAGGCATGTCAGAAAGCCTTAGACATCATGTCGCCGACGGAGGCAACCATTGCCACAGCAAGCATTCCTTTGCCGGAAACCCTTCATCCACCCACACATCAAGACACCATCTGGGTAAATGCCGATTATGCCCTTATCCCCATTCGTTTGGCGGACTTACTGTATGTAGAAAGCGAAAAGGATTATCTCCGCTTTCATCTTGCCTCACAACACCGTCCTTTAATCACCCGTATGACCCTCAAATCATTGGAAGAAAAACTTCCCTCCCCTCAGTTCTGTAGGGTTCACAAATCTTTTATTGTCGCCACCCGCCATATCGCGGCCATTCGTAACCAACGGTTGATGATTGGAGAAATATGGATTCCTATTAGCGAAATGTATCAACCCGATTTGCTTGTCGCCATTGGACAAAAACCGATTAATTAAGTTCAATACAAGAGTAGATGTAACGTAAAAAACATCTTATAAGTCATTTAATTACAAATACATACATCATAATAACAACAATTATTCATCTCGCTCCTATACTTATTTTTATTCAATGACTAACCCTTTTAGGATTTGGATTTATTGAGAAATATTGCCTTCATTATTTACAAAAATTCAAACCTTCGTCTCCATATTTTTCTACGCGACAGACACAAAGCACTTCTCCGTCACCTAACCTCCTCCACTAATGCCGCTTTTTGAACCACTTTTGAATTCGTTTAACAAACGTGCCGGCGTTTGATTTTTCCTTTTCCAAAATGCCCGGTTCTAAGCGAATATCATATCGAATATCGGCCACACCCACAGACAAAATCCGCTCGAACCGACGATATCCCACCGTTCCAACCCGAATCCGGTATTCGCCTGGTACAACATCTGCCAGCAAATACCCGCCGTCTAAATCACTTCTACCTAACAACTGTACTTCACCTGTTATTGGCTTAATAAGTGCCACCACAACACCTGAAACGGGGGCATTACCCCTTGTTTCACGGACAACTCCCCAAACACGCGCTTGGGCAAGAACATCCGTCCAAACGAAACAGCTACATACAACATACAGTAAAAAGATAAGCGGATGGGTTTTCATGTAAGGCTGTCAGTAAAACCAATGTTAGGGATCTAATTAAAGAGTGCATGTATCCTGTTTGATAGGATCTTCTCACCCTTGTCTTTTCTTGTAAAATAGGCTTCCTATTTCACCCTTTTTCGATTAAATTAAGCCTACCTATCACAACATCCAAAATTTTACACACCATGAAAATAACCTATTTTGGCCACTCGGCCCTTTTGGCAACAACCGAAACCCATACGTTTTTATTCGACCCCTTCCTGAGCGGAAATCCACTTTCAGAAGGTCATGTTCAGGCCTCGGACCTCAAACCGGACGTGGTTTTCGTTACGCATGCTCACGGCGACCACTGGGGCGACTCGGAGGAAATCCTCCAGCGATCTGGTGCGCTCCTTATTTCTAATTACGAAATCTGTACCTATTTACAAAACAAAACGGGCTACGATCACTTTCATCCAATGAATACAGGCGGAATGGCCCACTTTGATTGGGGGAAGGTAAAACAAACATATGCAAGACACTCTTCGTCCTTTCCCGACGGAACATATGGCGGCAATCCGAACGGATTTATCCTGCAAACGGCTGACAAAACATTATATCATGCCGGAGACACCGATTTGTTCAGTGAAATGGCCTATATTGGCGAAGACTTCGAGATAGACCTCGCTTTTTTGCCAGTTGGTGATAACTTTACGATGGGAATACAGGATGCAATTCGTGCAGCCAAAATGATTCGGGCCAAAAATGTAGTTCCGGTACATCATAATACCTTTCCTTATATCGTTACCGATCTGAGCATTTGGCAAAATGCCATGAGAGCAGCCGGCATGAATGGCATTATTATGAAGCCCGGAGAATCAATTATTCTGTAATCCCCCATGCATCACGCTATGCACTTCCTCAAACGGTTGACGCTCCTAATGACCTTAACAGGATTAGGTACTCCACTTTTGGACATTCCTACCGTGGCGCAACCGTGGATTGGCTTTTCAGATCCTTTACGACAACCGGAAAGTGCAAGCCGTGATTTTAGCAACCGTTTTTCCGGAAGAACGTTTTTGGTGTACCAACCCGGTTACGTTCTTCCCGCTTCCAGCATACCACCCACACCGCCTACACCATCCCATAAACCCGTTCCCAAGGCATACCAGTTCGCGCTTCGCGCAGATGTGGGCCTTTCTTCGCACTTAGATCTGCAAGGTATTTGGGGCCAAACCGCCATGAGAAACGGACGTATTGGCCTTGCGTGGCTGGGAGTCAAATATTACTTACAAAGCGACCATAAGCACTTTGCCTTCCGCCTTGCCATTCAGCCACCCTTTTCGGAATCCAGTATTTCTGGTGTGGATATTGGCGGTTATACCGAGACCAAATACCGTAACATGTTTTCTACGGAATTTGCTATGGGTTTTCGGTATCAACGCATGGGGCTTTCTGACGAACCGTTGGTCAATCCAGAGACGGGCCATCGGATGCAACACGCCTTATTGCGAAGATCAGGTAAGAGCATTCATGCCAGTCGTACCTATCGCTTTGCTTTTGATCCAGCAGCAAGTAACCTTTTTATCTCCCTAAAGGCATCAGCAGGAAACATGGACATTTTGCCTATCGAGGTTCGGAATTACGAAAGTCCTTCCCCAAAACCAATCAAGGAGCAAGGAGGGCTTATGTCCTTAGAGATTGGCCTAAGCCTATTGCGCCCAGCCTGGCAATTTTCTCCTTATTTCCGTATTCCTATTCGCCAAACTGGTGCCGCACACGATGCCATCCGCTTGGGCGCAAATCTGCAATTGCGATGACGATTGGTATTTTATCCGACACGCACCACTTTTTTCATCCCGCCCTCACTGGTTATCTGTCCGAAACCGACTTGATTTTACATGCTGGCGACATTGGAAACCCACAAGTATTAGACCAGTTGGCATCCATTGGGCCGGAAGTTCGTGCTGTTTGGGGCAATATTGACGGACAAGAACTCCGGAAGCGCATTCCGCAACATCAGCGGTTTAGCATAGAGGGCTGCACGTTTTGGATGACGCACATTGGTGGACACCCGGGGCGTTGGGATCCATCCGTTCGCGCTACATTATCGGAGGTGCCTCCACACGTTTTTATTTGCGGTCATAGCCACATACTCCGCATCGAGCGAGTTGCACAGTTACAAAATATGCTTTATATCAACCCCGGAGCAGCCGGAATGCAGGGCTGGCACAAGGAGAAAACCTTTGTACGGCTTCAGGTTTTGGCAGGCAAGCCCACTTCCGCAGAAGTAATTCATCTCTAAGGAGTTTCTATGCGTGAAAAATTTGACCTCCTTGCCCTCTACGAAACCAGTACCCTTCTGAACGACTCGCTCGAAATTGGGTTCATCCTCGACAATTTGCTCCGAACCGCTATGAGTAAGCTACTGGTTACCCGTAGCATCGCTCTTTTATCGCACCCAGTTCATCAAGTATATACCATTGCTTCGGCGCAAGGAATCTACCAGATTGACAAAACAGAAACGTTTGATTTTGACCTTTTCCCCATTCCTGTCCCCGGCCTTTCCGAAGCACCTGCCATACTCAAAAAGTGGGGCATCCATTCCCTTATACCCCTTACTGCCAGAAAACAACATCTTGGATTTGTCGGATTTGGACATAAGGTAACCAAACAACCTTTTTTGCCAGAAGAAGCATCTTTTGTACAATCCTTGGTTCATATGTCCTCCGTAGCGGTACACAATGCTTCTATGGTAGGCGAACTACAAACGGCCAATCAAGACCTCGCCCTTAAAATCCAACAACTAAATACGTTATTTGATTTAGCAGCCGGATTTGGTGCCACCCAAGGCAAAGAACACGTTCTTAAACAACTGGGATTTTCTTTGATGGGCCACCTAATGATCAGGCAATTTGCCCTCCTCCTAAAAGACCATACAGCCGATAACCCGCCTAATTTTACACCTGCCATTGCCAAAGGACTGAACATGGCACTCCAAGACTCCGAAATAAAAGCCCTGTCCGGATTAAAAGAACTGGTACTTCTGCCTAATACCATCCCGCAATGGCAGCCTTTTTCGGCAATGGGACTTCGGTTAATCCTCCCACTTCGAATACAGAACGAGACGCGCGGTGTCTTGTGCATAGGAGACAAAACCTCTCAGTTGCCTTATACCCAGACCGACCTAGAATTCATGACCGCTCTGGGCCAACTTACCTTAACCTCTCTCGAAAATGCTTCCTTGCTTGCTACACGCCTCGAAAACGAGCGGTTAGAAGAAGAAATGCGCTTGGCCAGCAACATCCAGCGCAGGCTCCTTCCTCAAAAACTACCTTCGATCCCCTACTGGAGTGTAGATGTATGGAGTCAACCAGCACGACATGTGGGCGGTGATTTTTTTGACGTAAGACCTTTAGACGAACACCGGTTTTTAATTGCTATTGCCGATGTTACCGGAAAAGGAATACCCGCTGCCCTATTAATGTCCCATTTACAAGCAGGAATTCAGTTCCAACTTGCCACCCACGCCCTTTCTGATCTGGCACAAGCTACCGCCATGCTCAATGCCGTGATTACGGACAACACAGATTCCGATAAGTTTATCACTTTTTTTTGGGGGATCTTAGACCTACGCGACCAAACTTTTGTTTTTGTCAATGCCGGACATGATGCCCCAGTTTGGTTCCGTACTGGCCGAGAGGTCTTACGACTTGAAACGGGTGGCCCCCTCTTGGGTGTACTAAAACATGTACCATACGAACAAGGCCGTATTCGCCTCCAGTCCGGTGATCGCCTTTTCTTCTTTACAGACGGCCTCTCCGAAGCCCTGAATCCCAACCATGAAGAGATGGGAGTCCAACGGCTCGTACAGACACTCGTAGCCGTACATACTCCCCATGCAGCCAAAACGCTTTCCATGATTAAAGATGAGGTACTTCAATGGACGGATACGGCCCCCCAAAGCGACGACAGAACGGCAATCGTATTACAAGCAGAAACCTTTTAAATGGTTACGTGGTTCCTATCACACGCTTGGTAATGACGTCCACCTAAACGCACCTGTCTATGCACTACATGGTAGAATTTGATTTGCCCCAACCCTTCACCGAAACGTTTATTTCGCTGATTCCAGAGCAACGTTTGAAAATACATCAATTTATGGTAATGGGGCACATCATTACCTATACCCTTTCGATGGACCATGCCAAACTTTGGGCACTTATAAATGCAAATGATGAAGCGGCTGTGACTCAATTATTAAATAAATTGCCACTCACCAATTTCATGGAATATCAAATTCATCCCCTCACCTTTCTCTTAACAACACAGGCGAATCTTCCCAAGATACACTTAAACTGATGCTACCTTTCGATGCCGTTCTTGCCGTCAACTATTTATCGGCCCAAGATCCTGTTTTGGCCACCCTAATGCACCAAATTGGGCCATATTCGGTATTGCCAAAACCACTGCCATCCGTATTTGAGGCGCTTACCGAATCCATCATCTATCAACAACTTTCCGGAAAAGCCGCAGAAACTATTTATCGGCGATTTCGGTCACTTTTTTCAGAACACCGCCATCCTACACCCGAAGAAGTCCTCAAGACGCCACACGACGCCCTTCGTGGTGTTGGTATTTCCCATGCCAAAGCCCGCGCCATTCACGATTTGGCCTCCAAAACTGTTAATCAGGAAATCCCCACGCTGGCAAAAATCCGCAACATGTCCGACGAAGCAATCGTTGAAGCCCTGACAAAAGTGCGCGGTATTGGTCCATGGACCGTTGAAATGATGTTGCTCTTTGATCTGGGAAGGCCCGATGTATTACCTGCTACCGACTTGGGTGTACAAAAAGGTTTCCAGAAAACATATAGCCTCTCGGATTTACCTAAGCCTGCTGAAGTACGCACTTTTGCTGAACGCTGGCGACCATACCGGAGTGTTGCTTCTTGGTATATGTACCGAGCTTTGGAACGTTAACCACTGATCAGATGTCAACTTCTCAGGTATTATTACTCGGTGACCCAAGGCTTTATGAAAAATGCACCCCCGTTGTTGGTCGTGACTGGTTAGACGTGCCAAATATGATTGCTCGATTAGACATGGTTTTAAATGCTTTTAAAACCCAATATGGCGCTTTTCGCGGAATTGCAGCGCCTCAGTTGGGCATAATGAAGCGGATGATTTACATGAACATAGACCATCCAGTCGTCATTATTAATCCGGAACTATCCAAGCTTAGCGAGGAAATGTTTGAATTGTGGGATGATTGTATGTGCTTTCCAAATTTATTGGTGCGTGTAAAACGACATTATAGCTGCACCCTCCGCTTCCAAAATGAGCATCAAGAGATAAAAACTTGGCAGGTAGAAGGAGGATTGTCTGAATTAATCCAGCATGAATATGATCACTTAGAAGGCATTTTGGCGATTCAACGGGCCATTGCCCCAACAGCCTTTATGTGGCGGCCTTAAATCCGGCTATGGGTTTTATTTCCCATTTTTTACCACACGAAGCTCTATTTCCCCACTTCCAGAGATCCCTATTTCTTGGGCCACTTTAGGGGAAACCAATGCCAGATTGGTACCACTTACAGCACGATCTATCACGCGCGCAAAAGTATGCATGTTCTTGGATTTGTTGGAAATCAAGACCACTGAGTTCATTGGCAAGTTTTTATGGGAAATGGTGAGTTCATCCCGGTCCAATTTTTCGCCGGAATTGGTGACCGTCCCATTTGTACGGGTATCTATGGCTGCTTTTCCTTTTTGGATGCTTCCTTTTAGTGCCGAAGCAAACGAAATACCTTGTTCTTTATTTGGGATGCGTAAAACCTGTCCTTTTTTTAAAATATTACCTGTATTATTGACAACTCGGATAGAATTTGCGGACACATTATATTTGTTGGCAATCTCTGTAATACCCTCACCCGCCTGAACTACATGCTTGCGTTCGTATTTGCCCGAAGTTGTTGGTAGTTGAATGACTTCGCCGGGTTTTAGACTTTTACCTACCCACGTCCCTGGATTTGCCGCCAATAGGTCTGCTACAGCTACGTTGTAGCTCGTGGCAATGCTATAAAAGGTCTCGCCACGGCTTATACTATGTGTTTTACCCACTTTTGCTTGTGTTGGCACGGTCGCTGAACGCGCAACCGTAGCCGACGGCACAGGGGCTGTCGGCTTTGAAGTTGCTTTGGAGGTACTCGGAGAAGCGGAAACCACAGGAGGAACCACTTTTAGTACCTGACCAACCGTAATTTTATCATTCCGAAGACCATTTAAACGCCGAAGCATTGCCGGAGTCAATTTATACCGCTGTGCAATAGAAAAAACCGTATCTCCCGCTTTTACGACATAAGATCCCGGAGGCGTGACTTGCTGATCATCCACACCCACAACACCACCTGTACGGCGAGGATTCGTCGCGGCAGGATCCGATTGATCATCCACACCCACAACACCACCTGTACGGCGAGGATTCGTCGCGGCAGGATCCGATTGATCATCCACACCCACAACACCACCTGTGCGGCGGGGATTGTTTGTGGTGGCCGCTACAGATCGTTGTTGTACACTTTTCCGGGCAACAGTTTCTAAACTTACTCCTTCTATAGTCAGTACTTGCCCCAACTTCACCGTGTTATCGGGTAAATTGTTCATCGTTTTCAACTTATCAACACTCAAGCCGTACCGCCGTGATATGGAATAAAGCGTTTCACCTGGTTTCACCGTATGTGTCACCTTGTTCGTGCCTGTCGTTGTTGGAGCAGCAGGAACTGTGGCTGTACTGCCTATAGAGGGCGAAGCCGATGTAACAGGCGCTGCTGTTGGTATTGCAGCACTTCCTGTGGTTGAAGTACTTTTTTTGATATTTAGCACCCCGCCTGCATCCAAACGAAAATTTTTAAGGCTATTAAGTTGCCGCAAATCACTTAATGATAGGCCATATTTTTTGGCAATGGAATACAAAGTTTCACCCTTTTGGATAATGTGTTTCGTCCCATCTACCGAGATCTGGGCGTGTACCGCTCCAAAAGACACACAAAACATCATGGCCCCAAGAGCGATTTGCCGAAAGAACAATTGTTGTTTAATCATCATCATGGAAGTTAAGCTGTAGAGAAACTATCGCGTTTTGCAATTCTGCACGTTCATGCATTGCAGATTGACTATCCGCAACTTGCGTGCCTAATTTATAAGTCGCAGTTGCTTTTTCGCGATCGCCTGCTTTTTCATATAGTTTCCCCAAATGATAGTATGTTCCAACGTAGCCCGGATGTTCTTCCACGAGGGCTTCAAATTGTGTCCTCGCAGCCATTAAATCGCCCATTTTCAGGTATTCCTGTGCGATTGCGAATTGTGTAAAAGCATCGGTTGGGTCCTCTGCCAAGTACATTTTGAGTCTTTCTAATCTAGAAATTGCCATTGTTAATTTTTGAATAACATCGTTAGTTTACGAATTAAGTTACAACAAAACCCTCTGCTCGCCAAAAAAAATGCGGTATCTCATTTCTGAAATACCGCCGTTCTTATATCGAGTCTAAAGGCTTACCAGCTATCCCCGGCACCTCCTCCACCAAAGTCTCCCCCACCGAAGCCAAAGTCGGAGCTGCCACTACTACCCCATCCGGATGACGAGGAAGAGGAAGAATCCCAGCCGCTTCCGAAAATAATAGGCCCGCCGCCGTATCCGCCACCAAACCCATCTCCACCCCTGTTTCGGCGTGAAGCCTTGCTCACCACCACAAAAAACAGGATAATAAGTATTAGGATAAATAGGAAGAAAATCAGGCCAGAGAAATCATCGTCGCCCGAAGAAGAAGCATCGGATTTATAGGCGCCGCTGGCTGCTGATATCAAGGCGTCCACCGCAGTATTCGTTCCTTGAAAATACTGCCCCTGACGAAAAGCGGGCACCATGTATTGTCGAACAATTTGTTTGGCGGTGAAGTCGGTGATATTGGCCTCCAGGCCACGCCCTATAGCGATATAGGCCTTCCGATCTCCTTTGGAAATCAGAATGATCACTCCGTTATCCTTGTTTTTTGTTCCGACGCCCCACTGATGGCCTAATTCGGTCGCATATTGGTTGGCATCCATCCCCTCTAAAGAAGGTATGGTTACGACAACAAACTGATTCGAGGTTGAGTCTTCGTAGGCATTTAGTTTCTGTCGCAAGATTTCGCGCTCATTATTGGAAAACAAGTTGGCCGCATCGGTGACGGGGCCAGCGGACTTAAGGTTGATTTTTTGCCCGTAAACCGGAATACCCAACAACAGGAGACACAACAAACGCAAAGCGTAACGCATGGTCGAAAGAGGCTAAATGGAAAGGAGGGGCACTAAACTGGCCCCACCTTCTGGAACAAAAGAAATTAGAACTGGACTTTAGGCGCATTTTGGGCGCTGGCATCTGCTTGGAAAGGCTGCTTGGCCGAGAAGCCCATCATGCCTGCAAACATAACCAACGGAAAACTGCGTACCTTTACGTTGTAGCGTTGAACCACTTCGTTGTAACGATTCCGCTCCGTATTGATCCGGTTTTCTGTTCCTTCTAATTGGCTTTGAAGCCCTACAAAAGCCTCTGTCGCCCGTAATTGCGGATAATTTTCTGCAACCATCATTAAGCGCCCCAAGCCTTGGCTCAACGAAGCTTGTGCTTGTTGGAATTGTTGCATTTTTTGCGGATCATTCAAATCTTCTGCTTTTAACTGGATAGAAGTGGCTTTCGCTCGTGCTTCCACCACTTGCGTCAGGGTTTGTTGTTCAAAATTGGCTGCACCTTTTACAGTACTGACCAAGTTCGGTACAAGATCTGCACGTCGCTGATAGGCCGATTGTACGTTGGCCCAAGCAGTTTGGACTTCGGAGTCGGTCGTTACTAAGCCGTTATACTGAGAGCAGCCCCACATACCAAAGAGCGCCACCACGACAATTGCAAGAATAGCACCACCTTTCATAGTTTTATTAGATTTTAAATGGGTGAAGGGATTGCATTACCGGATTGATAGAACCGGTTGCTTTATATGCCGTAATATACGCTTTAGGCTTGTTAGGTTGCGAATTTTTCGTCTTGGGGATTAAAGAAAAGGTGAATCCGATCAAAAGGCTGGCATTACAGGGCCTTTTTGACAGGAGAATTTTTGGGGACGACCTCAAGTACCGTAATTATGGATTACCCAATTCAAACATTAGATGTTTGGTTCAGAGGTTTTTTATTGCCATCGTGCCGAAACCGTATCTAATACCGACCTTGTTTGCTCAAAAAAATGCACGGCCCGTTCGGGTGTACGGCCAATAGAAACTACGCCCAATTTCCCAAACTCGGAGAGCGCCCCTATTAGATGAAAGACCACCCCTTCTTGGTCAGTACTTTCATAATGCAGATTTTCACACATCGCCAGATCAATCAGGTCGGGAGGGGTTATGCCTTTATAATGCGGGAATTTCAAGTTGTCCGTGGCAAAATAAAAGCGATTTTGCCCATTAAGGGTCTCATACAATCCGGTATGTGGGTTATACCGCCCATCGGTCAAAAACTGGAGCATCAGATAAGGGTGGGTTGTCCCTCCTTTTCTGAGATTAATTTCAATCGCGAAATGTTTCCAATGATCGCCTTGTTTTACCGAGATAAAGTCCACTGCAAAGCGCCCCATCACGTTTTTAGACTGTAGTACTTTACCAATGGCCAAGCCATTTTGCGCAATTTCGCGGCTGTATTCGGGGTCGGCAGGGAATTTTGCACCCAGAAAGATTTGTCCGGTTGCAGCATCCAAGACCTGATCGTGTGTAGAAACCACCTCGACTTCGCCAAGCGGATTAATTCGACATTGTACAGAAGGAGAGTTCTTAACCTCGCCCTCCACAAAGGTTTCTACGATCCCGCCCAATTCGCTGATTTTCGCCATATAAGCCGAATAATCTAAATGCGGTGCCACCATTTTCAGGTGTTTGGGCATGTAATTCTCCAGCCATTGTTTTAAGGAAGTATCGGAAGGTGCCTGTTCTAAACGTACAATGGCATTGCCTTCTCCCGAGAAACCTTCGTTCATTTTCACCACCATTTTCCGGGTTTCAGGCAATTGGCGTTTAATTTCAACAATGGCCTCGATCACATCTGCTTCGCTTCTCAGGTTTTCAAAACCCGGCGGCATGTCCACGCCCGCTTCACGAAAAACCATCCGACTCCCACTTTTCGATCCCCAGAACATCAGTTCCGGATCACATCCATATAATGGAACCCCCAGGCGTACCGATAATGTTCGCTCGAAGGGCGTCACATTAAAAGCAGCGATGTGTGCGGCATGGCCATGTGGGATGCATTGTCGGATACGCTCCATCAAGAGTGGCCGTTCCAAGATTTTCTCGGTCAAAGACTTGAGAGATGCATCGTAACAACTCAATAAAGTTAGACGTTGACGCGCATGCCATCCAGTAATTCCGGGTAATAGATGTAGGTAATAATCCACAATGACCGGATCGAGCGGGGTGCTGGTTAGATAGACGATATGCGTTCGGGGCATACGCAACAGCATGAGCAGAGAAAGCATCCGTTCTTCGTAATGGATTTCACCTGGTATGGTCCCCAGCATATCTTGGTCTAATGTGGTACTGGGCAGGACAATAATGGTTTTAGGCGCCAATGGATCAGGAAATGCATTTCGGTATTGTGCAATAAACGTATTTTGCAGCCGAATAAACGCAGCAACTTCTTCGACTGAAGTGGGTGCAGGAAATTGAGGTGGCTCAATATGGGGGGAGAGTGCATACATATCTGGCCAAATATGAAAGGTGTAAAGAAGGTAGAACTATGCGATCAAAATAGCACCTTGCAACTTCCTGTTTATTAAGTTGTTGGTGTGTCTTTTTGTAAGGTTTTTACCCACAAAAAAAAGGCCCTCGGTAATCCCGAAAGCCTCCAAAGCCACTTGACCGATCTATTCTATTCAGGCAGGGTTCCTGCAATAGACAGGTGTATATCTTCGGGATTTATGTATTTCCGAATCACCCGATTTACCTCGTCGGCAGTGAGCGCCTCAATTTTAGGTACATAATCATCCAGCATATCAAGTGCATACCCCTCCTCTGCATTTTGTTGCATCGCCCTTGCTAAACCGTGTGTAGTCGCCATTTCCACTTGGTACTTTCCGGCAATTGTGGTTTTCTTTTCAGCCAACTCGCTTTCCGTAATGCCTTCCTGTACCCATTTGCGAAGTTGCTCCTCGGTGGCTGTAATGCCTTTTCCAAGGTTTTCTTGGCTCAATGTAACATAAATTTGGAAATAACCCGCATATTCTTGTGTAACACCGGAAAGACTTGCACCAATACCATAAGTCAGTCCTTGTTCGTCTCGCACCGTATTCATGAGGCGTGCCGAGAAATTCCCCCCCAGAATGTAAGTCGCCAAATACAAGGCCAGATAGTCGGGATGTAATGTGGTTACAGGTATTGGAATTCCCATCATTACATCTAAATTCTGACGATCTTTGAGTGCCGTTACTGTTTTTCCGGGATTAATATTGCCCAAGGTCGCAAAAGTTGAAGTCCGGTTTTCTACCTTCCACCCCAAAAAAACCTGATCAACCATGCTTGCAAATCCATCGGGATCTACATCTCCGGCAGTGCTAATAATCAATTGATTGGCCGAGACATGCTTCTGATGATACGCCCGAATTTGCTCCAACTTCATATCCTCTAACAGGGCAATTTCCTGTTCGGCAGATGTGTTGTAATTGGGGTGGTTATCAGGATACAACGCATGATTTAATGCCAACTCTGCTCGATAACGGGTATTAGACAAACTGCGCTGCCGAGCAGAAATGGTTTGTAACCGTAACTTTTCAAATTCTCCGGGGTCGAACTGTGGGGCATTTAGTTGTTCACCGAGTACACCCAACACGGCAGGCAAGTCGGTCTTAAGTGCCCTCCCGAAAAAACCAATGCGCAAGCCGTCGGAGAATAGTTGAAGTTGCGCACCCCGACTCTCCAATTCATCCGAAATCAAGAATTTATCGCGGTATAAGGTTCCTTTATCCAGCATAGCCACCATCAGTTCTTGCAAAAGCATAGGATCGGGGTAATTGCCTTCTGGAAAGGAGTAGAAAGAACCATACCAAGAAACCACCTCTCGGACAGACGTCGGGAGGGCAAAAATGGTGGCATTTTCAGTTTTAAGGGTTTTAATTCTATGAACAAACATATTTTTTTGGTTCAAAATATTTGGAATACGGCTTATTTTGGCAAGTGCCAGCCAATGGTGCGCCTATCTTCGATGAGGTATGTTTGGGCAACACGCTGCACATCCGCCACCGTTACAGCCCCAATTCGGGTAACATACTCGGTATAGAACTTCCAGTCCCCAATAGCAATGGCTTCATTCAATTCGGACGCGATGTTATATGAGCCATCTCGATCGAACGCCATAGAGGTCTTTATTTTTTGGCGGGCGCGGTCCAATTCCTCTTGTGTAATGCCATTTTTCTGCACTTCTTTAATCACCTTCAGGATGGCTTTTTCAATTTTAGCATGACGAACACCCATTGCCTGATACCCAAAGAGGTAAAACAATCCTGGGTCACGATGGCGAGAATTGGCCGCATATGCTGCGACGGTCAGCCCTTGATCCGTAAGCGCACGGTAAAGACGGCTATTTTTGCCCGATCCAAGCACCATGGACAGCATGTCTAACGCATCATTATCGGTGTGTAGTCCTTCCGGATTTTTAAAAGCGATCATCACCGATCCCAACTCGGCTTCTTTACGAACGGTTATCCGGCGTTCACCCCGTTGTTGTGGCTCCTTGATGGTTACTTCAGGGCGTGGAATAGTGGATTTGGGGAGGCTCCCAAAGTACTGGTGAACCCAAGCCAGTGCCTGCTCGCGGTCTATATCTCCGATAATAGAAAGCGTGGCATTATCTGGCCAATAGAACGTATCATAGAATGCCCGAAGTTTTTCCGGCGTGGTTTGCTCAATGTCGCTCCGCCAACCAATCGTGCTATGGTGGTATGGGTGTGCCAAGTATGCCATACTCCAAACCGTTTGATACAGATTTTGTGTCGGCTCATTGTCGCCCCTATCAAATTCGTTCAAGATCACGGTTTTCTCGGAGGTTACATCTTCCGGACTCAGACGAGCAAATCGCATCCGATCGGCTTCAATTTCCATCGCCAAGGGTAAATGGGCTTTAGGAAGTAGTTCAAAATAATTCGTCCGGTCCATCCAAGTGGTAGCATTCACCATCGCTCCCACCCGCTGTAATACATTAAAAACCGATGTTCCAGCTTGTTTATTAAAGCGTTCCGTTCCCTTGAACATCATGTGTTCTAAAAAATGGGTAGCACCCGTATTTCCCGGTATTTCATTGCGGCTTCCCACACGATACGTGACCATAAAGGTTACCACAGGCGCCGTGGCATCTGGGTACAGCAATACCTGCAAATCGTTAGACTTGTGTACCCACTGTTCAATGCCACCAGAGGTTTCGATAAAAGAAAAGGCTTCTAACATATTTTATTGGTTCATTTGCGGCAAGCCTGTAAGATACAGACTACGGCCATTTGTCTAAGCCTTGAACATACCTTAGATTCTGGTGAATGATTCCACTTACACCCATAAACTTTAGGTGAACCATGCCGCCAGACATTGATCAGGTTGTCCTAAACTTTTCACCCTCCTCGCTTACCTTGTTAAATGTAATTTTGGTTTTCCTGATGTTTGGTGTTGCGCTGGAAATTCGGTTGCCTGATTTTCGGAACATCGTTGCGTTTCCTCGCGCCGTCTTTATCGGTTTATTAAACCAATATCTTATTTTTCCCACATTTACCTTTGTTTTGGTCTGGTTCTGGCAACCGCCACCAAGTATGGCACTCGGATTGTTTCTGGTTGCGGCCTGTCCGGGCGGAAATTTATCCAATTATCTGACCAATTTCAGCAAAGGCAATACGGCGCTTTCGGTAAGCATGACAACCGTTTCGACAGTGGCCTCTATCATTGCCACTCCTGCTTTATTTGCATTTTGGAGCAGCCTATATCCGCCTGCCCGTCACCTATTGCGCGAAATTGTATTAGACCCCATAGGAATGATTGGTTCTATTGTGCTAATCCTCGGTGTGCCATTGGCTGTTGGGATGTGGATAGGTGTCCGTTTTCCAGTACTTACGGCCAAAATTGTAAAGCCTATCCGGAAAACATCTTTATTGATTTTTGTGCTATTTTTGACAGGTGCTTTGGCAGCCAATGCCGTTCATTTCGTCAATATTATTGGCTCCATTTTCCTTCTGATTGCCCTCCACAATGGTGCAGCACTTGCGTTTGGGTATTACCTTTCCAAATTTGCCCACCTTCCCGAATCCGACCGGCGCGCCATCGCCATCGAAATTGCCATTCATAATACGGGGTTGGGGCTGGTCCTCGTTTTGTCCTTCTTTAATGGGCTTGGCGGAATGGCTGTGGTTGCGGGTTGGTGGGGAATCTGGGACTTGATCACCGGATTGGGGCTTGCGGCTTGGTGGCGCACAAAAAGAACACACGATTTATGAACCAATATAATCCAAACATTCACCACCGCAGCGCTATACGACTAAAAGGCTATGATTATTCGCAGGTCGGATTGTATTTATTTTATAACCATTTGCTAAAAAATAGCGGCATGTTTGTTTGGTGAAATAAAAAATGGGGAATTCAAAATCTGATACCTATGAAACCTCCTATATAGGTACGAGTAATCCTTATATCGAACCTATATTTAGCATACCCAACCTTATTTCTTGCAAAAAACAGAAATATCCCGTATTTTATGGGACAATTACATGCTCCTTTTGTGTACTTCATCCGGCAAATCATCATGAATACAACATGCTACTACACGCCTTCTGCACCTCGCGGCAAGGATGCACACCATCTACAAAACAAACCCTCATGCCTTGCCCCAATACACGCCCTCTACAAAGCGTTTAGGCTACTCATGACACTTGCATTTTTGCCATGGAGTGCAAATGCAAACCCAGAAATGCCCACACAACTCACAGGTTCCACAAGAAAAGCATTTCTCTCTCTTATAGCACTTTTTGGTATGAGTGCCGCAGGACCGAGTGTCATACAAGCAGCTCAATATCAGCATGCAACAGATCAACCCGATGATCATGTCGTCGTAGATCCAGAACAAATCAAAAAAATACTCGAAGTACAACAGGGCAAAACAATGCCTTATAATCCAAACCTCGAAGGTCCAGATGATGAAGATGATCAAACAGCCAATAAAATCTTAGACAATCCATCAATCATCACTGTAAATGAATTAAGTAAAATAAATTACGCTGGATATAGCGTCGCATGTTTCAAGGATCCTAATGGAGTGAAATTTATTATTGATCATGCTCAAACTGGTGCGAAGAAAATTTTTGAACTCAAACTCGTCAATGGGGTACAAACACTTGCTCTTGCAGACAAAGTCATACAACCAACAAATTTCTCTGCAAATGATGATTATAGATTTACAGACTCAGATGGCAGTCTTGTCTTCTATAACCACCCTGAAAACACGTATAAAAGACTCACATATACACAAGATGCAAATGGCATTGTCAGTTATTCTCTTGAACCAATAGAGAATTTAGGCATTAATAGTGATATTTTTGAATTAAATGGGAAGAAAATTTATTTTAGTGGCTTGTCTAATGAATTTTTTGATAATAAAGCTAACGAAGGAACGCCTCTTCGTAAATTTGATGCTATATTAGACAGATTCCAAGTCATCAACTACACCATCAATGGAGTCGAAAAGGAGTATTTGGTGGTGGCAGGAAAACCTGTAGGGGGAGAAGTAGGAATGTATCTCATGGATGAAACTGGTAATTTTGTGGAACAAAATGGTAAAAAAATTAATTTCTTAAGCAATACTCCAGGTTTAAATTTTTCAGAATTTAATATATATAAAACCTCAAAAGGAGAACATCTCATGGCTATCAAACAAACATCTTGGAATGATGATTTTACCGATAAATGGTCAGTACTCAACCTCTCTAATGGTCAGAAATATGACATGAATTATATCGGCACTCAGTCTACAGCAAGTGCTTTCAGTGGGGGTGCACCGACAGTAGTCGAAGAAGATGATGGAACATATGCAATATTTACCGATGGTGTGAGGTCATATACCTTCAAGCTACCTGATGCTACCAATACTACTCCAAGCTGGTCTCCTACCCTCACCACGATTATCCAAGGTCTCAATACTGCTGAAGATGCAGCCGCAAAAACGATTGATCTTACAAATATCGGAACCAATATAGATCATACCAAACTCACATTTTCACTCTCACCAAGTGATCTTGGGACCCTCACCTATGATCCAGCAACAAAAAAATTGACTTTTGTACCAAATGCAAATGCCAATGGTACTGGGAATGTCACCGTCAAACATGCAGGACTTGCAGATCAAGTCGTACCTATCACGGTTGATCCGGTCAATGACGCTCCAGTTTTTGGAGTGGAAAAGAAATTCTCAGTTCCTGCTGGAACAAAAGGAGTTATTGCCGAATTTGACTTCACTGATGTAG
>ERZ761602.494-NODE-494-length-85554-cov-10.787155_pt1 | contig 85554 bp, 85 predicted proteins | sample MGYA00512165_ERZ761602 | MGnify/ENA primary metagenome ERZ761602 (study PRJEB28899, sample SAMN02445085) | bioreactor sludge metagenome | biome: EBPR sludge; isolation source: Thorneside wastewater treatment plant | place: Australia: Brisbane, Thorneside...
CGCCCGCCCCATACCCCCACAACCTTGCCGAAGTCACGCCAGATCCGTTGCTCGTCACCGTGCCACCCGGTGGTAGCGAGTACTACGTGGATGTTGCTGTCGCTGTCGCTGGAGCCGCCGCAACGCCCGTCAAGATTCTCTTGGCGCGTGAGGACTTCGATCTTCAAGAGGTCGACGAGGAAGAGGAGGATTGAGATGCTCTTCGCGTTGCCTTTGGCCCTGCTTCCCCTGACTGCACAGACGACTCCTGCAGTGGACATTCTGCATAGCGTCGAGCTCGCACCGATCGCGGTGAGTCTTCCCGACACGCTCCGCGTGGTCATCGGTGACAAGTTCGCCCCACTCGTTTTGGGTTGGGATTTGCGGTCCAAGCGCGGAGTTGCGGTGGCGGACGTTGCCGGCCGCGGAAGGTTCTACGGACTGCCCAACGTCGCTGACCTCGTTACGGGACAATTGCGAGGTGGCACACTCACCTGGACGATCACCGGAGAAGCCAGGGCGACCCACGAAGTCGAGGTCCTCGGCATGCCACTCTCCGACCGGCGGGGCGAAGAGCGGCGAGACGAAGTCGGGTCCTTCAATCAGCACGAGGACCAGTGGCTTCCGCAACACTCGAAGATGGGCTGGATCCTCCTCGTGGACGGCTCGACGCTTGGAGTTGGGCCGATCGACGGCGAAGGGCGCCTGTTGCGTTACCTCGGTCCAAGCGAGGGCCCGCGCAAACTCTGTTTGGCCGCATGCCCATTCGACCCCCAACGAGGATACGTTTCCACACCGACCGTTACCACGCGACTTTCCCAAAGGGAGCGCATCGCGGCGATTCTTCCGGAGGCAAGGTCTTTCCTTATCCGAACGTACACCCCCAGCAACACGGTGATGCCCGAAGACAAGGACATCCTCATCCGTGCCTACCGCTTCGACGGTCGCGAGGTGCGCGAGTTGACCGCGTTGGAGGACCCCTTCGCGGGTGCGCGGATCCGAGGGGCGGGCGTCGCAGTCAGCAGCAACTTCGATCTCTTTCCTGACAAGCAAGTGCCTTACTTCGCGTTTGCCGACCGCGACTGGGTGGCAGTAGCCGGAAGAGGGCATTTGTACCTCGCCAACGCCAGCGGCGACGGGCCAGCACGCCTCGTGAACCCTCGCCAAAACACGATGCTCGAAGGCCCGCCGCTGGCCACCCACACGCCGGTTCTGTTCCGGTCAGGCCGCAACCTCTACCTCCAGCTGAGACATGCGGCGCATAACGGGATGGGCACGCTGGTGCCAGTGACGTACTTGCTGAGGCCCGGGTCGAGCGAGACGGACTATGGCGGCTTTTTTCCTTTTGACCTGCACTCTCCAGGTGTCGAGTCGGGCACGTGGTTTGCCAAGGACCTGCGCGACGGCAAGCACGTCGTCCTCCGCATCCGAAACTGACCCGGTATGGAAGCATCGAGAGCTAGCCGGTAAAACTTGGAGCCTAGACAATGGACTGGGAACGCTGGCAACGATGCCCGCTTCCGAGGCTCTATCCAGTCGTTCACAAAAGGCGTCGCAGGCGCCGCACCATGCGCGAAGGGCCGAGGAGGCTCATGAGTTCGAACAGGCCTGGGCCGACCGTCTTGCCCGTGAGCGCGACGCGAACGGGATGCACCACCGGGCCCATCTTCTCCAAGCCCATCTTCTCGCCGTAGCCTCGGATGAACGCCTCGCATTCCTCGACCTTGACCCCCCTGGAGGGGCATGCTCCGTCATGCCCGTCAGCGCCTGGACCCGACGGAGCGGGTCCCTCCAGAAAGGAGATGAGGGATTCGAACAGGTCGCGGGCATGAGGCACGGTGAGCCACTTGGCGACAGCCTTCTCGTCCATAGGGGGCTCGTCTTGGAAGAAGAACGCCGTGGCCTCGCCGAAATCGGCGAGGGTGGCTACCCGCTCCTGCTCCAGGGCGATGGCCGCACCCGCGTACTCCCGGTCTCCCGAGAGCCCTAGGGCCAGCGTCTCCAGCCCGGCAAGGGTCGCCTGGTTCTTCTTGAGCAGTTCGGGGTCGTCGGTCGGGCGACCGAAGTACTCCCGCCACTCGCCGCGCTCGACGAAGGCAGCGACCTCGCTCCGAAGGCTCTCCAGCTCCAGAGACCGGATGTACCAGCCGTTCATCCAGCGCAGCTTCTCCAGGTCGAACACGCCAGGAGCGGGCTGCAGGCCGTCGAGGTCGAACGCCTCGGCGATCTCGGCGTCGGTCATCAGTTCGCGGTCGCCGCCGGGCGCCCAGCCGATGAGGGCGATGAAGTTCTTGAGCGCCCGAGGCAGGTAGCCCGCCGCTCGGTAGTCGAGGCACTTGGTGTCGCCGTGCCGCTTGCTGAGCTTCTTGCCGTCCTTGCCGTTGATCACGGGGCAGTGGACGAACACGGGCCGCTCCCAGCCGAACGCATCGAAGAGGACGGCGTGCTTGGGCGCGCTGCTGATCCACTCTTCGCCGCGCATGATGTGCGTGATGCCCATCAGGTGGTCGTCCACCATCGCGGCGAAGTGGTAGGTCGGCATGCCGTCCGACTTGATGAGGACAGGGTCGTCCACGGTGTTCGAATCCCATTCGATGCGGCCTCGGATGGCGTCGTGGATGACGATGGTGTCGTTGCGCGGGATGCGCAGCCGGATCACCATGGGCTTGCCCTCGCGTTCGGCCTGCTCGACCATCGCGGGCGTGGCGTCGCGCCAAACGCCGCCGTAGTAGCCGATGGGCTGCTTGTTGATCTGCTGGAACTCGCGCATCTCGGCGAGTTCTTCCGAGGTGTCGAACGCCTTGTACGCGTGGCCGGATTCCAGCAGCTTCTGGATCTCGCGCGCGTAGATGCCCGCTTCTTTGCGCTCGCTCTGGCGATAGGGGCCGTGGTCGCCGCCCACGCCGAAGCCCTCTTGAAACTCGATGCCGAGCCAGTTCAGGCTGTCCACGATCTCTTCCTCGACGCCCGGGATGTAGCGTGTGCGGTCGGTGTCCTCGATGCGCAGGATGTTCACGCCGCCGTGGTGCTTGGCGAAGTAGTGCTTGAACAGCGCGTCGCGGATGTTGCCCACGTGCGGGCTGCCGGTGGGGCTGGGAGCGTAGCGGACTCGTACGGACATGAAGGGATGTAGGGTACCCGTCGCGTTCCGAACGGCCTCAGTCGGCACCAGGCTTGATCCAGTTCTTGACCACGTCCACACCCTCGGCGCCGAACATGGCGATGGCGACCAGAATCGCCGTCGTGAGCGCGAGGCCGAGCAGACCGACCACCATGCCGACCAAGCCGAATGCGAGATCCTCCTCCAACACGGCCAGGCCCATCAAGAAGATCCCGAGCGCCGGAAGGGTGTTGGTCAGCGGGATCGGCAAGATCATAGACATCGAGCAGAGCAGGATGACGCCGCCCAGCAAGCTGGGAAACACGCCGGTGCGGAACAGGCTGGCGCCGCGTGGCTTGAGCATCCGCTCGAAGAAGGCGATAAACCGCGTCATGCCCCTCACCACTTTGGAGTCGCCGCTCGACTTGATCTTCCGCTGCAGCACGCGTTCCGGAAACCACGGCTGCGAGCGGCGGCGGATCATCTGAACGGCCAGCAGCGAAAGCACGATGCCGAACGGCACCGAATAGCCCGGCGCCGGCAGCGGCAACGCCGAAGGGATGGAGAGCAGCACCAGCAGGAACCCAAAACTGCGTTCCTCGATGCGTTCGAGAAACTCCCCGAACGTGATCTCGCCCGCTTCGCGGTCGAAGGCTTGGCGAATCTGAACGGAGAGCGGCGAAGCGTGGGGTTCCATAGGAATAGAAAACGGGCGGGGAGCCATGGTTGTCACACACCGTCCCGACCTCAGTTCGAACCGTTTGTTGGCCGCTAGGGTTCCAGCCGCAACGAAACGAACGAACGCCCCGGCACCGTGGCACGAAGCCCGCTCCCCGACATCGGCTGGAAGTCTCCGGTCGGTCGCTCCATCAGGTCGGTCGCCACGAATCGCGTCAACCCTTCGACCACCGCGGGGTCGAACTCCAATGTGGCGCACGAGGGCTCATCACCGTAGTTCACCAATCGAACCAGGAGTCCCCCGCCTTCCTCGGCCAGCTTCAGGTGCGCCAGCACGACGCTCTCGCCCGAAACCGACACGAACGAACGCGTGGTTGGCTCGTCGCCTTCGCGCAAATCGGTCGGAAACACCAGGAACGGATGGTTGTGGCCCGCGCCGCGCCGCACGAGTTCCGCATGGTCTGGCTTGTGTTCGTCCAGATACACCGAGTAGCTGACCTTCGAGATGCCGACCTCGGGCGCGTGATCGGGGTCGAACGACGATCGCATCAGCCGCAGCCGCAGATCGCCGCTCGTCCGTCGGTGGCCGTACTTCGAATCCTGAACCAGCGTCACCCAAAGCCGCCCGGCTCGGAACGTGGCGAACCGGAGCGAGGGGACGTCTTGCGGGTACTCGTGGTCGTCGGGCATGGCCCGCTCGATCACGCCGTAGGGCGTTTCGTAGACGGCCTCGCTCTCGGGGTCGAGGTCGTTGACGTCGGCGTGGATCGCCAGCGACAGGCCGGGAATGCCCCGCTCTTGGTCGCCGATCTCGCGCCAGTCCATCTCGATCTCGCCGTCCAGCCGTCGTCCCAAGCCGTGGACCCACGTCCGCGTCCGCATCGTGCTCGATCCGCCGGGCAAGCGCAAGCGGGCCTCGGCCAGTGCAGCGACCTGCGGCGTGCCCAGGGGAGCCGAGGTGCCCTGGTTTCGGGGTCCCGCCGCGATGTGGAAGCTCTCGGCGATGGGCTCGTCGTCGGGCCCGAGCCGGTCGCCCAACACCCATGCCGTCATCCCGCGTGGCGCTTCGGTATGGGCGACGAGCCCGATCGCGGGCATGAACCCCCCGTTGCCGAGCATGCCTTCGGCGGTTTCGATCAGGGCCACCGACCCGTAGGCTCGGTTGAACTGGACTCGCAAGTGAGGCGTTTGCACGGTGACGTCGTCGAGGCGCACCACGGGTTCGGCGACAGGAGCGGCCTTCCCTTCGCACAGCAGGAAGGTCTTGTAGCCCATCGGCGGCACGTCGGCGGCCAGGAAGAGCACGGTGAGCTTGTCGTGTCCCCAATCGTGTTCGCGACCGAGGAACATTGTGGGATGCTCGACGCCCTCTTCGTCCCGGGCGACGATCAGCGACGGGTCGAAGTCGGTGTCGTAGAGGTGGACCGTCACGGGCTCGGACCGCGTCCAGGCACAGGGGTTGAAGACGACGTACGGCCTGAAGCGCTTGCCTCCGCCCGAGGCGTTCGAAAAGCCCGTCTCGCGCGCGCCCATACCCGCTCCGGCCACAAACGGCGTGTTGACGATCGCGGCGCGTTCTGCGCGACCCTCGGGCGTATCGGGCAACAGCCGCGCCGTGTTCACTCGCGAAGCCAGGGTCTTGGTCGCTTCGCGCTTGGCCGAGCCCGCGATCGCCGCCGTTTCTTGATAGAGGCCCATAGCGTGCTCCCGCGTAGCCGCGATGCCCGAGCCCGGAAGGATGTCGTGGAACTGGTTGAAGAGCACGTTCAGCCACCCTTCGCGCAGCAGGTCGCCGCGATGGGGGCCGCCCTTGGTTCGGTGCGCCAAAGCGGTCAGGGTTTGCGCTTCGACCATGAAGTTCTCTCCGAAGCGGTTGGCCCGCTTGATCGCGCTTTGCGACGTGTAGCAGCCCGTGAACTCGTAGTTCAGTTCGCCTTGGACCGTCGGCACCTCGACCCCCGAGGCAATCTGCGCCTCGATCGCTTCGAAGTACTCCTTGGAGGTTCCGAACCGCACGTTCGGGTAGATGGGCCAGTCGCGCATCTCGATGTAGCGCTCGATTTCGGCGCGCGTCGGGCCGCCCCCGTGGTTGCCCACTCCATACACGTTCAGCCAAGTGCTCAGGCCCGTGGCCGAGGCGAACGCGAACAGCGGGGCCGAGACGTCGTCGCCGATGTTGACGTCGCTGTTGTACCAAGTGGTTTCGTGGTGGACCAGCACCCGAGAGCCATCCGTCCCCTGCCACCAGAACACAGGGGGGCGAGGCTCGCCCGTCCGCAAGTGGCCGTGCCCGCCTCCGGTGCGGCACGAGTAGTAGTACTTCGCGCCGCCCTGCGCCAACACGTTCGGGATGCTGTCGGCATGGCCAAAGGTGTCGGGCTCCCAGTCCACGGGGAGGTCTTCGGGGCCCAGACCGAACCGCTCTTGGAAGTACTTTCGGGTGTAGAGCATGTGGTGGGCCAGCGACTCGCCGCTGGCGAGATTCTTGTCGCCTTCCACCCAGTGGCAGGCAGTGATCTCCCAGCGCCCCTCGCGAACGCGTTGCCGGATGGCCTCGAACATCGTGGGGTGGTAGCGCTCCATCAGGGCGTAGACGCTGGCCTGGCTCTGGCTGTAGGTGAACTCGGGGACCTGGTCCATGAACGAGAGCACCGACGCGAACGTGTCGTGCGTCGCGGAGACGGTCTCCTGCCACGACCACATCCAGTTCATGTCGATGTGGCCATGCCCTACGCAAATCACGGTGTAGCGCTTCGCCGCCTCGCCGAGCGGGGCCAGCACCCTCTCCACGCGGGTCACCAGGTCGGCCAGTTCGCCAAGGCCGCCGTCGAACCCGTTCGCCAAGCCCTTGGCTTCTTCCAGTAGCCGGCGACCTTCGCCCCGATCGTCCAACAGAGGAACCAAGCCTTCGGCGCACGCCAACTGGCATCGCAGACGCCTGAGCAGGCGTTTGGCTTCGAGGGCGGGCGCATCCGAGACAGCGCGCAACACGCGCGGGGCGATCAGGGGATCCACACGTTCAGGTTCGCACCCGAGGCTCGGATTCCTTCAGCGGTTGCCGCCCGTGTAGCCGTTACCGACCAAGTAGCGGTAGCTGTCTTCGACGGCCTGGACCATGTCGGTGGCGCACTCGTCGAGTTCGACCACGACCCACCTCAGCACGTCTCGATTGCGCGCTTTCATCACCGCGCCTACATCGAGCTTGCCCGAGCCGACGGCCACGTGGGGCTCGCCCTTGACGAACGGGCCGTCCTTCATGTGCATCAGCGGGACCTTGTCGGCGAATCGGGCCATCATCTCGGCGGGATCGTTTGCGCCGAACGCGGAACACCAGTAGACGTCCAGTTCGAGTTCGAGGGCCGGGCAGAACTCCAGGAGGTGCTCGATGGCCAGGCGGCCTTCGCGCTGCTCGAACTCCATCCAGTGGTTGTGCAGGGCGAACGTCAGGCCCGCGGCGTGCAACGTCGGCAGAACGGCGTTCAGCCGGTCCGCGGTGGCGCGGATGGCGTCCACGGTCTCGAATTCGGGAATCCAAAAGCCCGAGACGGTCAGGTTTGTGCCGAGTTCGCCAGCGGTGTCGATGAACTCCTGGACGGTCTCCGGGGTCGGCGTGGGGCCGAAGTAGGAGGAGACGACCATGCCCATGTCTTCGACGACCTTGCGGAACTCGGCGGGCGTCATGCCGTAGCCGTAGCCCTCCACGCCCTTGTAACCGATGTCGGCGAGCTTTTGCAGGATGGGGAGATGGTTGCCGTTGGCCATCTCGTTGCGGAGAGTGTAAAGCTGGATCGAAAGAGGAGGAGGCACGCGCCGAAGTTACCCGAGCCCTGCGACCAGCTTGGCGAACCACGGACCTTCGATCCGTGTTATGATGGTCGCAACTCTGGAGCCGACTTCATGAAGAACTGGACCCGATCTCTGCTTTCTCTGGCCTTGATGGCGACCGTCGCTTGCGCGGCGTGGGCCCAAACCGACCCGCAACAGGTGCTCAAGGAGATCCAAGCGGCCCGCACCAAGGCCGTCAACGACGCTCGGGCGTCGGGTTCGCTCGACGTGGACGCGCTGAACAAGCTCATCCAAGAGAAGGCTCTTGCGGCGATCGCGGGCATGGACCCCGCCACCATCCCGGCCAAGGACGCCTACGCGTGGGCCGAGGTGTTCAGCATGGCGGGCAAGCACAAGGAGACCTGCGACCTGTGCGCCAAGTTCCTTACCACCAACCCCGACCCGCAGAAGACCTTCGACGCGAAGATGCTGATGCTCAACTCGTGCAACGCGCTCGAAGAGGGTCACATGCTTACGATGATGGTGCCGACGGTCGAGCCGCCCACGCCCATGGCGAGCCAGCAGTTCCTGAGTTCCGTGGTCTACGAGTTCACCGAGACGGTGGCCAAGCAGATGTCGGTGGACGAAGCGCTCAAGATGCTCGCCAGCGCCGAGCGGAACATGAAGTACGAAGACCCCGAGGCGTTCGCCAAGCGCATGGTGGAAGCGCAGCTCAAGCGGACTCCCGACGGCGACGCCGAGAAGCTGAAGGCCCAATACTTGGCCACGGCCAAGACGCAACGCGGCAGCCTTGAATTCGCCATCGCCGAACGGCGCGCCGAACTGTTGTCCGATGCCGGAAGGAGTGCCGAAGGCAAGGCGATCCTGGAGGCCTTTGTGGCCAAGACCGACCCCGCCGACGCCACCTATCGCCGCGCGAAGGGCAGTCTGACGCGCATGAGCATGGTGGGCGCGGCAGCCCCGGCCCTGACCGTGGAGCGCGGCTATGGCAAGTTCGAAGGGCTGGAGAGCCTGAAGGGCAAGGTCGTCCTGCTCGACTTCTTCGCCCACTGGTGCGGCCCGTGCATCAACTCGTTCCCGGACATGAAGCAGATGTACGCCGACCTGAAGCCCAAGGGCCTCGAGATCGTCGGGTTCACCACGTACTACGGCTATTACAAGACCGAGCGGAACTTGGAGAAGGACGCCGAGTACGCCAAGATGAAGGACTTCATCGCCGACCACCAATTGCCGTGGCCGGTCGTGTACGGCGAGCGGTCGAACTTCGACGCCTACGGTGTGACCGGCATCCCCCACGTGACCGTGATCGGCCGCGACGGTACGGTTCACTCGGTGAAGATCGGCTATAGCCCGGCGACGTTCAAGAAGTTCCGCGAGGAAATCGAGAAGCTGCTGGGTTAGCCTGCTCCGAACCCTGTGAGGGGCGGGGCCAGCCGAGCCTCGCCCCAAGATTGCCCCAACAGAATGGACATCCGCCCAGCATTGGTCGAGCAGTTCCGGGCCGGATTGGCCATGCTGGCGGACTGTGTCGAGAAGTGCCCGGAAGACCTTTGGTTGATGGGAGCACCACAACGGGAAATGTGGCGGATCGCGTTCCACGCCGCGTTTTTCACCCATGTCTATCTGGTGCAGGACGAGGCGGCCTACAAGCCCTGGCCCAATCGTCCATCCGGCAAGCACGAGGACCTCTGGCCCGACCCAGCCAATTTGGAGCCCTACGAGCTACCCGTGGATGCCGAGCCGCTGACTCGCGGCGAGACACTTGCCTTCGTCGCTTACCTGACCAGCATCGTCGAGCCGACGATCAACGGTCTCGACTTCGATCGCGACTCCGGCTACCGGTGGTATCGGGACTTCGGCAAGCTGTCCCACGTCCTAATGAACCTGCGGCATCTGCAAGGCCACGTGGGTCAGCTCTCCGAACTCCTCATGGCCAAGGGGATCGAGACCGAGTGGGTCGGCAAGGGTTCGAGCGATGAGTGGGGCGAGTGGCTCCAAGGTAAATCGTGAGGGCTTGGTCCGTCCCGTCGGACGGGCCCATGGACCCGTTTTCCCCAGAAACACGGAACCGGGAACATAATGTCAGCGCATTCGCGTAACACTGGTACGGAATCCATAGGAACCGGGGACCGGGTGGAATTGGCAACCATGATCGGAGCCATCGTCAGACAGAAAACCGCAATCTCGGAGAGGGACATCGCCCTGTTCGAGAAGCTCTTCAAGGAGTCGCACAAGCAGGCTTTCGGGCTCGCTTGCCGCATGACCGGCAACTGCAGCGAGGCCGAAGACCTCCTTCAGGAGGCCTATGTGCGCGCGTATCGGTTTTTCGACCGCTACGACCGCTCTCTGCCGTTCGCGAGCTGGCTGTACCGAATCATGACGAACGCGTACATCGACAGCGTGCGTAAGAAGAACCGACTCCGCATGCTCAGCTTCAGCCAAAGCACCCACGAGGCGCCCGCCGGGTTCGATTTCGCCGACCCCGAGGCGTCGCCGGAATACGCACTGATGCGCAACGCGCTGGACGACACGGTCCAGGCCGGATTGCTTTCTCTGCCCGTGGAGTTCCGATTGGCCGTGCTCCTTGCCGACGTCGAGGGGCTCGCTTACGAAGAAATCTCCGAGATCATGCAGACGTCCATCGGCACCGTTCGATCCCGCATCCATCGTGGCCGCCAGCGCTTGCGCGAGTACCTCGTGAAGAAGAACCCCAACAAGTACGCGGAGATGATGTCGTGAGCTGCCGCAAGATCCGAACGATGATGTCCGCCTATGTGGACGAGGAACTCACCGGGGTGGAAATGATGGAAGTCCGATCGCACGCATACTCCTGCCGCAACTGCGGCCACGAACTCGAAGAGATGGCCCGACTCAAGCGGCTGCTCTCCGAAATGCCGCCTCCCGAGCCTTCCGAGTTCATGGCCGAGAAGATCATGGCCTCGGTTCGGGCGAGCGATCACGTGGTTCACCCCAGACTGCAAGTCCGGTGGACCGTCCTTGCCGGCGGAGTCGCCGCGATCGCAGCCGGCTACGCCATCGCCACGGTCTATCGAACGACCGCCGATCCCATGCAGACCGTGGACCGGATCGAGCCGACGATCGACCTGCGGCAAGATCGCGCCTACGCTGTGGGCGGCGATCCGTTTGCCGGAGCGCCGATGGTCGTTCCTGTGAGCCGCTGACCGCTATGAAGACCTGGTTTCGAATCGCGTGCCTTGGCCTGTCCGTGGGCCTCACCGCCGTCGCTGCCGCTGGCGACGACGCTCTGAACCTGTTGCGGCGCGCCCTCGACGCCACCTACCGCGTCAACGCGCGCAAGATCGTCGTCTACACGTCCGACACGTACGAGAACGGGACGCTCTCGGTGAGCGTTCTGCAAGCCCGCTCGGGCGAGGTGCTCACCACGGTCGTCCAGCCCTTGAGCATGCAGGGCTTGAAGACGATGGACGACGGCAAGGTGCTCAAGAGCTATTGCCCCGACCAGAAGAAGGTGTGGCATCAGGAATCGCCGCGCGCCCACCAACCGGACACCGATTACCGGTTGGCGATCGCTCAACGCAATTACGCCTTTGTCGAAGAACGCACCGACCAGACCGTGGCCGGCCGCCGCATCCGCCTCGTGGTCGCCAAACCCAAGAACCGCGAACTGCCCACGCGCCACTATTTCATCGACCGCGAAACGCCGGTCATCCTGCGCATCGAGACGGTCGACCGGGCCGGGCAAGTGGCCCGCGTCATGGACACGCGCAGCGTGGAGTATCCCGAAGAGGTCTCCCGTGTCGCCTTCCGCGCTCTTCCCGAGAGCATCAAGCCGGAGCCGGTCGGCGTGCCGATGCGCACCACGGCCGCGCAAGTCGGGAACAAGGTGGACTTCCAGCCCCATATCCCTTCGCGGCTGGCGCTGGGATTCCAGATCGAGGGCGTGGACATCATCCGCGAGAAAGGCCAGAACCTGGTCGCGTTGCGCATCACCGATGGCCTGACCACGGGCACCATCTACCTGTGGGACCCCAAGGAGCGGGTCAACGTGCTCAACACGCCGGGCTCGCTCGAGCGACAGGTGGACGGCATGATGGTTCGCGTGATCGGCGACGTTCCCACGGCGGCCAAGGAGCGGCTGTTGCAGGCGTTCTCGGCCAAGGCCTGGGACTCTTTCCTCCATCGGGAACCGAAAATCGAACCAACGGCGTTGGCTAATGCATACGCGGCAGCCAAGGCCGCCGGAGTGTTGCCGAACGGCCCCGTCATTCGTCCAATCGAAGTGACGATCCAGTTCGATCTCACCGGTGGCGGCCACTAACCGCCGCTTCAAGCGCAAGCTCGAAAGAAGACAGCCATGAAATCCGTATTCACGAAGCCAGCCGTTTGGATCGCCGCAGGCATCGCCGTCGGCGCTCTTTCCATTGCGGCCGCCCTGCGCACCGATTCGGGACGGCCGGCGCTCAACTTCAGCTCCGGCCCAGTGGTGACCATGCCGGCCCGCGAGCTGACCAAGGAGAACATCAGCCTTCTCCGCGAGCTCGACGAGTCGTTCGCCAGCATCGCGGACACCGTCAACCCCTCGGTCGTCCACATCCGCGCCGATGGCGGGATCAGCCGCGACGAGTCGAGCGGACGGTTCATGCGAGCCGCTCCCGAAGGCTCCGGCGTCATCTACCGCGCCGACGGGTACATCCTCACGAACGACCACGTCGTCTCGGGGCAGAAGGAAGTCACGGTGACGCTCACCAACGGCAAGCAGTACAAGGGCAAGGTGATCGGCTCGAACGACCGCCAAGCCGACATCGCCGTGATCAAGGTGGACGCCACCAACCTTCCGGCCGCCAAGTTCGCCAACAGCAGCGCCGTCCGCGTCGGCCAGTTCGCCATCGCCGTCGGTTCGCCGTTCGGCTTGGAGCACTCGGTGACCGTGGGCCACGTCAGCGCCCTCGGCCGCAACAGCGTTGCCGGCGACCCCACGATGCGCGATCAGCGAGGCTACTCCGACCTGATCCAGACCGACGCGCCCATCAATCAGGGCAACTCGGGTGGACCGCTGGTCAACATCGAAGGCGAAGTCATCGGCATCAACTCGACCATCGTCGCCAACTTCGGGGGCGGCAGCACGGGCATCGGCTTCGCCATTCCGTCGAATCAAGCCGCGCTCATCGCCGACATCCTCATCGAGAAGGGCAAGCTCGACCGGGCCTACCTCGGCGTGTTCCCGCAGAGCCTGAAGCCGTACCAGAAGGAAGAGCTGAAGCTGAACGGCGGCGCGATTCTTGAGGAAGTCCCCAACGAGGGCCCCGCCTACGAGGCGGGCATCCGCAAGGGCGACGTCGTCGTACGGATCGGCGACCTGACCGTGAACGCGGAGCAAGACCTGCGCAACGCGATGCTGAAGTACTCGGCGGGCAACAAGGTGCCCATCGAGGTCGTTCGCGATGGCCAGCGAAAGACGTTCCAAGTCTCGCTCGGCAAGAGCCAACCGCTTGGCCAGCCCGAGGCTCAAGCCCCGCAGACGCAGCGCAACGGTCAGCCGTTCCAGTTCGGGACTCCGGACGAGATGCGCAAGTTCTTGGAGAGGTTCAACACGCCGGAGCGTGGCGACGACTTCGTTCCGCCGCTTCGCGAGGGTCGTCCCCGACTGGGCGTCACCGCCGAGAACCTGAGCGACAGCCTGCGCAAGCAGTTCAACATCCCCGCCGATGCCAAGGGCGTCGTGGTCAAGGTCGTCGAGTCGGGCTCGATCGCCGAGGCCAACGGTCTGAAGGTCGGCGATGTGATCGAGAGCATCGACGGGACGAAGATCGGTTCCGTGGACGACCTGCGCAAGGCGATGGGCGAGAAGAAGTGGGGCGACGGCCTCACGGTCAAGGCGCTCGCCTTTGAAGATGGGGCCAAGGTCAGCAAGACCTTCTCCATCGAAATGAAGTAAGCCAACGCCCCGAAGACCCTCCGAGCGGCCCTGCCGCCCGGGGGGTCTTTGCATTTCTTGAAGCGTGACTCGGAGCCGTGAGGCACGCTGGTGGTGCGAGCCATGGAGAACCCCAGCCGACGGGGCTCGCGCCCGCCGGTCTGTCTCCCGGTACACTGGGCCAAACATTCGCCCGACCTTCGAACGCGCGCCACGGCGCGAGGCTCCGCCTCTTTGAGTTTGTGCTCGGGCGGGAACTTGGATTAGGCGAATCATGTCCAGCTACAACGCGCGCGCAACCTTCTCTTCGGGCAAAGACAACCTCGGCTACTTCCGGCTCGATGCCGTCGGCGCGGACCTCCAGAGGCTCCCCTTCTCGCTGAAGGTGCTGCTGGAAAACCTGCTCCGCAACGAAGACGGCGTGAACGTCACGCGAGCCCACATCGAGGCGCTCGCCAAGTGGGACCACAAGGCCGCGCCGAGCGACGAGATCGCGTTCACCCCGGCCCGTGTGCTGCTCCAAGACTTCACGGGCGTTCCGTGCGTGGTGGACCTGGCCTCGATGCGCGACGCCATGGCCGCACTCGGCGGCGACCCCACCAAGATCAACCCGCTCCAGCCCGTCGAGCTCGTGATCGATCACTCGGTTCAGGTGGACGCCTACGGCACCGAAGCCGCACTGCTCATCAACCGCGACCTCGAATTCGAGCGCAACCAAGAGCGCTACGAGTTCCTCAAGTGGGGTCAGACGGCCTTCGACAACTTCAAGGTGGTGCCGCCCAACACGGGCATCGTCCACCAAGTCAACCTGGAACACCTGGCGCGCGTGGTCTGCCTCCAGGATGGCGTGGCGTACTTCGACACGCTGGTGGGCACCGATTCGCACACCACGATGGTCAACGGCCTGGGCGTGCTGGGCTGGGGCGTCGGCGGCATCGAAGCCGAGGCCGCGATGCTCGGCCAGCCGGTGAGCATGCTCATCCCGCAGGTCGTCGGTTTCCGCTTGACGGGCAAGCTCCCCGAAGGTTCGACCGCGACCGACCTCGTGCTCACCGTGACCGAGATGCTCCGCAAGAAGGGTGTCGTGGGCAAGTTCGTCGAGTTCTTCGGCCCAGGGCTTTCCACCATGCCCCTTGCCGACCGCGCGACGATCAGCAACATGGCCCCCGAGTACGGCGCGACATGCGGCATCTTCCCGGTGGACGAGGAGACGCTGAACTACTTGCGGCTCACGGGGCGACCCGAAGACGTCGTCCAGCGGGTGAAGGACTACTGCCTCGCCCAAGGCGTGTTCCACACCGCCGACGCCCCCGAAGCGGAGTACTCGGACGTGTTGCACCTGGACCTTTCGACGGTCGAGCCCAGCGTGGCTGGTCCCAAGCGGCCCCAAGACCGCGTGGCGTTGTCCAAGGCGCGCGACACGTTCTTCAAGGAGTTCCCCGGCGCCAGGCCGCAAGAGGGTGAAGGACTGACGCACGGCTCGGTGGTCATCGCGGCCATCACGAGTTGCACGAACACGTCCAACCCCTCGGTGATGGTCGCGGCGGGCCTCGTGGCGCGCAAGGCGCTCAAGTTCGGCCTGAAGAGCAAGGAGTGGGTCAAGACGTCGCTCGCTCCCGGCTCGCGCGTGGTCACCGACTACCTGGAGCGCGCGGGGCTCGACAAAGACCTCGATGCCCTCGGCTTCAACACGGTGGGCTATGGGTGCACCACATGCATCGGCAATTCGGGACCGCTGCCCGAAGAGGTCTCCAGCGCCATCGCGGGAGGCGACCTGACGGTCGTCTCGGTGCTCTCCGGCAACCGCAACTTCGAAGGGCGCGTGAACCCCGAGGTCAAGGCGAACTACCTGATGTCGCCCCCGTTGGTCGTGGCATTCGCCATCGCGGGCACCATCGACATCGATCTACAGAACGATCCTGTGGGCCAAACCCCGGACGGCATGAACGTCTACCTTCGCGACATCTGGCCGAGCCAAACCGAGATCGCCGAAGTCGTCGCCGAGAACGTGCGCGCCGAGATGTTCGCCAAGTCCTACCGCGACGTGTTCAAGGGAGACGAAAAATGGAACGCCATCGCCGTCCCGGAGGGCGACCGCTACGCCTGGGACGACGCTTCGACGTACATCAAGCAGGCGCCCTACTTCGACGGCATGCCCCGTCATGCGCCCGAGAGCGTCTCGGATCCCGAGGGCCTGGCCGTGCTGGCGATCCTGGGCGACAGCGTGACCACCGACCACATTTCGCCCGCCGGCTCGATCAAGGCCAAGTCCCCGGCTGGCGCGTATCTGACCGAGCGGGGCGTGCGGCCGCACCTGTTCAACTCTTACGGCTCGCGCCGGGGCAACCACGAAGTCATGGTGCGCGGCACGTTCGCCAACGTCCGATTGCGCAACAAGCTTGCGCCGGGCACCGAGGGCGGGTTCGCCACCCACCTGCCCACGGGCGAGGTGGTGGATATCTTCGAAGCCTCGCAACGCTATCGGGAAGCGGGCACGCCTTTGATGATCTTGGCGGGCAAGGAGTATGGCTCGGGTTCCAGCCGCGACTGGGCCGCCAAGGGGCCGAACCTGTTGGGCGTCAAGGTGGTGCTGGCCGAGAGCTTCGAGCGCATCCACCGGTCCAATTTGGTGGGGATGGGCATCCTGCCGCTCCAGTTCCTGCCCGGCGACACAGCGGAGAGCCTGGGCCTGACGGGCCGCGAGACGTTCCGGGTTTCGGGCTTTGCGGCGGGGATGGCCGGCGGCTTCGCCTCGGGCAAGGAGGTGCAGGTCGAGGCGACGCTCGGCGACCAGACCAAGCGTTTTGCCGCCACGGTGCGCATTGATACGCCGCAGGAACGCGAGTACTTCCGGCACGGCGGCATCCTGCAGTACGTGTTGCGTCAGTTGCTCGTGTAGCCTTGGGTGGTGGCCCTCCAGCAACCATCTATGGAACAGGAGCGGGCGCTTCCAAGCCCTGACACCCAACGGCCCAGCGTCCCGCCACCCGCCAGCGTGGTTCAATAGCGACGCGTGATCGCCGCAGAACACCGAAAGCTCCACAAACGGGCCATGACCCCGCTGATGCTGGTGTTCGCCGTATTCTGCTGCGTGAGCGGCGGACCCTATGGGTTGGAGCCGCTGGTCGGCGAAGCGGGACCGGGGCTCGCCCTCCTGCTCATCGCGCTCATGCCCATCGTCTGGGCTCTCCCGGACGCGCTCACCACGTGCGAACTGGCCCCCGCCCTGCCCGTCGAGGGCGGCTACATCGTGTGGGTCAAGCGCGCCCTTGGCCCGTTCGCCGGGTTCCTCAACGCGTGGTGGACCTGGATCTACACGTTGGTGGATGCCGCGCTCTATCCCGTCCTGTTCACCACGTACCTGTCGTCGTTCCTGAGCCTGTTCTTCGGATTCGATGGCCTGGAGCAGCCCGCCGCGCGGTGGGCGACCACGATGGCCGTGATCGCCGCGTTCACGTGGCTGAACATCCGAGGCACGCGGCTCGTGGGCAAGACCTCGACCGCGTTCGCGTTCGCTCTCATCGTTCCGTTCCTCGCGCTGGTGTTGATCGGTCTGGCGCGCATGGCGTTCGACCCGCAACCCATCGTGCGCGAGTTCACCAGCGGCGGCCAGACCTTGCAAGCCGGATTGGCCTCGGGCATGGCCATCGTCATGTGGAACTACCTGGGTTGGGATGCGCTCTCGACCATCGCCGAGGAGGTCGAAGAGCCCGCGAAAGCCTATCCACGCGCCTTGCTGATCGGCGTGCCGCTCGTGTTCGCGGTCTACTTCTTTCCCACCTTGGTGGGCTTGGCGTACTTCCCCAACACCGAGGATTGGGCCGAGGGCGCATGGCCCGCGATCGGGCAAGCCGTGGGCGGGCCGGGGCTGGGGGTGGCGCTGAACGTGGCCGGCCTGATCTCGCCGATCGCCTTGTTCACGGCGAGCCTGCTGGCGTCTTCGCGCGTGCCCTTCGTGATGGCCGAGGACGGCTTCCTGCCCAAGGGATTGGTGGCGATCCACCCCGTGTTCGGCACGCCTTGGCGGGCCATTCTGCTGCACGGGGTCATCTATGCGCTTCTGGCCCACAAGTCGTTCTTGGAACTGATCGAACTGAACGTGATCATGTACTCTGCGGCGCTGTTCTTGGAGAGCCTGACGCTGTTCGTGCTGCGCGTGAAGGAGCCGGGGCTGCATCGGCCGTTCAAGGTGCCTGGGGGGCTGTGGGGCGTGGGGCTGGTGGCCGTGCTGCCCGTCTCGGTGGCGTGCGTGATGGTGGGCGTCTCGATCGTCGAGGAGGGTTGGGAAGCGCAGTGGTCGTCGGCGGTTGCCTTGGCGAGCGGACCATTGGCGTTCTGGCTGGCCCGGCTGGCCGCACGGGCCAAACCGGGCTGGTTCTGCTAACCACAGGATTCCCTCGTGTGGATGGGTTGCCGCCAGACCGTGCTCCTCTCGACGGAAGAACGCCGACCCTTCACGAGTTCCGACCCCGCCAGAGCCTGCGCGCGACGGAACCGCTCAAGGGGTCGGGAACGTCGTGGCACCCGAGGGGCGGGCCAACGGTTGACCTTTCCGGCCCGCGCAAGCAAGAAAGCGTCGGCAGTTGTCCGCAGGTTGTCCCGACCTCCGCCTTCCGCCTTCCTCCTTCCATCTTCCCAAGAACCTGAGGGGATGTGAATGTGAATCGTGAATCGTGAGTGCAACGAGAACTTGCCAACCACTTGCCAGCCACGTGCCGACCAGGGCTACCGTGCCCAGGCGTCCCAGAAACGTGAGCGGGCGGCGACCGCGCGATCCACGCAACCCGCGCCCACGGCGTTGATGTGCCCCAGTTTGCGCCCTGCGCGGTAGGCCTTCCCGTACCAGTGGACATGCGAGCCGGGCACCTCCAGCGCCCCCGTCAGGGCCGAGCGCAAGTCGCCGTCGCCGGGCGGGCCGAGCAGGTTCGCCATGCACGTGTCGCCGCCGACAGGCTCGGTCAAGGGCAGACCCATCGCCAACCGCACGTGCATTTCGAACTGGCTGACGCCGCCCCAATCCAGCGTGTAATGGCCCGTGTTGTGCGGGCGCGGCGCGATCTCGTTGATGAGCACCGAGCCGTCCTCCAGCTCGAACATCTCGACCCCGAACAGGCCATAGCCGCCCACGGCTTCGACGGCGGCGATGGCGACCTCGGAGGCATCCACCCCCGACGGATAGACCAAATCGCACACATGGTTGGTCTGAACGGTCTCCATGGTCGGGAACGCGCCGCACACGTGCGGACTGCGGTAGACCATAGCCGCCAACTCGCGGCGGAAGGGCACGAACGCCTCGGCCAACCAGCCATCCTGCCATTGCGGGCGCAGGGCCTCGAATTCCACGGGCGTTCGGGCATACCGCGTGCCCTTGCCGTCGTAGCCGCCAAAGCGCGCCTTGAGCACCATCGGAAAGCCTATGGCCTCGATCGCCTCGCTCCCGTCTCCTTCCAGCGGGACCGCGCGCGGCGTCGGCGCACCGTATCGGGCATAGGCTTGGCGCTGCAGCAGCTTGTCCTGGACCGTCGCGAGCACGTCCCAACCCGGCATCAGCCGCTGCGGTTCGGCGCCGGCAAGCGCAAACGCCTCGGCGATCGCCCAAGCGGGGATGAACTCGTTTTCGAGTGTGATGCGGTCGCTCTGGCCGACGAGGCGGGCGATCGCCTCCGGGTCGTCCAGACGCCCGGCGATCACGGGAGCGAGTTGCGCCGTGCAGCACTCGGGGTCGGGGTCGAGGGCCAAGCACCGCAGACCCATCCGCTGGGCGGCTTGGATGGACATGCGGGCCAATTGCCCGCCGCCAAGAACGCCGAGGTCAAACAGGGGCATCGCCAAACGCTCCATCTACGATTTGGTGCGGGTTGATCTCCAGCGATTCCGCATGGGGCAGGTCGCGTGAACGGATCACGCCGATGAGTTCGTTGCCGACGGCGCGGGTTCCGAGTTCGAACGCGCGCTTGCCGACCCACTCCACGATCGCGTCCACCGCGGTCAGGTCGGGCAGGGTCAGGTTCATCGAGACTTGGGCGACTTCGGCGGTCGAGAGGTAGAAGCCGAGGGCTCGGACTCCGACGAACCTAAGGTCTCCCTCGCTGCGTGCGGTACGGATCTCGCGCGCGATCTGTTGAGCCACACGGGCGTCGGTGCCTTGCAGGTTGACGTTCAGAGCGATGAGGAATTCGCGCAGCCCCACGACCGTTACGCCGAGCCGGGGATGGGCGCGCGTCGGTCCGAAGTCGGGGCGCAGGTCGCGATCGAGGAGCCCCCCGAACCCGCCCTTGCGCAGGGAAGGCAAGTCGGCCTCGTGGCGGCCCCGCTCGGACTTCTCGTAGAGAAACACGGGCAGGTGGTAGCGGTGGGCCAGCGTGTCGCCGAACGCTTCGATCTCGGAGAGCAGCCGTCCGGTTTCGGGGGGACCGTTCCAGCCGGGGAGGGCGACGAAAGGACACACGTCCAAGGCCCCGATGCGGGGATGCACGCCCACGTGACGATTCAGGTCGATGCGGTCGAACGCGAATTCAGCGAGGGTCAGGACGGTTTCGAACACCACGTCCGGGTGGCCCGAAAAGGCCGTGACGGCGCGGTTGTGGTCCACGTCGCTCTTGAGATAATGCACGCGGAGCGGGCGGAACTCCAACGTCTCGGCAAACAATCGCGAGAGCCCGACGTCCCTTCCGAACGACCAGTTGGGGACCGTGAGCAGCCGCATCCTATCCGACGCCGACGATGTTGAAGCCCGAGTCCACGAAGATGATCTGCCCCGTCACCGCATAGCTCAGGTCGCTCATCAGATAGACGGCCGTTGTGGCGACTTGCTCTTGTTCGAACGGCCTTTTGAGCGGGGCGTTGGCCTTGACCGTCTCGATCATGGGCAAGAAGTTCTTCACCCCTCGCGCCGCGACGGTGTTGATGGGGCCGGGAGAAATCGTGTTGACGCGGATGCCGCGCGGGCCAAGATCGGCGGCAAGATAGCGGACACAGGATTCTAGAGCGGCCTTGGCCACGCCCATCACGCGGTAGGTGCCCGCGGCGCGCGTGCTGCCCAGATAGCTGAGGCACATCACGCTGGAATCGTCCTTGAGCAGGGGCTCGAGCACGCGGCACAAGTGGACCAACGAGTACGCGCTGACCTCGAGCGCGATTTGGAAGCCTTCCTTGCTCGTCTCGATGAAACGGCCCTCCAGATCGGCCTTGGGCGCATAGGCGGCGGAGTGGACGAGAAAGTCCACCTTGCCGATTTTGGATTCGACCTGCTGGGGCAACGCCTCCATCTGCTCGTCGTTGGTGAAGTCCACGACGATCGGGGTGAACCGGGGGTCTCCGGCGATCAGTTTCTCAACCGACTCAAGCATCCGATCGTTTTGCGCGCCAATGCCGACGTGTGCGCCGTGGTCTGCGGCGGCTTTGGCGATGGCCCAGCCAATGCTGTGTTTGTTGGTCACGCTGAAGACCAGCCCTTTTTTTCCGGCGAGCAACATGCGGGCATTGTGGCACGGATGCAGGGCTCATGCGCCGGGTCCTCGACCGTGGGTCGGCTTGGGTAACGTGGACGCATGTCCGCCGGCCCCGTCGTGTTCCTCACCGGTGCCCCGGGCGTGGGCAAATCCACCGTCGGCCGGATGCTCGCCGACCGATTCGAGCGGGCGTTCTTCCTGGACCTCGACGCGTTCCGGACGCTGGTCGTGAAGGGCCTGTCTCAGCCCAGCGCAGGCTGGAGCGAGGAGACCACGCGTCAGTTCGACCTCGCGCACCGTGCGGCGGGCCAGATCGCCAGCCTGTACTCGGAGGCGGGCTTTGCCGTGGTCGTCGCCCACTGCTCGAATCCCGAGATGGTGGCGCTGTTCCTGGAGGCGTGCCCCCACGCGCGGGTCGTTTGCCTGCGGGCCGAGTTGGACGTCAACGTCTCGCGGAACAACACTCGGACGCACAAGAGCTTCGATCCTCGCGACATCGAGTTCTTCGTCCACGACCTGTGGGAGTCGTTGCCTGCTCGTTTCGAGAGGGCCGGGTTTCTGGTGCTTGACACGACCCGGCAGACGCCGGAGCAGAGTGTGGAGAAAGTGCTCGGAGGTGGAGGTTTTCGCTAACCGAGTCGAGCCAGGAGCCATTGGCGGTTGTTGGCGATCATCTCGGGGTGCCAGTCGTGGCCCCAGTCGTATTCGATGAGTTGTTTCGGGCCGCGCAGCGCTTCGTAGCACGCGCGGACGTGGTCGGGGCGGGCGGCGGGATCCTTTAGCCCGAGCGACACTTGGACCGGCTTGCCGCATCGGCTTGCCATGTTCACGGTGTCGAAGTACGACAGCGTGTTCAGCACCCGCTCTTTGCCCAGCGGCAGTTCTTCGTAGAAGTCGGGCAGTTCCTTGAGCGGATACCGATGGATGGGGGCGTTCAGCGTGGCGCGCATGGCGCACAGAAACGGCATGTCGGCCGCTACGGCCCGCACGATGGGCGAGAGAACCGCCGACCAGATCGCCAGACCCGCGCCCTGCGACATGCCCATCGCTCCGATCCGGTCCTCGTCGGCCTCGGGCTGCGCCTGCAGCACCCGCAAGGCCACCATGCAATGGATCGCCAAGCGTCGAAACACCCACGTCTCGGGCTCTTCGACACCTTCGGCGAAGTAGCCTCGGCTCGGCGTGTACTTCTCCTGGTGAAACGCATCGTGCCCGTGCAGGTTCAGGCTCATCGAGGTCATGCCCTCGCGCGTGCCATAGGCGTTGGGCAGCAGCGATTCGCGGCCGTAGGGCGGAATCCAGAGGAAACTGGGGAGCCGCCGAGCGGCGTCGTGGGTGGCGATCCAGCCTTCAAGTGGTTGCCCGTCCGCGCCGTCGAACTCGATCCGGTCCACACGGTGCGAGGGAGAGAACTCGTCTCCTTGGGATTCGACCCGGGTCCTCACAAAGCGCAGTGGGACGGACGCGGCTTCGTGGACGGCCTCGTCCCAAAAGGCCTGAAAATCGTCGGGAACGTACGGGTCGAACAGGGTCATGCGCCGACGGCGCGCTGCTGAGCTTCAATATGCATCCCGGTCGTCATCAGCCAAGCAGTGGCGCGTTGGATCTCCTCGACGGGACCTTCCAACTCGACTTGGGCGAAGGCGAAGTCGCTGTCGATGGTCGCCTTTTTGATGCTGACTTTGACGTTGAACTCGCGCGAAAGCCGCCAAATCCAGGGTTCGCCCACGTGGGTCTTTCCAGCCGTAATGGTGATGTCTACGTTGGCCAAATCTTGTCGTCCTCCGATGCGGTATCGGTTGTGTGTTAGGTTACCTTCGCGAGGGCCGGCCGTTCAGGGCGCGACTTTGACGCGGCTCGACTCGCGGAAGTGCTGGACCGCGTCTCGAACGTTCCAACCGTTGCCCTCCAGGTAGCGGTACGCCTCGTCTTGCGTGGCCGTGGTCAGGTCTTTGACGATGCGCGCGCAGCGTTCTTTGAGTTTCAGGTTCTTGGCCTTGACGTCCACCATCAGGTTCTCGATGACCTTGCCGCTGAGCACCATCGCGCCGGTGCTGATGCGGTTGAGGGCGAGTTTCTGGGCCGTGCCGGCCTTCAATCGGGTCGAGCCCGTCAACACCTCGGGGCCGGTGTCGAGCAGGATGCCCAAGTCTACGGCGCTCAACAAGGGTGCGCCCTTGTTGTTGGCGATGCCGGCGGTCCAAATGCCCTTCTGACGCGCGTGCTTGACGGCGGCGAGGACGAAGGGGGTGCGCCCGCTGGCGGCGACGCCGATGACCACGTCCCGGCGCGTGAGCATGAGTTCGTTGATCACGGTGATGGCGGCGTGCTCGTCGTCTTCGGCGTCCTCTTGGGCCTTTCCTTGCGCGTCGGCTCCGCCGGAAATGATCGCCATGAACCGATCGTCCGCGATGCCGAACGTGGGTGGCATTTCGGCGGCGTCCATCGTTGCGATGCGTCCGCTGGTGCCCGAGCCGACATAGATGGTGCGGCCCCCTTCCTGGTAAGCCGTGGCGACTCGCTCGATGGCTGTGGCCAACGCTTCCTCAGCGTTTTGCAGGGCGCGAATGACCACATACTCCTCTTCGTTCATGAGGCGCACGATCTCGCGTGCGGACATCTTGTCGAGGCCATAGGAGCGGGGGTGGCGGACTTCGGTGGACATGGGAGTTCAGGGGATTAGACGTCGTGCGAGGCGTGCCGCGCCGACGACGGCTGGGGTTTCTAGCAAGGAAATGCGTGAGCTTCGGGGTTCGAGCGCTTGAGAGAGTGCGGATTCGAACGCCGGCCGGTAGGTTGGGTGGCTCTGCCACAAGCCCCCGGCCAACACGATGCACGGGTGGTCGGAGTCGGAGGCGAACGAAGCGATGTGGCGAGCCACGATGGCTGCGAGTTCCCGCGACTCTTCGGCGATGAGTGACTTGGCGTAGGCTTCGCCCGCCTCGGCCTCCTCGGCGAGCGTGGTCGCAAAAGTGGCCAAGAACGCGGGCGGGGACGAACGGCGGTAGACCTCGGCCACTACGGCCGAGACGTCTCGCGTCCCAAAGTTGGCTTCGATCGCGGACAGGATCCGCTCGGAGACCTCGGTCGGCTGTTCGAAGAACCTCTGAACGACCGCGCGGCCGTACCGGAACGCCGAGCCCCGATCGCCCAGCAGGTACCCGCCGCCACCGGACTTTACGACGTCGTCGCCCTGCCAGGAGAACACGGTCGAACCCGTGCCGGCAATGACGCAGCAGTCGGTTCCATCCGGACACGCGGCGAGCGCGGCGTGATAATCGGGCCGAGCCTCGACCTTGGCGCCGGGGTAGAGGACGGAAAGCTCGATTTCGGCGCGCTTCTTGTCGTCGGGGGTGAGCAACCCGGCGAAGCACGCGCACACCGCATCGGCTTTGGGGGCGCCTGCCGTGGCTTGCTGGAGGCTGCCAACGAGCGTTTTGTGCGGCGTGCTGGCCCAGTTGGCCGGACCCGCTTGGCCCTCGAAGAGCGTGTTGCCGACCGGGTCGAGCATCATCGCTCGACACGAGGAACCCCCGCAGTCCAAACCTAGATACGCCGTCATGCCCTGGTGCGCGGTCGCCGTTGACCCGTCACAGGCCGAGAGGGTACCCGCCCCGAATCGCCGGCCGCTAGGCTGTCGCACGACGGTTGGCGGAAGCCTCCGACGCCAGATCTCCCCCGCTGGACACCAGCGGGGGAGATGCTCGGACAAGACTTCAGTCAAGCGTCAGCCGAGCGAAGCCCAATCCGAACCTATCGCTCCCAATCGCGATGCGGGCGGAGGAGCATCAGGTTGGCTTCGGGGTCGCCGACAAACTTCTCGTCCACCGGATCCCAGCGGAGCTTGCGGCCGCCGAGGCGAAGCGAAATGTTGGCCAGATGGCAGACGCTCACCGACCGATGGCCGACTTCGGCGTTGCAGATGCAGGCCTTGCGCGTCCGGATGCCGTCGATGAAGTTTTGGGCGTGGTCGTTCGAGGCGTAGACCTTGTCGGAATCCGGGACGGGCGTTTCGAGCAGCTTCGGATCCGAGGCGCCGATGCGGCCCCGGCTCACGAACACCCAACCTTCCTCGCCGTGGATTTCGAGTCCGTTTTCGCCTTGGTTGGTGCAGTGCAGCACCACCCCGTTGGGATACAGGTACTCGACGTCGAACTCGGGGAACGTGCTGTAGTAGCCCGAGCCCGTGCCGGAGGGGACTTTGCCCGTGCCCTGAACCGAGATGGGACCGCTGCCGTCCATGTCCATCGCCCATTGCGCGATGTCGTTGTGGTGCGCGCCCCAGTCCGTGAGCATGCCACCGGAGTACTCGAGCCACCAGCGGAAGTTGCCGTGGCACCGCTCCTGGACGTATTCGGTGACGGGTGCCGGGCCGAGCCACATGTTCCAATCGAGGCCTTCGGGAATGGGTTTCGAGGCGAAGGGTCCGCCCGTGGGGCCGGTCGGCAGGTGGGTGATGATCTTGGTCAGCCGTCCGAGCCTTCCGCTGCGCGCGACTTGCACGGCCAATCGGAAGCGTCCGTCCGAGCGCTGTTGGCTTCCTGTCTGGAAGATGCGCCCGAGCCGCTTGGCCGTGTCGGCGATCTCGCGCCCCTCGGCGACACCGAGGGTCAGCGGCTTTTCACAGTAGACGTCTTTGCCCGCGACCATTGCGTCCACGGAGATTTGGGCGTGCCAGTGGTCCGGGGTACCGATGACCACGGCATCGAGGTCCTTGTGCCGCAGCATCTTGCGGTAGTCGCGATAGACACCGTCGGCCGGGACGTTCAGCACGCGCGCGGCGTTCTGGCGGTGGGCTTCGTCCACGTCGCAGACGGCGACGATCTTGACGCCCTGCTTGCTCGCGAGCCAGCGCGTGACACCGAGTCCTTGCTGGAACCCGCCCTTGGGACCACCCGGACCGATGACGCCGATGTTGATGGTGTCGTTCTGGCCGATGCGGCGCGGCCGGAGGAGTTCGGCCTCGGCCTCGGCGGCTCGCGCTTCGCGCACGAACCAGTTGGGGAGGGTCGCCATCGAAATGCCGGCAGCAGCGCCGCGAATGAGCGTGCGCCGGGAGACTTCGCGTACTTCGTTGTCCATTGCTGTTGGTTTTCGCCGGATGATCCGACACCTCCTTTAGAGGTTTTTCGAACCAGCGATGCGCGGCCCAACCCAACCCCCGACCCGATGGCGCCGAGCCGCCTTCTGGTACGATCCTGCGGGACGAGCCGGTAGCTCAGCGGTAGAGCAACGCCCTTTTAAGGCGTGGGCCCTGGGTTCGAATCCCAGCCGGCTCACCACCAGCGCAACCTCAGACGCCGGTTCGGCGTAGCGAAACGCAAGCCATGGACGATTTCGGACGCAAGTACCGCGCGTTGGTCGCCATCTTGCTTGCCCTCCTCATGTTGTGGTTGGGCGCGATGGTCCTGCTTCCGTTCCTGCCCGCTCTCCTTTGGGCGACCGTTCTGGCTGTGTTGCTGTACCCCCTGCACCTGCGGTTCCAGCGCAAGCTCAACGCGACGGTCAGCGCCCTGGCGACTACCCTCGTCGCGATCATCGTGATCCTGATTCCCGTCACCGTGGCCGGTGTGGTCGTCTACGCGCAGGCCAACGCGATGCTGAAACAGGTTCGCGAGAGCCAGCCCGACGGCGATGCGCTGACGATCGACGCCTTGATCAAGTCTGCCGACGCCAGTCTCGCGCCGATTCTCAAGAGCCTTGGCGCGGGCGACTTGAACCTGGTGCAGCGGTTCGAGGAAAACCGCGAGACCATCGCCAACAACCTGGCGCGGGCTTCGGGGCCGCTGGCCGTCAAGTTCGCCGAGTCGGCGGTTCTGGTGGTTGTGGCGTTCCTGACGTTGTTCTTTTTGCTTCGCGACGGTCACAAGCTGCGCGAACCCGCGCTGGAGATCATTCCGCTCCCTGCGGCCCAATCGGAGACGATCCTGATTCGGATGCGGGACACGATCTTTGCCGTGTTCGTGGGTGTGATGCTGGTCGGCGTGATTCAGGCCACCCTGGCCGGACTCGGCTACTGGATCGCCGGGGTGCCGAACGCCTTCCTCTGGTATGTGGTGACGGTGCTGTTGTGTCTGGTTCCTCTGCTGGGATCGCCGCTCGTGTACGGGCCGCTGGCGGTCTCGCTGCTCGTGACGGGGCACACGTGGCAAGGGGTTTTTCTGCTCTTGTGGGGGCTGATCGTGGTCAGCCAGATCGACAACCTATTGCGGCCGTTCTTCATCGGGCTGCGTGTGCCGCTGCATCCCATGGCCATTTTTTTCAGCCTGCTGGGGGGTCTGTTCACATTCGGCCCGGTGGGTCTCATGGTGGGTCCGCTGCTCTTGACGGGACTCTTGGCCCTCCTCGAGGTCGTGCGTCAGCGACTGGCTTTGGACCGGGCGCGGCTTGAAAGTCCGCAAATTCAGATGAACGATCCATAAATGTTCGACCTTCGGTCCCCATTTCGTCGTCAAAAGGGCTAAGATATCGACAGGTCCGACTCCAACGAGGGTCGCCGGGGCGAGAGCCTCGCGAAAAGACCAAATAGCAACCAACAACCAGAAAACGCACAACGAGAGTCAGTCAGGCTAGTTGTGAGGAGGAGTAGGGGCGCGCAAGTCGCGCCCCTCACCATTTCTGGAGACCCCTCGGGCGTGACACAATGGCGTCCGTGATTCCCCTCGGCCTCTTGCTTGCGCTGCAAGCCTCCGATCCCGACTCCTCCCACTGGTCCGTTCAGCTCGGCACGATGTTCTCGGTCCGGACGCTCGGGTCGGAAGACCCCCGGATCGGCAAGGTCTTCTCCATCGCCTACGGCCGCCCCGAACCCCGTTTGCGGCTGGGCAAGTACCAGCCCGAACTCGTGTTCGAGGCGACCATCCTGCCCTCGTCCAGTCGCGGCTACGTGGACATCGCGCCCGATCGTACGACCAGCATGGGCGTTCTCGCCATCGCTCGGTACCGCTTCACACCGTGGAAGGGCGCGCGGACGTTCCTCGACCTCGGTTGGGGCATCCAGTACTCGACCCAAGCCACGAGCGACCAGCCCAGCCAGTGGAACTCGACCCCGTCGCTGGGGCTCGGCACCGAGGTGGATTGGGGACCCAAGGACGGCTACGTGCTGGCCCGGTGGTTCCACTCGTCGAACGCCGGCACGAAGGGCAACAACCCCGGCTGGAACCAGATTTGGGTGGTCTGCGGGGTCAAGCTTTGATCGGGGCGTGGTCGGAGACGCCCGTCCGGGTCCGCTATGGCGAGACCGATCAGATGGGCCACGCCTACTACGCGAACTACCTCTATTGGCTGGAGCAGGCACGAGGCGCGTGGTGCCGCGCTCGCGGGTTCACCTACCGCAGCCTTGAGGAGATGGGCTACTTCCTTCCCGTGGTCGAGGTCTTCCTCAAGTACCACGGCGAGATCAAGTACGACGACGACATCGTGGTGCGCGTGCGGATGGGCGAAGTCCGCCGGGCCTCGATGCGCTTCGAGTACGAGATCGTCAAGACCGGCCATCCGAAGGTGTTGACCGAGGGCCACACGTGGCACGTGCTCATGGGAACGGAGCGCAAGGCGGTGAGCGTTCCGGAGACCGTCGGCGAGATGCTGCGGCGGAACCCGGCTGATTGCGAGCCGTTGGCGTAGAATCACTTCGATGGCGTTGGCCACACTTGGAACCATGAGTCTCGATGAGGCGGTTGACGAGTTCTGTCGTCAGGCGCCCGGGGTGCGGCTGCTCGCCCTGGGGCAGACCGTGTTCTGGGACGAAACGACCAAGGCAGGAGTTGCGTTGGCGCTGGAGCGAGGGGGCCACCCGCGACTGCTGGCGGGAGTCCACGACACCGACTACTTCGCCAAACTTCCGGGCGGCGGCGATGCCCGGGGCTTTCGGGCGTTCCCGCACAACGACGGTTCGACACGCGGGCTGTGGAGCGCTGTCGCCGAGTTTTCCGCGTTGTTGGGTTCGGAGGCGGTCGTGCGCCGCGACTTGTTGGCCGCCGCCGGGGTGGATTTGGAGCGGATCGCGCGCGTCCGGCCCGGCATCGTGGACGAAGCCACCGAAGCGTGGGGTTGGCGCGGGCTGGTTTCGTTGGGCGACGAGCCGCCGTTGGCCGCCGACGTCCGCTTGGCCGAGGTGTTCGGCGAGGTTCGCGGGGCGTTCGATTGGGCGCTGCAGGAGTCGTTGGCGTGTTTGGCGCCGGATGCGCGCCGCGAAGCCGCCGAACGGGCCGACGCCATGCGCCAGATGCTCTGCGACGTTCGCGACGACCTTGCGCCGAATGCGCGGCTCAAGGACTTCTATCTGGCTCTGCTGCCTCGCCTCTATGCCGCAGCGGCCGGTCGGCCCGTGCCCATCGAGACGACGACCACGACCGCGTTGCTGCGGTTCAACCGAGAAACCGCTGCGCTGCCTCGGTTCGCGTTGGTGGACCTGTTCCTGAACCCCGATTCGAGAGACGCTGCTCGCGAGGCGTACAACCAAGTCGTCGCCGGGAGCGAGACGTATCCTCTGGATCGCTTCGGGACGGGCGCATTGCCTTTCGATCTGATCGTCCCCGGCCACGGACGCGGCACGCTGCGCATTGGGAGGGAAGGGCTGATCGTGATGACGCGCAGGCCGCTGTTCGCCTCCTTGGACGAACCGCTTGAGGGCGTGGCGGACTTGGCGGGCGTGGTCGAGCGGAAGTGGGGACCGGACTGCGTGCTGGTGGGCAAGGCGATCACGCTCATCGGGATGCTCTCTGCCGAGTTCGGTTTTGTGTTCCACGAGGGGGCGAGCGGCTACGTCTGGCGGTCGCGGGCCCTGCACGACGCTTTGCGGCCCCTTTCTCCTGGGCTCGAGTTCCATCCCATCCTTCGCGTTCGCTACCGGACGTGGGATGCGCTGCGCACGACGTGCGCGTGGTTCAACCTGCCCGGCCCGTTTCGGCGGGCGTTCGGCGCGGACGACGTGTGCGCTTCGACGTTCGCGGCCAAGTGGGCGGCAGTGGGTCGGGATCAGGATGCGCTGTTGCAGCAGTTGGGTGGTCTGCGCCGGCCGTACGACCTGATCCGCTTCCTGGCCGAGTATTCGGGCGGCACGTGGGCGAGCCTCGCCGCCGAGTACGAATCGCTCCACCAAGGCTTGCAGGGGCTGTGGGCTGGCATCGAGACCTTTCGTGCCGAGCGCCGGGCGCTCTTCGACGAGCGGCGCGCACTCAGGCGCGTCCGGGTCGCCGCCGAACGAGCCAAGGGCTTGCACTTCCGCGAGGCGATCTTCGAGAAGCAGCCTTCTTCGGACGAGCTTGGCCGGCGGGAGGCGTTGACGCGCGAAGTGGATCGCGTCGTGCATCGCTTGGGCGAAGTGGAACATGCCCTGCACGACTCGTATCGCCGCCAATCGGAGTTCGTGGGCCGACCAGAACTGCAGGCGATGCATGCGCGACGTCGCGAAATCGAACTGGAAGCCGAACTGAAGCGGTTGCGGTTGGCGCGTCACGGCGTGATCGTCCGCGACGGGTTGAGCGCCGCCAATCGCAGGCCGAGCGGCTGGTGGTTCCCGTTGGTCGCGGGAGACGGGTCGTGGTTCGCCGAAACCGTGCGGACCGCCGAGTGCACGCTGGAGCGTCTGGTCTCTTGAGCCTGCGCTTTGTCAAAGTCCAGAGTCTGGGGAACGACTTCGTGCTCGTTCGCGCCGAGGAGGTGGCGGGCCTCGACGTTCCTGCGCTTGCCCTCCGCCTTTGCGAGAGGCGGTTTGGTGTGGGTTCGGATGGGCTGCTGGTCTACGAGGTCGCGAGTCGCAGGTTGATCCGTCAGCGCATGTTCAACCCGGACGGCACGGAGGACTTCTGCGGCAACGGCCTTCGCTGCACGGCCCGTCGCGCGCTCGATCTCGGCGAGGTGGACGAGGCCTTCGAGTTCGAGCACTTGGGGCGCGTGATCCCGGCCCGAAGTCTGCCGGACGGGCGTATCGAGACCACGTTGCCTCCCGCCGTTTGGTCGCCGGAAGGCGTGCCCACGACTTTGGATCGGCCTTGGTTCGACCTGCCCATCGAGGTGGACGGCTGGGCCGGACCGGTCAGCGTGCTCTCGACGGGCAGCGCACACCTCGTTGCGTTTGTGGATCGGTTGCCCCGCGATGCGGTGTTCGAAGCGGTGAGCCCGCAACTGGAGAACCACGAGGCGTTCCCGGAGCGGGTGAGCGTCATGTGGGCCGAAAGCCCGAGCCCGGGGACCTTGCGGCTGCGCGTATGGGAACGAGGCGTCGGAGAGACGTTGGCGTGCGGCACGGGATCGGCGGCGACGGCGAGCGCTTACGCGCGTCTGACTGGGTTCAAGGGCCCGGTTCGCATCCTCAACCCAGGCGGAGAGTTGGTATTCGACATGGACGGCTGGAATGGGCCGTTGCGGGCGGCTGGAGCGGCGAGTGTGGTGTTTGAGGGCGTCTGGTTGGACGAATAGCGGCAAACGAAGCAACGAACTGCCGATGATTCGCCCTCTCAATCCCGACAACAAAGTGTGGATGATCGAAAACTCGGCCGCACGCCTTTGTGGCGGACTGTGGCCGTTGCACTTGGGGGAGTGGCATGGGCCGCGGCTGTCGTCTGGGTGATGGCCGGGGCCATGCAATACGACACCAAGCCTGGTGCAGGTCCGCTTCAAGTGCCGGGCATTCGCGAAGCCGACCCCGGACGTTGGACCCTGATCATGGTCGTTCACCCCGATTGCCCGTGCACGAAGGCGAGTCTGCGGAATCTCGAGGCAATTCTCGACGCGACACGTTTGCCGATCCGCGCCGAAATCGTGGCTGCCGTCCCGGCGGAATACGATGGCCCGAGAAAGAACCTCGCGTTCGCCCGGGGCATTCCCAAGAGCGAGTTGACCGTCCTTGACGAGGTTCGGGCCGTCAGACGCTATGGCGCCCGCACTTCGGGGCACCTCTTCGTCTACGATCCGGATCGTCGGCTGGTGTACTCCGGCGGGCTGACCCCGGCTCGGGGAGCCGAGGATGCGATGTCGTCCATCAGGTGGTTCAAGGCGCTCGCCCAGCAGGGGGAGGTGGCCTCGATCGCACCGACCTTCGGCTGTTCGTTGCGTTCAGCAACCGGAGAACGGCAAGGTTGACCTCTCGCGCCCTCCGCCTGCACGAGGAGAGCCTGTTCGCGATGCGGTCCTGGGTGGATCGCTTGTTCGGCTGGGTGATGCTGGTCCAGGTGATCGGCGCGATCGTCACGTCGCTGGTACTGAGCCCTCTGAGCTACTCGGGCGCCGAGTCGGAAATCCATCCGCATGTCGAGACCGCTGTCCTGTTGGGCCTCTTGATCGGCACGCCGGTATGGGTGGCCGTCCGCAAGTACCCCGGACGTCGAGCGACCCGCTACGTCGTCGCGTGCTGCCAGATGCTGATGGGTTGTCTGCTCATCCACGTGACGGGCGGGCGCATCGAGACCCACTTTCATGTCTTTGTCTCGCTGGCGTTTTTGGCGTTCTATCTGGATTGGAGCATCTTGGTGCCCGCTTCGATCATCGTGGTGGTGGACCACTACGTGCGCGGGCTTTACTTTCCGATCTCGGTGTACGGTGTGGCTTCCGGGGCCGAGTGGCGCTTCTTGGAGCATACGGGCTGGGTGCTGTTCGAGGATCTGGTGCTGGTGTTCGCCTGCGTCAAGGGCAACAGTCTGATCGCCGAACTGGCGGACCGGCAGGCCCTGTTGGAGACCACCAACGAGCGCATCGAAACCGAGGTCGCCATGCGGACGCGGGAACTCGAAGTCTCGCGCCGTGAAACCCTGCTCCGGCTGGCGCGCGCCGCAGAACTTCGCGATACGGTCACCGGACAGCACATCGTGCGCGTTTCGCTGCTCTCCAAACTCTTGGCCGAGAAGCTCGGATTCGACGAAGCCGATCAAGACCGCATTCTGCTCGCCAGCGCGCTGCACGACGTGGGCAAGATCGGCATGCACGACGACATCCTCCTGAAGACCGGGACGTTGACCGAGGCCGAGCGCAGCACGATGCAGAGCCATGCCCTGGTTGGTTACCGGTTGCTGACGCAAGAGGTCCATCCCGCCTTTGCCCGCGACGCCGCCGACGTCAGCCAAGGTTGCGAGTTGCTCGAGACAGCCGCCCTCATCGCCTTGAACCACCACGAACGCTGGGATGGCGCCGGTTACCCGAACGGTCTCTCGGGCGAGGACATCCCGATCGAGGCGCGCATCGTGGCCGTCGCCGACGTCTACGAAGCACTCCGGTCTGACCGCCCCTACAAGAAGAGGTTCTCCATGAGCGAGTCGCAGCAGATCATGAAGATGGGTCGTGGGACGCAGTTCGATCCGATCGTTCTGGACACGTTGCTCGACCACATCGAAGAGGCCGAGGGGATTCTCTTCTTCCATCGCGACGAGCAGCGGTACTTCGCCGAGGCCGCCTAGCGCTTTGCAGGATTGCTTGCGCCGCGAGCAGAAGTAACGACTTGGCCATGGCCAAGACGCATGATTTCGACGGCATCGCCCCCGTCGAGTACGGCGAATCGCTGTACCGACCCACGGGCGTGTTGCCTCTTCGCGAGACGCCGAACCCCGACGACGCCTCCCAGATCGAGGACTACCGCACCTATGGCGTGGTGGGGTTCGCCGAGTGGCTCACCCCCGAGGAGGTCGCCAGCGCGCGGCAAGCCATCCTCGATTGGGTCGTCAAAGGCTCGGAGCACCCCGAGGAGATTCCCGAGCACTTCTGCCTCCAGTTCGAGCATTTGGCCGACCGGAACCTGACCAGTCTGCCACCCGAAGAGCGTCAGGACCACGTGCGCAAGCTGATGACGTTCGTCCGCTGGGAGCCGCGCATGATGGCGTTGGCGCAGCACCCCAAGATCCTCGAGTTCGCACGGGCCTGCCTCGACGCCGAGCCCGAACTGTTCCAAGACATGGCCTTGCTCAAGCCGCCGCACATCGGGCGGGAGAAGCCTTGGCACCAAGACCATGCTTACTTCAACGTCCCGAAGGGCACGCCGGTGTTGGGCATTTGGATCGCTTTGGACGACGCCACGCTCGACAACGGCTGCATGCACTTCAAGCCTGGGCGGCACCGCGAGGGTCCGTTGCCGCACTTCAGCGTGCGCGATTGGCAGCTTTGCGATGCCGACATGGAGGGCGACGACGTGGTGATCGCCGCACCGTTGCCTTGCGGGGGCGCCTTGGTGTTCGATGGGCTGACCCCGCACGGCACGCCGACGAACCATTCGCCGACGCGTCGCCGAGCGTTGCAGTTCCACTACATCCCGAAGGGAACTCCTCGGACCACGACCGAAGATCGCATGGAGATTTTCGGCGCGGGCGCCCACGGCGCGACGTGCTGACTTCGCGGACGCGGAACTCACGTATAATCAGCCCTCGGTGCGCCTAGCCAAAGCCATCCTGTTGCGCTTCGCCTTCGGGTTGCTCAGCCTGATCTTCATTTCGTTCGTCACGTTCGTGGCGGACGAGATCGCGCCCGGCGACCGGGCGACCGTCGAAGCCGGCGAAAAGGCCTCCCCCGAGACCATCGCGCGGCTGCGGAAGCTGTACGGGCTCGACCGGCCCTGGCCCGTGCGGTACGGCGAGTTCCTGGGCAACGCGGTACGACTCGACTTCGGCACGAGCTACTACGGGACCAAAGAGGAGGTCTGGACGATCCTCAAGCGCAACCTGCCCATGACCGTGAAGATCGCGATGTTCGCCATCGTGGCCGCCGCTCTGTTCGGCGTCACGCTGGGGACCATCGCGGCCGTCTGGGAGAACCGGGGAATCGATCGGAGCGTGCTCGTGTTCAGCACGCTGGGGGTCACTGTGCCCAATTTTGTGTTGGCTCCGATCCTGGTCTACTTTTTCAGCCTCAAATGGGACGTCTTGCCCCAGACGTGGAGCACCGAACTCGTCGCGCCCGAGCTTTACTACTTGATCCTTCCCGTGCTGATTCTGGCGGCGCGCCCCGGGGCGATGCTCACGCGTCTCACGCGGGCCAGCATGGTGGACACGCTGGAGCAGGAGTTCATCCGCACGGCTGTGGCCAAGGGCGTCCCGTTTTGGCGGATGATCCTGCGGCACGCGCTCCGCAACGCCATCCTGCCCGTGCTCACGGCCATGGGCACGAGCTTCGGCTTCTTGCTCACGGGCTCGTTCGTCGTCGAGCGGTTCTTCGTGTTGCCGGGCATCGGCTTCCTGGCCATCGAGGCCATCCAACAGGGCAACACGCCCGTGATGCAGGCGTGCATCCTGCTCACCGGCATGATGTTCATCTGCGTGAACCTGCTGGTGGACCTGCTGCTGCCCTTGCTCGATCCGCGCATCCGGGAGTCGCAGGTATGAGGAAGCGCAAGTTCGACTTCCTGTTCTGGGGCGGGGTGACGTACCTCGTGTTGCTGGCCCTGTTCGCGATGTTCGGCCCGACGTTCCGCCACCACTATCTGGAGCAGGTGGGCCAGCCTTTGCAGCCCTCGTCGGCGACGTTTTGGCTGGGGACGGACGAGATCGGGCGCGACGTGTTCGCCCGCATCGCCTATGGCGCGCGGCTGTCGCTGCTCATCGGCCTCACCGTTCAGGCCATCGCGCTGTTCATCGGCGTGTTCGTGGGCGTGACGGGCGTCTATGCTCCCCGCTGGGTGGCCATGCCGCTCATGCGGTTCACGGACGGCATGTTCGCGTTCCCGGACATCCTGCTTGCCATCCTCATCATCGGCGTGTGGAAGGCCGGGATCATCCCCGTGATCGTGGCTTTGAGCATCACGGGATGGCCGGGGACTGCGCGCCTGGTGTTCACCCAAGTGGCCTCGCTCAAGGATCGCGAGTTCGTGGTCGCTTCGAAGGCGCTGGGCGCTTCGACGTTCTACACGGTGACGCGCCACGTCGTGCCGCAGTTGTACGGCGTGCTGATGGCCGTGACCATGATCAGCCTTGCGGGCACGATTCTGGCCGAGAGCACCTTGAGCTTCCTCGGCATCGGCGTTCAGGCGCCCGACCCCAGTTGGGGCAGCATGATCAACAACGCGCGGCTGCAGATGAACTCGTACCCGTCGCTGCTGTTCTGGCCGTGCGTCGTGTTGAGCATGACCATCTTCGCCCTGAACTTCGTGGGCGACGGCATCCGCGCCGCCCTCGACCCGAAGGGGCGCTAGGACTCGACCGTCGGGCACGACGGAGCGTGCCCCTCCAGGGCCGGGAGTGGTACCTTGAGGGAGTGGACTCCCGCGTCCCGCTGGTCGGGCTGACCGCCCAAGAGATCGCCGAACGTCTCGCCCCGCGCGAAGACGCCCGTTGGCGCGCCAAGCAGATCGCCAAGTGGGTGTACGGCAAAGCCGTCGCCGACTTCGACGCCATGCGCGACCTGCCGGCCACCCTTCGGGCCGAACTTGCCGAAGCGTTCACCGTGGATCCGCTGACCGTGGCCCGCCATGCCAAGTCCAGCGACGGGGTCGAGAAGCTGCTCGTGCATCGGGGCGACGGCCAAGTGTACGAGTGCGTGTTGTTGCCCTACGAGGACCGCGTGAGCTGCTGCCTGAGTTCCCAGGTCGGTTGCCCGATGGGTTGCACGTTTTGCGCGACGGGCCTGGGCGGCTTCGACCGCAACCTCTCGGCCGCCGAGATCGTGGGGCAGTACCTGCTGCTCCAGCGCCTGACGACCCGCCGCATCGGCCACGTGGTGTTCATGGGCATGGGCGAGCCGCTGCTGAACCTGGACAATGTGCTGAAGGCCATCGGATTGCTCCACGACGAGGTCGGCTTGAGCTTGCGGCACATCACGGTTTCCACCGTTGGGTTGGTCCCTCAGATCCGCAGGCTCTCGCAGACGGGGCTGCCGATCCACCTGGCCCTATCGCTGCACGCCGCGCGGGACGAGGTGCGCGAGCGGCTGATGCCGGTCAACAAGAAGTGGCCGGTGGCCGAAGTGGTTGCGGCGATGCGCGCCCACCAGAAGGCCACGGGCCGCAAGGTGACGTTCGAAGTGCTCCTGATCGCCGACGTGAACGACTCGACCGAAGACGCCGCAGCGATGTCCCGGCTGGTGCGCGGCTTTCCGTGCATCGTCAACCTGATCCCGTTCAACTATGTGGACACCGAGCAAGGCTTCAGCCGCCCGAGCGCCAACCGGATTCGGGCCTTTCGAGGCGTGTTGGAATCGGCGGGGGTCACGGTGACGCAGCGGGTCGAGCGCGGCCACGACATCGCGGCGGCTTGTGGCCAGTTGGCGGGCGAGCATGTCGGCCGCTTTGCCAAGCGCGGCGTGCCGGTCGGGGTGCGCTGAGGGAAAGGAAGTTGGAAAAGGGACGAAGGAAGAGGAAAGAGGAAAGAGGATACAGCGGCCAATCGATCAGAGTTTCAGCTCCTTGACCTTGCCTTTGAGAGACTCGATGGTGTCGAACTCGTGCAGCACCTGACGACGCTGCCGCTCCAAGTCGGGCTTGACCCTTCGCTCAACGTGCTCCTCAATGTGTCGGTTCGTCCACTCGACGAGTTGCTTCAGGTGGTCGAGGTGGTTCTGGAGGTTGTCAGAGTCGGCGACAATCATGACGATTCGGTCCCCTTGTAAATGAGTTTCGCGCTTCATCGAATAGAATGAGTTGTGCCACTGGTTGTTGAAGACTTCGCGCCATGCCGTATAGGGTGAAGCGCTGAGCTTGACCACGAACGTGTAGCTGGCTGGGAACTTGTCGTGCTTTTTCCAGCCGTCTTCATCTACCGCCACTATCGAGATGGACTTCCATTTAGCAAGCTCACGCTGGATGTCGATGTCGCACTCGATTTCGAGCGCCTCGCGTGCACCTGCCTTAAACTCCTGTCGCTCCGCCAGCCACCGGGCAGTCTTGGAAACCTCCTCGTAGGCACTTGGCGACCGTTCTGGGTCCACGACCGAGGCGGCATCGGACATCTCCTTGCGTAGAGCAGCTTCCGCGGCCTGTGGACCCTCTTGGTCCAAGAGCAGACGGATATGCTCAAGGTTCTGTGCAAGTCTTCGCTCGAACTCCTTCCGCTCCTTAAGGTTCGCCTTGTACGCGCGCAATTGGACCGGCGTGAACTCCTTGTTCCGGTGGACTCGCTGCTGGTGACAGTTGGGGCATAGGACAATCAGGTTCTCCTCCGAGTCATCGCCGCCTTGAGCCTGCTCCACGATGTGGTGAAGCTCATAGGCCTTCTCGGAGCAGACGGTGCACCGATGCCCCGCCTCAACGAGGAGCCGATTCCTTATGCTCTGGGAGATTGCCATTGGTTCAGCCTAAATCTTCGCTCCAGAGTGTGGGATGTCTACGTAGCTCCAGATATGGTCGAGCTTTACTTTGCCCGCGGAGATGCCGGACACGTTGGTTATGTCGCGCAGCAGGTCGGCGAGTTGGGCCAGGTTGGCTTCAGGCAAGGTGTCATTGTTCCAAGTCGAGGTGCCGATTTTCTGAAAGCCAAGTACCTGAAAACGACTTCGGAACTTAGTGGTGTAGGTTCCGTCATCTCCGTCAAGGCTGAATCGAACAATAGCTCTGTATGTATTCATAGTGATTGCTTCTGACTAGAAGAGCGTCTTCGTGAGTTTTTCAATTCCAGAGATGAGCTCCTCGACCTCCTCATTTGTTGGGTCCCGGTGCTTGTTGTGGTCGCAGAGGTTGCGCAGGTCCCCCAGCCTTTGTACCTGTCGCCAGGCTGGCACATCCAGCACGTTGCTAGTCTTCAAGAGGTCGTTGAAGTCGCTGATGGTCGGGTGAGCCTTCCGAGTGACCAGTTGATGATTCTGTGCCACCTGACCCAGGTGTCTCTCCAGAACAACACCAGAGACTGCGCCAGCAGCTCGTCCGAAGCCACTCTTCAGCAGTTCACGAGCTGCATCGAGTTCCGAGTCGAAGAGGTCTGCTTGCACCAGTTGACGGATGTCGAAGAGCGAACTCTCAAATCGACGCTCAACCGCTCTTAGGATGGCCAACTGCTGCTCGACATGCGGTATCGCAGCGTCGGGCCCTACCACTTTCTCCTGAAGCGCTGTCCTTGTTACGGTCAGGCCTTGGAGTGCATCTTCGATTCGATAGTTCTCGAAGGTGATGCCCTTGCGGGTCTTTGGCTTCTTGTAGTGCTGCTCGAAGTCAGCGACCCTATCAGGGAGCAACTGTCGAATGAGAGCGAGTGCCTCCGAATACCAGGCTTGGTACGCAGTCTTGAACGGGGGCAACTGGGCTCGATATGCCTTGACATCAGTTCCAGCCTTCTTGTAGGCGGCATCAAACTGCTCTGGGACATATTTAGCGCACAACGAGTGAAGGAGAAGTTCACCTCTTTCGACGAGAGCCTTTAGGTCGGCACGGTATTGGTCGAGGTTGGTCTCGACAGAGGCGACTGGATTTGCCGACTTGCTCATACTCGGCTCCTCACTCTAGTCGGGTTGCCCCGAATGACCACTTGAAGCCGGTCCGACTCGGTGAGATGCTCCTCAAGTTGCTTGCTCAGCCAAGCAAACTTCTTCTCGAACGGCTCTTCCCCTTCCGAAGCGGCTCCCGCGCCTACGTATCGCCCCGGCGTCAACACGAAGTCGTGCCGCCGCACCTCTTCTAGCATCGCCGACTTGAAGAAACCGGCCACGTCCTCGTCTGCCGGCTCCCCCATTTCGGGAGAAACAGGGGAGGGGGATTGCCAGCGGTGGGAGGTGTCGGCGATCTGGGCGAAGTCCTTTGCCGGGAAGTCGCGTAGCACCCGGTCCTTCATTTAGCCCATCTCTCTGGCGTCCATGAAAAGGATCCGCCCGGCGCGATGCCCCTTGCTCTTCTTGGCCAGGAACCAAATGCAAGCGTGGAAGGCGGCGTTTGGTAAAGACCTGGCCCGGCAAAGCGACGATGCCTCGACCACGTCAGCTTCGACCAACGCCTTCCGAATCCTCCCGTCGCCGCCCGCGTTGCTGGCCATGGAGCCGTTCGCCAGCAGCAGGGCCATCGAGCCCGTCGGGGCGAGGTGGTGGAGCATGTGCTGCATCCAGGCGAAGTTCGCGTTGTTGGCGGGCGGGGTGCCGTACTTCCAGTACGTCAGGCCACTCTCGTCGTCCTGCCGGGGCCCCAGGTTGGCGCAGTAGCGCTGGTCCGGCGAGCCGGCGGACGCGCCGACGCGCGTGACCCCCCAAGGGTCCGTGTACCTTCGGGCCGAGACCTGGTACGTCCCGCCCGAGCCTTTCGTCAGCGTCGCGATCATGTTCCCGTGTCCATCATACAACGGAACCTTCGCCAAAAGGCAAGGAATCGTATGGATCCACCTCCAAATTGCTTGACAGGGTCCTGGTTACGCCTGCGGCACTAGGGCCGTGCGGGTGCGGCGCTCCAGCACACGGGGCAATAGGCGCGAGTGCTCGAATCGCTCCAGCCGGGGGTCCGACTCGATCACGCCGAGCGCGGCCTGTCTCGCGATGGTCAGCAGGTGCGCGTCCCGCCGCAGGTCGGCGATTTCGAATCCCAGGTTTCCGCTCTGCTTCGTGCCCGCGATTTCGCCGGGGCCGCGAATCTCCATGTCCTTCCGAGCGATTTCGAAGCCGTCGTTCGTCGAAACCATCACGTTCAGTCGTTCGCGGGCGTCCTCGGTCGTGGCTTCGCCGATCAGGATGCAATACGATTGGTGGGCGTCGCGGCCCACGCGTCCGCGCAACTGGTGCAGCTGCGCCAGCCCGAATCGGTTGGCGTCTTCGATGACCATCACCGTCGCGTTCGGGACGTCCACGCCGACTTCGATGACGGTGGTGCTGACCAGGATGTCGAGTTCGCCGCGACGGAACCGCTCCATCGTCTCCTCCTTCTCGGAGTTTTTCATCTGGCCGTGCAGCATCCCCACGCGCAGGTCGGGGTAGGTGACCTTGGACAGCCGATAGTAAAGGTCTTCGGCGGCTTGCACGGTCAGCTTTTCGGACTCGCCGACCAGGGGGCAAACGAAGTAGGCCTGCTTGCCGGCCTCTAGGAACTCCCGGACCAGTTCGTAGACGGCCTCGCGTTCGCCGGGTTGTTTCCAATGCGTCTTGATTTCCCTTCGGCCCTTGGGCTTCTCGTCGAGGATCGAAGTGTCCATGTCGCCGTAGAGCGTCATCGAGAGCGTGCGCGGGATGGGTGTGGCCGTCATGACGAGCACGTCGGGGTTGCCGTAGCCCTTCTCGTGCAGCGTGGCGCGCTGAAGCACGCCGAACCGGTGTTGCTCGTCCACCACGATCAGGCCGAGCTTCTGGAACTGGACGCTCTCTTGGATCAGGGCATGGGTGCCGACGGCCACTCGGGCTTCGCCCGAAGCCACCCGGTCGCGCTGTTTGCGCTTCTGGGCGGCGGTTTGCTTGCCCACCAGCAGAGCGACTTCGATCCCCACGGGGTTGAAGTACTGCCTAAAACAGGCGATGTGTTGCTCGGCGAGGATTTCGGTCGGGGCCATGATGGCCGCCTGATAGCCGCAGCGGACGGCGGCCAGGATCGCGGCGGCGGCGACGGCGGTTTTGCCCGAGCCCACGTCGCCTTGCAGCAGCCGGTTCATGGGATGGGGCTGTTCCATGTCGCCCCAGATCTCGCCGATCACGCGCCGCTGGGCGTTGGTCAACTCGAACGGGAGCATCTTGTGGACTTCGGCCCAGAGCGGGCCCTCGTCGCCGGGTTCTTCGGCGTGCCTTTCCTCGAACAGCGTGCCCGACGTGCGCTCCCGCCCCGTCAGTTGGGAGATGGGGAAGGCAATGCCGACCTCGGCTTGAATCTCTGCCCGGCGCATGGCGAGCGCCAGTTGCGAGACGAGGAATTCTTCGAACACCAGGCGGTCGCGGCCGGCTTTCGCTTCGTGTTCGTTCTCGGGGCGATGGACTTGGCGGAGCGCCGACTTCAGACCTAGAAAGCCGTGGGCATCGCGAAGGGACTTGGGAATGGGCTCCTGCACCAGGTCCACATAGGATTCGACGACCCGCTCTGCGGCTGAGCGAACGAGCCGTTGGTCCACGCCTTCGGTCAGTTTGTAGACGGGGAGCAGCCGCGCGAACGCCTCGGCGTCCTCGTCTTCGTCCACGGGCTCCCATTCGGGCGAGTGGATCTCCACGCCCCAGTTGGCCGCTTTGACGGTTCCAAACGCGAGAATCTCCTCGTGCCGTTGTAGGGCCTGGTGGAGCCAACGCTTGTTGAACCAGACCAGCGTGACCTGGCCCGTGCCATCGGTGAGCGTGGCTTTGACCAGATGCATGCCGCCGCGCGTGGGGCGACCGTCCACCGAGAGCACGTGCCCGCGCACCGTGACTTCTTGGCCGACGCGCAGGTCGCCGATCGCGGGCAGGTTGCGCCGGTCTTCGTACCGCCAAGGGATGTGATAGAGCACGTCGCGCACGGTGTGCAACCCCAGCTTGCGGAGCTTCATCGCCTTGTTGGGTCCGACCCCCTTGACGAATTGGATGGGATCGTCCAACGACTTCGGGCTTTGCTTGGCCGGAGACGTAGACATGCGTCGGTTCGTGTACCCTATAGGAAGTATGACGGACGGCGACGCTCCGAAGACCCCGCAACCGGAAATGCCCGACCTGGACCCCGAACTGGAGGCGCGGCTCGCCGCGTTCGAGGCCAAGACGCGCGCACGCAGGGAAGTCCACGAGACCGAGCAGGCCGCGGTTCGAGCGGAGCGGGCCTCGGATGCGGAATCCGTCCGAGGCGCGGGTATCGGTCTCAGCCTTGCGTACACGATCCTTGGTTTGCCGCTTGCCGGTTATGGAGTGGGTTGGCTCCTGGAGAACGCCGGGATTCGTGGGTGGACGCCCATCCTGACCTTGGTGGCGTGCGTTCTGGCGATCGCGTTGGCGGCTTGGAAGTCGGTGAAGTATGTCAACCAACGTTGAGCGGCGCGGGTGGCGGGCGGCGCTGTTGGATTGGCGGACGTGGGTCGCCTCGGCGGTTTCTGCGTGCGTTGCGTCGGGTTACGTTTCTGGCCCGCAGGGCGCATACGGGATGGCGCTCGGGCTGTTCGCCACGACGTTCAGCATTCTGGCGCTGTGGGGCGTGGTGCGGCTCTTGGGCGACTGGTGCCGGGACCGTCCGCCTTCGGCGGCGATGCAATTCGTGCTGATCGGGGCGTTCTTGTTCAAGATCCCCCTGCTCTGGGTGGCATGGCTGGTGGCGGGGCGAATCGGGGGCATGGCCCCGTGTTGCTTTTTGATGGGGCTTGGGCTGGTATACTCGGCGCTGGTCGGGTGGGTGCTGGCGCAAAGCTAGTCCCCCGCTTTTTCTGCGTCTATGGGCGACTGGATCACACAATCAAGCCAACTCATCGCGTCTGTGGAGGAGCCTCACGGGGCCGAAAGCCACGGCGGCGATCACGGCGATGGCCATGCGTGGGTGAGTTGGGAGGGGTTGCTGGTCTATGTGGCGATCGTCGTGGGGACGCTGTTCGTTCTGATGGCCCAGGCCAAGAAGGGGCTGAACAACCGGTTCTTCACGAACAAGCTCACTCAGCTCTTCGAGCAGGTCTATTTGTTCATCGAGAACATGTGCGTCGGGACGATCGGAGCTCACGGGCGCCGTTACGTGCCGATGATCATGACGATGTGGATGTTGGTGTTCAGCGGCAACCTCCTTGCGCTCTTCTTCCCCACATCGCCGACCGCCGACCTCAGTTTCAATCTCGGGCTGGCCCTCGTCTCGGTCGCCTACGTCCAGTACGAGGGCATCCGGGCGAACGGTCTGTTCGGCCACCTGGGCCACTTCGCCGGGCCGAAGCTCGGCGGCTTCCTGGCGTTGCTGATCTCGCCCATCATCTTCGTCATCGAGATCGTCAGCGAACTGATGAAGAACGTGTCGCTCTCGTTGCGACTCTTTGGAAACATCGACGGTGGCCACCGCGCCGCCGAAGCCATGAACACGCTTGGAGCGGGGATCTACGTCCCGTTCGGCGCGTTCCTCTTGCCCATCAAGCTCCTCACGGTGGTGGTGCAAGCCATGATTTTCTGTCTCCTGACCGCCGTGTATCTGTCGCTGGTGACCCACCACGACGACGACCACGGTCACGGCCATGAGGCGGAAGCGGGTCACGCGGAGGTCGCGCCGGCCCACTGACAATGAATGACTGGCGGTGTCTGGGCTCGGCCCCGGCCCGATCAGGAGGAAACAAGCAAAGACAATGACTGGTCACATTTTTGGTCTCGGAATCGGACTCGCCGCGCTGGGCGTCGGCATCGGTCTCGGCATGATCGGCAACGGCGCGATGCAGGGTATGTCCCGGCAGCCCGAAGCCATCGGCAAGATTCAGGTCGCGATGCTCATCGCCCTGGCCTTTGTCGAGTTGGTCTTCCTGCTGACCGTCTTCATCGTGCCCGGCTCGCTGAAGATCTAGTTCCCCCTTGGAGTCCGCGCTTCCGGGGCGTCGAGCCGCCGGAAGCGCGCCAATCACCATGAGCAACGCGAAGCAATCGTCAGGACCTCCAGCCATCGTCGGCATCATCGTCGGCGCCGTTCTGATGTTCGGAGGCTTCTGGTTCTCGAAGAACGTCAAGCTGGAGTTCATCAAGACGCTCGAAGCGCAGGGCATCCCCCTCGATCCGGGCAAGACGATCTCCATCATCGGCGTTCTGCTGATCCTGTTCCCCGTCATCAAGTTCTTCTTCATCGCTCCGCTCGCGGAAGCCATCCAGAACCGCACGACGGAACTGGAACGCACGTTCGGCGAGGCGGAGAATCTGCGCGCAGAAATGACGCAGATGAAGCAGGACTACGAACGGCGACTGGTTCAGACCGAGGCCGACGCGCGGGAACAGATCCAAGGCCAGATCAAAGAGGCGCAGAGCCTTCGCCAGCAGATGATGGCGGAAGCCGGCGTCAAGGCCGAGGAACTCAAAGCCAGCGCGGCCCGCGAGATCGAGGCCCAGAAGCAACAGGCGATCGCCGAATTGCGCCACTACGTCGTCGAGTTGGCGCTGCAGGCCACGGAGAAGCTCGTCGAAGCCAACGTGGACGAAGAGCGCAACCGGAAGCTGGTCGCCGACTTTCTGGAAACCGTGGAGGCCCCGCGCTAAACCATGGACCAGCGCGTCGCCGGACGGTACGCCCAAGCCCTGTTCAACGCGGCTGAGAAGGCGGGAGCGATCGGCCAGGTCGAAAACGATCTGGGCGAGGTGCTCGCCTCCATCGAGGGGCATCCTGCCTTGCATGCCTTTCTGATGAGTCCGGTCTCGGATCGTCGCAAGAAGTCGGAGCTGCTGGCTTTGGTTTTCGGCGGCAGCGTTTCGCCGCTCGTCCTTCAGGCCCTGCGCCTGATGGTGGACAAGCGCCGAGAGGCCGAGATGCGCCCGATGTACGCCAAGTTCCAAGACCTGCGACGCGAGCACGACAACGTGTTGCACGTCAAGGTCTCTTCGCGGGCCGATGTCCCAGACGATGTCCGGAGCAAGCTCTTGGAGAAGCTCGGCGCCCAGACCGGCAAGCGCATCGAGGCCGAGTACGAACTCGACCCCAACATGATCGGCGGCATTCGCGTCGCCTACGACAATTTCGTCCTGGATGGGACGGTACGCGGACGGCTGGCGCGATTGCGCGACAAGCTCAAGTCCGAATTGCGATCCGCATAGAATCCCTAGGTTTCACCCATGGCCATTCGACCCGAAGAAATCACCGCGATCCTCGAACGAGAAATCTCCGGCTTTGACACTGGTGCCTCCGTCGAACACGTTGGCACCGTTCTGCAAGTCGGCGACGGCATCGCCCGCGTTTACGGTCTGCCCGACTGTCAGATGGGCGAACTCTTGGAGTTCCCCAACGGCATCATGGGCATGGCCCTGAACCTTGAAGAAGCCTCGATCGGCGCCGTTTTGTTCGGCGACGACACGCTCATCAAGGAAGGCGACCCCGTGCGCGAGACCGGCCGCATCCTCGAACTTCCCGTGGGTCGGGCGATGCTGGGCCGCGTCGTGAACGCCCTCGGCCAACCGATCGACGGCAAGGGCGCGATCGTCGGCGAGAAGACGTCGCGATTGGAGACCAACGCCCCCGGCGTTGTGGACCGCCAGCCCGTCAAAGAACCGCTGCAGACCGGCATCAAGGCCGTTGACGCTATGATCCCGATCGGTCGAGGCCAACGCGAGTTGGTCATCGGCGACCGCCAGACTGGCAAGACCGCGATCTGCATCGACACGATCATCAATCAGAAGTCCACGCACGAGCCCGGCGGCAGCCCGGTCTACTGCATTTACGTCGCCATCGGTCAGAAGATGGCCAACGTGGCCCGCGTCACCGAGACGCTGCGCCAGCACGGCGCGCTCGAGTACACGACCATCGTCGTGGCGTCAGCGTCCGACTCGAACGCCATGCAGTACATCGCACCGTTCGCCGGCGCGACCATCGGCGAGTACTTCCGGGACAACGGCATGCATGCGCTGGTCATCTACGACGACCTTTCCAAGCACGCGCAGGCCTATCGCGCGGTTTCGCTGCTCCTGCGCCGCCCGCCCGGACGAGAAGCCTATCCCGGCGACGTTTTCTACCTGCACTCGCGCCTTTTGGAGCGAGCCGCGAAGCTCAGCCCCGAGAAGGGCGGCGGCTCGATGACCGCTCTGCCGATCATCGAAACGCAATCGGGCGACGTGTCGGCCTACATTCCGACCAACGTCATCTCGATCACCGACGGTCAGATCTACCTGGAGCCCGACCTGTTCTTCGCCGGCGTTCGGCCCGCGATCAACGTCGGCATCTCGGTCAGCCGCGTCGGCGGCAACGCGCAGATCAAGGCGATGAAGCAGGTCGCCGGCAAGTTGAAGCTGGAAATGGCCAACTACCGCGACGTGGCCGCGTTCGCCCAGTTTGCCAGCGACCTCGACCGCGCCACGCAGATGCAGCTGATCCGGGGCCAGCGCCTTACCGAGTTGCTCAAGCAGGGTCTCGCCACGCCGGTTCCGGTCGTGGATCAGATCATCGCGATCTACGCGGGCACCAACGGCTTCCTCGACAACCTCGCCAACGACCGCGTCAAGGCGTTCGAAGACGGGCTGGTCAAGTACGTGCACGACAAGTACCCCGACGTGGTCGAGGGCATTTCGAGCGCGAAGGAGATCAGCAAGGACGCCGAGGCTGCCCTGAAGAAGGCCTGCGAAGAGTTCAGCGCGACGTTCAAGTAAGCCATGGCCTCACTGAAGCAGATCCGCGCGCGCATCCGAAGCGCCAAGAACATCCAGCAGATCACGAAAGCGATGAAGCTGGTGGCTGCGGCGCGCCTGAAGAAGGCGACCGACCGCGTTTTGGAGGCACGTCCCTACAGCGAGAAACTTTACGACCTGATGTCGTCGCTCTCGCGTGCCGGAGAGCTGCCGAGCGATCCGCTGATGCAGGTCCGCCCCGTTCAGAAGTACGCCCTCATCGTCCTGTCTTCCGATCGAGGCCTTGCGGGTTCGTACAACACGAACATCATCCGCAAGGCGTGGGACTTCCTTCGTTCCAAGAACGAGGCCGCCACCCTGGTGACCGTGGGCAAGAAGGGGAACCAGTTCCTTTCGAAGCGTGGCTACGCTGTGTCGCTCAACGTGACCGTGCCTTCGTCCGGTGCTCGGCTGGAAGATGCCGTGGCCGTGGCCGAGCACTGCAAGCAGATGTTCCTGTCGGGCGAGGTGGACGCGGTCTACGTCGCTTACTCCAAGTTCTATTCTGCCATTCGGCAGACGCCGCAGGTGGTGCAGTTGCTGCCCATCACGCCCCCGCCCGCGGAAGAAGGCGTCTCGGGTACCTCGGACTATGTGTTCGAGCCGGAAGCAGCTTCCATTCTGGGCGCACTGTTGCCCCGCTACCTGCTCACGGTGGTCTGGCAAGCGATGCTGGAGGCCACGGCCTCGGAGCATGGCTCGCGGATGACGGCCATGACCAGCGCGACCGACAACGCGGGCAAGATGATCCACTCGCTCACGTTGCGCGCGAACCGCGAACGGCAAGCCTCGATCACCAAGGAAATCCTGGAAGTGGTCGGCGGCGCCGAAGCCCTCAAGGGCTGAGGCTAGACGCCCGCTGTTCAGAGCCCTATCTCCAAGCCCAGGTCCTCCTCTGTCCAGGGCTCGTCCAAGGACTCGAGCCCGGACAATATCCACCCTTCGGCAAAGCCGAACTGGCGTGGCTGGGTGTGCGTCGAATGCTGTGTCGCGCGTAGCTCGGCGATCGGAACCTTGCCGCCGTAGATGACCACCCGCTCCCCGCGCGCCACCATCTCCAAGTACTTAGGGAGGTTGGCCCTACGCTCGGCAACATAGATGGTGACCATGTACCTGACGATACCGCCCTCCTAGACGGTCAAGTGAGTTGACTCGGGCTCGGGTCAACGGCGCTTCTTCGAGAGCGACCAGAGCGCTTCGACCAGCGCCTTCCTCAACTCGGCATACTCCCTGTGCCCCTCATCCCAGAGGCGTCGGGGCAACCCTGGGTCCGGATCGAATTCGTACGGCTCCGTGTCGCTGGCGAGGAGCCAGGATTTGCCATCATCAAGGCGTGGATGGCGGCCGGAGAACTGATTTCGCCAAGGTGATCGACCGCGTAGCGACGAACCTCCAGATCCGGGTCGTTCTCAAGCAGGTTGGCCAGATGCGGAACGCCTGCCACCGGGTCGCTGGCAATCGCCTCGACCACGCTGCGCTCAAGGTAGGCGTCGGCGCGGAGCAACTTGGCCACGTCCGCAACGGCATGAGCCCGTTCCTCCGGGTCGGGCGAAAGGGCGATGACCGCGTGGTGCGCTGCGACCGCCACCGAGACGTCCGGGTCGGAGCGCACCCGACGCAACTCGGGCAGACGATCGCGAGCGGCCAGCAGGCGTAGCGCGTTGCACGACTCCCGGCGCACCGAAGGGGTCTCGTCGCCCAGCCACTCCGTCAACTCCGCCAGCCCTTCATCTAACCGTGCTCGGCCATAGGCCCGCGCTAGATTGGCACGCTCGTACGGGGCCCCCGTCGAGGCGCTCCGAAGGGCCCTGGCAATAGGAACGGTCGCGCGTCTGCAAAGGCAATTCCAGATGTATCTCCGTAGCGAGGTGTGTTCTCGTTCGGTAAGACGCCCTTGCTTCAGATCTCGGAGGAAGGGCATCAAGCGGGGCATTTGTGCAGCGTCGCGCACGCTGTCCATTGCAGCCGCCGCCCAGAAGCGAATGTCAAACGATTGACGCCCGTCGTTCACGAAACCTAGGAGTTCGTCCACGCGCGAGGCATCCGCAACGAGCGTCTCGTAAGCGTCGCTGCTCTCGCCTGTAACCTCGTCGGAACTTGCGAGACGCAGCAGTTCGAGCGTGCTGCGCCGGGGCAGTATCCTGAAGACCAAGGGACCTGTGACTGCGCCGAATTCCGAGAGCACCAGTGTGCCTCCTGCGCCCACCCTCAATAGCAGACCTTCCCCGTGGTTCTTGGGCGTCGATGCCCGCAACACGTCGTCCGGGATTGGGAAGGGAATAGTGAGGAAGCCCTGGTTGATCAGGATCACGCGGTCGCCTTCGTGTCGCCAGAAGCCGCCCCAAGACTCGTGACCAATGTAGTTCTGAAAAGTCCCGTCGGGTGCGATGCGCAGGATCGTGCTGCCGTAGATCGCCTCAAAGACGCCTCGCGACTTCTTGGGAGCCGAGGCAATGTCGGCTCGGTAGGAACCGACGACATCGTGCGTCTGAACCAGCAGAACGAGGGCCACAAGTGCGACCATGATCACTTACATTACTGCAAGACGCCTTGGTCGGTTGCTGTCCCGCTATGGCAACGCCAGTGGGCACGACACAGCGTGCCCTCCAAGCAACAGTCTGGCTAGACTACGCCGTGCCTTCTTGCCACGAGTTCAGGTAGCGCTCCTGTTCCGGCGTCAGGACGTCGATTTCGATGCCCATCGCCCGCAGCTTGAGCGCGGCCACGTTGCGGTCGATGTCCAGCGGGACGGCGTACACGTCTTTGCCCAGGCTGGCCGCGTGCTTCACCATGTACTCGCTGCACAGCGCCTGGTTGGCGAAGCTCATGTCCATGACCGATGCGGGGTGGCCTTCGGCAGAGGAGAGGTTGATCAGCCGCCCTTCGGCCAGCAGGTGGACGCGGTTGTCGCCGACCAGATACTCCTCGACGAACGGGCGAACCTCGCGGTGCGAGGACGCCAGAGCCGTGAGGCCGGGGATGTCGATCTCGGCGTTGAAGTGGCCGCTGTTGCACAGGATCGCGCCGTCCTTCAGCTTGGAGAAATGGCGCGTGTCGATGACGTTCTTGTTGCCCGTGACCGTGATGAACACGTCGCCGACCGTGGCGGCTTGCTCCATGGTCATCACGCGGTAGCCGTCCATGGCGGCTTCGATGGCCTTGGTGGGGTCGATTTCGGTGACGATAACGTTCGCTCCGAGCCCGCGTGCGCGGTTGGCCACGCCCTTGCCGCACCACCCGTAGCCCGCCACCACGACCGTTCGGCCGCTGAGCAACACGTTGGTGGCGCGAAGGATGCCGTCCAGCGTGCTTTGGCCCGTGCCGTAGCGGTTGTCGAACAGGTGCTTGGTGTCGGCGTCGTTGACGGCGATGATCGGATAGGCGAGCACGCCGTCCTTGGCCATCGCCCGCAGCCGGATGACGCCCGTCGTGGTCTCTTCGGTGCCGCCCACGATGCCGGGGATGAGTTCGCGGCGCTCGTTGAGGATGACTCCGACGGTGTCCGCGCCATCGTCCATGGTCAGGGTCGGCTTGATGTCGAGCGCTTGGTGAATGTGGCGGTAGTAGGTTTCGTTGTCTTCGCCCTTGATGCAGAAGGTCGCCACGTCGAAGTCGCGCACCAGCGAGGCCGCCACGTCGTCTTGGGTGCTGAGCGGGTTCGAGGCGCAGGCCGCGACCTCGGCGCCGCCTGCTTTGAGCGTGCGGAGCAGATTGGCCGTCTCGGACGTGATGTGCAGGCAGGCGACGACGCGCTGGCCGGCAAGGGGCTTCTCGGCCTCGAAGCGCTCGCGGATGAGCCGGAGAACCGGCATGTCGCGCTCGGCCCATTCGATGCGCTGGCGGCCAAGGTCGGCCAAGTCGAGGTTCGCGACGTCGTGCAATCTGACTTCCACGAGCAGGATGGTACCCTTCACGCCGAATGCGGATCTCCGACCTGCTCGATCGCGGGACCCCGACCTACTCGTTCGAGTTCTTTCCACCCAAGTCTCCGGAGGGTTGGGAGGCGTTGCGGTCGAACCTGGTCGGCTTGCGCAGGCTCGAGCCCGATTTCGTTTCCATCACCTACGGGGCGGGTGGCAGCACGCGCAACCTCACCTTGCAGTTGGTGGACGAGATGCACGCCATGGGCCTTTTGCCGATGGCCCACCTGACGTGCGTCGGCCACACAGCGGACGAACTGGGCGCGATCCTCGACCACCTCGACGCCACGGGCACGCGCAACGTGCTGACGCTCCGGGGCGACCCGCCCAAGGGCGAGACGCGCTTCGTCACCGTGGAGGGCGGCTTTGCCCACGCTTCCGAACTGGCGGCGTTCGCCCGATCGCGGCACGGGTTTTGCCTGGGCGGGGCGTGCTACCCCGAGAAGCATCCGGAGTCGCCTTCGGAGGAGGAGGACCTCGCGCGGCTGGCCGAGAAGGTGGCTGCCGGTGTCGAGTTCCTGATCACCCAGTTGTTCTTCGACGCCGACGCGTACTTTCGCTTCGTGGACCGGTGCCGGAGCGCCGGCATCGGCGTGCCGATCGTGCCCGGCATCATGCCCGTGACCAGTTTGAAGTCGCTGGACCGGTTCACCACGCTCATCGGCGCGACGATCCCGGGCGAACTCCGCGCACGGCTGGACCGTGCTGGGCCAGAGGAAGGGGAAGTGGCGCGGGTGGGCATCGAGTGGGCGGTCGAGCAGTGCCGTTCGCTGCTGGCGGGCGGAGCGCCGGGTATCCACTTCTACACGCTGAACCGGTCGCACGCGACCGAGATTATTCTCAACGCCATCCGCTGACGGGAATCCGCATTATTCAGCTTTGGGGCGTTGGAATTGTCCTGATCTCGGCCATAATATTGACCTCAGAACCGCAATTCTTGTGGTTCCGTCCGTGTGCCATGGGCTCCTACGATCTCTATTCGATCTGCAATCCGCTGTATGACATTCAGGCGGAGGTGGGAGACGACCTTCTCCACTCGCTCGGCTTTTCCAAGGGTGGCGCGCACATGGTGGACCACGAGGTTCAACGCACCTTGGTGCCGCGCATTTACGAGCACATCGTGAACGCCGAGTCGGGTGGCTCGGGTGCCAACACGGCGATCGGCATCGTCCAACTCGGCGGCAAGGCGGCGTTCGCTGGACGGGTGGGCGAAGACGAGCATGGGCGCTTGTACGCCGAAGGTCTTCGGACGCGCCGCGTGACCGCAAACCTCCCAACCAGTCCCACCGAGACGGGCATCTGCATCGTCCTGGTCACGCCCGACGCCCAGCGCACGATGGTCACCTATCTTGGCGCGAGCACACTCCTCGGCGAGCGGGACCTCGATTTGAACCATCTTGCTGAGAGCCGATTCCTGTATCTGACGTCTTACCTGTTCGACGAGAACGGCCCGAATGCGGCGACGCGCGCGGCGGTTCGGCATGCCCAGGCCAATGGGGTGCGGATCGCATTGTCGCTCTGCGATGCAGGGGTGGTCGAGCGCCTTCGCGAGCCGCTGGCCGAGTTTTGCGCCCTGCACGCCCACGTGGTCATCGCGAACGAGCAGGAAGCCTGCTTGCTCACGGAGTGTGGGACGGCGGACGAGGCGGCCACGCTGCTGTCCGAAGGTGGGCGTATCGCCGCAGTGACGCTCGGCTCCCAAGGGGCGTTGGTCGGCGCAGCGGGTTCGGTCGCATCAATCCCGGCTGCGAGGGTTCGAGCAGTGGATCGAACGGGTGCGGGCGATATGTTCTCGGCCGGTTTGATCTACGGCTTGGCGCGCGATTGGCACCCCGATCAGGCGGCGAAGTTGGCCGTCGCGAGTGCGGCGCGCGTGGTGGCGCACCTCGGAGCACGCTTGCCCGTGAGCGCCGACCTGAGCGCACTCGCTTCCGAGCACGCTCCCCGCGTTCACGAGCGGGTACATTAGGGCATACGCCTTCCAGAAGGAAGGCTTCTTCATTTCGACAGGACGCACCACTGTGAGAATCCGCAACAAAGAACTGAGAACGCGCCGCCATCGCAAAGAGCAAGCCATCAAGGCCCTGAAGCGAACGGCCATCGCCGCCAGCGCCGAAGCCAAGGCCTCCAAGCCGAAGGCCGCGCCAAAGAAGGCCGAGACCGCCAAGAAGGCTCCCGCGAAGAAGAAGACCACGAAGGCCGACTCGGCAGAGTAAGCCCGTCGGGCACGCTCCTTCTGTCCCGGCTAAGTGCCGCGGGTGTTGCCGAACAGGTCGAGGTGCAACCGGGGGGTCAGTCTCCAGCCTCGGGCCATACACGGTTCGACGAGTTCACGCATCGCCACGCGCACCGAGTCGGCATCGGTGCCCTCGGCCATCACCATCACGTTCCCCGGCGTGATGCCGCCGATCTGTTCCAACAACGCCTCGATCTCGTCGAAGTCGCCTGGCTCACGCACGACGAACTTGAGTTGATGGTGGTAATCGCGGGTCAGCTGGCGCAACGCCTCCAGGTTGAGTCGGTCGCGCTCGTGCCTCGCGCTCCAATCGCCCGCCTCGGGGCCGGGTGTGGAGTGTGCCAGTTTGGGCGAGATGCTCATCAAGTCGCAGGGCAGTGAGCGGTGGATGGTGCCCGCCGTCTCGATGGTGATCGTCTTGCCCCGCTCGCGCAGCAGCCCCGCCAACGGTTCGATGGCATCGAAGAGCATCGGTTCGCCGCCGGTCAGGACGACGTGATCGGTCGTCACTCGGTCGGCCAGCGCGGTCACGTCGACCACGGGGCCCTCGGGTCGCCAACTCGCGTAGGGCGTATCGCACCAGACGCAACGCAGGTTGCAGCCGCTCACGCGGATGAACGTGGACGGCACGCCGACCCATTGGCCCTCGCCCTGGATGCTGGCGAAAACCTCTGCGATGCGCAGCGATGGGGTGCTTGGCACAATGGTCAGAGCGTACCAGCGGGTAAACACGGGTCATGCGCGTGCTCTTCATCGGCGGAACCGGGATCATCAGCTCGGCTTGCTCTCCGTTGGCTTTGGAATCGGGGATGGACCTGTATCTCCTCAACCGGGGCCGTTCGCACCGGCCCGTGCCGCCCGGCGCGCAGGTGCTGCAGGCGGATATCCGCGACCGGGCCGACGTCGAGCGGGCGTTGGGCGACTTGGAATTCGATGCCGTGGTGGATTGGATCGCATTCGGCACCGACCACATCGCCCAAGACATCGAGGTGTTCCGCAACCGCACGCGGCAGTTCGTGTTCATCTCCAGCGCGAGCGCCTACCAGACGCCGCCCTCGAGCCTGCCCGTGACCGAGTCCACCGTGCTCCAAAACCCTTACTGGGAGTATTCGCGCAACAAGATCGCGTGCGAAGAGGCGTTGGTTCGCGCCTACCGCGAATTCGGCTTCCCGTACACGATCGTCCGACCGTCGCACACCTACGATCAGACGCTCCTGCCGTTCGATCACGGTTGGACCGTGGTGGACCGCATGCGTCGGGGCAAGCCTGTGGTGGTGCATGGCGACGGCACGTCGCTTTGGGTGCTCACCCACCACGCCGATTTCGCTCGGGCGTTTGTGCCGTTGTTGGGGAACAGCCACGCCATCGGCGAGGCGTTCCACATCACCTCCGACGAATGGCTGACGTGGAACCAGATCTACGACCTCGTCGCCGACGCTGCTGGGACGAAAGCCATCAAGGTCCATGTCCCCTCCGACGCGTTGGCCAAGGCCGATCCGGGCTGGGGTCCGGGACTCTTGGGGGACAAGGCGAACAGCATGGTGTTCGACAATACGAAGGTGAAGCGCGCGGTTCCGGGTTGGCGGGCGTCCATTCCTTTCTGCCAAGGCGCGCGGGAGATCATGGCGTGGTACGACGCCGACCCCGCCCGGCAACGCGTGGACGAACGCGCCGATGCCTTGCAGGACGCGTTGGTCGAGCGCTGGGGCTAGAGATGGCGCGGGTGCCGTATGGGAGATAGCAGCGGCCGCACGGCGCGGTAGGCGTCGGCCAAGCGGCCCTGACCCGCAAACTCCATCGGCAGGCCGTCCTGCGCCATCGAGCAGGCGAACGCGGCGGTCTCGGTGTCGGGCACTCCGCCGTCGAGGCAAGCGCGGGCCGCATCGTCGCGAACCGCGACCAGGTCTTCGCCCAGCCTCTCGGCCATCGCCACGGCCAGCACGATCGTCATCGAGGCCAAAGACGCCCAACCGGGCGACTCGGCTTCAAGCTCCGCGAGCCGCTGACGCGCACCCGACCAATCATAGATACTCATTCGGCACCTCGGAAAGGATACGGCATACGGCCCGCACTTCGTCGGGCTCGGCGGTCCGGGGGTCCAGCCAGAAGGTCCCGCGCTCGATCCGCCCGACGACCGGAGGGGTCCGTTGCCGAAGCCATGCGGCCAACGCATCGGCGCGAGCCGTCGTCAACCCCGCCCGAAACGTCGGCACGCCTTCGCCCGGAGACGAACCTCCGCCGACCTCGGTTTCGCCGCGCTCGACCACAGCCGCGCCACGATAGGCCTTGGCGATCTTCGTCGCCATGCGGCGAACTTCGGGCAAGGGGCGAGCCAGATACCGAAGGGTGGGGATCGCCTCCCGCCGTCCGTCCAGCCAGAGCCGCAACGTCGCCGAGAGGGCAGCCAACGTCAGTTTGTCCACGCGGAACGCGCGGGCCAGCGGATGGTTGCGGCACGTTTCGATGGCTTCCTTGCTGCCGACCATCAGGCCCGCCTGCGGGCCACCGAGCAGTTTGTCGCCGCTCCCGATGACCACGTGCGCGCCCGACGCCACGCGTTGCCCCATCGTCGGTTGCCGGCGGATGCCGAGTTCGGCGGCGTCGAACAGGCATCCCGAACCCAAGTCGTCCACAAGCCAAAGGCCGCGTTCGCGGCAGAGTTCGGCGACCTTTTCGATGGGCGGCTTCTCGACGAACCCCGCGAGGTGGAAGTTGCTCGGGTGGCAAAGCAGAATCGCGGCCGTGTTAGGAGTGATGGCGCAGGCGTAATCGCTGAGACGCGTCTTGTTGGTGCAGCCCACCTCGCTTAGGCCCGCTCCGCTCTCGCCGACGATGTCGGGCATGCGGAAGCTGCCGCCGATCTCGACCATTTCTCCCCGGGAGAGCACGACGTCCTTGCCTCCTGCCAGAGCCGCCAAGGCCAGCACCACGCCTGCGGCGGCGTTGTTGACCACCAAAGCGTCTTCCGCGTCCGTCAGCCGGCACAGCGATTCGCGGACGTGGGCCTGCCGGTCGCCCCGGCCCCCGGCCTTTAGGTCGAATTCTAGAGTGGAATGGTTCGCGGCGACCTCGGCGACGGCCGTTGCGGCCTCGGTGGCGAGGCGAGCCCGACCCAGGCCGGTGTGCAGCACGACGCCGCTCATGTTGATCGCGGGCCGAAGCGAGGGGGTGGCCAAGCGCCGGGCTTCTGCGGCGGCCCATTGGGGCAACGCATCTCGCGACAAGGGGTTGCCAGACAGCAATGCGTCCCGCCCACGGGCGATGGCGCAACGGGCGGCTTCCGTTCGCACGCGGGCCGAATAGGCGGCCAAACATGGGTCTTGGGCAAGCGCCGAGACCTGCGGCAGATCGCGCGGGTGGTCGAGCATCGGATCGGGCATACCGGACTTATGGCCCCGAACGAGGCCCTCTCTGGTTACAATAGCACCAATGAGTACGCCACCTCCCTTCGAGCCGTTGCCGGACGAGCCGCGAAAGAAAGGGCCCAAGATTTGGCTCTGGGTCATCCTCGGCGTCGTCGTGATCTGTTGCGGCGGCTTCGCCTACTTCGCCAACGCGGTTCGAAACATGTTCAACTCGGGAGGCGTGGGGGCCATGACCGGCTGCCTGCTCGCCTACGAGGGCATCTACCAGGGGCTCGAAGACTATGCCAAGGAGCATGACGGCAAGCTGCCGCCCGCCGACACATGGCAGGTGGAGTTGAAGCCGTACTACGAGAAGTACGTCACGGCCAAGGCCGAGAAGATGGAGAACCCGCTTTTCGAGATCGCCGTGGCCAAGGCGGACGAGCCGTGGGGCTGCGTGCAAGGCGGCAAGCTGATCTCGGGGATCGCATACAACTCGGACGTGGCGGGCAAGGTGCTCGCCGACCTGCCGGACAAGGCTGAAACCGTCTTGGTGTTCGAGATCAAGGAGCCCGCGATGAACGCGCACATGGCCTATGTGGCGCAGCCGTTCGCCGAGTCGCCCCTGCTCAAGGCGCCGAATTCAGAAGCGGACAATCGCGGCTGGCTGGAGCTGACCGCAGACGGCGAGACGTCGCTGATGGGCAAATCGGGCAAGCGGAACGAGGTGAACGCGGACTTCGGCGGCATCGAGTGATGGTGGAGGTGTCATGCCGACCGAGGTCTTGTACCTAGCGATCGCGGAGGACGCCCAAGACGGTTCTTGGAGCGCCTATGTGCCGGATTTGCCAGGTTGCACCGCAGGCGGCGCAACGGCCGAGGAAGCGTTGAGAGACGTCGAGGTCAGCATTTCGCTCTGGCTGGAAGAAGCGAGGGGCGGCAATGTCGCAATCCCCAGGCCCCGGGCGCAGGCGAGGCACATTGCGGGGTGAGCCGCCGTCTCTTCCTGGCGTGCCCGGTCCCCACGGTTGCAGCCGAAGCGTTGCACCGGTGGACGGTCGCGCAGTGGGGCGACCTGCCCGGTGTGCGCGTGCTCGCGCCAGAGGACTTGCACGCCACGATCCTGTTCTTTGGCGACGTGCCCGAGGAGCGGGTGGCCGGAATCGTTGACCTCACCACTCGAGCCGAATTCCCAACTCTTGTTGTTCAAGCAGGGCGCTTGCAGGTCATGGGCCGGACCGCGTTGGCAACGGTGTTGCGGGTCGAAGGATACGGGATTGGTCGGCTGAATACAGCGCTGTGGCGTGGAACGAGGACCTGGTATCCACCGGGCTGGGAGTGTCTCTTCCATCTGTCGGATGAAGTCGGGCAAGCAGAGTCTGAGCGAGTGCGTCGCCGACTCCGCCGCGGGCAAGACCTCGAACTCCATGTCACGCTCGCACGAGCCAAGACGCCTCCGCCGATGCCCACGCAAGGCCCCGACGTCGCGTTCACGCTGGACCACGCCGCGCTCTACGAGAGCTACTTGGGGCCAGGCGGGTCGCGGTACACCATTCTCGCTCGCACTCAGGTTGGGCCTGTGTCAAACTTGGACATGCCAACCGCCATCCATCGTCAGGTGCAAGCCGCCCGCGAAGGCAAGCATCCTGGCCTGATCGGGCGCATGCCGACGGGTTGGCTGGTGTTTGGCGCGAAGCAAGTGGTGCCGGGCTATTGCCTGTTGCTCCCCGACCCCGTTCCTCCGCACCTGAACGCGATGCTCCCCTCCGAGCAACAGGCCTTTCTCGCCGACATGGCTCGGGCGGGCGATGCGTTGCTGGTCGAAACGGGCGCGGTGCGGATCAACTACGAGATGCTGGGCAACCTGGAGCCGGCCCTGCACGCCCACCTTTTCCCGCGGTACGCCCACGAGCCGGACGAACTGCGGACCAAGCCGATCTGGTTCTACGACTGGGACGCCGCGTCCGAGGGCGACCCGGTGTACCTCGAGAACTTGCGCCGGAACCTGCGCGAGCGTCTCCAGTTGACCTGATCCTTACCGCTCGTGATCGGGCGCTGGCTCGCCGAGTCGTCGAGTGCCGCCAACAGTTCGATCCAGCCGCTCAGCCCCGGTGCCAGGGTGCATCACCTCGTAATTAGAGTTCTCGGAGTTCGAAGATCGCGCGGACCTTCTGTTCGGGCGTGGCGGCGGCCCAGAACGCACGGTCGAAGGAGCCGTCGTCCTCGGAAACCTTGCCTTTCGCGCCCATCATGCCCGGCCGTTTCGCCATGTGCCTGATTATGGGCATTTGAAATTGTTCGGCGTGAGGAGTTCGGGATCGGATCTGCAAAAAGAAAGCAGTCACGCTCGTCGCCGGTCACAACCTCGGATACCGCCGTTGCTCGGCCCTCGAAAAAAGGCGGAGAACATTGCGGGCCGAGAAGCCGACAAAGAAAGAGTGTCACAACCCGCCCCTTGGCCTTATACTGACGCCGTGAAGCGCTTCGCCGCGTTCGTACTGCCCGTCATCCTCGCCGCCTCGGGCGCGGCTCAGGTCATGCCCTACACGTGGTCGTTCGCCGACACGGGCGCCTGGATCGGGTCCACGCCGACCGGCAACCACGTCGAAGACGGACCCGCCAACCGACCCACCAACGCCGTGAGCACCTCGACGATGACCGTGGGAGGCGACACGGCCGAGGCCCGGTTCGAGTCTTGGTCCCAATACACCACACTGCGCGCGATGGGGACGATCACGCTCGACACCGGTTCGACGGATGCGGGCGGGCGGGTCGGTTTCGACCTCGGCGGCAACCCCGATACCGTGGCCCACTTCGGCGATCTCATCACCATCGGCGGCGGCCCGGGACCCCATACGTTCCGCGTCTACTACGAACTCAGCGGCTCGGCGGGCCTCACTGGCCCGGGAACCATGACTTGGAGCGCCGACCTCGACGTGCAGATCATGGGTCTTGGGGTCTCGGTGCTCAACACGCCGCAGACGCTGTTCCGCGGGGGAACGGAGTCGAGCGCGTTTGGCGACACCGGCTTTGCCGAGGTCTCGGCGACCGATGGTTCGACCATGAGCCTCTTCGCGTACATGGGCGGGTTCATGCAAGTCAACCGTATCGGTGGCGGGTCGACCACGGGCTCGCTGGACTTGACCAACACGGGCTTCTTCCACATCGTGCCCGACGACCCGAACACGACGTTCACTGCCGCGAGCGGCGCCAACTATCTCGTCCCCGAGCCAGCGACGCTGTCGGTTTTGGCCCTGGGACTGGTGCCGTTGCTGCGGCGGAAGGCCAGAAACGGCGCGTCCTAACCTCGCGTTTGCGCCTTGAACTCGTAAAACGACGGCAGCGCTTCGCCGGTTTGGTTGTCGAACATGGTCAATCTGTCCCAGCCGCCGCGCAAGCCCGTCGGCCCGACCCACGCTGGCGCCCACCACAGAATTCCGACACCTCGCTGGTCGGGGACGTTATTGACGATGGACACCAACTCGCGAAGGAATGCCGCCTGCCCTTCGGGGTTGGGTTTGAATTGCGGGAGGGGCGCGGTCACGTCGTCATACTGTCGGGTCTGCTCGTTCCACCCCCGGTAGGGGTATGCGGTCTCTGCGATCAGGATGTCTTGCTTGTAGGTCTTGGCCAGATACGCCAGGTTCTCCTTGAGTTCGTCCAGGTTGCCGTGCCACATGGGGTAGTAGCTTAGGCCGAGGATGTCGGCTTCGCCGCCTCGAGAGAAGTAGTTCTCGAACCAGTACTTGCTGACCTCCATTTTGCCTCCCTTGTCGATGTGGGCCATGATCTTGACGGGGTGCTTGCCCGCGCCTTCGCGAATGCCTTGGATCGCGGCTTTGGTCAGGTCCATGAACTTGTCCCACCCGTTGGGCTGGCCGTGGATGCGACCTTCGGGCCACAGCATGCCCGCGACCACCTCGTTGCCCGGCTGGACGACTGCGGGAGGCGTGCCCTGATCCACCAACGCCTTGACCACGTCGCGGCTGTACTCGCGCACGGCGACCTTGAGTTCGTCCATGCCCATGTCCTTCCAGGCGGCGGGCTTGTTCTGCTTGCCCGGATCGGCCCACCAGTCCGAGTAGTGGAAGTCGAGCATCAGCGTGAGGCCCGCGGCCTTGATGCGCTTGGCCATCGCGAGCGTGTGGTTCAGGTCGCAGAACTTGTCCTTCGGGTCGTTCCAGATGCGGAGCCGCACGGCGTTCCAACCCGCTTCCTTCATCGCGACGAGCGGGTCCACCTGTTTGCCCGCGACCTTGTAGACAGCGCCGGAGGCCTCGACCTCGGGAATCTCCGAAGGGTCGCCGCCCCAATAGAACGTCTTCGGGTTTTGCAGGGACATCGCTCCAAAGGCGAGCATGGTGAGGAGCATGGCCGGGATGCTACCCGGAGGTAGGAAACGCCGGGCACGATCGCGAATGGGTGGGTATGACGGTCGCATCTCTCGTCCTGCTGGCTGTCGGGATTCCGGCGATGACGCTTCACGTGGACCCCAACGCTGCACCGAACGGCGACGGATCGCCGGGCAAGCCGTTCGCCAGCCTGAGTGCTGCTCTCGAACACGCAGGGCCGGGGGTGCGCATCGAACTGGCCGGAGCCACCTATCCCGTTTCGGAACCCGTCGTAGTCAGGCGTTCCGGTGCGGCGGGTGCCTGGCTGGTCATCGTCGCGAAGCCGGGTCAGAAGCCCGTGCTGGATGGCACCCACTTCGAGCCCTCCGAACCGGGCGCGTGGCTCGAGTCGGCCGTACTGGACCTGCGGGGCGTCTCTTGGGTGAGGGTCGAAGGGCTGTCGGTTTACCGGTCGGCTGCGGCGGGCATCAAGGTGCAAGAGGGCTGCGACCGCGTTGATCTGGTGGGGAACACGGTCGACACGACGTTCGGACCGGGCATCGCATTGTGGAACTCCTCGAACGTTCGGGTCTTGGGCAACACGATCACTAGGGCCAACACGCAGGACCGGCGGCTGTTCGGGGACCACCTTCGGGAAGCGCCGCACGAAGCCTTGAGCGTGGCCGGCATCGCCGGTTTCGAGGTGGCGTACAACCACGTCCACCATTGCACCAAGGAGGGCATCGACGTCAAGGAGATCAGCCGCGAGGGCATTGTGCACCACAACTGGGTTCACGACGTGGATCGGCAAGGGCTGTACGTGGACGCTTGGTTTGGCGAACTACGGGATGTCGAGATGGCTTCGAACCTGGTGCAAGACGCCGAGTGGGGCATGGTGTTGAGCGCCGAAGGCAAGGACTCCGTGGCGCGGCGCATCGCGTTCCGGGACAACGTGGTGGAGCGGACGCGTGGCTCGGGGTTCTTCTTCGGCACGTGGGGCGGCGACGGCCCCCGGGAGGGTGTGACGCTCGAGTTCAATACGTTCCGCCAGACGGGTCAGCCCAAGCATTGGGCCGGGGCGACCGGGGGGATCGATCTGCGTTCCGCGAAGCCGACTCAGGTGGTGGTGAAGGACAACCGGATCGTCGGCGCGCCGACCTATGCGATCGCGTGGCCGACCGGGCGCGAAGCCCATGTACGCTTCGAGGGCAACTTTGCCGACCGAGAGCCCACGGTACTGCGGAACGAGGGCCTGTACGGAACGGTGGTCGCCTACTCCGGGCCCGGGTTGAGGGTCGGCACGGGGGCTGGCGCGCGGGTCGAGCCGAGTGGCCGATTGCGGCGTGTTGCGTCGCCTGCGTGGGTTCGCGAGTTCCTTCCCTACCGGGTCGTCGCCCCCCACTTCCCCGTACTCGTGCGCCCCTAGCTAACGATGCCCTGTGGAGGGGCATGCTCCGTCATGCCCACGGGACCTCGGTGGACACGACGGAGCGTGTCCCTCCAGCCGCTAGGGAAGCATGCCCTGCATGGGCGAGAGGACGCCTTGGCGAAGGAGCGCCAAGAGGACGACACCCAGAACCACTCTGTACACCACGAAGACGTACACGCTGCGCCGCGCCAAAAACTTGAGCAGGAAGTCGATCGCCCAGTAGCCTGAGACGAAGGCTGCGACCGTGGCGACCAGCACGGGGACGGCTTGTGCGCCGAACAGGGCCGAGGCGTGCTCCTTCATGCTCAGCAACCCGGCGGCGAAGATGCTCGGAATGCTCAGCAGGAACGAGAAGCGCGCGGCGGCCGCACGGTCGAGGCCGAAGATCAGGCCCCCGGTGATCGTCGAACCGCTGCGGCTCGCGCCGGGGATGAGGGCCATGGACTGCCAGATGCCCACCCAAAGGCCGTCCTTCCACGTCACGGCATCCAAACCGCGGCGTTGCGGGCCGAACCGCTCGGCGGCGCCCATGAGCAACCCCATGCCGATCAGCGTCCAACCGATGATCTCCAACGACCGCCAGTCCTTTTCGATCTGGCTCTTGAACGCCAGGCCAAGGACGAGAATGGGGATGGTGCCCAAGGCGATGATCCAGCCCATTTTGGAGTCTTGCTCGCGCCGTGCGACGGGGTCCGTCAGGCCGCGAAACCACGCCTTGGCGATGCGTGCGATGTCTCCACGGAAGTAGATCAGCACGGCCAGCAGCGTGCCCAGTTGGATGACGGCCGTGAACGCCGCGCCGGGGTCTGCCCAGCCAAAGAAGGCGGGGATGACGCGGATGTGGGCCGTGCTGCTGATCGGCAGGAACTCGGTGAGGCCTTGCGCGATGCCAAGGACGATGGCCTCCAAGACGCCCATGACCGGCTCGGCAGAGGCGACGGGAGAGGCTGACATCGGCCCCTAATGATAGCAGGATCTGGAATTCACACAAACCCCTTGCGAAATCCGAAAACCTGTGCTATGATGCATGACCAATCGTTTCATCAACTCGCGCGCTTTGACTGAAGCGAGTGACTAAACGATCAGTCAGTGAGGACTCGCAATGACGCGGAACCGACGCCGGACCACCACGCTCAAAGACGTCGCCGAGGCGGCGGGCGTGAGTTCGGCCACCGTGTCCTCGATCCTGAACGGAAGCCGATCCAACACCCGCGTCTCGCCGGAGACGCGCGAGCGGGTTGCGAGCATCGCCAAGGACCTGGGCTACCGTCCGAACGCGATCGCCCGCGCCCTCGTCCAACGCTCCACGAACATCGTTGGGTTCTACTTCGGCTACGGCCATCTGGAACCCCACGACCCGTTCCACGCCGAGGTGTTGACGGGATTGCAGAACGGATGCGGCGAAACGCAGCGCGACCTGATCATCCACTACTCGTTCTATCGGCGCGGGCTCGACGAGGTGTACCGCGAACTCGTCGGCGGCAAGATCGACGGCTTGATCGCCTTGGCTGCGCCGAGCGACCCGCTCATCCGACGCCTGATCGACGCGCGACTCCCCGTCGTGGCGATGACCGATGCGATTCAGGGGATGCCATCCGTGATCGCCGACGATGCGCACGGTTCGCGGCTGATCGCCAACCACCTGCACGAAAAGGGCCACCAGGCCATCTTCTACCGGACGTGCCCTGGCGAATCCGACTCGGCTGGACGGCGCTACGCCGCGTTCGAAGCCCGTGCCGAAGAACTCGGGATGAAGGTCTATCCGGCCACGACGACGGATTGGAAGGGCAGCCTTGGCGAGGCGGAACTCGACTTGATGCGGAGGCGTAGGGAACTGGGCATCACCGCTGCGGTCTGCTGGGGCGACCCCAGCGCCAATGCGTTGCTGTCGCACTGCATCAAGGAAGGCGTTTCGATTCCTGGCGAACTGGCCATCGCGGGGTTCAACGGCATCGAGCCCCCCGTCGAGCCGGCTCGTCGATTGACCACGGTGCGTGCGTCGTGGTCGCGCGTGGCCCAACGCGCGGTCGAATTGCTCGTCGAAGTCATCGAAGGACGTGCCGTGGAATTGCGGACCGTTCTTCCCACCGAATTCCAACCGGGTGACACCACGTGACCCACCTCGATTTGACGCCCGCATTGTTGCGGGCAACGACCCCATAGGACCTGGCAATGAAGCAAACCTCTCGTGCGTTTACGCTCATCGAACTCCTCGTCGTGATCGCGATCATCGCGATCCTCGCCGCCATGCTCTTCCCTGTGTACGCACAGGCCAAGGGCGCGGCCAAAACGACCTCGACCATCTCCAACATCAAGCAGGTGACGCTCGGCGGCTTGATGTACTCCGGCGACTACGACGACATCGGCCACCTGTGGCAGGATGTGACGACCAGCCCGACGGCAGGCTACTACCGCCTGCTCGAACCGTACATCAAGAGCCGGGACATCGTGTTCGACGCGGCTCGTGGGATTCCGGTGCAGACCGGCGACTCCATCAACTGGACTTGGTCGCAGTTCGTCTCCATTTCGGCGAACCGCAACGGCTGGCTGGCTTACGAGCCGTTCACGCCGCCCGACCAGTTCTTCCCCCGCGTCTACCGCAACATCTCGGCTCAGGAAGAGATCTCCAAGCGCGCGGCCTACACGATCAGCACACGCCCGACAGCCAACCTGGCGACCGGGTTCAACTTCATCACCGATGAAGCCGGCTGCGCCGTGGGCGTCGACCCGACGACCGTGGCCAACACGCGTTTGAACCGGGTGTTCTTGGCGGCGAAGACCTTCCACCGCGACCGCATCGTGACTGGCTACGGCGATGGCCATGCCGGAACCGTGGCGTTCACCAAGGTCGGTTCGGTCCACGCCACCGTGGGCGACGCCGAAGACTGTGCGGGCTATGGTCCGAACAACGGCACGTTCATTCCTCTTCCCCACAACCAGGGCGGCATCGACACCACCTACTGGGGCAAGTGGTATAGCGCGAACGAGTGATGAAGAGCCAGCTCAGTCCCGTCGTGGTGTGGGTGATCATCGGCTTGGTCGTGGTCGTGGCCGGGTTCTTCGTTTGGAGAGCCACGGACCCGCCCGCCCAAAAGGTGGACCTCACGAAAGTCACGAAGGAAGACCTCGAAGATCCGGACCCGCCCAAGCGCGGCCAACCGGGTTATCGAGAACGCATCACCGACCCGCCTCAGTAGGCGGTTCCTGACCCGTCAAGATGAGGGCCTGCTCCACGTGGGCAGGTCCTTGTCCGCCTTCTTGTCCATTCCATGAGCGCCCCCCAGCCCTACGCAGCCCACCCGCGCCTCACGATGCGGGCGTTCGTCGGCGTGCTGAGGCGGTTTTGGCCGTTTGCGGCCCGCTATCGTGGCAAGTTCATCCTCGGTCTGCTGCTGATTCTGGTGGCTGTGCCGCTCACCCAGTTCTCGGTGTTCCTGACGCGCGACGTCACGAACCGGATTCTGAACGCGACCGCCGAACCGCTCGACCAGCGGTGGGGCGCCGTGTTGGCGCTGGTGGGCCTGCAGGCCGGTTTTTGGCTGGTGGGCAGTCTGCTCGCCACGGCGCGCGAAGTGCTCGAGTGGTACGTCTCGATGCGAAGCACGTACGATTTGCGGCTGGCGTTCTACCGACACCTCTACCGCTTGCCGCTGGCGTTCTTGCTTCAACGGCCCCCCGGGGAGCACATCTATCGCGCCACAGAGGATATTGGCCCGCGCGATGGCGACGGCTACGCCCCCGGATTGATGGGCATGATCTGTCGCCAAGGACCCCAACTCTTCGAGGCCGTGTACGGCGTGTGCTGGGGCGTGGCGTTGCTCAGTCTCGTGGACCCGATGCTCGCCTGGATGCTCGCCGCGTACATCGTGCCGTTCACGCTCAGCGCGCACTGGATGTACGACAAGATGCGGATTTCGGCCTTCGCCGCCCGAGAAGCCGCCGCGTACGAGCAGGCCGTCTTGCGGGACAGCATCGCGGGGCTGAAGACGCTCAAGAGCCTGGGCCGCAACCTGCTCCAGCGGCGCGTCTACGGGCGCAGCGCCAGCGACACCAAGCGGTTCCAGAACCAACTCAGTTTTCAAACCGTCCTTGCGACACAGGGCCTGATCGTCGGCTTCCGCACGGTGTTCAACGGGATCGTGATGGTTTACATCTCGATGCGCGTACTGAACGGGCAGGCGACCATCGGCGACTGGGTGGTCACCTTCTTGCTGGTGAACGAGGCGCAGACGCCGCTGGAGAAGGCTGTCCAAGTCGTCCAGCAGATTCGAATTCTTATGGTGCCCGCCCAGAGGGTACAGCAGACCCTGGACGTCGAGCCCGATCTGGACGACCGGCCCGACGCGGTTTCGCTCGCTGGTTGCGAGCCGACGATCGCGTTCGAGAACGTGACGTTTGGGTACGACGCCGAGTATCCCGTGTTGCGGGATGTATCGTTCACGGTTCCTGCGGGAACACACGTGGGCATCGTAGGGCCGAGCGGGGCGGGGAAGAGCAGCTTGATGGGGCTCTTCCTCCGCCTGTACGCCCCGGATTCGGGGCGGCTCACGGTCGGGGGCGTGGACATCCAGCAGGCGCAGCTCGCCACCCTGATCGAGCAGTGCGCCATCGTGCCGCAGACCGCTTTCCTCTATGAGGGGACGATCCGCGAAAACGTGATGTACGGCAACCCCAAGGCCAGCGAAGACGATCTGGATCGCGCGCTGACCGAATCGGGCGTCGCCGAGTTCGCCGAGCGCTTCCCCGAGGGCATCGACACCTGGATCGGCGAGGGCACCATGCTCTCGGGCGGCGAGAAGCAGCGCATCTGCATCGCACGAGCGCTCATCCGCAACCCGAGGTTCATGGTGTTCGACGAAGCCACGGCCAGTTTGGACTCCGAAACCGAGTCATCCATCTTGGAAAGCCTGCACGAACTGGTGCGTGGCCGAACCGCGATTTCCATCGCGCACCGCTTGAAGGCCGTCCGCAGGTGCGACCACATCGTCGTGCTGCAGGCGGGCTCGGTGGTCCAGCAGGGTACCCACGAGGATCTGGTCAAGACCCCGGGCTGCTACCAAGACATGTGGCAGGAGCAGACGGCGCACGCCCTCATCGCGCGGGGAGGCGACGACGATGCGTGAGCCTCGCAAGCTGTTCACTATGACCGAAGAGGAGGCGCTGGCCCAAGACGCGGCCGACTCCTCGCTCGGGGCTTGGGAGGCGTTGAAGTTCTGCTTGCCTTGGCTCAAGCCCTACGTTCGCAAGCTCATTTTGGTGACGATGGCCGACATCTCGCTGTTGGGCTTGGCGTTCATCCCGCCGTGGTTCACCACGTTCATGCTGGACTCGGCGCTGCCGAACAAGGATTGGGACCTCGTGTGGCGCGTGGCCCTGATGGCGGTCGGCCTCGGGCTGTGGATGCAGGTGTTGCAGGTGGCGCGCGACTACCTCTACCTGTACATCGAACTCAAGATCCAACTCGACATCCGCAACCGGATGTATCGTCAGATCCAGCGCCTGAGCATGCGGACGCTCGACGCTCGACCCGTCGGGCAGATGGTGGACCGCGTGCTCATCGACTCCGACCGCGTCGGCCACACGATCTACCGGATCATCCCCACGTTCCTGATGGTCGTTCAGTTCGCGTTGCTGTTCGCCTACGTGAGCTACATCGACCCGCTGATCACGGCCATCGTGGTCGCGTTCCTCGTTCCGTGGACGATCCTGTTCCACTGGGTGACCACGGTCGGACGCGAGATCGACCGACGCCGGCTGTTCTGCTGCGAGATGCGCGACGCGACGATCCAGCAGGCCGCGTCTTCGTTCGCCATCACGAAGACGTTCGGGCGCGAGCAGCACGAGCGGTTCAAGCACGGTTCGCGGGCCACGGCTGTTCAGCGGCTGGGGAACCAGAACTACCTGATCTTGGTGTGGTTCGAGTTCGCCACACAACGGCTGATCCCGTACCTCAAGACGACGACGGTGTACCTGTACTTCATGCGGAAGGTCGTGTTCGGCGAGATGACGTTGGGTATGACTGCGCCCATGATCGCCTACTTGGGGCGGCTCAACTTCCCGCTGGAGCGCATCGCCAACTTCTACAATTGGGTGCGGCAGACCATGGTGAGCACCGAGCGGTTGATGGCGTTCCTCCGCGTCGAGCCCGATGTGGTTGACCGACCCGATGCCGTGCGAATGCAAGAGGTCCGTGGCGACGTGGCGTTCGAGAACGTCTCGTTTTCCCGTCCCGGTCGGGGGCGGGTCTTGGACGGGGTGAACCTGACCATCGCCCCGGGCACCACGACGGCCATCGTGGGGCCGAGCGGTTCGGGAAAGAGCACCCTGGTCGCTTTGTTGCTGAGGTTGCACGACCCAGAGACCGGGCGCGTTCTTGTGGATGGCCACGACTTGCGGGACCTGCACCTGGACACCTACCTTCGCCGTATCGCGGTGGTGCAGCAGGAGACGTTCATCTTCGGGGGCACGCTGGCGAACAACATCCGGTTCGGCAAGCCCGACGCCACAGACGACGAACTGCGCACGGTGCTCGAGCAGGTGGGCTTGGGGCCTTGGCTGGAGGCGTTGCCCGACGGCTTGGACCAAGACCTCAAGAGCGGGCACGGCCTCTCGGCGGGTCAGCGGCAACGGATCGGCATCGCCCGAGCCCTGATCGGCGACCCGGGCATGGTTATCCTCGACGAGCCCACTTCGGCTCTGGACGGTCCTACGGAGGCTTCGGTCATGGCGACCATCGAGACCGTGTTCTCTGGTAAGACCATTGTCTTGGTGACGCATCGGCTTCACACGGCCGCCCACGCGAACCAGATCGGCGTGTTGGTCGGCGGCGTGCTGGTCGAAGTCGGCAACCACCAAGCCCTGCTCGCTCGGGGCGAAGCGTACGCGCGATTGGTGGCCGAGTACGAACGTGGCGCAGAGCGAGAGGAGGCAGCAGCGTGAGTCAATCCATCTTCCGTCAAGAGTGGCGCACCCAATCGCGGCGGAAACGCCGCTTCTATGCGGTCTACATGACGTGGTTGGAGCGCGTCGGCTACACGATCACGGCGATCCTGCTCGCAGGCTTCGTGGGTTGCTTCTTCTACCAGGTGGACGAGTGGATCACGGCCGAAGGCGTCGAGGTGACCTCGCAGGGCGGCCAATTGGTCGTAGAAGCCAGTTTGGCGGGGAAGTCGGTGGCGAAGGCGCAATCGGGCCAGTTCGCCGAACTCGCCAACTTCCGCGTTCAGGGCGACGACGACACGATCCTGAGGCTTTCGACGTCCGGGGCGGTGTCAGAGACCGGCTACACCAGCCGCCTGTTGGCGTCGTCGGCGCGGGATGTCCTTTCGCAGGCCCTGGTCGGTCAGACCGTCCAGGCTCGCGAAGACGTGCCGCTCAAGGTCACGGGGATCCAGAGCATCGAAATCGACGCCAAGGTCGCGGCCAAGCCTTCGGCCGAAGTGGGCGAGCAACTCGATCCCGACCGTGAGCGCAGGGCCACGGGCACGGTGGTCAGCGGCAAACACACCATGCAGGCGCAATTGGGCGATCTGCCGCCGCAAGTGCAGGATTCGCTGCGCGCGGCGTTGAAGGAACGACTGGTGGGGCGCGGGATCACGGTGGATTCGGTTTCGGGCGGGGCGAATGTCGCGATCGAAGACCTGCTCGCCGCCCATGCGGTGGTCAAGCTCGAGGCTGGCGACGGCGATGCCGCGGGATCGGCGTTGCGCGTCGCGCCCCTGAAGCGAGGTTTTGACGCTCGCATCGCCCTCGAGGCGGTTGACCCGGTTATCGCCGAACTCGTCGAAACGGCCTTGGCCAACGGCCACAAGGTCACGGCCAACGTCCGCGTCAAAACGGGCTCCAAGCCCATCGCCTATTTTCTGTTGCGCCGATCGTAAGCACCATGATCACCCAGCGTCTTGAATCGAAACTGTCCGAACTCCCGACCGACTACGCGGAGCGCGTGTATGCGGGTGTGCTTGGCAAAGTGATCGGCGTCTATCTCGGCCGGCCCATTGAGAACTGGCGGTACGAGGACATCCAGCGCACGTTTGGAGACGTGGCGTACTACATTCACGAGAAGCGCGACCGCCGGTTGATCGTCACCGACGACGACATTTCGGGCACGTTCACGTTCCTTCGGGCCGTTCAGGACTTCGATTACCCTAACCTGGTCGAACCGTGGATGGTGGGCGAGACGTGGATGAACTACCTCATCGAGCGCAAGACGACGCTCTGGTGGGGTGGGTTGGGGAACTCGACCGAGCACACGGCTTTTCTGCGGATGAAGCAGGGCGCGATGCCGCCGAAGAGCGGTTCCTGCGCGATGAACGGCAAGGTGGTTTCAGAGCAGATTGGTGGTCAGATTTTCATTGACGGCTGGGGCCTCCTTTGCCCGGGCGATCCCAACGGGGCCGCCGACTATGCCCGCGTCGCCGCTTGCGTCAGCCACGACGGCGAGGCCATCTACGGGGCACAGGTCGTCGCGGCGATGGTCGCGCTGGCGTTCGAAGAGCGGGATGTCGAGAGGCTGGTACGCCGCTCGTTGGAGGTGATCCCCGAGGATTGCGAGATTCGTCGCGTGGCCGACTTCGTGCTCCACGACTTCCGAGCGGGTGTGCCCTGGCGCGCGGCGCGTGCGCGGCTCGACCACTCGTTCGGCTACGCCCACTATGCCGGAGCCTGCCCGATCATCCCCAACCACGGTCTGGTGTTGTTGGCGATTCTGCACAGTCGCGGCTCGTTCGACGAGGGCATGAAGATCGTCAACACAAGCGGTTGGGACACGGACTGCAACTCGGGCAACGTTGGGTGCGTGCTGGGCGTGCTGGGCGGTTTGGACGCGTTCAACGCCCAGAACTGGCGCGGGCCCGTGGCCGACAAGGTGCTCATTCCCTCCGCCGACCCCGGCCGCTGCATCTCGGATGCGCTGCGCGAATCGTACGAGGTGGTCAACATGGCGCGTCGCTTGCGCGGGCTGGCGCCTCTGGCACCGAAGGGTGGGGCACGCTTCCACTTCAGCCTCCCCGGCAGCGTGCAAGGATTCGAAACGCCGACGGCTTCGGCATCGCTGTCCAATTCGGGGGGTGCGCTCGACCTCACCTTCCGGTTGAAGGCGGAAGCCGGGACTTGGACGTTCATCCCTCCCGGACATATCGACTTCGTTTCGGGTTACCAACTCATCGGCTCGCCGACCTTGTACGCGAGCCAGCGGCTTCGGGCCAGGGTGGCCGCATCCGCCTCGAACTCCGCTGCGGTCTCGGCCAACCTCTACGTCTCGCGCTATCATGAGAACGACACGCTGGAGCGCATGAGGGGCGAGCGTGTCTCGCTGCAACCCGGCGAGAGCCGCGAGGTCGAGTGGACCGTGCCCGATTGCGATGGCTACCCCGTGGCCGAAGTCGGTCTGGAGACGTCGAGCACGCTCGACGAAGACCACACCGTCACGCTGGAATGGCTCGATTGGGATGGGACGCCGAACGTCACGCTTCGTCCTCGGCGGGGCCGCATGTGGGGCCGGGCTTGGGCGCCGTGTCTCGATCGGTTCCAACACGAGCGCGACGGCTATGGTCATCTGGTTCAGGACGAGGGTCGCGGGTTGTTGATCCAAGGAGGTTCGGAGTGGACCCGCTACCGCTTCGAAGCCCATGCGACGCCGCATCTGGCGCATCAGATCGGGATCGCCGCAGCGGTCCAAGGCCTGCGCCGTTACTATGCGTTGGTTCTGAGCGAAGACGGGCGGCTGCGCCTGATCAAGCAACTCTACGGCGAAACGACGCTCTGCGAAACGGTCGCGCCCTTCGAACTCTATCGCGGTTACGACTTCGCCCTCGAACTCGACGGACCCCATTTGCGCGGGTATCTGGACGGTGCGCTCGTCCTGGAAACCACGGACAACGACCGGCCCCTTCTGCACGGTGCGGTGGGCTTGCTGGTCGAGAGCGGGGCGATGGGCGTGGAGGACGAGGTGCGCGTGTCGCCTCTGGCGAACCCATGAACGCCCTGATCGAAGCCGCCGAACGCAGTCGAAGGGGCCGCTTGCGGACGTTCGTCTCGGGCCCTGAGAGCGAGCCCGTTCGGCTGTTCGACCGCTCGCGACGCTGTTCGCCCGGCGATTGGTTTGGCGAGCACGCCGGCAAGTGGCTGATCACGGCGAGCCTGGCGGCGACCCGCGCGCAGGACGACGAACTCGCCGCTCGGGTGGCCTCGGTGGCCGATTGGCTGTGCGACCAGCAAGATTCGAACGGCTACCTGGGCACCTACGACCCTGGCAGCCCGGCTCGGTTCGACAGGATGCGTGCGCAAGACGAGCGGACGTGGGACCTGTGGAATGCCGCGTGTACGATGCTTGGTCTCACCGTGGCCTCGCAGCAATTCGAGCAGAGCCGCTGGATGGATGCCGCGAACGGCATCGCCTCGCTCATCCACGTGGAGATCTTTGATCGCGGGATGGACCCCGTCCTGCTGGGCAACCACGCTGGGCTGTCGTCGTGCGCAATCTTGGAACCCCTCGCGCGGTTGGCCTCGCTGGGGAGCACCCAGGCCGCGCAGACCGCGACGTGGATCGTGGACCGGTTGGAGAGTGCGGAGGCCATTCGCTTGGTCTCGGCGCCCCTCGAAGGCGTGGATGCCGCGCGGATCGGGACGGGCAAGATCTACCAGTTGTGCTGGGTTTACCACGGGCTGGCGTTGCTGAGCGAGTCCGTTGGGGACACTCGTATGCTTCGCGCCGCGGAGCGGTTCTGGGCCAACGTGGCGGAGCACCACCTGACACCGCTTGGCGGCCCTTGGGGCGGGATCGCGACCCACAAGGAGGTCTTCAACCCGCAGGGCTACTTCAATCCGTCCGGGCTCGTCGAGACGTGTTCGTCCCTGGCTTGGCTTCGGTTGAGTTTGGAGTTGGATCGCCTGACGGGCGGACAAGACGGTGCGTGCCCCTCGAAGTACCGGCAGGCGGCCGAGGTGACGGCGATGAACCAACTGCTTGGCGCCGCGTTTCCCAACGGGCTGGACTGGAGCTACTTCTCGATGCCAAACGGCCCCCGCTCGGTGGCCTACGACTGGGCGTGCTGCAAGTCGAGCGGGGCGTGGGGGCTGGAAGAGGCGGCGAGGTTGCTGACGCCCGACACCGACATCGCGGGGGACGTGCAGGTGTTGCGCGCAGCGGAACACCTGGCCCACCACGAGCACGACGTCTTTCATCGCGAGTTCTTCGCGTTGCAGCGGGGGGCGACCGTGTACGCGATGGAGCCGCTCGACGGGTTCCAGTTCGAGGCCACCATCCGCCTCCCTGTGCTCTTCCCGGGCTCGTACGTCCACTCCGACGGCGATCGCTTGGTGGTCACCGCTCCTGGCCACGAGCCGATCTGGTTCACGCCGTACCGCGACGCGGGACTGCAACGTCCCGACCGTTGGCGCATCACGTGGGTGCCGGTGGTGTGGCAGTGAGCGCGCCGTTCGGCATCGCGGGCCATGCGGGCGGCGACGTCCGCTCGGACTGCCTGGTGCGCCTGACGCTCGATGGCCTCGGTGCGTTTGCCTTGCGGAGCCCGGTCGCCGCGATGTACGGCCGGCGGATTCGAGAGGTCGCGCAGCAGACGTTGGCCGCGCTGGGCGTGCCCGACGCCTCGCTCGACATCGAGGACTCGGGAGCGCTCGACCATGTGTTGGCCGCGCGGATCGAGGCCGCTTTGGTCCGGGCGGGGGTGAGCATCGAGGATGAGGCTCGGCAACCCTCGCCCCCCTCTGCGTTGAGCGCCCCGGTGGTTTCGAGGCTCTATCTTCCGGGCGACACGCCCAAACTGTTCCCCAATGCCAAGTTGTTCGGCGCGGATGCCCTGATCTTCGACCTGGAGGATGCCGTCGCGCCGCAAGACAAGGATCAGGCGTTGATCCTGGTGCGCAGGACGCTGGAATTGATGGACTTTGGCGACTCGCAACGGTGGGTGCGGCTGAATGCCCATCGAGCCATGGATGAAGCGGCGACGCTGCTGGGCCTGGCCGACGCGTTCATCCTGCCTAAGTGCGAGGACCCTGAGGCCGTAGCCGAGTTCGCCTTCGCCGTCGCGCCGACCCCCGTGACAGCGCTGCTGGAGACGGCATTGGGGGTGGTTCGGGCGTTCGACATCGCCACGTGCGCGCCCGACGTGAGCGGTTTGGCCGTCGGCTTGGAAGACCTCTGCCGAGACCTTGGCGTCGAGCGCACCGAATCGGGCGACGAGACCAAGTGGGCGCAGGGTGCCGTGGTGCTCGCGGCCAAAGCCGCGGGAATCGCAGTGTCGGCCTCGGTGTATTCCAAGGTGGACGACGATGCGGGATTGGCGGCCTATGCGCTCGGTTGTCGCCGGATCGGATTCGACGGAGTGGGCTGCATCCATCCTCGGCAGGTGCCCATCGTCCATCGGGTGTTCGCCCCAAGCGAAGCGGAGATCGCGCGTGCCCAGCGGATCTGCCAAGCGTTCGATGCCGCCGAGGGCGGCGTGGTGCTGGTGGATGGGGCGATGGTGGACCTTCCGGTCGCCGAGCGTGCGCGGGCTGTTCTGAAGCGGGCGGGGGCAACGCGATGATTCGGAACGCTGCTGGACGCTTGGTCCCCACCGAACTCGACGGCCGAACCTGGCGGCCCTTCGAGGACGTGCTCGGGATTCGACCCGAGGGCCGCATGCACGGCCGACCCATCGCCACGAACCGGGACTATCCGCGCAACGGCGACAAACGGACGCGGACCCTAGCGGAAGCCCTACGCCGAGCCGGACTGCGCGACGGCATGAGGGTCTCGACGCACCATCATTTTCGCGATGGCGACCTGACCGCAGAGCAGTTGTTCGAGGCGGCCGAATCGCTCGGCGTGCGCGACCTGACGTGGTTCCCCAGCGCCGTGTTTCCCTCGCACGCTCGCCTGATTCCCTATCTGGAGCGTGGCGTGATCCGCTCGATCGAGGGCAGCCTGAACGGGCCCCTTGGCGACTACGCCACGCAGGGCAAGATGCGCGGACCATCCGTGTTGCGCTCGCATGGGGGCCGCTACCGGGCGCTCCAGGATGGCGATGTTCGCGTAGACATTGCGGTCATCGCCGCGCCATGCGCGGACGCTTTCGGCAACGCCAACGGCCTCTCGGGTCCTGCGGCTTGCGGGCCCCTCGGGTTCGCTGCCGGCGATGCACAGTACGCCGACCACGTCGTTGTGGCGACCGACCACCTCGTGCCGTTTCCGTGCTTGCCGTGGCACATCCAGGGCAACTGGGTGGACCAGGTCGTCGTCTTGGACCGCATCGGCGACCCGGCGAAGATCGTGAGCGGCACGACCCGGGTGACCCGCTCGCCCGATCGCTTAAGGATCGCCGAATTGGCCGCCAAGTTCGTCGCCGTGACGGGCATCATGCGGCCCGGTTTTTCGTTCCAAGCCGGAGCGGGCGGCACCAGTTTGGCCTTCGTTGCCTATCTGGCCGACCATATGCGCGCCTCTGGCGTAACCGCCGGCTTTGTGCGTGGAGGCGGCACCGAAGTGTTGGTCGGCATGCTGCAGGAAGGGCTGACGCCCTGCATCCTCGACGGTCAATGCTTCGACCTTGCCGCCGTGCGCTCGATGGCCACGGACCCGCGGCACGTCGCCACCAGCCCGTTCACCAGCTACAACCACCACGGTCGGGGCAACTTTGCCTCGATGGTGGACGTGGCCGTACTCGGAGCCACGGAGGTGGACCTCGAGTTCAATGCCAACGTCGTGACCCATTCCGACGGCCGTTTGCAGCACGGCATCGGAGGGTGGCAGGACGCCCTGTTCGCGGGGTGTTCGATCCTGGCCGTCCCGTCGTTCCGCAACCGATTGCCCGTCGTGCGCGACCGTGTGACGACCCTGTGCGCTCCCGGCCAGATGGTGGACGTCGTGGTCACCGAGCGCGGCGTTGCCGTCAACCCGCACCGCACCGACCTGATCGAGTCCGCCTCAGACGCCGGGTTCCCCTTGACCACGCTCGCCGAACTGCAAGAAGAGGCCGAAGCCCTTTGCGGCAAGCCCGATGTGCCCCCGTTGAGGGAGGACGTGTTCGGCTTGGTCACGTGGGTGGATGGGACGGTCATCGACGCCTTGCGCCGCCCGGAGACTTCGCCATGATCCCCTTGTTCCTCAGCCTCGCCATGTTGAACCCCGACGTGCAAGCCGAATCGGTGGCCTTGATCGAAGCCGGGCTGAAGCGTGGCGACTATCCGGGCGCTGCATTCCTTGCGCGGCAGGGCGACGAAGAGATCGCGTTCGTCACGCGGGGCTGGGCCGACCTCGCCGAGCAACGGCCGATCTTGCGCGACACGGTGTACCAAGCGATGTCCATGACCAAACCGATCGTGGTCGCTGCGGCGATGCGGTTGGTCGAGCGTGGGCTCCTCGATCTCGATGCACCGATCTCGCGGTATCTGCCGTCGTTTGCCACGATGCGGGTTCAAGATGGAGATGCCAGGCGGACGAGCCGGACCCCGACGGTACGCGAACTGATGACCCACACGTCGGGCATCCATCCCGACAATCCGGCGGGCCTGAGCGACGAGCAGAAGCGCGCTTTGACGCTGGCCGACTACACGGAACTGATCGCCCGCGAACCGCTGACCGCTGAACCGGGGACTCGCGTCCGCTACAGCGGCACGGGGACCACGGTGCTGGGCCGCATCGTCGAGGTTCTTTCGGGGAAGGACCTGGAGCGTGCCTTGTTCGACGAGGTGTTTCTGCCGCTGGGCATGGACGAGACGTCGTTCTTCTTCCGACCCGAGTGGCGCGGGCGCTTGGCGCAGCCCGTCTATCGGGAGGAAGGCAAGTGGGTGGCGCTCGACGAGAACCCCGAACGCCCCGGTGCCCGTCTGGCGAATCCTGCGGGTGGGCTGTACTCGACCGCCGACGACATGGCGGACTTCGTCGAGGCGTTCGCCTGCGGCGGGACGTTTCGCGGCTTGCGTTGGCTCAAGCCCGAGACGGTCGGCGAGATGTTGCGTGCTCAAGTGAAACCCCAAGTGGCCGGGCAGGAGGGTACGACGCGATGGGGCTTGGGCTTCAACCTGCATGTCGCGCCGTCGCCGATTGCGGGCGTGGTCGGGCACGAGGGCGCGTTTGGCACGTCGTTTTGGTTCCACCCGCAGACGGGCCGATCGGGTGTGGCGATGACCCAACACATGGGACGCCCGGCGACGATCCGCAACGAACTCGCGCAACTTCTTGCGCGAATGGCCGCATCCCCTATGAGCGGCCACGACGCGAACCGAGAATCTTACTGAGCATTCGAGGTCAATCGCGTTGGTCCCAAGCAACTACGCCCAGGAATACCGGAAGAACGCCGTCACCGGCGCGTCCCCCCTTCAACTCGTCGTCATGCTGTACGATGGCGCGCTCCGCTTCATGGAGGCGGGCCGCTTCGCCATGGTCCGCAAAGATCTGGAGACGCAGAACGACAAGCTTCAGCGCGCGCAGCGCATCGTCACCGAACTCATGGCCAGCCTGGACATGCAGCGCGGCGGCGAACTCTCCAAGAACCTGTTCGGCATCTACAGCTACGTGCTGAACGAGTTGGTCGAAGCGAACCTGACCGACAAGCCCGAGCCGTTGGACCGCAGCATCAAGATCATCAGCGATCTGCGCGACAGTTGGGCGAGCCTCGAGGCGAACCGACGAGAGGTGGTGATGGATGAGCGAGTCGCTGCGTAAGCCCGTGATCGAAAGGCTGGTCGTGCTGACCCTGGCTCTCGAAGATGCCCTGAAGGGCGAATCGTGGGTCGAGGCCGACAGCCTGTTCCAAGCCCGAGCCGACGCTTTGGAGGCCGTGTTCGACGACCCAGACGTGACGTCCGCCGACCTCGCCCCCGTTCTCGCCGCCGACGACCGCTTGCATCGAGCACTCGAATCCTCGCGCAACGAGATCGTGGACTTGTTGAAGCACAGCCGCGAAGCTCGGTCGGCGGCGTTCCGCTACCGCCAAGGCGGCGGCGGGCAGATGGAACTGGCCAGCGCCTAGCCGCTCGGGTCAGCCCAGTTCAGGGAAGTCCAGTGGCGTTTCCTCGAACGTGACCGTCGGCACCGGTCCATCGCCGAAGTTCATTTGAACCAACGGGCGGACGATCTGCTCGTTGAGCACTTGCTGGGCCAGCGTGGTGCGCAATGCGGCTAGTTGCATGCGCAACACTTGCAGGTGCACTTTTCCCAACGCGAACGATCCCAGCCGGCGTCCTTCGTCGGTGGTCAACGTTTGGCCCAGAATGGCGCGCGCGATTTCGGCGTTGTGGTAGTCGATTGCGGTCTGAAAGTTCCCGGACGGTTCCCTTCCACCGCCAAGAGTCGAAATGTCGATCTCCTCTGGGAATACGATGGCCGAGCTTTGGCTCAGGTCGCGGAGTGCTGCGAGGATGGCGCTTTGCTCGGCGCTCGGCAGCCCCCGCTGGTACTTGCCCAACACGGTGGGCGAGGCGAACTGCTCCAAGTGCGTCCGCCAAGCGGTCAACAGGGTCGTCTTGGCCTGCCAGTGACGGAAGGCGGGGTCGAGGTCGCTTTGCCCTTTGGGTCGCGCATAGGTCGGCTGGTGGATGTAGAGCACGAACTTGTCGCGGGGCAGGCTCTGCGAGGGCTCGCCCGGTTGGTGGAGCTGGAGCCCCGAAATGCGGCCATAGGCGTCGAACTCGATGCCGAAGCGGGCGGGGTCCTTGGGTCGCAGGGCGGCGATCACCCATCGGTCGTCGCGTCGCTCCCAGACGAGTTCTTGAATGGACCATCCCTTGGCGAACGCGTCCATTGCGGCCCAAAGGGCTCCTTCCACCAGCCCCGGAACTGCGGCCAACGCCTCGCGGACGAAGGCCACCCGCTCGGGGTCGCCGTCCAGCCACCACGGGGCCGAGAGCACGCCGAGTTTCTTGATGCGCAGGGCGGCTTGCACCATCGTGTCGCCCTGCATCTGGTCGTAGGCTTCGTAGCCGAGCGCCGGTGGCGTCGAAGCCGGGTAGGCGTAGAGCGCCCGCTCGGCGGCGGTGAACTGAGGCACGGGCGACGGCTTGGGAGGCGAAGAGCGGCGGCTGAAGAGGCGGAGCATTCCAGGAGGAAGGGCATCGGTGGGGCGACATGTCAACCATCGGGCAGGCAGCAAAGAATTCGATGGTGTATTCTATGAAGCATGGTTGACTTGGACAGGATTCACCCGGTCACGGACTTCGTCCGCAACTACAAGAGCTACCTCACGCGCTTGAAGCAGACGCGCCGGCCGGAGGTGCTGACGGTGAACGGCGTGGCCGAGTGCGTGCTGGTGGACGCGAAGACCTTTCAGGAGATGCAGGAATCGGCGGAGTTGGCGCGCTTTGTCCGCGCGGTGAACGAGTGCATCGAGAGCATGGCCTCGGGAGAGAGCGTCGCCTCCGAAGAGGCATTCAAGGAGATGAGGAGCCGCCTTGGCCTACCGAGTGGTCCTCGCTGAGACGGCGATCCACGACGCGACCGAGTTCGCAGCGTTTATCCGCGATCACCACCTGGATCCACGTCGGGCTGGCGAGTGGCTAGATGGACTTGAGGCGGCCATCGGTGATCTAGCCACATGCCCCGGATGTACCACGTGGTTGACGAACAAGCCCTGTTCGCGATAGTTTGTTTACCACTCGCATCGTGTGATCTACCACGTGGACGATGCGGCCGAACCGTAGTCGCGTTGCGCGTCTATCACGGACGCCGCGACGTTCTTCGACCTGAGGACATTCAGGCACCTGGACCCTGACCCGCGCCATACTCGGTCATGCCGCGCGTGTATGTCTGCCGCCGAGCCAGCCGCCCACCCGAAATCCGAGGCGATCTGAGCGACTCCGTGTGGGCCGAGGCCCCCTGGACCGACGACTTCGCCGACATTGAAGGGCTCGACCGGCCCGCGCCCGCCCATCGGACCCGAGCCAAGTTGCTCTGGGACGACGACGCCCTTTATGTCGCCGCGCGGCTGGAGGAACCCCACGTGTGGGCCACCCTGACGCGCCACGACTCGATGATCTTCCAGGACAACGACTTCGAACTCTTCCTCGACCCCGACGCCGACAACCACCTGTACCTGGAATGGGAGATCAATGCGCTCGGCACCACGTGGGACCTGCTGATGGGTACGCCCTATCGCGATGGTGGGCCGCCTGTTTCGGGTTTCGAGTTGCACGGCATCGTCTCGAAGGTGGCCGTTCAGGGCACGATCAACGACCCGGGCGACACCGACGAAGCCTGGACTCTGGAGGCCGCGATCCCTTGGTCGGCCATGAAAGACGTGGCGTACGTTCCGTGCCCACCCCGGCTCGGTGATTGGTGGCGCTTCAACATGTCGCGGGTGCATTGGGATACCGACGTGGTGGATGGGTGTTATGTCAAGCGGGACCAGCCGGAGCACAACTGGGTTTGGTCGCCACCGGGAGTCGTGGACATGCACCGCCCGGAGCGGTGGGGATGGCTGCGATTCTCGGATGGCGAAGGGTCGCACGGGGCCGAGTGCCCGCCCTATCAGGACCTGCACGACTTCCTCGGTGCGTTGTACTACGCGCAGAGGCGGCACCGAGAGGCGCATGGCCGAGCGTCGGAGTCGCTGGAAGCGCTCGGGCTGTCGGCCCTGCTAGGGACCGAGGTTCGCCTGCAGACGACGGGCAACCTGTGGGAAGCCTCGGTTCGGCGTGACGACGACGTGTGGTGCATCCGGCACGATTCGAAGATTTGGCGCGGCGAGGCGTATTTGGTGCCCAACACCCGCCCCGACGCCATTCCGCCCTAGTGTGGCAGCCGGGCCGGGGAACTCGTGGCAGCCTGATGGTGGCCCTGTCCGAGTGGCACTCGTTCCCGACCGGTGCAGTGTCAGGTTTCGTAGCGTCTGAACTGGTCGGAACCCATGATCGGAGCGAACAGATATCCGATGCAGAACGAGCGGGTCTTCAACGACCCTTGTATCTCCTTACGGGTTTCCGCTACTTGTTCTTGGGCCGGCAGAGAAAGCCAAACGTGATCGCAATGACGCCAAGGTTCATGGCGCCATCAGCAGTGGGAGCAAGCCAAATCGGGAGTGCTTCGCGGTTTGCATCGTTCCTGAGGATGATGACAAGCGCAACTGCCGTGTAAGCACAAAGAACAACACCGATTCCGAGCAACACCCTGAACCGAACGATGCTCTTCTCAACCAAAACGGAGCGCACGGGTTCAGGCTTGCCAACCCGCGCAGTCAGTTCAATCCAGAACTCGTCGCTCGCCGACTTCGGTTTGAAGTCATCGCCGACCGGCACGTGGAGGTCGTATTCGTTGCCGGCGACATCCCGGAGAAAGGCACCTCCGAATTCGGTGATTATGCACCTTCGTCGCTCAAGACTCGAAAGCCGTTGCCAAGGAACGTACCAAAGTTCTCCCTCGGGGCCGCACAGTGAGATACCTACTTGGTCCCACTTCAGGACCTGATCCCGAGTGCGAAAATGAAGGATGGCGAGTCGCCCAAAGGTATAGAGTAGAGGCGAAAAAGCGACGGTCACCCCGATGCAGTACCAAGTCAACTTTGGCTCGCTCCACATGACCCAGCCAAAGCCGATCAACCACATGGGGACAGTGAACATCCCAATCTGTTGGCGCTCAGTTGGGTAGCGCACCTCCACCCTAAACCTCCAAGCCAGCCTGAGCGATTTCCAGGGCCCGCAGGCAGGCTTTGGCTTTGTTGCACGTCTCGGCAAACTCGAAGCCTGGGTCGGAGTCGTTCACGATGCCGCCTCCCGCTTGTACATAGGCCACTCCATCCTTGATGGCAATCGTGCGGATGGCGATGCACAGGTCCATGTCGCCGCTGGCGCTGAAGTGGCCGACGGCGCCCGCGTAGGGGCCGCGGCGCGATGTCTCCAGTTCGTCGATGATCTGCATCGCCCGCACCTTGGGCGCGCCGCTGACCGTACCCGCGGGAAAAGTGGCGCGGACGAGGTCGCAAGCGGTCATGCCTTCGCGCAACCGGCCCGTCACGTCGCTCACGATGTGCATGACGTGGCTGTACCGTTCGATCACCATGAGCTCGTTGACCGTCACGCTGCCGTAGTCGCAAACCCGACCCAAGTCGTTGCGGCCGAGGTCCACGAGCATGACGTGCTCGGCGCGTTCCTTCTCGTCGGCGAGCAGTTCTTCGCCCAGCCGGGCGTCTTCCTCGGGGGTGGCGCCACGCCAACGCGTGCCGGCGATCGGCCGTACCCGCGCCAAGCCGTGCTGCACGCTGACCAGGAGTTCGGGGGAAGCGCCCACCAAGTCGAGGTCGCCGAAGCGCACCAAGAACATGTACGGCGAAGGGTTGAGGGAGCGCAGCGCACGGTAGACCGTCACGGGGTGCGCCTCGATGGGCCGCGAGAACCGCTGCGAGACCACGACTTGGATGCAATCCCCTGCGGCGGTGTAATCCACAACGCGGCGCACGCGCCCCTCAAAGGCCTCGCGCGTCGTATTCGAAACCGGCTCGACGGCGTCGTGAGACCCGCAGGGAAGCGGCGGCAAAGGGCCGTTGAGCACGCCCATGACCCGCTCGATCTCGGCACACGCGCGGTCGTAGTCTTCCGCCGAGCCGTCGGCCAGGACGATGACTTTGAGTCTGCTTCGCGCATGGTCGAACACGACGACGGTGTTCACGAACATCATGGCGACGTCGTCGAAGCCCACGTCGTCGGGCGGCGCGTCGGGCAACCGCTCGATGAACCGCACCAGATCGTAGCCCAACATGCCGATCGCGCCTCCCACGAACGAGGGCAGTCCCGGAACGTCCACGGGACGGGGCCTGTCGAGTTCGCGTTCGATCTCGTGCAGCGGGTCCCCCTCTAACGCGAACGTGGTCTCGGTGCCGTCTCGTTCGATCCAGCGTCCTTGCCGTTCGCGGGTTTTGAGCACGCGCCGGGGCCGGGCGCCCAGGATCGAATAGCGGGCGAGCTGCTCGCCGCCCGTGACGCTTTCGAGCAGGAAGCTGTACGTCTCGCCCTGCGAGAGCTTCCAATAGGCGCTGAGCGGCGTTTCAAGGTCGGCCGAACGTTCACGCACGACCGGCATGGGGCGAGTCCCACCCGTCCGGGCCAGGTATTCGTCTCGGGCGGGCTGAATCATCGGTTCAGGCGCGTTGCGCAAAGTCGGTCATGAAGTCGGCAAGCACGCGGCAACCCTCCTCGGGGAACGCGTTGTACACGCTGGCGCGGCATCCGCCCACCGAGCGGTGGCCCTTGAGTTCGGCAAGACCGTTCGCCTTGGCTTCGGCGATGAATCGGGCCGTGGTGTCGTCGTCGGGCAGGGTGAACGTGAGGTTCATCCACGAGCGGTTGGCGGGTTGGGCGTGGCCCTTGTAGAAGCCGCCCGAACCGTCGATCGCGTCGTAGATCACCTGGGCCTTGCGGCGGTTGATCTCGGCGCGCGCTTCCAGCCCGCCCGTCTTCAGCAGCCACTTGTAGACCAGGCCGCAGATATAGACCGTCCAGCAGGGCGGCGTGTTGTACATCGAGCCGTTCTCGGCCTGCAGGCGGTAGTCGAGCATGGGGTGCGTGCTTGCGGGGGCCTTGTCGAGGAACGCATCCGAAACGATGACGGCTACGGCACCCGCCGGGCCCATGTTCTTCTGCGCCCCGGCGTAGATCATCGCGTAGCGCGAGACGTCCACGGGGCGCGAGAGGATGTCCGACGACATGTCGCACACCCAGTCGCCGGGCGTCGAGGGGTCCTCGAAGAAATCCACGCCCTGGATGGTCTCGTTGCTGGTGAAGTGGATGTAGGCGGCACCGGGCGTCGCCGCGACCTCGGCCAGCTTGGGTGTGCGGTCGTAGTTGGTGGCCTTGGCGTCGTACACCACGTTGGCCGAGCCCACCATCTTGGCGGCTTCGACGGCCTTCTTGCCCCAACTTCCGGTCACGATGTAGTCGGCGGAAGCTCCCTCGGGGAGGAAGCTCATGGGGATCATCGAGAAATGCAGGCTCGCGCCGCCCTGCAAGAACAGCACCTTGTAGCCCTCCGGAACCCCGAGCAGCGTGCGCAGGTCTTGCTCGGCCTCGCCGATGATCTGCTCGTAGGGCTTGGATCGGTGGCTCATCTCCATCACGCTGACGCCCGTGCCTTTGTAGTTGAGCAGTTGCTCTTTGGCCTCTTCGAGCACCTCGATGGGCAGGCAACTGGGTCCGGCGGAGAAGTTGAACGCGCGTCCGTAGGGGAGACTCACGCCTGGTGTTTTACCCTCCCGTGGGTCTCGCGTCCCGTCCCCAAGACCTGCAATCGGCCCGGTGGTCACGGTAACATCTGTTCAAGCCATGAGCGAACTGCTGCAAGTCGGCCGAGCGCACGAACGCCCCGCACCTCCCAAGCCGGAAGAACTCACCCTTCGATTCTCCGATCGCGCCGTCGCCGAGCTGGAAGCGCTCAAAACGCACTATCCCGACCTCAAGTCGTGCATCCTGCCCACGCTGTGGATCGCCCAACGCGAGTACGGCGGACACCTGAGCGGCGAAGCCATCGCCGAGGTCGCATTCCGGCTCAAACGAAGCTACGCCGAGATCGAAGGCGTCGCGACGTTTTATTCGATGTACAACGTGGCCCACAAGCCGGGTCGCCACAAGATCGAGGTGTGCACGTGCCTCACGTGCAGCGTGTGCGGCGGCTATCGCATCTGGGAGTACCTGAAGTCCAAGCTCGGCGTCGGGCACGGGCAGACGACCCCGGACGGGGTGTTCACTCTGGAAGAGGTCGAGTGTCTGGACGCGTGCGACCGTGCGCCGGTGCTGCAGGTCGGCGACCAGTACATCGGCCCGGTGGACGAAGCCGGGATCGACGCCTTGCTCGAGAAGCTGCGGAAGACGGAAGAGAGCACGGTGGTGCAGATGGCCGACGAGATCGTGAAGGTCCACTTGGCCGCCACCGAGCGGCCCTGACCCACCTTTCCTTGGAGGGACACCCTCCGTGGTGTCCTTTGGCAGGTGGCACACCATGAGATTCACGTGGTCGCGACGCAGCGCGACCCTCCAAAGGCTGCTCCGATTGGAGGGACACCCTCCGTGTGTCCTTTGGTTTGGGTGGTCAACCATGGACTCACGCGGTCGCGACGGAGCGCGACCCTCCAAATGCTGCTCTGAATTGGAGGGACACCCTCCGTGTGTCCTTTGGTTTGGGTGGTCAACCATGGACTCACGCGGTCGCGACGGAGCGCGACCCTCCAAATGCTGCTCTGAATTGGAGGGACACCCTCCGTGTGTCCTTTGGTTTGGGTGGTCAACCATGGACTCACGCGGTCGCGACGGAGCGCGACCCTCCAAATGCTGCTCCGATTGGAGGGACACCCTCCGTGGTGTTGGCCAGCCCCCATTGGTGAAGATGGGTCAGGATGAGACCTCCGGGGTTGAGAG
>ERZ761602.495-NODE-495-length-85456-cov-8.178101_pt1 | contig 85456 bp, 89 predicted proteins | sample MGYA00512165_ERZ761602 | MGnify/ENA primary metagenome ERZ761602 (study PRJEB28899, sample SAMN02445085) | bioreactor sludge metagenome | biome: EBPR sludge; isolation source: Thorneside wastewater treatment plant | place: Australia: Brisbane, Thorneside Wastewater...
CCCCCTACCCCCTCCCCCTGTAGGGGAGGGGGCGAAACTCTTGCCAGCTTCGGTGGGGGTATCAGTCATTATCTATTTATTCTGGAATTCTTCGTCGAACGCTTCAATCGCCGCTCGAATCGAACTGCGCCAACGTCGCGTTTCATTCTCTTCGTCGTGCTCGAAGATCATTGAGTCCAGTGCTAGCTCAGCAACCTGTTCGTTGGCTTGCTGGAGTGCGGCCTTGTCGGGCGGGTGTCTTAGGTGATCCGCGGACTTGATCCAAAAGACCCCGTTGTCGACGTCCTCAAGACAAAAATAGCGGATCGCGGAGGCGTCGTCATGGCGGCGCCAAATTTCGATCGTCCGATAAATGGAGGCCGTCGACACGAGTTTGCTCACCCGCCCCCCACGAATTGCACAATCTCCAGCTGATCCCCCTCGGCCAGAACAATCTGAGACCACAGGGATTTGGGCGCGATTTCGCGGTTGCGCTCAACCGCAACCCGCCGCCCATCGATCCCCAGGGAGGCGAGCAGGTCAGCGAGGGTCGCCTCATCGGGCGCCTCGCGCGTTTCTCCATTGACGGTGAGCCGCATTGTCCTACCTATCCGCCGGACTTAAGCCGCCCCCCGGCCCCTAGCAACCGCCCCGAAAGCTCATGGCGCTCCGCAAGCCCATCTACGTCCTCAATGGCCCAAATTTGAACCTGCTTGGCGCGCGCGAGCCGGAGATCTATGGCCGCGTCACTCTGGCCGAGATCGAACAGGCCGCCGCCGCCCGCGCCAAGCAACTTGGCCACGACATCGTATTCCGCCAGTCCAATGTCGAGGGCGAACTGGTGAACTGGCTGCAGGAAGCGCGCGATGAGGCGTGCGCCGTCATCCTCAACGCCGGCGCCTATACGCATACCTCCGTTGCGCTGCATGACGCGATCAAGGCGATCGGCGTTCCGGTGATTGAAACCCATCTCTCCAACCCAATGGCGCGAGAGGAGTTTCGTCACGTTTCGTTAGTGGGCAAGGCCGCAAAGGGCGTAATCGCCGGTTTTGGCGCCACCTCTTACCTCCTGGCCATCGAGGCCGCCGCCCTTCTGTCACAAGAAAGCACGCCGTGAGCAGGAAACCGCAGACTATGAGCGATAAGAAGCATATCGATCCCAACCTCGTGCGAGAACTGGCGTCCATCCTGAGCGACACCGGTCTGAGCGAAATCGAGGTCGAACACGGAGAGCTGCGGCTGCGCTTGGCGCGCACGCTGACGGCGGCGCCTGTCGCGGCGACGCACGTGGTGCATGCGCCGGCGCCCGCACACGCGCCCGCCACGCCCAGCGCATCCCCCGCCCCCACGGCGCCCGATCATTCAAAACATCCAGGCGCGGTTCCCTCGCCCATGGTCGGCACCGCCTATCTCTCCCCCGAGCCAGGCGCGCCGACCTTCATCAAGGTCGGCGATACGGTAAGCCAGGGCCAGACGCTGATGGTTGTCGAAGCGATGAAGACATTCAATCCGATCCCGGCGCCGCGCGCGGGCAAGGTGATCGCTATCCTCGTCGACGACGCTCAACCCGTCGAATTCGGCGAACCGCTGGTCATCCTCGAGTAAGCGATGTTCGAAAAAGTCCTCATCGCCAACCGGGGCGAGATTGCGCTGCGCATCCACCGCGCCTGCAAGGAAATGGGAATCTCCACGGTCGCGGTGCATTCAACGGCGGACGCCGATGCAATGCACGTTCGCTTGGCCGACGAGAGCGTGTGCATCGGCCCGCCACAGGCCGCCAAGAGCTATCTCCACATCCCTTCAATCATCGCCGCCGCCGAGATTACCGGTGCGCAAGCTATCCATCCAGGCTACGGGTTTCTTTCCGAAAACGCCAAGTTCGCTGAGATCGTTACGCAGCACGGACTGACCTTCATCGGTCCCACCGCCGACCATATCCGGCTGATGGGCGACAAGATCGCCGCCAAGCAAGCCGCCATCGACACTGGCATGCCAGTCGTACCGGGCTCTGATGGCGGCCTTGCAAGCGAAGCCGAGGCCAAGAAGGTCGCAAAGAAGATCGGCTATCCGGTGCTCATCAAGGCGGCCGCCGGCGGTGGCGGGCGCGGGATGAAGGTCGCGCGTTCGGAGGAAGAATTGGGCGAAGCGTTCTCCACCGCCCGCGCCGAAGCGAAAGCCGCCTTCGGCGATGATAGCGTCTACATGGAGAAGTACCTTACGCACCCCCGCCACATCGAAATTCAAGTTGTCGCCGACAGCCACGGCAACGTCATCCACCTGGGCGAGCGCGACTGCTCATTGCAGCGACGCCACCAGAAAGTGCTCGAAGAAGCGCCCTCGCCAGCGCTCAACACCGATGAACGCGCACGCATCGGCAAGGTCACCGCGGACGCAATCGCCAAGCTCGGTTATCTCGGCGTCGGTACAGTGGAATATCTCTACGAAGATGGCGAGTTCTACTTCATCGAAATGAACACACGGCTTCAGGTCGAGCATCCGGTGACGGAAATGATCACCGGCATCGACCTCGTCCGCGAGCAAATCCGCATTGCCGACGGCGCCCCGCTCTCGGTAAAGCAAAAGGACGTGAAATTCATTGGCCACGCCATCGAATGCCGCGTCAACGCCGAGAACCCGCAAACTTTCCGCCCCTCACCGGGCCGGATCGAGGGCTTCCACCCGCCGGGTGGCTTGGGCGTTCGCTTGGATAGCGCGATCTATGCGGGCTACGCGATCCCGCCGAACTACGATTCGTTGATCGGGAAGCTCATTGTCCACGGGCGCGACCGCGCTGAATGCCTGATGCGGCTGCGTCGCGCACTCAACGAAATGGTGATCACCGGGGTCGAAACGACCTTGCCGCTTTTCCGTGACTTGATGAACGAACCCGATATCATCAACGGCGACTACTCGATTCATTGGCTGGAAAAGACACTCAAAGCCAAAGCGGAAGCGGAGAACTAGAATGCGTTCTTTGATACTGGGCCTCGGACTCTCTTTGGGGCTGGTTATGGCCTGCACGCCGCCAGCAGCGACACCACCAGCGGATACACAAGAGGCCAGCGCGGCGCCCGCCCTCGATGCGGTCAGTGAGGCGGTGCTCGCCGGGCTTACGCCCACGATCACGACCGAGATCGGCGCGCCGGTGCAACTGCAAGCGACGGTCGTGAATGTGCAAGACGGATGGGCCTATGTGGTGGCGCAGCCGCGCAATCCGGATGGCTCGGCGATCGACTGGACGACGACCAACCTCGCCAGCCGTTACGAAAACGGCGTCATGGACACCGGCGGCGGCGTGCATGCGCTCTTGAAGAATGAAAGCGGTACTTGGACCGTGGTCGAACATGTGATCGCGCCCACGGACGTCGCTTGGGAGGCATGGCCTGCGACGCATGGCGCCCCAGCGACCATCTTCGCGGGGCCGGCTACACCGTAGCTTCCGTTTGCCGGGCGCGCGCCTTTTGCGATAATTGGCGCGTGAAGCCTTTCACAGTTGATGACCTCATCGCCTGCTACAGGCGCGGCGTCTTTCCGATGGCGGAAGGTCGCGACGATGATGGCTTCTTCATCGTCGACCCCGAACAACGCTGCATCATACCACTCGCCGCGTTCCATATCCCTCGCCGGCTCAAGCGCACGTTGCGACGTGACGCCTTCAGCTTCACGTCTGATCGATGTTTCGAGGAGGTGATCGACGCCTGCGCGGAACCTGGCGCGGGGCGTGAAGACACCTGGATCAACCGCGACATTCACGCCCTTTATCTCGATCTTCACAAGCGGGGGTTGGCGCACAGCGTCGAGGTCTGGTTGGACAAGGAGCTTGTCGGCGGCCTCTACGGCGTCGCGCTTGGCGGCGCCTTTTTCGGTGAGAGCATGTTTTCCTGGGCCACCGACGCCAGCAAGGCCGCGCTGGTTCACCTCGTCGCGCGCCTACGGTTCGGCGGGTTCAGTTTGCTCGACGCGCAGTTCGTCACACCTCACCTGGAGCAGTTCGGCGCAACGTCACTGCCCAGGGGCGCTTTCCTCGCCATGCTAGGCGCGGCGCTTCAGGCAAGCGCTGACTTCTCCAGTTTGGCGCATGAAGCGCCCGGCGCCCGCCTCGTTGACATCGCCACGGCGCCTGCCTCGGTCTAAGCGCGCGCGATCTTCTCCACTCCACCCATGTAGGGAACGAGCGCTCTCGGCACCGCGATCGAGCCGTCAGCGTTTTGATAGTTCTCGACCACCGCCACCAGCGTGCGTCCCACCGCGAGACCCGAACCGTTCAGCGTGTGGACGAACTGTGTCTTGCCCTCGGAATCGCGAAAGCGCGCGTTCATGCGCCGCGCTTGGAAGTCGCCGCAATTCGAGCAGGAGCTAATCTCGCGGTACCTGCCCTGGGACGGCAGCCAGACTTCCAGATCGTAGGTCTTCCGCGCGCCGAAGCCCATATCGCCGGCACATAGGAGCATCACCCGATAGGGGAGCTCCAAACGCTTCAGCACCTCTTCCGCGCACGCTGTCATGCGTTCGTGCTCCTCGTGGCTCTGCTCGGGCGTCGTGATTGAGACGAGCTCCACCTTGCGGAATTGATGTTGGCGGATCATCCCACGGGTGTCTTTTCCGGCGGCGCCGGCCTCCGCACGGAAACAGGGCGTATCCGCCGTCATGCGGATCGGCAGCTCGCGCTCGTCGAGGATTTGTTCTCGTACAAGATTTGTGAGCGCGACTTCGGCGGTGGGAATTAGCCAGAAATCCTCGCGAGTCGGCGCTTGACAGAGCAGTTCGCGCATAACCTCCGTGGGCTTCGCCTGCCCTTGGCGGCGCTCGTATTCATCGTCAAACCGCTCCAAGGCCTGGAACAGCAACTCCTCGCGGCTCACCGTTCGCGCCGCCGTGAACTGATCATCCACAAACTTGGGGAGTTGGCCCGTACCGAACATAGCGTGATCGCGCACCAGGATCGGCGGGCTCACTTCCGCGTAACCGTTCGCGCCAGTGTGCAGATCCAACATGAACGCCGCGAGGGCGCGTTCGAGCCGCGCCAGCTGGCGCTTGAGCACCACGAAACGCGCGCCCGACATACGGGCGGCGGCCTCAAAATCCATCATGCCCAGCGCTTCCCCAAGCGCGACATGATCGGCGGTCAAGTCAAGCGCTGGCGGGGTGTTGCCGGATTGGATGTACCAACGCCGCACTTCAACATTGGCGTTTTCATCGGCGCCGTCGGGCACGTCAGTCGCTGGCAGATTGGGCAATGAAGAAAGAAGATCATCGCGCTTCCTCTGCCACTCGGCTTCCTCGGCGCCTGCGCGTTCGATGATCTCTTTCGCGGCGGCGACCTGACGCATCAGCTCACTGGCGCGGGCTTCGTCCTTCGCTGCCTTGGCTTTGCCGATTTCCTTGGACCCGGCATTGCGAGCGGCTTCCGCTTCTTGTTTTGCCGTCGTGGCGTTGCGCAACCTTGCGTCCGCCTCAAGGATCGCGGGCGTTTGCGGCGATAAACCCTTGCGCCTCCATGCGGCGTCGAAAATGGCGGGGGTTTCGCGTATGGCTCGGATATCGTGCATACTTCGAGGGTTAGTTTATGGCGTGCGCGGGGGCAACTACTCAGCGGCGGCCGTAGCCGCCGCTGAGTCCTCCGCATCACGGGCCTTCCGGATCATCGCGACCAGCCAGATCGACACTTCGTATAGAGCGTAAACCGGGAGCGCCATAACCGCCATCGAAATGACGTCGTTGGGGGTCACAAGCGCCGCGAAAGCCGCGATCCCGACGATCGCGTAACGCCGCCCAGCTCTAAGCAAAGGCGCGTTCACGATGCCGATACGCGCCAACAGCGACAACACCACAGGCATCTGGAACATGAGCCCAAAGGCCACGACAAGCGTGGTGACTAGCCCCATATACTCCTCGACCTTCGGCAGGTAACGCACGCGAATGGCGCCCTGGGTCACTTCTTGGTCGAACGCGAAGTGCAAAGCATAAGGCATCGCGACAAAGTAGACGAACGCCGCCCCAAGCCCGAACATGATCGGCGCCGCCGCAAGAAATGGAGCCACCGCCAAGCGCTCGCGTCTGTAGAGGCCGGGTGCGATAAACGCGTAAGCCTGCCAAGCGACGATGGGAAAACTCAGCACAATTGCTGCGAAAAGCGCGATCTGCATCTTCACGCCAAAGAAGCCGAAGGCGCCGGTGTTGATCAATTCGATCGGTTGGCCGGCCATGTCGGGATGGGCGCCGTCGCGCGCTGTCTCGAATGGTTGCGCGAGGAATTTGAAGATCGGATCAACAAAGAAGAAGCAGACCGCGAACGCCGCGAACAGCGCGATGGACGACGCCACCAAGCGCTGACGCAGTTCGCTCAGGTGGTCGAGCAACGGCGCGCGCGATGCTTCAATCTCGTCTTCGTCCGCAATCCTCACGGCGCGCTCCGCGCCAGAGGCTCATCAAGACGCCTCTGCGGCTCCTCGCCAGCACCGTCGACCGTCTCTGCGAGCGGAGGCGAAGCATCGTTCTCCAGATTGAGGCGGGGAGCCTCCGCCGGCCCGCTAGAGCCCGATATCGCGGAATTGAGGCCAGCGTAGTCCTCAAGCGTCGGCAACGGTTTGGTGACTTCGTTCGCGAGGCTGTTCAGGCTCGTTGTGCGGCGCAGCGCTTCAACCTCGCGCTTCAACTCGTCGAGTTCGGCTTGCCTTGCCAGTTCATCGAAACCCGTGCGGAACTCTTGCGCCATACCGCGCAGCTTGGCCGTCCATCGGCCAAGCTTGCGGAGCAATAGCGGGAGGTCTTTCGGTCCAATGACCACCAGGGCGAGAACGCCCAAGATCACCAGTTCGTTGAACCCAAGGCCAGGGAGCATGAAGAGCCCTCGTCGCGCCTATTGAGAGGCGCGGTCCTCGGTTCGATCTTGAACTTGGCGTGGCGGTTCTTCCGGGCGCTGATCCTCAGGATCAGACAATCCCTTTCGGAAACCCCTAATGCCCTTTCCAAGGTCTTCCATGATGTTGGAAATCCGGCCCGGCCTTGAGAACAAGAGAAAAGCCAGCCCAAGCACGATAAGCAGGGGGATAAGACCTGGGAGATGCATCAATAACTCCTTGTGGGCGCGGACGCCCTATTCGTCTTGTTGCATATGATCCACGAAAAAATCGGCCGCGTCGTCACCTTCCGACAGCGCCTCTTCGTCCGACGCTAGGCCCTCGTCGGGACGGGGTACGTCCAACGCTCCGGCAGCCCGCGGATCAAGCAGTCCGAGAGCTTTCAGATCGTCCTTGCCGGGCAGCGCGTCAAGCGAGCTCAAGCCGAAGTGACTCAGGAATGCGTCGGTCGTGCCGAATGTGAGCGGGCGTCCGGGGGTCCGGCGTCTGCCTCGGGGACGGATCCAGCCGATCTCCAGCAGCAGCTCCATCCCGCCCCGCGACAGGCTAACACCCCGAATTTCTTCAATTTCCGCGCGCGTAACTGGCTGGTGGTACGCAATGACCGCCAAGGTCTCGAGGGCGGCCTTGGGAAGTTTCCTGGGCGCCTCTCTCGTTTCTGAAAACAGACCCGCCAAATCCGGCGCGGACTGGAAGCGCCACCCCCCGCCCGCTTCGGCGAGTTCAACGCCCCGTCCGGCGTAATCGGCCTTGAGCTTCATCAGCACGGCAGCCACATCGACCCCAGGCCCGAGCTTTTCGCCCAGCGCTTGAGCAGAAATTGGGTGCCCGCCAGCAAAAAGAAGCGCCTCAGCGGCGCGCAACGCGTCTTGGGAGGGCTGGGAACGCCGCGCCCGATCATCCGCGTCGCCAAACGCATCTTCCAGCCGCCGCAGCGCGTCCACAATCGGGGGATCGCCTTGGCTCATTGCAGACGTTCTCCATGAGATGCGCGCGCGCGCACAAACAGGGGCGCGAACGCCTCGGCCTGGCGAAGCTCCATCTTGCCTTCGCGCGCCAGTTCGAGCGCCGCCCCGAACGTCGAGGCGAGGTAACTTTGCGGCGGCGGCGCATCCAAGACGTCATCGGCCTGCGGCGCAAGACCATCAATCGCACGCCAGTCCACAAGGCGCGCTAGCGCCTGTTCGAGCTTCTTGCGCGCGGTCTCTAGAGGGTAAGCGCGGCGAACAAACGTCTTGTAGGCGCGTTTGCGCACGCTCTTTACGCGTTCAGCGCAATAGGCTGACAACAACTCATAAAGATCAGCCCTCCACACGGTGTTTCTCGTGAGGGCTGTTGGTGTGGGTTGGCCATTGAGAAACACATCCCGTCCAAGCTGCGGCAACGCCTCCAACCTCGCCGCGGCGGCGCGCGCCAGTGCAAGGTGCGCGAGCTTGCGCCGAAGCGCCGCTTCGAGCGCGGTCGGGTCGGGCTCGTCCGCCGGTAGTTCTTGCTTGGGGATCAGCAGCCGCGACTTCAACAATGTCAGCCAAGCCGCCATGACGAGATAATCTCCCGCCACTTCCATCTTCTGCGCCTGCGCCGCTATGAACGCGAGGTACTGATCCGCGATCTCGCCCACCGACACCTTTGCGAGGTCCAACTTCTTCGCGCGCGCCAGATCAAGCAGCGCGTGCAACGGTCCCTCAAAAACATCCAACGCCACAACGAGCGCATCGCGCCCCTCCGCCTCCTCGGCGGCGGCGAAATCAAGCTCGACCTGGTCGGCGTCGCGGTCGCTCATAACGTCTTTATAGCACCAATTCCTTGAAACGCGCCCAGCCTGCTTCCGCGTCGAATTCGGTCGCCGCGCGTTTGGCGAACGATTCCACCGCGCGAGCGCGCACAAGAGAATCTCCAGTCAGGCGAGAACAACCGTCCACTGCTTCCGCCATATCCGATACAACGCCCGAGCATTGTAGAACGACGTCGCACCCAGCCCGAAGCGCAGTCTCCGCGCGCTGCTTTAATCCTCCATTCATGGCGAATTGCAGCGCCTTCATATCGAGGTCATCGCTCATGAGCAGGCCACGGAAGCCAATACGCTCGCGAATTATCGATCCAATCACTATAGGCGAGCACGTCGCCGGGCGATCCCCATCCCAGGCTTCATAAACGATGTGCGCTGTCATAGCCGCTTCGGCATCGGCCAAGGCCGCGAACGGCGCGATATCATTCGCCAGGTCATCCTCGCGCGCAGCGACGCGGGGAAGCGCCAGGTGACTGTCCGCGAGCGCCCGGCCATGGCCGGGCATGTGCTTGATGCACCCAGCGACCCCGCCGTCGTGAAGCCCACGTAGCGACTCCCTGGCTAGCGCGGCAATGGCGGCGGGCCGGCTCGAAAACGCCCGATCGCCGACGATCTTGTCGGCGCCCTCGATTTCAAGGTCCAGAACCGGCGCGAAGTCGGCGTCGATACCGATCGCCTTCAACTCATGGGCAATCAGACGATGACCCAAGTGGGCAGCCTCTTCGCCAGCCCTTGCATCAGCGTCAAACAGCTGGCCATAGCGCGCGCAAGGCGGCCACGCCGGCCATTCTGGCGGCCGCAGGCGCGCGACCCGCCCGCCCTCCTGATCGATCCAGATCAGCGCGTCGTGCCCGACCGCCTCGCGAAGCACGCCGCAGAGCGCGTGAACTTGCTCACGCGATACGCAAGCGTCGCGAAATAGGATGAGGCCCCACGGTTGTGCTTCCTTCAGGAAGCTGCGCAGATTCGCGTCTAACTTCGGCTGTCGGATTCCCAAGGCGCACGATGACGGGCTCATACGCCAACGCCTCTAGCGCGTCGCGACAATACAGTCATGCCCCATCCGCCGAACCCGTTCGCAAAACGCCGCAGCGCTCTCGCGATCTGCGAAATAGCCCGCGCGCACTCGATAGTACACGCCGCGCTGGCCAAGATCGGCGCGCTCCACATCTAACCGAGCGGCTGAAAATAGATCCGGCGCGCGGGCAGCGATTCTTTGCCATGCGACGTTAACGCCCGGCTCCGATTGAAGCGCAGCGAGCTGGGCGACAAATGGGCCGTCATTGACGATGTGGGGCAAATCCGTCGCTGGCGGCAATGTGGGGGGCGATACAGCGTCCGAGGCTGACGAAACCGTCGATGACTGCGCCTCGGGTTCGGAGATGGCCACAGGCGGGCCGGGTGGATTAAGCGGCACGGTCGGCGCCGCAACCGGCCTGTTTGGAACTGCCGGGGACGTCACGCGCGGCCCAGTCGGTTCGCTATAAAGCTGCCAAACAAAGCCCCCGAACGCCAATGCAACGACCAGCATCAGCACGTACACCATTCCGGCGTGTCGCGATTGCGCTTCCTGTGCATGCATGCGCGGATCGTAACTTCTGCTCAAAGAATTATCCCTGAATCGCGTGGTCGCCCGCATCTTAGCATCTCAGGCGAGCATGGCTCTCAAGATATTGAGTAGTTCCGAACTCGTAACAGAAAGCTTACCGCTCCAGATTAAAGAGCCGGCGATGCTCGTCGATGGCGAAGTCGTCCGTCATTCCCGCGATGTAGTCGCACACCCGGCGCGCGGTCCGCGAACCGCCCGCGCCATCGCCTCCCGTCTGCCAAGCGGGAGGCAGCAATTCGGGTTCGTCCAGGAACAGTTCGAACAGCTCTCGCAGTATGCGTTTTGCGTGGCTCCGGGATCTGTTCACTCTCCAGTGCCGATACATGCGCGCCATCAAGAACCGCCGAAGGATTGCTTGGTCCTCGTTCATGGCGTCGGAGAACGCCACCAGCGGTGTACCGGCCGCACGCACCTCTTCCACGGATGTCGGTTTCGCGGCGGCCAAACGAACGGTGGATTCCTCCACGAGATCGTCAATCCAGATTCCGATGAGACGCCGGATCGTCTCCGCGATGCTTCTAAACTCGTCGATTTCGGGGAAATCGCGCCTCACATGGTCGAGCGTACGGCCCACCATGGGCACCTCCTCGCGCAGCTCGGAGAGCGAAAACAACCCCGCGCGCAATCCATCGTCGATGTCGTGGTTATTGTAGGCGACGTCGTCGGCATGCGCAGCGACTTGCGCTTCAAGACCGGGCCATGTGTGGATCTCGAGATCGTGCGTGGACACGTAGTCCTGGATCGCGACCGGCAGGTCCTCAAGTTTCACACCGTAGCGGATCAGCGGACCGTTGTGTTTGACCACGCCCTCCAACGTCTCCCATGTCAAGTTTAGGCCATCAAAGGTCGGGTATTTCCGCTCCAGCTTAGTCAGCACCCGGAGCGTCTGCGCGTTGTGGTCGAAACCGCCGAACCGCATCATGCAGGCGTCGAGCACATCCTCGCCGGTGTGCCCGAACGGCGGATGGCCGAGGTCGTGTGCAATGCCGAGGCATTCCGCCAGATCGTCGTCCAACCCCATTTGCCGGGCGATGGCGCGCGCGATCTGCGCCACCTCCAGGGAGTGGGTGAGACGCGTGCGATAATGGTCGCCCTCGTGGGCGACGAATACTTGAGTTTTGCCCTTCAAGCGACGGAACGCGCTCGCATGGACAATGCGGTCTCGATCCCGCTCGAATGGGTTTCGGGTGCGACTTTCGGGCTCCTGATGGAGGCGCCCGCGCGTGCGCCCTGGGTCGGTCGCGTACGCTGCGCGCCCCCCGCGCGCAAACCGCACGCGCTCTGCCGTCTTGCGTCCCGCTCCTTTCGCCCCATCCGCCACGTTAGGCGCTCCCGTTTGCGTTCAAAGGACCATATATGGATACTCAGCACTTGAGAAATCGGCGACGTCTGAAGGTTAATGAATGGCAGGGATTGCGCTTTCGGCCACGGCGGCCGACCGCATCAAGGCGGTGGTGGCGACGGAACCCCCTGGGGCCGGGTTGCGCGTCGCCGTCGAAGGCGGCGGCTGTTCGGGCTTCCAATACGACATCGCCGTGGCGGCGTTTCCTGGCCCCGACGATCATATCGTCGAACGCGACGGGGCGCGGCTTTTCGTGGATCCTGTCTCCCTTCCGTTTCTCCTCGGTTCCGAGGTCGATTGGGTGGACGAACTCATTGGCGCCTCGTTCAAAGTCAGAAACCCCAACGCCAAGAGCAGCTGCGGCTGCGGCGTGAGCTTTTCGATCTGATGTCCGGCGCACCGAAGCTCGAACGGGGCCTCGACGCGTTCGACCGGCGCGACTGGAAACGCGCGCGCCGCCTCTTCGAAGAAACCTTGCAGGACGAACCGCGTGCTTCGGGCTTCTACCATTTGGGGCTGTTGTATTGGCGCGGCCTAGGCGGCGGCGTGGATAAGGTCGCAGCCGCCGACTGTTTCGCGCGCGCGGCGGAAGATGGGCATCCCAGCGCTCAGACCGCCTACGGCATCGCGCTGCGATCAGGCGTCGGCGTCGTCAAGGACGTCGATGCCGCACGCGCGCAGTTTCGCTCGGCCGCTGGCGCTGGAGACCGCGAAGCCATGGTGCAACTGGCCACCATGTGCGAGCCAGACGAGGCAAAGCGTTGGCTCTTGCGCGCCTCTGAACTCGGCTACGCGCCGTCGATGCTGCATCTATCCGACATGCTCATGCGTACGGATCCGATCGAGGCTCTGTCATGGCTCTATGCCGCAGTGGCGCTCGCCGGTGACGACGCAGCCAGAAAACGCGCCGCCGCTCTCGCGCGCGAGATGAGCGCTTCGGAAATCGACGCCGCGGAGAAAGCAGGCCGCGCCTACGCCAAAGGCATTCAGCAACGCGCGCGAGATGCCCGATGAATGTCACAGACGCCCTGCACACCCGCATTTCGGTGCGCGCGTTCAAATCGGATGCCGTGCCCGAAGCTCTGGTGCGCGAGATCGTTGATGTGGCGCGCTGGGCGCCTTCGGGGGGCAACGTGCAGCCCTGGCGCGTAATCGCAGTGGCCGGCGCCGAGAAGGACGCTTTGATAACCTTGGCGAAAGCCAACTTGCCAGGCGATGAGGGCGACCGGCCGATCTATCCGCCCGACCTCTGGGAACCACACCGCTCGCGGCGGTTCAAGGTGGGCGAAGACATGTACTCTATTCTTGGCATTCCGCGTGAGAACAAAGCCGCGCGACTGATGCAGATGGCGCGCAACTTCGAGTTTTTCGGCGCGCCGTGCGCCCTCTTCTTTGTCATTGACCGGCGCATGGGTCATGGCCAATGGGCGCACCTGGGCATGCTCATGCAGTCGATCGCGCTAGCTGCATGGGAACGCGGCGTTGCGAGCTGCATGCAAGAGGCCTGGGCGCGCATGCGCACGCCGCTGCACGCGCATTTCGGTCTCGGCGAAACCGAGATGGTCTATTGTGGCATGGCGCTCGGCTACGCCGATGACGCCGCGCCGATCAACACACTGCGCTCCGACCGCGCCGAAGTGGACGAGATCACAGAGTTCAAGGGGTTTGGGAGCTAGAGCGCCTATTCCCTCGCCCGAGCGTTTCCGAGAACGCCGTCTTCCGCGAAATCGATCACGGCGTAGAGAACGCCCATGAACACCAGCCAAAGGATAGGCGCGATGAGAAATGGCATGGCGAGGTGATGGTCGGCGGCGAACGCGCTCCAGGCGGATTTCACGCCGACGAAGGCCGCAATCGGGTAAATCCAGCATAGAAGTTCGGCGATCAGCAAGGCCATCGGCGAACGCCACAATTCGCGCTCCTCCGGCGTGAGCAATCGTACGGCCAACCCGAGGCTCGCCACGCCAACGCAGACATGAAACGCCGTAAAGGCCCACAAGATGACGGTCATCGACGCATACTACCTCGTCACCCCCCTTTAGGGGAGGGCTTTCTCTGCTAGGACTGCGCCCATGCCCCTCAAGATCGCCACCTGGAACGTGAACTCCATTCTCGCGCGGCTGCCGACTGCGTTGAAAGTCTTCGAAGCGGTCAACGCCGACGTCTGGTGTTTGCAGGAGATCAAATGCGAAGACCCGCGGTTCCCGCGCCTCGAATTCGAAGCCATGGGCTACAATATCGAGACCCTTGGGCAGAAGAGCTATAATGGCGTCGCCCTCCTGTCGAAGCACCGCGTCGAGGAAACCGTGCGAGGCGTTCCGGGGTTGAACCACGACCAAGCGCGCTACCTCGAAGCCGTGATCGCGGCGCCTGAAGGGCCAGTGCGTGTCGCCTCGATCTACGCACCGAATGGAAACCCGCCCGACACCGACAAATTTAAGCTGAAGATCGAGTTCATGGATGCGCTCGCCGCGCATGCGCGCGATCTGCTCAAACTTGAAGAGCGCACGATCCTCGCGGGCGATTACAACGTCATTCCGCGCAACGAGGATTGCTGGGATCCGCGCGCTTGGGAAGGCGACGCACTCTTCAGACCGGAGACCCGCGCGGCGTATCGCTCCCTGCTCAATCTCGGTTACGCGGACGCGTACATGCAGAGTGATGCGTCAGCGCATACATACACGTTCTGGGACTACCAAGCCGGCGCTTGGGCTAAGGACCACGGCATCCGCATCGATCACTTACTGCTGTCGCCACAAGCCGCCGACCGGCTGGAGAGTGTGGAAATTTACAAGCAAGCGCGCGCACTGGAGAAAGCCAGCGATCACGTGCCGATCATCGCCACTCTTGGTTGAAGGCGCATTTCTGGGCGCGCAAACCGCCTACCTGCTCGTTCGATCTTCGTCGTCGGGCTCGTCTTCCTGCGTGGCGGGGATCGCATAAGCGCCAGAGAACCAGCGATTAAGGTCCACGTCAGCGCACCGCTTCGAGCAGAAGGGCTTGTATTTCTCGTCCTTTGGCTTGCCGCAAATCACGCATCCGCCAGCTGTGCGCGAGTCGTCGGTCATAGCGCCCTCACGTCGATTTTGTCGCGCGCCCACGCCGCGTCGGCAGGTGCGGCATCCAGGCGCCAACGCATGCCCATGCGGTTCGTCAACGCTTCGCGCCACGCTATCACGTCGCTATCCAGCCACGCCTTAACCTCCGGCGCGACAACACACGCGATTTTCCGCCCCCCATGCGCATTTCCCTCACGCTCAATCACGCGCAAAGCCATGAGCGCCACGGTTTCAACACTGAGCCGCCCATCTACGTCGCGGGTCTGTTCGTGCAAAGGCCGGCGAAGCTGCGCGCGGGTCAGCTCATACACGCCGAAACGAGAAAGGCCGCCGTACTGGACGCTCCAAGGATCGTCTGCGAACGCAGAGCGTAAGGCGTCGTCCAAGGATTTGCCGTGGAGCTTGTTTCGTAGCGAAACGAAATCGATAGCGATGATGCCACCGAGATTGCGCATCCTGATCTGTCGCGCCGCCTCCCGAGCCGCCGCGATGTTGAGATCGAGGGCGAAGCGTTCGGCGTCACTGGAGCCCGTACGCCCACTCGCATCGACATCGATCGCGACAAGCGCCGCCGTGGGTTCGATCGTCAACATCCCTCCATCGGGTATCGGCGCTGAACGCGCCAAGGCCTGGTCCACTGCGGCGTCGAGAAGCCCCCGCGTTCGCGGGTCGCTCGCCTTATCCACGGGAAGATCCTCGTCGCACTCAGGGCGCGCGAAACGATGAGGCTTGTCGCCGTCGTGGCGAACCTCTCGAAGCTCAACCACGGGGTTCTTGGCGCGCGCGGCCTCACGCGCAACGGAAACCAGCACGTTCGCCCCTTCAGCGAGGGCCACGCGCTCACGCCCCAAGCGCGCGCGGCCATCATTGCCCAAGGGCAGGAACCCTCGCTCTTCCGACAACCCAAGATCCAGGTAGGCGCCGCGCCGCCGGCGGTCGATTTCGCGCACGCGGGCGAAGTACGTCTCGCCCCAGCGCGCGCGCCGACCGTCATCGCTCCACCGCGCGATCCTCAAAGCGATCGGCCTGCCAGCACGCACGAGCGCCTCGCGCGTCTCGCCGATCGCGGCGTCGATCCAGGTCTCTAGGCGCTCGCTCACGCCGCGCCTTCGAGCAGATTCGCGGTTTCATAGAGCGGCAACCCTACGACATTGCTGTAGGAGCCGATCATCGAGACGACGAAGCGGGCGGCGCGCCCCTGAACGGCGTAGCCGCCAGCCTTCCCCTTCCACTCGCCGCTGGCGATGTACGCCTCAATCTCGCGCTGTGACAAAGGCTTGAACACCACGCGCGTTGTCGAAACGCGCGTGGCCGTTGCGGACCCAGCACGACGCAGAGCTACCGCTGTGTAGACACGATGAGTGCGCCCCGAGAGCAACGTCAGGCAGGCCTTCGCTTCGTCTTCTGTTTCAGCTTTCGGCAAGATGCGACGGCCAACCGCCACGACCGTATCGGCGCCGAGCACATGAGCAGCGCCAGCCCCTATCGCCTCCGCCTTCGCACGCGCCAGACGCAGCGCAAGAGCGCGTGGCGTCTCGCCCTTCAACGGCGTTTCATCGATGTCCGCCTGGGTGACAGCGTCGGGGACAATGCCGATTTGCTTAAGCAGCTCAAGCCGCCGTGGGCTCGCGCTCGCCAGCACGAGGCGTCTCATGACCGTTTCAGAAAGCCCAAGCGTTGCGCAAAAATGCGATCAACCATGCGCGGCGGCAGCATCTTGGGCAGCCGCCAGTCCAAGAATGGGCGGCGAAGGATCGCATACCTCACCTTTGGTTTGGGGGCGCTCAGGCAACGCCAAACCAAATCGCCAACGGCGGATGGGGGGAGTCCCTCGCGTCCCTGCTGAAGCATGTAGTTTACAACCCGCCCGATAGCAGGACCATAGGCGGTGTTCGAGAAGCGCTTGAGATCGTTTTGTTCGGCCTTGTCCCAAATTGGCGTTGCGATGGCGCCTGGACCAATGACGATCACATCGATGCCATAAAGCATAAGCTCGCGTCGCAGAGATTGCGAATAACCTTCGAGCGCGAATTTCGAAGCGGAATACGGACCGACGAAGGGTGATCCGTTCTGCCCGCCTACTGATGATATCATGACGATGCGGCCAGGGGGGCCAGTGCGCGCTTCATCAGCACCGAGCAAATCCGCGAATGCGCGCGTGACGTTATGCACGCCAAACACATTGATCTCGAACTGCCGACGAAGTTCGTCCGTATCCAGATGCAAAAGCGGCCCGGGCACCGCGATGCCCGCGTTGTTGACGAGACCGAACAGCTTTCGTGGGCCGAGCGCCTCGGCCACCCGGGCAGCGCCCGCGCGCACGCCCGCCTCGTCCGCGACATCGAACAGAAGCGGCGTTACCGAAGCTCCGAACTCCGCCTTCAGGCCGTCCGCGTCCGCTTGCTTGCGCACGCTGGCGAACACATGTGCACCGTTGCGGACCGCCGAGGCCACGGCCGCACGCCCAATGCCGGTTGAAGCGCCCGTCACGACGACGGCGCGATCGAGAGAGCCTGTTGTCATTTAAACCTGTACGTCACCCTGCCTTTAGTCAGGTCATAAGGCGACATCTCGACCAGCACCTTATCGCCCGCCAACACCCGGATGCGGTTCTTGCGCATCTTTCCCGCCGTGTGACCGATGATCTGGTGGCCGTTCTCCAATTCGATGCGGAACGTGGCGTTGGGCAAAAGCTCAATGACCGTCCCGGCAAACTCTAATAGCTCTTCTTTCGACATTCTCTCCTCATGATTCCGGCTAGGGCCGGGCCTTATAGGCCTCCGCGATCACCCCGTCGATGGGCGTGGGAATCGGTTGGCGATACGCTTCGCAAGCGCATCCCGGACCGCCCGGTACTCCATAAGCACCTGATCACGCGAACCTTCCGCGAGGGAGGGGTCGAAGGTCGGCCAATATTCAGCGCTGAGCCCCAAGGCGGGCACTAGGTCAAGCGCGCGGTGGTGCGCCTCTGGGCTGAGCGAAACAATGACATCGAACGTCCCTTCATCGTAGTCCTCTCCGTACCAGTCAAAAGCGCGCGGACGCCATCCAGCGATGTCGCCCCCAATCTCGTCCATGATGGCCGCCGCCATGGCGCTCACCTCCCCAGCCGGACGCACGCCAGCGCTCTCGACGCGCACCAGGGGACCAAACTGCATGCGCATGAGTTCCGCCGCCATCGGCGACCGGATCGCGTTGTGGGTACAGGCGAAAAGCACCGAGCGCGGCGCCTCTGGCGGCATGGCCTCAAACCCGGACGTGCAGGGCGCAAACGAGCGTGAAGAGACGCCGCGCGGTTTCGAGATCAACCTCGATCTTTTCCTTTAGAAGCGCGATCAGCACGTCGGCGGCGTCATTGTGGAGCCCTCGCCGCCCCATGTCGATCGCCTCGATCTGACTTGGCGACGAATTCCGGATCGCGTTGTGGTAGCTCTCACAGATCATCGTGTAGTCCTTGATGATCTTGCGCAGCGAAACCATCGGAAGCAGGTGCGTGCACACCCGTTCGCCCTGCGTGTCCGCGACGTCCAGAGCGAGACGCCCCTCATTCATGGCCAAGGTAAGCACATAGGGGCCGCGCGATACGCCGAGAACCGCGAACGTATTCGATTCCTTGAGGTCGAAGAGCGCAATGCGCCGTTCATGCTCCGCGTTCGCCGACGCCGGCGCCAGCGAAGCCTCGTCAAGGAGAACATCGATAAGCCGCTGTTCGCTCATGGCTTGTCGTGGTCTGGGCGCCGAGACGTGCGCCAAGAATCGCCCATGTCGACAAGCGCCGCGTCGATGCATTCCACCCGAAGCGCAATCTCCCCTCCGCCAGCCAAAATCAGCGTGATCACTCCGCCTGGCGGTTCCGAGTCGGGCGAAAAGCTGATTGAGAGCACTGACGCCAATGCATCGGGCGCCTCGGTTCGCACGCGCTTGCTGCGCACGCTGAGGACGCTCTCGAAGGACAAGCCGGACTGCACGCGCTCGAATCGCCCGCCCTCGGCGGCTTCCCACCTGAAGCGCGCGATCAGCGCGCTGAAGCGGCGGGACTTTGAGTCGAACTTGACCTCGCCCATGCGCATGAGCGCATCTTGGGCGGCGGCGGAGATTACTTCGAGGTCGCTGGGGTCTTCCGCCGCCAATCTCAGCAACTTGCCCATGCCCTCAGTCTTCTCGTTGCCGTTCAATCTGCGCGCCACATCCGGCCAACTTTGCTTCAAGCCGCTCGAAGCCTCGGTCAAGGTGGTACACGCGGTTGACCACCGTTTGGCCTTCCGCCGCAAGACCCGCAATGACCAAACTCACGGAAGCGCGCAAATCAGTGGCCATGACTGGCGCTCCGAAAAGGCGCTCGACGCCGGTTACAACCGCTTCGTTGCCGTGGACCGCGATCTGTGCGCCAAGCCGCGCGAGTTCGGGCGCATGCATGAATCGGTTCTCGAAAATGGTCTCCTTGATGCGTGACTGGCCGTCGGCGAGACATAGCAGCGCCATGGTTTGCGCTTGGAGGTCCGTCGGGAAACCGGGATAGGGCGCGGTCTCAATATCGACCGGCGCCACCCTCCCGCCTCTTCGTCGCACGTGCACGCCCCGCGACGCTTCCTCGACCGAGGCGCCGGCGGCCTTCATCACCGCCCAAAGGGCTTCGTTGTGATGGAAGTTGGCTCCCTCCAACAAGACATCGCCGCCCGCCGCCGCCGCTGCAAGCGCATAGGTTCCGGTCTCAATCCGATCCGAGACCACGCGGTGGGTTGCGCCGGCGAGCCGCGCGACGCCGCGGACCGTTATCTCCGGCGATCCAGCCCCTTCGATGCGAGCGCCCATCGCATTCAGGCAGTCCGCGAGGTCGGCGATTTCAGGCTCACACGCCGCATTCCTCAGGACGGTATCGCCTTGGGCTAGCACCGCCGCCAACATGGCGTGCTCGGTCGCGCCAACCGACACGAATGGAAATGCGATCTCCGCGCCCTTCAGCCCGCGCAAGGCGGCCGCCTTCACGTAACCTTGCTCGATGTGGATGTCGGCGCCCATGGCCTCGAACGCCTTCAGATGCAGGTCGACCGGCCTCGCGCCGATAGCGCATCCGCCAGGCAGCGACACCGTCGCATGCCCCACGCGCGCGAGCAGCGGACCCAGCACGTTGAACGAAGCGCGCATCTTCCGCACCTGGTCATACGGCGCAATCGTCGAAGCAATCTCAGCCGCATGCAAACGTAGCGTGCGCGCTTCCTTGATCCACGCGACTTCAACGCCGAGCGAGGCCAGCAATTGCGCCATGAAACGGGTATCGGCGAGATCTGGCATGTTCTCGAGAACGAGCGGCTCCGGCGACAGCAAAGCCGCGGCCTGGAGCTTCAACGCCGAGTTCTTCGCGCCATAAATGGGAATGACGCCGTTCAGGGCGCTGCCGCCCGTGATCGCTATTCGATCCATTGTCTTCTTTCGTCGATCCCCATCCGGGGCGGGTTATGGGCGTCGTCGCGTTTCCGGGCAATACGCCGTACTCATTGGAAAGTCATTTCTTCGGCGGTGGGCGCGCCGCCTGCTTCCGGCGGCCAATATTGCGCTTGAGCGCCTCGGCCAAACGTTCTTCTCGGGTTTTCTTAGGCGGGTTCTGGCTCATACCGTCGACGGGCCGCAATTTAGCGCTAAGATGGGCGTTGGGGAAGACGCAATGAGTGTTGAATCCGCGCCGGCTCATTCGTTCAGCCACACTGGAAAATTTACAGATGTCCTGGCTTTGGCGGCGAAAAACGCCGGCTTGTCGGTCGCCACGCTCACCCTCTACCGCTTCTGGGCGCGGACATCGATGCGGCGGCGGCTCTGGTCACGTGTGAATGTCCTGGGCGACCCACTCGAGTATACGGGCACGGCCTGGGAGCTTTTCCGCGGTTTTCTGATCTCATTGCCGAGTTTCTTCCTGCCGGCGATATTCGTCTTCTACATTGCACCGCTTCTGATGGACCCAGTGCTCGCCTTCTGGCTCGCGGCGGGATTTTACGTGTTCGCCGTACCCCTCGTTGCGGCGGCGCGATACTGGATGCGCCGTTATCAGCTTTCCCGGACACGTTGGCGCGGCATTCGTCTCGGCTTGGCGGGATCCGCGCGCGCTTTCGCGTTCGCCTCTTTCGGTTGGACAGTGCTGCAAACCCTGTCGTTGGGATGGTACACGCCTCTGGCGCGCATGAATCGCGCCAAGATGATGTGGGAGAACACTCGTTTCGGAGACCAGCCGTTCGAATTCGTGGACGACGGACAACCGCCGCAGAAGGGCTTGTGGTGGCCGTTCGCCTTGGGGTGGTTTGCGCTGCCGCTCGCTTACCTCGTGGCAGTGCTCGTCGTTGTGGCCGTGGCCGCTGGGCTGGCCGGGACCGGATATGAACCGCCGCGCTTCGATGAAATGGCGCCCGCCAACATCATGATCTTTTCGATCAGCGTCGTGCTGCTCATGGCCCTGCTCATGGTATTCTTCTGGGCGCCGTACAACGCCGCCGCCATGAACCGCATCGCCTCTCTCATTACCCTCGATGGCGCGCGCTTCAAACTGAAGGCAAGAACGCTCTCGCTGTTCGCAATTCAGCTGTCCGGCTGGATCATCACGATCTTGTCTCTCGGCCTTCTCGCGCCGATGGCGGGTTTCCTTCAGGTTCGGTACGTGATCAATCGTCTTGAGATCATCGGCACGCCGCGCTTCGCCGAAATTGGCCAGAGCGTTGTCGACGGGCCGCGCACCGGCGAGAGCCTGGGAGACGCGTTCGACCTCGACATGGGCGTTGGCGTAATTTGATGCGCGCGCGTTACGCCGACGGCCGCGCCGCCATCACGCGCGACGCCGAATGTGTGCTCGGGCCGGACGCCATCACGTTCACCGTTCACGACGCTCAACACATCTGGCCCTACGGCGATTTGCGGCGCGCCGACGACGGAGCCGGCGCCATCATGCTAAGGCGCGCGCCCGACACAGGCGAGCGCCTCATGCTGGATCAAGACGCCGCCATCGAGCTTCGAGCCGCTGCACCAACATTGTTCACGCCGCGCGCTTTTGGCGTCGAGGGCCCGGTTGTCGTCGGCGGACTAATCGCCGCCGCCTGGTCGATGGCGGCGGCGTTCCTTGTGGGCGTTCCGTTGGCCGCCGCGCCGCTCGCCGATATCGTACCTCCGCGTTATCGCGATCAACTCGCCGACATCTCGTGGAGCCAAGTCGAGGCCTTCACCGACTATTGCGACGATAGCGATGAGGCCTCGCGCGTCCTGAATGATATGGCCTACCGAATGATGACCGCCGCAAACGTCCCGGCGAAGGACGACATTTGGATCATCATTGTGGACGCCCCGATTCCGAACGCGTTCGCTCTGCCCGACAACTCCATTGTGGTGACCGACGATCTCATCGCCCTCGCGGAACACCCCGATGAGCTCACCGGCGTCATCGCCCATGAGATTGCGCATATCGAGCGCAACCATGTGCTCAAGAACATCATCCGCAGCGTCGGGGCTGGCATCTTTTTCGACATCGTTTTCGGCGGTGCCGGCACGGGACAAGCCGTAGCCATCGCATCCGTCAACTTGGCGAGTCTCAGCTACAGCCGGGACGACGAAACAGACGCAGACCGCCGCGGACTTGACTATCTGGACGCCGCCGCCATCGACACGGGCGGTCTCGCGCGCCTTTTCGACCGGCTCGCGGAAACGGCGGGAGAGAACGCCGAGAACAGCGAATTTCCGTCGCTTTTCTCAACCCACCCAGCAACCGCCGAACGCGCCGCGATGGCCCGCGCTCGGTCACGGCAAGGCCTCGCGCCGTCCATGAGCGAAGCCGAGTGGCGCACTGTGCGTTCGACCTGCGGCGTCGTGCTCGACGAACCTGAAACCAACGAGGCGCCGCCTAAGCCAGACGCACCGGAAGGCGACGTCAAACCGACTTAGTCAGTTCCCAGCGCCTTCGACGGCAGCGCTCGTCGCGCACTGCAAGAGCGCCTCGCGAGTAGGCTGATCGATGCCTTGAGCGCTTTCAATCGTCGCCTGCACCCCATCGCCGTTGAGCGTGCCGCGAATGACATTCGTGAGGGCTTCGATGTGCTCCTGGCGAATTTGAGGCCCAAGGCGCGTTTGCAGGCAACCACAGAGTGCATCCGACTGGCCGGCAAGCGTACAAGCGGTTCGGGTGTCCACAACGCTGCTGGCGGCCTCGACGGCTTCCTGACCCAAGTTGATCGCGCTTTCCTTGGCCCGATCGAGGCCTGCGGGCAGTTGAGCATCGCCGCACGCTACGAGCCCGCACAACGCCGCTGCCAAGATCAGAACGCGCATGGGACTTGCTCCTCAAACCATCTCCGGGGCCTCTTAGCAGAGTGGTCGCCCGTCCTCCAACGCCGTCACGCGTTAGGGCTGCGCTCGTATGCAATGGGCGCTGGTGCCACGGGAGAGGATTGAACTCTCGACCTCACCCTTACCAAGGGTGCGCTCTACCACTGAGCTACCGCGGCCTGCTTTGAGAACGGCGCTTCTAGCGTGCGCCGCGAGGGGAGGGAAGCCCGTGCCCGCGCGATGTCTCAGCCGCCCCCGATGCGGGCGAGCGCCGCTTGGTAGTTCGCCAACTGGGTGGTCAGGTATTCCGGGGCCGCGCCTGCGTTTTTTCGCCGCTCCTCCAAGGCTTTCTCCTCCGCCGAAAGCTCCCGGGCGTTCGGATTAAGCAAGGCGTCATACGCTTGCCGGACGATCGACACCGCGGCGGACAATTCGGCCTTCGCGGCGGCGATCGCCGGTTTCGAATCCAGGCGCAATTCCGCGCCGATCAGCCCGAGGCCGAAGGTCTTCATCGCGCCCCGCCCGGTCGCCTTGGTTGCGACCACGCCGGGCTTAAGACCAAGCCCCGCCAAGGCGTCACGGCCAGCAACGCCGGATTCCAGGCGGAGGGCGCGGCCATCGCGCGCAGTGAGCTTGAGCCGTTCTTGCCCCTCGGCGCGCACGATCTCAGCCCGGCCCGCTGCTCCGATCGCGCGATTGATCGTGGTCACGAGCGACTGGAGCGTGTCTTCCGCTCCAATCCGCACCACGGTCGGGCGTCGGCCATCAATGCCGATGCGAAACTCATCGCCGACGCGCAATGCGCTGCGCGCCGTCAGAGCCGCCGTGTCGCGTGCGGCGATGGCCCCGTGCGGCAGACCAAGCCCGTCCAAAACCGACGCTCCGGAAGCGGCTGCGCTCATGCTCGTCAGCGTGAGGCCGCCAGCAGAGGATGCAAACGTACGCGCCCAGGCGAGGTTCCCCTGATCGTCGAGCCGCGCCAAGAACCCGCTCGTGGATGTCCCATTGCCCTGCGCGGCGAACACGCCGCCGGCCGCGCCTGCTGCGTAAACCTCGCCATCAACGACCGCGAGAGACTTTACCGCGTCGCTTTGCGCTGAACCCAAGTAAGTTGTGCGATCGATGGTCGTGGACGAAAGTCCCACATCCATGCGCGCGACAAACCCTTCTTGACCCGCAGAACTCGCCCGCGCGCTCACCCCCACATCGAGCCTGTCCGCGCCGACTTCGCCTGCCACGTAGAGCGCGGTCCCATTCGCGGCAAGCGCATTGATCGCACCGCCAAGAAACAAACCGATGTCGCGCGTCGCCCCCACGGAAAAACCTGTGCTGCTCCCGTAGTCAAAGCGGCGAAGGATTCCGCGGTTGTTCTCCACGCCGCCAGTGACAATTTGCATACCGCCCGCGCCGTCATCGCGAACCATGAGGGCAGTCGCGGCATCATCGGCGCCCGAGCCGAACTGGCGTGTAAACAGCTCAGCGCCAGCCGCGGAATACCCCCGCACAAAACCATCCTTGCCGCCAAGCGCAGTCTGGCCGGTCAGCGCCGAGGCTGTTTGCCCCGCGACGATGACTGCGCCACCAGGCCCGAAGGATACCGCGTTGACGCGATCATCCGCCGCGGCGCCGCGGCGCGCGGTCCAAAGCTCCTCGCCGTTTGCGTTGAAGACAGCAACAAACCCATCCGTTCCGCCCGTAGCTCTTTCGCCGCCCGAAAGCTCGCCCTCAACGGCGCCGGCGACAGCTACTTTGCCGTCGCTCGATACAGCGATTGCGAAACCTTCCGCGGACTGCGCCGCACCCAACGTCTCGCTAAACACAAGCTTGCCCGCGGCGTCATATTTGAGGAGTGCGACATCGCGCGCGCCCTTGATCGGATGAGATGTGGAATCTCCGTTGAGGTTCGCCAACACATACACCGCGCCATCGTCACCCGCCGCCACCATACGCACGGTGGCCACTTTCAATCCGCCGCCGATGGAGACATCAAAGGCGCGGCCGGGAAACCATGCGCCGGCGTTTATGCTCGGGGGCGTGAAGGTCGACTCCGACGGGATGGTTTGCGTGACTGTCGCGCCGCGCGCCGCGCGTTCCGCGACACGCAGGGCGCCAACCGGGTCATCGACTGCGCTCGCCGAGTCGATGGGATCGAGCGTCGTATCGACTCCGACGCCGCCAACTTCTAGCGCCGTCACGGTTCTGATCGAGTGCGATCCGCCCGAAACAACACGCAACCCCGCCCCGCCGCCCGCGAGAGGAGCAGCGACAACGCCGAGGTCATACCCAGCAGCAGCAAGCGCTTCGTTCAACCGCAGCGCCGCGCTCTCTAATGACGGCGCATCTCCCCCTTGAAGCACCGCGGAAACGCTCCGCTCGCCCCATACCGTGTCGAACGAAATAGACACTGTCTGATCGCTCAAGAGGGTGGAAACATCATCGCTTTCGCTGGTCGAAAGTTGACTGGTGGTGAAACTTCGCACGGCGCCAAACGCCCCGCCGAGCGCGAAAGCTGGCGTTGTTGAGGTCACCGAAAGCGTATCGCCATTGATGCGAATGGCTTGGAGCCGCTGCCCAGAATCCTCCGCCACCGTCCATTGCGTCAGATTCGCGCCGTCAGCGCTGGCATACACGCCCGCCGCATTAAGCGCGTTGTCCAGACGCGCCTGGAACGTGGCGCTCCATTCTCCCGGAGAAGGGTCAGGATCGTTCGCTCTTTCCAGGGCGCTGACAGCGACACTTATCGTGCGGACGCCTCGCGGCGTGGCTATGTCAATTTCGATGTCCAGCGCGTCCGCATGGGTCAGCAGCGGCGCGCCAGCAACCGTGTACGCGCGCCTTGCGGCGCCGAATGTTTCGCTTAGCGACGCAGAGGGAAGGCCGCCACTGGCCCAACCGGCGGGCGCCTGGAGAACGGCTTCGTGCTCAACGTCATTGAGCGTCGCCTCAAACGCGGTGACCTCATGCAACGCATCAAGCCGCAGCGTCAGCGCACCGCCGTCATCGACCAGCGCAACGGACGCGCGCACGCCGCGTTCAAGCAGCGCGGCGTTGAGAGCTTGCGCCAGCTCCGTGGCGTCCATGCCGTCATCGCCGCCGTCAATCGAAATGAGCTGAGCGCCGCTGTCTGTCGTGATCGAAAAGCTCTGCTCGCCAATGAAGAGGTCGCTGGCTCCCGCAACCGCGCCCGCTTCAAACCGGCGCGCAAACACGCCGTCCATCAGGCCGCCCTCGCCGCTTGTTGGCGCGGCCGTCGTGAGAGCAACGGCCTTGCCTCCAATCGAGAGGCTCGTCGCGAGCAGCCCTTCGGCGCTGAGGAACGAAAGACCGCGTGACGCGCCGTCCTCCCAGACGTCGACCCCGCCCGCCAAACCCTGTTCGTGCATCAGCTGGGTTAGACGTTCCGCTAGGTCGTCCAGCAGCGCCCGGTCGCCGTCCTCGCCCGGGCGGACGCGCCAAGCTTCTTGGTCGCCGCCACGCCACCCGGTCGATACAGTGAACACACGACCATCCGGAGTCGCCAGACGCAACACCGCTTCGCCCGCGGACCGAAGCGCGGATTCCGCCGCGCTCGCGCCGTCTGAAGTTAACTGAGCGCTACGACGCTCCCAGGCTGGAGACGGCGCTGAAGCGTACGGCGCTCCGGGGCCGTACCAACCCGTCGCGCCATGGGCGCCAATAGGCGCCGCCGTAAAACCAGGACGCGTGAGAAATGCTGGTTGTCCGGGCTGATCGCCAACGTCGGTCAACTTGATGAGCCGCGCACCGTTTCCGGCAGCGCCAACGACGTAGAACGCCGGCGCGCTGGCTTGCGCCTGAAGCGAAATCGCCTCGCTCCCGCGCACATCAATCTTCAGTCCGTATTGTTTTGGTCCAGTGTAACGCCGCTTAACCGTCCGTCCGCCGAGCACAATGCTCGTCTCTTTGGGCGTGAGATCGTTCGCTTCGACGCGCGACGCAGCTCCGGCTGCCGAGAGCCTCGCATTGATGTGGCTGACGACATTGCCAAGCGTCCGGGGGATCGAGCCCATATCCGCGAGATCAACATCAACGGCGCGAACCGTTCCGGCCGCGGATGTCGCCGTGATCGTGAAGTGCGCGTCGGGATCAAGCCCGGCAACACGGTCAAACAGCCCGCCCCTGTGAATCACGCCCGTAGCGTAGTCCTCGCTCGCGATCGGCAGCGCCAACCCAGTCTGCGCGGCGTCGACGCGATCGCCCTGGACCAAGCGCATGTCCTCGAACTTCTGCGCTGAAAAAAAAGCCTCTAGCTCGCCAAGCCCCCTCGCGAACTGTGCGGTTGTTTGCGCGCGCTCGCTGGTAGTTAAGTCTTCAGCATCGGCATGGCCAGCAAGAGCCTGCAACGTGCTCAAGCCTGAGTAGAGAGCAAACAAACGCCGATAATCGCCGGTCGCGCCGAGGTCGCTGTAGAGTTTGGCGCCAACGTCGAAAAGCGCCTTATTAGACATTGCACGCTGCACCAATGCGGCGCTGCTCGGCGACAAGCCGGGCGTCCAGACTGGCGCAAGCGGGGCATTGGGGTCGGCGCTCGCGCTCTCGACATCAATCCCGATACCGGCGCGCGCGCGCGCCGCGGTGACCAACAGATCGGGATCCACACCCGATGTCGATGTCGTTGCGCCGCCGAAAAGGCGCGCTGTTAGCGTTGAGGAGAGCGGGTTGACCACGGCGTGACCAGTCTGCCCTCAGAGTGTAAACGTCGCGTTGGCGCGCGAGCCTAGAAGAGGCCGGACCGCCGAACAACATCGTTAAAGACGGGGTATTCGAGCAGGCGCGGCCAGAGTTGGGTACCCTGCCACACCGACAGCCCCATGACGAGCAGCGCGGCAGCCGCGAGCAGCCATCGCGCTGGCGCGATCTTGGTTACGTAGCCGGCCAGCGGCGCCGCAACCAACCCTCCTAAAATGAGACCCGCGAGGGCCGCCAATCCCGACGCCACCCCGCCTTCAAAGACGAAGCGGCCTGTCAGAAACGTCCAGATGAAGGTCACCGAGATCGCCACTGTGACGACGAACTCCGCTGTGTTGACGCTTCCAATTACATAGCGCGGCGTGTGCCCGCGCCCCATGAGCGTCGACGACACCACGGGCCCCCAACCACCGCCGCCGCTCGCGTCAAGAAATCCGCCGATCAGGCCCACCGGGATCACGTGGTTGAGATGCGGCGGCTCCTCCTTAAGTCCGCGTATGGCGCGATACAGCATGTAGACGCCCAGACATCCCAAATAGGCGATCACCACGGCCTTGATGAAAGTGGGGTCGAACCCTGTGAGCAAGTACGCGCCCGCCACGCCGCCAACAACGCCGGCCGGCGCCAGGCGCCAGAACAGCCGCCAATCAATATTTCGATGCAGAAGGTGGGAAGCCCCGGAAGCGCCGGTGGTGAAGCACTCCGCCGCGTGAATTGTCGCTGATGCCTGCGCGGGCGGAACGCCAAACGCCAGCAGGACGCTGGACGAGATCACGCCATAGGCCATCCCGACCGCGCCATCGATCAGCTGGGCGAAAAAGCCGACCAGAAGGAACAGGCCAAACGTGAGCGCCAAAGCGGGCCAAAGGTCCGGGATGACTTCCAATTCGCCCTCTTCGCTAACGCAGCACAATCATAACCGTTTCACGGCTTTGCGGCCATAGCAGGGCGTGTATTGCCACAACACGCTGTTTCCAGGACCTTTTTCCACACGCAGCAACATGCAGAGCCTACAAGCCAGCGCGTCGTCGGTTCTCACGATTGTGATCTGCAGAGTCTGAGCGCCCATGCGATCAATGCCGCGATAACCAGCCCGGACGCCGCATGCGCATTCTACTCGCCATTTTGTTGTTTTCTGCCCTGGGAACACCCCACGCAGCGGCCCAAACCCCACGGGTTTTCGATGACCTCGTTTCCCGCACAATCTCGTTCGACGGGGGAGAGAGGCGCTTCGGAATATATTTGCCCTCCTCCTACAGCGCCGAGACCGCGGCGCCCCTGATCGTGGTTCTGCACGGGCGGTTTTCCTCCCCAAAGGCGCTTCACGCACTCAGCAATCTGGTTGTCCTTGCCGAACGGCGGGGCGCTATTCTGCTTTATCCCCAATCCCGTGGCGGCTTTTGGAACGATGGCGGTTTCACAATTTTGCGGCGCGATCGGTTTGAGCAGCCGGCGGACGATGCTGGGTTTATCGCCCACGCAATCGACTCCATTGCGGAAGAGTACAGGATCGACCGATCGCGACTTTATCTTGCTGGCTTCGACAATGGCGGGGTCATGGCCATGAGCCTCATGTGCGCGCCTAATGCGCCATGGGCAGGCGCCGCAATCGTCGGCGCGCTCATGTGGGACTATCAGGTCAGCACCTGCCAACACCCGCGCGCCGCTCCCATATTGTTTATTCATGGGCGGCGCGACGACGCACTTCCTGTTAACGGCGCCGAGGCTCCTGGCGATCTGGACGCACGACGCTTGAGCGCGGCGGAGACGCTTGCATTTTGGCGCCGCGCTAACGCCTGCGATGATCGCGCAACCGCCAGCGGCCGAGATGGCGCTGCTTGGTTCGCGAATTGCGGAACGGAGGCATCCTCCGTTGCCTATGTCGGCGCGCCGCGCGGCGACCATGTGTGGTTCCGCAACGAGGAAGGCTACGAGTTGAACAACACGGGCGTGGATGCGACGAGCCTGATTGATGCTTTCCTTTTTGAAAGGGTGACGTTTGCGCTGCCGCAACCGCGCCCATCTGGCGGACGCGGCCGCAGCTACATCGTTTACGCGCCGCCAAGTTACGAGCCGACCGCCCCAACTCCGGTCGTCGTGCTCCTGCATGGCAGGCCCGGAAGTAGCGCCGATATGGCGGCGATCTCGCAAATGAACGCTGTCGCGGATCGGCACGGCTTTCTGGCGGTCTACCCGCAAGGAGTCGACAATCAGTGGGCGGTGCAATGGGATTTGGTTGGTCAGCGCTCCGTCGTCCCTCAAGATGACGTCGGCTTCCTTGAATCGCTGATGCAGGACCTTGCGCGCGACTTCAACATCGACCGGAGCCGAATGTACATTGGCGGGTTCTCCAATGGCGGCCTCATGACACACCGCATGGCGTGCTCCGCATCGGACACGTTCGCCGCGTTCGCGCCGGTGGGCGCAGCACTTTACGTCGAGGTGGCTGAAATCTGCCGCGGCGGCCGACCGGCGCCCATTCTCATCATCAACGGCACTGCGGATCCCAGCATTCCCTACACAGGCGTCGAAGTTCCCAACCCGCAAGGTGGAGACCCTCGCCGCGTGACGCTCAGCGTTCAGGAAACTGTCGCCTTCTTCGTGCGCCGGAACGGTTGCAGTTTTTCCGGACAGAGCACGACGTTCGCCGAGGGCGGCCGGTCGCCAGGCACGCATGTTGTACGGTTCCTGCCGCGTGACTGTCCGGCTGGGTCGGACATCGCATTTTACATTATCAACGGCGGCGGACACACATGGCCCGGGGTCGAGGGCGTGCTGGATCCAGAATCGCTTGGCCCCACAAACATGGACCTGAACGCTAGCGAGACGATTTGGGAGTTCTTTTCACGTCATGCGCTGTCGGAGAGCGCGGCACGCTGAATTATGCGCCAAACCGCGCGCGGGTCTCCTCGACAGGCATGATGTACGGCGGCTCCGCTGTCACACCAAGCGCGTGAATAGCGCGTACCGCGGCTTCCACCGCCGCACGCCCGCATGCCTGCGTGGTCAAGACAATGGGCACTGCCTGCTCGCCAGGCGCCGGCATCTGCAGAAAGCTCTCAATCGAGATGTCCTCGTGAGCGAGTTTGTCAGACACAGCGGCCACCACGCCTGGCCGGTCGAAAACCATTAGGCGCAAATAGTAACGCCCCCGCTCCACTGGAGAAGCGCGCGGCGCGTCGGCGAGCTGCGCGACCGGCCGCCCAAAAACATGGCCGCCGCGCTCCTCCGCAAGGTCCATCAAATCCGACGCAACAGAGGCCGCGGTCGGACCTTCGCCAGCGCCGCGTCCGATAAAGGTAAGTTGGCCGACCGGCTCCGCATCTACGACAAGCGCATTCAACGATCCGCCAATGTTCGCGAGCGGATGCTCGACCGAAAGCAACGCTGGCCGCACGTGCATTTCCACGCCGCCCTCGGCCTGCGCGGCTTTGGCGATGAGTTTGATGCGATAGCCGAGTTTTCCCGCCATCCGGATGTCGGTGAGCGAAACTCGTTCTATGCCTTCGATGCGAACATGATCGAAATCTGGCAACACGCCAAAGGCGATCGCCGCAAGAAGGGTCAGTTTGTGAGCCGCGTCAAAACCACCAACATCCATCGTCGGATCCGCCTCTGCGTAGCCAAGGCGTTGCGCGTCCGCGAGCACCGCTTCGAAAGATCGCCCGCTCGCTTCCATTTCCGTGAGGATGTAGTTGCAGGTGCCGTTCAATATGCCGGCCACCGCCGTCGCGCGGCAACCAGAGAGGCTTTCCTTCAGCGCCTTCACCATGGGCACGCCGCCGCCGACCGCGGCTTCGAACAGCAACTTCGTGCCGTTCCGTTCCGCCAGCCTGGCAAGCGCGGCCCCATGAACAGCCAACAGCGCCTTGTTGGCGGTGACCACGTGCGCGCCGCGAGCGAGCGCCGTTTCAACGACGTTCTTGGCGACGCCCTCGCCGCCGCCAATCACTTCCACCACAACGTCAATATCAGGATCGGCGGCCATGGCGACAGGATCGTCGAACCAACGATAACCGGCGATGTCCACACCGCGCGCACGACCCCGACTGCGCGCCGAGACCGCTGTCAGCGAGAGGCGCTCCCCAAGGCGCGCGGTGCTCTCGAAGAGCTTCACAACGCCCCCGCCCACCGTGCCCAGCCCGGCGATGCCGACGCGAAGTTTGTCTTTGAACATGATCTAATCCACGGCGGCTGATGTTGCGTTCGACTGAAGAAATTTCTTCAGATTTCGCGCCGCCTGGCGAATGCGATGTTCGTTTTCAACAAGCGCAATGCGCACGAACGCGTCTCCATATTCCCCAAAACCGGCGCCTGGCGCCACGGCGATCTCGGCGCCCTCCATGAGGCGCTTGGAGAATTCAACCGAACCAAGGTGTTGGAACCGCTCCGGCAGCGGCGCCCAGACGAACATCGACGCGCTTGGCTTCGGCAAAGTCCATCCCGCCTTGGCGAAGCTCTCCAGCAAGACATCCCGACGCTGCCGATAGGTCTGGCGCATTTCCTCGACACAGTCCTGAGGACCGTTGAGCGCGGCCGCCGCCGCAACCTGGATCGGCGCATAAGCGCCATAATCGAGGTACGACTTCACACGGGCGAGCGCCGCGATCAGCCGTTCATTCCCGAGCGCGAAGCCGACGCGAAAGCCCGCCATCGAATAGGTCTTCGACAGCGTGTTCACCTCCACCGCGACATCGGCGGCGCCATCGACCTGAAGCACCGAAGGAGGCGGCGCCCCTTCGAAATAAATCTCCGAGTAGGCCATATCCGACAGCACAAACATTTCATGCTTTCGGGCGAAGGCGACCGCATCCTTGTAAAAGTCGAGGTCAGCCACCTGCGCCGTCGGGTTCGCGGGATAGCAGGTCACCATTGCGATGGGCGGCGGCACCGAATGGCGAACAGCTCGACCCAGGCCGCTTAGGTACTGCTCCGGCGAATGCGCCTCCACCGACCGGATAACGCCGCCCGCCATGATGAAACCGAACGCATGGATCGGATAGGAGGGATTAGGACTCACGATCACGTCGCCTGGTGCGGTGATCGCCTGCGCCAAATTGGCGAAGCCCTCCTTAGATCCCAGCGTGGACACGATCTGTGTGTCCGGGTTGAGCTTCACGCCGAAACGACGCTCGTAATACCCGGCCATGGCCTTGCGCAGGCCAGGGATGCCGCGCGACGCCGAATAGCGATTGGAACGCGGCTTCTTCGCGGTCTCACAGAGCTTCTCGACAATGTGAGGCGGCACGGGCAGGTCGGGGTTGCCCATGCCAAAATCGATGATGTCGACGCCTTTCGCCCGTAGCCGCGCCTTGAGCCGATTTACTTCCTCGAAGACATACGGCGGCAGTCGCTTGATCTTATAAAAATCACTCACGTCCGCAGTCGCTCATTGAGGCGTTGCGTCATGTGACTGCCGCGCCCGCTCCAGATCGCGGCGCGCCTCCTCCACGAAGGCGGCTGGATCCTCGCTCGTCTCCGTCGGCTGCGCTCGAGGGTGCGCCCGCACGGCAGCACCCGCAGCGATGAGTTCGTTCTCGGCCGACGACCAATAGGCGGCGTCCGTGTTGGCGTCCGTGGTAGTGGGAATGCCGCGCAGGCTTGGGAAGCCGGAAGCGTCGTCCCCCGCGCCCTGCTGCGCGCCGGCGGGCGCCGAAGCGCACCCCGCAAGCGCGGCGACAAGCGTGGCGACAATGATGGCAGCGCGCATGTACTATCCCCTGGGGCGATTCCAGCCTGCCCCCTACCTATACCAACGTCGGCCTTTGCGCCACCGCCGCCAGCGGCGCTAAAACACCTTCAGGGAGAGCGATATGACAGACGCCCAAGGCGCCGCGCCGCCCGCGAAGAGAGCCAAGAAGACGACGCGCGGCGCCACCGGCTCCACGCGGAGCCGGAAGCCACGCCCCAAGGTCAAAACCGAGGAGCCTACGGCGCCCTCAGCGGCGTCGGCGCGGCCCAGCCCCCAAACGCCTCAGGAGGCGCCGGCGCCGCTCAACGAACTGGTGATGGCTCAGACCGCCGACAGCCTTGCGGCGCTCTCGACGAACCTCACGCACGCCATGACGCGCGCGAACCAAGTCTTTTCAACCGCCTTCATCGAGCAAACAAAAGAGGTCGCGAGTTGGCAGCCCGACCCGCTCGGCGTGCAAACCGCGCTAAACGATGTCTGGTCCCACCTCGCTCAGCAGCCTGAGACATTGCGCGACGCGCACGCCGCGCTCTGGCAACGCTACGCGGACATTTGGCAACGCCACGCCGCATACATGCTTACAGGTAAGCTCCCCGATGAGGGCGCCGCGCGCGACAAGCGTTTTCGCGATCCGGAATGGCGTTCCAATCCGGCGTTTTCCATGCTGCGCGAATCCTACCTCGCGACCTCAGACTTCATCACCGGGCTGGTGGACAAAGCCGAAGGCGTTGACGACGCAACAAAGCGCAAAGCCGCCTTCTTCATAAAACAAGCGGTGGACGCCGCGTCGCCTTCGAACTTCCTGATGACAAATCCGGCGGCCTTGCGCGCGCTGCTTTCTTCTCATGGGGAAAGCCTGCTGAAAGGCGTCGAGAATCTGGCCGAGGACCTTAAACGCGGCCAAGGCATGCTGGCGATTTCACAAACCGATCTTGACGCGTTCAAAGTCGGCGAAAACGTCGCCACCACGCCCGGCAAGGTGATTTTCCGCAATCGCGTGTTCGAACTGATCCAGTACGCGCCGACCACCGAAACGGTCCATGAGGTTCCGCTGCTGATCTTCCCGCCGTGGATCAACAAGTTCTACATCCTCGATCTGCAGCCGAAGAATTCGATGATTAGGTGGCTGACTGACCAGGGTCACAGCGTGTTCCTCGTATCCTGGGTCAATCCCGACGAAGACATGGCCGAGGTCGGTTTTGAGGATTACATGCGCGAAGGCGTCTACGCCGCTGTGCAGGCTGTTCAGGATGCAACCGGCGTCGCGCGCGTCAACACGGTCGGTTACTGCGTTGGCGGCACCTTGTTGGCGGCGACGTTGGCGCATATGGCGAAGGTCGGAGATACGCGCATTCAAAGCGCCACGTTCTTCGCAAGCCAAGCGGACTTCAAATGCGCCGGCGACCTGCTCGTCTTCTCGGACGACGCCGGGATCAAGTTCCTCGAAGCCAAGATGGATGAGCATGGCGGCGTCCTCGACGCGCAGACCATGGCCGACACGTTCAATTCACTACGTTCGAACGATCTCATTTGGAACTACGTGGTTGACAACTACTACATCGGCAAACACCCGCCGCCGTTCGATTTGCTGTATTGGAACGCGGATCAGACGCGCATGCCAAAGGCGCTGCACCTCTTCTATCTGCGCCGTTTCTATCGCGACAACGCTCTCACCGAAGGCAAGCTCAAACTGCTCGGCGAGGCCTTGTCGCTCAAGGATGTGACAATCCCCGTCTTTATGCAGAGCTCCAAGGAGGATCATATCGCGCCGGCGCAAAGCGTCTTGCGCAGCGCGTTGAATTTCGGCGGCCCCGTGGAGTTCATTGTTGCGGGTTCAGGTCACATCGCGGGCGTGATTAACCACCCCTCGGCCCGCAAGTATCAATACTGGACCAACGCCCGCCTTACCCCTCTCGCGGACGACTGGCTTCGGGAGGCGCAGGAGCATCCTGGATCTTGGTGGCCCCACTGGGACAGCTGGCTGCGGCGCATGTCGGGTTCAGACGTGCCGGCGCGTGAGCCTGGCCAGGGCAAGCTCAAGTCGCTTTGCGATGCGCCGGGCGAGTATGTGAAAGTTCGCTCAGGCGCCAGCTGACTTCCGAAAGGGGAGAGCGAGACTCCACCATAAACGCGACGGTGCGTCGGTCTGATGCTCCTTCAAGCCGATCGTCATGTCAGCATGACCGCCGAGCGGATGCGCGCGATAAGACCCGAGCAAGCGATCCCAGATCGAGAGCCAGAATCCAAAGTTGGAGTCGTGCTCCTCACGCCTGATGGAGTGATGCACCCGGTGCATATCGGGGGTCACGATGACGAGGCGAAGCGCGGCGTCGAGCCAACGCGGCAAGGCCAAGTTGGCGTGATTGAACATCGCCCCTGCGTTGAGCGCGATTTCAAAAACCAAGACGGCCGCTGGCGGCGCGCCAAGCATGATGGCCAAACATGATTTGAACGCCGCGGAGAGTGCGATCTCCACGGGATGAAAACGCAGCGCGGTCGTTACATCAACGTCGCGGTCAGCGTGGTGGACCCTATGGACGCGCCACAACCAGCCGATCCGGTGGAAGGCGACGTGCTGAAGCCAGATCGCGAAATCCAACGCCAAGAGCGCCACGACACACCGCGCCCAGAGGGGCAGTGTCAGCACATTGAGGAGACCCACTCCCTCGTGTTCAGCCCAAGCCGCCGCCACCCCCGCACTCGCAAGCGGCGCTAAAACGCCGATGCCGCGCATCAGCACCGTGTTCAGCCCCACAAGCAGCCCGTTGGTCAGCCACCTTTGGCGCGTCAGTCCCATGCGCCGCTTACGCGGCGCCAAGCGCTCAAGCGCCAGCAGGGCGGCCGCCAGGGCCAAAAACACGCCTGCGCGCACATAGACCTCAGGAACCCCCGCCAACATCATGGCCCTTGCTGGCGCCTCAGGAATGTTCCGTCATTGACTTTTTCCACAAACCCACCCATGTCCGCGCGGTCCGTTGTGCGCGCCTTGCAGGGCGTGCTCGCCCTGCCTAAGGCCGCCATCTCACACGGAGACGACGCGGCTGGAAGCGCCAACCTAGCGATTGTCGCCCTTCGCGTACGAAGCGAAGCGCACAAGCGCTAATGTGAGATTGAATGACCTCCGAAAACGCCGCGCCCTCGGGCGCCGATACGCCACAGGCACAGACCACAACGACCTTTGACGACCTTGGACTTTCGCCCGACACCTTACGCGCGGTGAAAGAAGGCGGTTACGCAACGCCGACGCCGATCCAATCCGCCGCCATCCCGGAGGTGCTGAAGGGCCGCGATGTATTGGGCATCGCTCAGACCGGCACCGGCAAGACTGCCAGCTTCACGCTGCCAATGATCGACATCTTGGCGGCCGGCCGCGCGCGGGCGCGCATGCCCCGCACGTTGATCCTTGAGCCAACGCGCGAACTCGCCGCGCAAGTGGCCGAAAGTTTCGACAAGTACGGAAAATACCAAAAACTCACCAAGGCGTTGTTGATCGGCGGCGTTTCGTTTGGCGATCAGGACGCCTTGCTCGCGCGCGGCGTCGACGTGTTGATCGCCACGCCAGGACGCCTGCTGGACCATTTTGAGCGCGGTAAACTGCTGCTGACCGGCGTGCAGGTCATGGTCGTCGACGAAGCCGACCGCATGCTCGACATGGGTTTCATTCCAGACATCGAGCGCATCTTCAAGCTCACGCCTTTTACACGGCAAACGCTGTTTTTCTCCGCGACGATGCCGCCGGAAATCACGCGCCTGACAGAGCAGTTCCTCCACAACCCTCTCCGTGTCGAGGTGTCACGTCCCGCCACCGCCGCCAGCACAATCACACAGCGCGTCGTCATGCTGCCGGGCAACGATCCACGCACGCGCCGCGCAGCGCTGCGCGCGACCATCAACGCCAACGAAGTCAAGAACGGCATCATCTTCTGCAACCGTAAAACGGACGTCGATGTCGTTGCTCATTCGCTGAAACGTCACGGCTACAACGCCGCGCCCATTCACGGCGACTTGGATCAAAGCCTACGCACGAAGACGCTCGACCGCTTCCGGACGGGCGATCTGCAATTCCTGGTGGCGTCTGACGTCGCCGCACGCGGCTTGGACATTCCCGACGTAAGCCACGTCTTTAACTACGAGCCGCCGCGTTCGCCCGACGACTACGTCCACAGAATAGGACGCACTGGACGCGCTGGGCGCCAGGGGGCCTCGTTCACGCTTGTCGGCCCCGGCGACCGCAAGAGTCTCGACGCCATCGAAAAGCTCACGGGCAAGGAAATCGAGAAAAGCCAAATCGAAGGGGCCCCCACGGAAGCGCTGGGCGACCCTTCCGACCGCGGCGGTCGCGGCCGCCGCGCCGAGGAGTTGAAGCGCGAGCACTCCAAGCGGCTCTCCGAAAAAAAGGAGCGCTTCATGAAGCGCGACCCGGCCCGCGGCGAGGTCTCCGCGGAGCCCGTGCAGCCCAAAGCCTCGTCGGCGGACAACAAACGCTCAGCCAGGCCAAACCGTACTGACGACCAAAAGCCGGCGCGCGAGGATCGCGGCCAAGTTCAAGGCTTCGGCGACTCCACGCCCGCTTTCCTGCGCAAGAAAAGCTAAGGTTTCAGGCGCGCTGCCACCTGCTTGCGGAATGCTTCGCCATAAGGCGGGCGCATCATCGCGAGAAGATCAGGCCTGATTTGACGGTAGATCGCCTTCTCGTGACTGAACTCCTGGAAACCGCGCTTGCCATGATAGGCGCCCATGCCCGCGGGCCCAACGCCGCCGAAGGGCAGATCGTCCATGGTGAAGTGAAAGATCACATCGTTGACGGTGACGCCGCCTGATGTGGTGCGCGTGATCAACGCTTCGCTCTCTGCTTCGTTCTCACCAAAATAATAGGCCGCAAGCGGCCGCGGGCGGGCGTTGATTTCGGCGATGGCCGCCTCAAACGAAGTGTACGCACGGATCGGCAGGACAGGGCCGAATATTTCTTCCTGCATCACTGTCATCTCATCCGTCGCGTTCAGGATCAAAGTAGGCGGAATCTTGCGGTGCTCCTGCTGCGAGAAGTCCTCGCCGGCCGGATTGAGCTCTACCACCTCCGCGCCCTTTGCGCGGGCGTCTTCAACATAGCCGCGTACGCGATCATAGTGCCGTTGCGCGATCATGGCCGTGTAGTCCGGATTGTCCTTGATGGTTGGGTACATTTTGGCGACCGACGCCTTCGCGGCGGACACAAATCCGTCCACGCTCTCACGCGGCGCCAGCACGTAATCCGGCGCCAAGCAAATTTGCCCAGCGTTCATGGTCTTGCCCGCCATCACGCGCGCGGCGGTTTTTGCGATGTCGGCGTCAGCGCCGATCACCACCGGCGACTTCCCGCCCAGTTCCAAGGTCACGGGCGTGAGGTTCTCCGCCGCCGCCCGCATCACATGACGGCCTACCGAGGTGGCGCCGGTGAAGATCAAGTGGTCAAAAGGCAACGCCGCGAAGGCGGCGCCGACCTCCGGCCCGCCTTGGATCACTGCAACCTCGTCTTCATCAAAAAAGAGATCGAGCGTCTGCGCCATCAAGGCGGACGTGGCGGGCGTGAACTCCGACGGCTTAAGCATGACGCGGTTGCCTGCCGCGAACGCGCCTGCAATCGCGTCAAAGGAAAGCTGCACAGGGAAGTTCCACGGCGTCATGACGCCGACGACGCCTTTAGGTTGGAAGCGCACCTCGGCCTTGCCGCCGAGCACCGCCAAGGGGGCGGGGCTAACCTTGCGCCGTTGCGGGCGCATCCACGCCTCCAGATTGTCGCGGGCGTATTTGAGCGGACCGATCGCACCTGCAATGTCGGTCAGCCGCGACATGTCTGGCGAACGCGCGCCAAAATCGGCTGAAAGCGCCGCGATGAAATCGTCCTGATGGGCCACAAGCAGCGAAATCGCCCTGTTCAGCCTGTCCTTGCGCGCTAGCGCCGACGGCGCGCCCTTGGCGATGTTGGCGCGCCTTTGAATTTCCAAGACGGCCGCCATGCGGGTTTTGGCTTCCTCCGTGGCGGGGGTGACGGGCTTGTTCATTGCAACCGCTCCTAGAACGTCCATCTTACCGCTTGCCCTATGCGTTAACGCAATCGCGAACTTGGCGATTTTCGCATGGCCGGCATTTACCTCTCATCCATACCCTACCCGTTAGCGTCCGGATACGTAGACTCATGGACACACGCGTGACCGACTCCAATTCAGACTTTCCAGAGGGGCCGGCGGGCCAAGCGATCGCCCGCGAAACGCTCGACCTCATGCATCTGCACGGCGTGCCCCCTAGCAGCCAGAATTACGAGATTTGGCTGGGATACAGATTGGGAAAGAACGCCGAACTTCGCACCGCGCTGGACGCGCGCATTGCAAGCGGCGATCGGTTTACCTCTGCATTTCTCAGCGAGGTCCATGAAAAGTTCATCGGCGGCTCCGGCGCGTCGGCACAGATCGTCCTTGCCGGCGAACGTATTGCCCGCGATCTCGGGCAAGTCGTTTCGTTTCTCAAATCAGCTGAAACAAAGAGCGACCAGTACGGCAAGGCGTTGGAAAACGCCGCAACCGACCTAAACAGCGGCCTCGCGCCCGAGCAGATACGGCAGATCGTGTCCAGCTTGGCTGCCGCCACGCTCGACATGGCCAACCACAACCAGCAGCTCAACAAGCAACTGCAAACCTCCACGCGCGAGATGGACGCGATGCGCAAGACGCTAGAGGCGGTGCGCGTTGAGTCGCTTACAGATGGCCTCACCGGGATCGCAAATCGGCGCATGTTCGATGAGACGTTGCGCGTGCGCATCGAGGAGGCGCGCGCGCAGCATACCGAGCTGAATTTGCTTCTTTGCGATGTCGACCACTTCAAGCGCTTCAACGACACTTGGGGGCATCACACCGGCGACCAGATTCTGCGTTTTCTGGCGAGCGCCATGCAAGCGCATGCACGACCGGACTCCCTCGTCGCGCGCTATGGCGGCGAGGAATTCGCCATGATCCTGCCACGCGTCAGCGAGCGCACCGCAGCTCAAATTGGTGAAACCCTTCGCCAGGCGATTCAAGGCAAGCGCCTACGTAGACGGTCAACCAACGAGGATTTGGGACAAGTCACGGTCTCAATCGGCATTGCACGCCTCCAATCGGGGGATACCCCGGTCGGTCTTGTCGAGCGGGCTGACGCATGCCTTTATTCCTCGAAACGCAACGGTCGCAATCGGGTCACAACCGACGCAACGCCCGTACTTTACGTGGCGTAGACGTTCACGCGACGCTGATGCCACGCTAACATGCACGCCCGATGGAGGCGCGCATGCAGAAAATCCGCTACGAACGACAAGGCGCTGTCGCGCGGATCGTCATGAACGACCCCGGCACGCTGAACGCCGCCGACCCCGTGATGGTTCAAGAGATGAGCCAAGCGTTTGAGCGCGCTTCTAAGGAAGCGCGTTGCGTTTTGCTGACGGGCGAAGGACGCGGTTTCTGCTCCGGCGCGAACCTCTCCAGCGGCGAGGACCGCGCCGTCGACGAGAGCGGGCGCATTGACCTGGGGGATCGCCTGGAGAAGCAGTACAATCCCTTCATCCTTGCGTTGCGCGACTTGCCAATTCCAATTGTCACGGCGGTGAACGGCCCGGCCGCGGGCATAGGCTGTTCATTCGCGCTCATGGGCGACCTAGTGTTCGCTGGAGAGAGCGCCTACTTCCTGCAGGCCTTCCGGCGTATCGGTCTCATCCCAGACGGCGGCGCCACGTTTATGTTGCCGCGCCTGGTCGGCCGCGCACGGGCGCTGGAAATGATGTTGCTGGGCGACAAAGTGCCGGCCAAGCAAGCCGAGTCGTGGGGCCTCATTTACCGGTGCGTGCCGGACGGAGAGCTGCAGGCGCAAGCCATGGCGAAGGCAGACGAACTCGCCAACGGGCCGACGCGCGCCCTGAGCCTCATCCGCAAGCTGGCGTGGGCGTCGGCTGACAATTCGCTTGAGGAGCAACTCGCGGCGGAACGCGCCGCGCAAAGGCACGCCGGCCACAGCAACGATTTCACGGAAGGCGTCAGCGCCTTTCTTCAGAAGCGCCCGGCACGGTTCACCGGCGATTAACGCGCTTTTGAGGCTTCGCTAACCCGATCAAGCCATACTGGCTCAATGCAGGAACTTTCCTGGATCGCCGAGACCATCCGCGTGTGGCTTGAGGGCGGCTCCTTCGCCGACATCAAGGCTACCGAAGGTTTTCGGATGCTCGTTGTGCTGGCCGCGACGCTTGTGCCGTCATCGCTGATCGCACTTGGCATCGGACACACGCAATGGCACGAAACCCCGCTCGGTGCGTGGTTCGGCGCGCGCCCCTCGGCTGACGAGGGTTGGGCCGAACGAGCCCGCGACCTCGACAAGGACGGCACGCCCGACTTCTGACGTCAGCGCTTGGACTTTCTCGTTGATGCGCTTTTCGACTTCGGCTTGGCTTTGCCCGCCGCAGCCGCTCTCGCCACCGTCAGCGCCTTGCGCCCCCACGCCGCCGCGAGATCGGGATCGTCGAGCGCGGCGTCTGGCAAGCGCCAATAGCTCATCTCGACCTTCTCGCCGGCGCGGGGCCCGCTGGTCGGCTCCCAGACGAAAGGGCCAGAGCCTTCCTCGGCGAGCGCCTCTCTTAGAGCCGCGTCTGTCTTCAGATAAATCACATCGTCCGCGAGCAACAGGAACATCACGCCATCCGCGTACCCGCCCGCGCCGCCGAACATACGTTTGATCTGAATTGAGCCAACGCCAGCGAACAGCTCGCACACAAAATCGTGGAAACCGCCCCGCGCAACCATCACGCTTTCGCAGGTTCTATGGTGACGCTCTCGCCACAACCGCACGCATCGGTTTGATTTGGATTATTAAACACGAATTTCGACGCCAGACGCGAGGTTTCGTAGTCGATCTCCGAACCCAGTAAGAACAAGATCGCGTCCGCTTTCACGAGGATCAGGACGCCTTTGTCTTCCACAATCTCGTCGAACGGCGCGGGCGCGTCCGCGTAGTCCATCACATATTCCATGCCCGCGCAGCCGCCATTCTTCACACCGATGCGCAGATAGGTTTTGGCAGAAGCGGTCATGACCGCTTTTACGCGCACCGCAGCCGCTTCGGTCAGCGTCACGATCTTGGGGCGAGGTCGGCGGCTCATAGCGTCTTCATAGCATATTCAGCTCAAGTTTAGCTTCATCGCTCATGCGCGCGGGGGTCCACGGCGGATCGAAAACCAAATTGACCGTCGCACTCGTGACGCCATTCACGCGCTTCGCAGCTTCCTCGACCCAGCCTGGCATTTCGCCGGCCACGGGACAGCCTGGCGCCGTCAGCGTCATTTCGATATCGACGTGCCCTTCATCATTGATGTCGACCTTATAGATGAGGCCGAGCTCGTAAACGTCAACTGGTATCTCGGGATCGAACACCGTCTTGAACTGCGCCACCAGATCGTCGGTGATGCGGTCGAGATCAGCTTGCGTCCGGGTCGGCGGCGTCGCGGTGTCCATGACCTAACTCAGCAGTTTTCTTGCTTTATGCAGCGCCTGAACAAAAGCATCGACTTCCTCCAGCCGATTGTAGCAAGCGAAACTCGCACGCGCCGTCGCGGAAACGCCTAAGCGCGCCATCAACGGTTGAGCGCAATGGTGCCCAGCGCGCACAGCCACGCCTTGACGATCGAGAATCTGCGCCACGTCGTGAGGGTGCGCCCCTTCTAAGGCGAAGGAGACAATGGCGCACTTTTGCTGCGACTGGCCGAAAATCTTAATCCCGTTGAACTCGCGCAAGGCCGCTGTCGCGCGCTCGAGCAACACGGTTTCGTGCGCTTCGATGGCGGCGCGATCCTGGCCTTCAAGCCAAGCGATCGCCGCGCCCAGACCAATCGCCTCCAAGATGGGCGGCGTGCCTGCCTCAAACCGATGCGGCGGATCATTGTAGGTGACGCGTTCGCGCTCGACCAAATCGATCATCTCGCCGCCGCCCTCGAACGGCGGCAACGCGGCCAGGGACTCGCGCTTTCCATAAAGAGCGCCGATGCCTGTGGGGCCATAAAGTTTGTGACCCGTAAGTGCATAGAAGTCGACGCCCAGGTCCTGCACGTCAACGCGACCATGAACCGCCGCTTGGCATCCATCCAGCAGGACGGGCGTTCCTTTGGCGTGCGCCACTTCAACGACGCGCCGAGCCGGCGTCTTAATGCCCAGCACATTGGACATATGCGTAAGCGCCACCATGCGCGTGCGTGGCGTGATCAACGCATCAAGCGCGCCGAGATCAATCTCGCCGTCTTCGTCAACGTCCAGCCACTTGAGCACCGCGCCTTTCCGCTCACGCAGAAAATGCCACGGCACGATGTTGGCATGATGCTCCATCACCGAGAGGACAATCTCGTCGCCCGGCGCCATCGCCAAACCGGCCGCGACGACATTGATCGCCTCTGTTCCTCCCTTGGTAAAGACAACGTTTTCCGGCGCAGGCGCGTTTATGAATCGCGCTACCGTGGCGCGCGCATTTTCGTACGCTTCCGTCGCCTCGTTGGCCAAGGTGTGCAGCCCGCGATGCACGTTGGCGTACGATCCGCGCATCGCGCCCGCCATCGCCTCGATGACCGCCTCTGGTTTTTGCGCGCTCGCGGCGTTGTCGAAGTAAACAAGCGGCCGCCCGTTCACCTGCCGAGCAAGGATCGGGAATTGCGCGCGCACGGCGTCGATGTCGAAGCTCATGGCGCGCCTCGCAGCCAAACGCTGATGCGCGCTTCGATTTCGGCGCGCACGTCTGGCGGCGCCCAGGCGGGCAAGGCATCGAGCAAGAACGCTTCCGTCAAAAGGGCCCGCGCCTCGCCCTCCGCCACGCCGCGGGAGCGCAGATAAAACAAGGCGTTTCGATCGACGCCGCCCGCGGCATTGCCATGCGCGCATGCCACGTCGTCAGCGAAAATCATCAGCTCCGGCTTCGCGAAAATCTCCGCTCCATCCTCGAGCAGCATGCCCTTGTGATGTTGCCGCGCGTCGGTTCTTTGCGCTGCGTGCTCGACGATAATCTTGCCTTGAAAAACGCCGCGACCGCCTTTGCGCGCCGCGCCTTTCACGAGTTGGCGTGTTCTTCCTCTCGCTGCCCCATGCGAAACTACTGACGTGAGATCGGCGTGCCGATCGGCGCCACACAGATAGACGCCGCCCAACTCGACCTCAGCGTCCTCGCCCTCAACCGCCACATGTGTCTCCAGGCGCGCTAATCTGGCGCCCTCGGCGATCACGAATTGCCGGAACACGGCGCCGGCGCCCAGGCGGACACGGCAACTAGAAAGCGCGACACCCTCGCCGCGCTGCAGGACAATCCGGTGGTAGACGCCGCCAGCGCCCACGGACACGCATTCCGCTTGCGGTGCGAAGCTAGTCGTTTCTATTTCATCGACGACGATGTCTCGATCGCCATCAGCCAACTCGCGCGCAGAGAAAGCGCCCGCTGCGCGCGCCAGGCGCTCAATGATGTTGCCTTCGCCCGACAACGGCGCGGCGACACCATCCAACGCAGCGCGTAAGTCGCTGTGCTTCCAGTCTTCATCGCGGCGGGAGGGGAGCGCGGACGTCACGCCGCCGCCTTCAAATATTTATCGTACCCCTCGCGCTCGAGTTCGAGGGCCAATTCGGGTCCGCCGGACTTTACGATCCGCCCCTTGACCAGGACATGGATCTTGTCGGGCTTGATGTAGTCGAGCAGGCGCTGATAGTGCGTGATGACGAGCAGGCCGTGCTCGGAATCACGCATCGCGTTCACGCTGGCTGCGACAACCTTGAGCGCATCGATGTCGAGGCCGGAATCGGTTTCATCGAGAATAGCGAAGCGCGGCGCCAGAACCGCCATCTGCAGCGCCTCGAAACGCTTCTTCTCGCCTCCCGAAAAACCCACATTCAAGGGACGCTTCAGCATCTCGTCGCTGATGTTAAGCGTGGCGGCTTTCTCGCGCAGCAGTTTGAGAAGCGCCGGCGCCGGCATCGGCGCCTCGCCTCGCGCCTTACGCTGCGCGTTGAGCGCGGCCTTCAAGAAGGCGATGGCGGAGAGCCCCGGAATTTCCACTGGGTACTGAAACGATAGAAACAGCCCTTTCGCCGCGCGCGCCTCGGGCGTCAGGTCCAAGATGTCTTCACCGTTCAACCGCGCTTCGCCGCTCGCGTCATAGCCGTCACGGCCCGCCAGGGCGTAGGCGAAGGTCGACTTCCCAGAGCCGTTCGGCCCCATGATCGCGTGCGTTTCGCCGGACGGAACGGCAAGCGTCAAACCCTTGATAATCTCGGCGCCGCCGACCGAAACGCGCAAGTCTCTCACCTCAAGCACGGCGATTTTCCTCGCGATAGTCGGCCACGGTGCGAACGTGATCGCCCGTTTTGTGGGAGACTCCAATGAATCCAATCATAGCGACGACCGCAACGACGCTGAATAGAATGACCCCCTTCGTGATCTCGCCACGTTGCGCAAGCCACCAAGCGCCCGCCGCACCCACAGCCAAAGCGCACACGAAACCGGCCGCCGCGGTCCAACCTTTCCAATGGACCGGCGCCATGCCTGAGCGCATGGCCCCAATCGGAAAACGTCGCGCGAACCAATACTCCTTCATGGCCTAAACACCCCAGTCGTCGCCGGCTCTGCGCAAAACTTCGTCTCGGCTTGCTCTGTCGACAGATGCACAATTTCGAGGCCTGGTGCGTCCGCAAGCGAACAACGCGTTGTCAGCGCGCCATTCGCCGCTTCTTGCGCCTCGACATCGACGCTCGCGATCAGGCGGAGCCCGCCCTCATCGAGTTGGTGAAAGGTCACATTCCAGGACGCGGCGCTTCCCCGCGCGGGAACCGCAATCAGCCCTTCATCCGTACGCGCCACCGCCACGCCGCTTACCTCGCCCGCGCGCCGGTAAAGCCCGTCGCCGGAGAATACCCAAACCCCGCTCACCAAGTTCACATTACCGCTCTCGCGCGGGAGCAGGAGATCGCCACGCCCGTCGCCATCGATATCCTGCACCGACGGCGTGAGATATTCGGACACGTTCTCCTCGATCAGCACCTGGCGTACGTCGCCTTCGGCGCTGACGACATCCACTGAGACCACGCCGCCGCTGGACCCCTCCGGCGTCGCCGCGAACTTCACATGCAGCGTTTCCCCATTTGCCTCAAGCTTGCACGCTCCAGGCTCCAGCGCCCCGCGCGAAGGTTCATAGGAAGCGCAGGCGGGAATGTTAGACAGATCGACGCGCGGTTCGCCCGCGCACCCCGCCAGCGCTACCATGGAAGCAAGCAACAAAGCTCTCATCCGACGCTCCCTTCCAAACTCACTTCCAACAATTTCTGCGCTTCCACCGCGAATTCCATCGGCAATTTTTGCAGAACATCGCGCACGAAACCGTTCACGAGCAGCGCCACGGCCTCCTCTTCCGGCACACCGCGCGCCCGCAGGTAAAAGAGCTGATCGTCCGAAATCTTGGTGGTGGTCGCCTCGTGCTCGAATTGAGCGTCGGCGCAGCGCGTTTCAACATAGGGAACGGTGTGCGCCGCGCATTGATTCCCGATCAGAAGAGAATCGCACTGCGTGAAGTTGCGCGCGCCCTTCGCCCGCGGGTGGGCCGAAACCAAGCCACGGTACGCATTTGACGAGCGCCCAGCCGAAATGCCCTTCGACACGATCCGCGAGCGCGTGCCCCGGCCGAGGTGGATCATTTTCGTTCCGGTATCCGCCTGTTGACGCCCATTGGTGACGGCGATCGAGTAGAACTCGCCAACACTCTCGTCGCCGCGCAATACGCAGCTCGGGTATTTCCACGTAATGGCGGAGCCCGTTTCGACCTGCGTCCACGAAATCTTAGCGCGCACGCCGCGGCAATCGCCCCTTTTGGTGACGAAATTGTACACTCCGCCCTTGCCCTCCGCGTCGCCGGGCCACCAGTTCTGAACGGTTGAATATTTGATCTCGGCGTCATCAAGCGCCACCAACTCAACCACCGCCGCATGCAGTTGGTTTTCGTCGCGCATCGGCGCTGTGCAACCTTCGAGATAGGAAACATACGCGCCCCTGTCGGCGATGATCAGCGTTCGCTCGAACTGACCCGTTCCCTGAGCGTTCATACGAAAGTACGTGGAAAGCTCCATCGGGCAGCGCACTCCCTGGGGCACGTACACGAACGACCCATCGGAAAACACGGCGCTGTTGAGAGTGGCGAAGAAGTTGTCGCTGACCGGGACCACCGATCCCAAGTAGCGCTTCACCAGTTCTGGATGCTCGCGGATCGCTTCGCTGATCGGGCAGAATATCACGCCCGCCTTCGCAAGCTCCTCCTTGAAGGTCGTTACAACCGAAACGCTGTCAAACACGGCGTCAACCGCCACCTTGGGTGCGCCCTCGACGCCCAGCAACACTTCCTGCTCTCTCAAGGGAATGCCGAGCTTCTTGTACGTCTCGAGAATCTCCGGCTCGACGTCGTCAATGGATTTGTATTTCGCGCCGGATTTCGGCGCCGCGTAATAGCGCGCGGCTTGGTAATCGATGGGCGGATAGCGAACAAGCGCCCATGTCGGCTCCTCCATGGTCAACCATCGCTCGAAAGCATCAAGCCGCCACCGCAACATCCAATCCGGCTCGTCCTTCTGGGCCGAAATATAGCGCACGGTCTCTTCAGTGAGGCCAGGCGGCGCCAGCTCTTGCTCCACGCCAGTCACGAAGCCGTGCTTGTACTTCTCAGCTTCAAGCGCGCGCGCCGCATCCACGGTGCCCGATGCGATGGTTTCCTTAGCGGCGCTCATGGCGCTGCCCCGAGACCACGGTTCGGAACGATCTTCGCGAGCGCGCGCAAGAGGGCGTCGACGTCTGCGTCCGTCGACAAATAGCCAAAGCTCGCGCGCAGACCCGCCCTCGCCAGCCCCGGCTCTACGCCCATAGCCGCCAACACACGGCTCGATCGCACCTTTCCAGAGGAGCACGCTGCGCCTGATGAAAGCGCCACACCCTCCAAATCCAATGCAATGACGGCCGTCTCCGCCGAAACTCCAGGCAAACCGAAGTTCGACGTATTTGGAAGGCGCGGGCTCTGCCGGCCGAAGACAACCGAGCTGTCAGGCAGCGCTGACTCAAATCGATCACGCAGCGCGCGCACCCTTGGCGCTTCAGTGTCAATGTCACGAAGCGCGGCTTTCAGCGCCGCGCCAAAACCGGCAATCGCGGGCACATTCTCAGTGCCTGGCCTTCGCCCACGCTCCTGTCCCCCGCCGAAGCGATTGCTGCGGAAGGGCGCCCCGGGCGCCAGTATAAGAGCCCCGGCGCCCGGCGGCCCGCCAAGCTTGTGGCTGGATACGACAAGATACGTTGCGTCGAGATCGCCGATGTTCAACGGCAACCGGCCGAGTGCTTGGGCAGCGTCAACAAGCAGAAGCGCGCCGTGTTCCCGGCACAGCGCCGCGACCTTGGCAATGGGTTGGACTACACCTGTCTCGTTGTTGGCGAGTTGAACGGCCACGAGCGTAGGCTTCTCGGCGCACGCGAGCAGCTTCGCCAACTCGCCGCAATCCACAAGCCCGTCCGGCCCCACCGGTGCGACGCCTGCTTCCGGTCTCGCACGCACTGCGTGCTCGTACACAGCGTCGTGCTCGACAGCGGTAACGACGCATGAAGCGGCGCCTGCGCAAGCCATCGCCAAATGCAACGCTTCCGTTGCGCCGGACGTGAACACAACGTTCTCCGCGCGCGCACCGACGCCGGTCGCGAGCGTTTCGCGCGCATCCTCGACAAGCGCGCGCGCGCGTCGCCCAAAAGCGTGAACCGATGACGGATTGCCGCCAAGCGTTAAGGCATGCGTCATGGCGGCGACCGCCTCAGGTCGCGTCGGCGCTCCCGCGTTGTAGTCGCAATAGATGCTTGCGTCTTTCATCGCCTATTCCGCGGCGACCCGCGTCGCGCCGTCGAATCTTTGGTCCAAAATATCGGCCAAGGAGACAGAAAGCAGGAATCCATGAATGCGCTCACCCAACTCCTGCCAAAGCCCGTGCGCGATGCAGCGACCGGATTTCCCCATGCAACTCTTCGCCGATCCGTCTTCGCAGCGCGTCGCCTTAATGGGTTCATTCACAGCGGCGATGATCTCGGCCACGCTTATCGCCCTGGCCGAGCGCGCCAAGCGATATCCCCCGCCGGGACCGCGGACGCCAGCCACCAGCTCGGCCTTGCGCATCCGGGCGAACAGCTGCTCCAGGTAGGACAATGATATCTCCTGCCGACGCGCAACTTCCTGGAGAGGCACGGCCCGATCATCGCCGCCGTGCAGCGCTAGGTCCGCCATCGCCATCACGGCGTAGCGTCCTTTCGACGTTAATCGCATCGCGACCCTTTCCTCGGCCTCGCACCCGACCAAATACATGTGCTAGAAGCCGCGCCTTTCGAGCGCTGGGTCTCAGTTAAGATAACCTAGTGTTTTGGTCAAGATTTGGCCGCCATTGAGCGGCTGGGGTCGCACGCATATGCCAGAAGTGATTTTCCCGGGCGCCGCTGGACGGGTTGAGGGACGCTACAACGAGCCGCCCAAAGAGGGCGCGCCGATCGCGCTCATTCTTCACGGCCACCCTCGCGCCGGCGGTTCAATGCAGGACCGCATCACTGTTCAGCTCTACAAGCTGTTCTGCGACTATGGATTTGGCGTGCTGCGCTTCAATTTTCGCGGCATCGGCCGCAGCCAGGGCGTGTTTGACAACGGTATGGGCGAATTGTCCGACGCCGCTTCGGCCCTCGACTACCTGCAGAGCATGAACCCGAACGCGGAACAGTGCTGGGTCGGCGGATATTCATTCGGCGCCTGGATCGGCCTGCAGCTGCTCATGCGCAGACCCGAGATCGATGGCTTCATCGCTGTCGCGCCGCCCGCGAACCACTATGACCTGTCGTTCTTGGCGCCGTGCCCAGCATCAGGCGTCGTTATTTACGGCACGCGCGATAGCGTCACCACGGCGAGCGATATGGAGCGCGTGATCAGCCGCATACGTACGCAGAAGAACATCAAGGTCGATGGCGCGGCGGTCGAGGGCGCGGACCACTTCTTCCGAGGCCGGGACCCAGGCGAAGATCACCTTGCCGATGTTGAGAAACACGCGCGCGCCTACCTCGAAAGGCGTCTGGCCGCGCCGCCGCGTCCTCCTACGACGAAGCGGTAGCGATCAGTCGCGCAAGAACGCGGGCTTCGGCCCGTTTGAAAAGCCTTCCGGGCTCGCCGAAGCGCGATCATCATCGCCTTCTCGTGGACGACGGTCCTCGCGGGGCGGCCGTTCCCTGCGGAATCCCTCTCGCGCCTCGCGGCGCGGCGGCTCGCCGTCTTCTCGACGCGCCTCGCCCTCACCGCCACCTTCGTCATTGACCTCGCCTTCGCCGCCGCCGGGGCGATAGCGATTTCGGCGTCCGCGCCGACGGCGCGGGTCGCCGTCTCGATCCTGCGCGCGCTGTTCCTGTTCGTGCGGAAACTCCGCTTCCGGCTGATCGCCTCCAGCGACCGGCGCGGATCGTGGCGCCTGCTCATCATCGGCAGCGGCTTCTAGTTCAGCGCCCTCGTCCTGGCCCTCGAACTCCTCGTTCGTGTAGCGCTCGGGCTGAGGCGGCGGCGCCGCAGGCTGCATCGCGCGCACCAAACGGAAATAGTGATCGGCATGCTGGAGATAGTTCTCGCTCAGTACGCGGTCCCCAGAGGACGCGGCATCGCGCGCATGCTGAAGGTAGCGCTCGTAAACGACCGCAGCAGGACCCCTCACCTTAGTGTTGTCCGGTCCGTTGCTGTCCATCGACCGGTTGGGGTTGTTGTAATTGTTGTGCTGGTGTCCGCCACCGCCGCCTGGTCTGCGACCACGCCCCCGCTGACGTTTCATTCCGTGTCCACCGTGCATTTGCATTGCCGTTCCTGAGGGTTGCACGAAGGCGTCCGACCGCACTGGTCGCTGCCCGCGCATCGCACCTTGGTTGAGGGCGTTTCGCCCGCTTGGTCGTGACTTAGGCGGTCGCCTTCAGATCACGCTCTCTTCGTTCCTGACCTCTTGCTGAGGAAAGCTGCGGCGCCAATGGGACGCGTCCGCCTGTTAGAAACCGCCGCCGGTCCAGCCCCTTGAACCCGTCTGGCGTTCGATTCCGCAGTCGAAAATAGTGCCAGTTCCGCCCATCTCCAAGCGGTTTTTCATTGCAGACCTGTCGCCGCCGGCCTTTGGCCGAGCACGACCCGCTCGATCCCGGCCAAGTCACGTCGGGGGAGTTCCGTTTCCAGGCCGGCGGCCCCCAAGAGGGCCGCTACCGCGCCGGCTTGGCCCTGGCCAATCTCAAGCGCGAAAGCCCCGCCCGGCGCGGTAAATGTCGGCAACACCTCTGCAATGGCGCGGTAAGCGGCAAGACCATCAACCCCGCCGTCGAGCGCCAGGCGAGGCTCGAAAAGCGCGACCTCCGGAGCAAGCGCATCGATATGCAATGAGGGGATGTAAGGCGGGTTCGATACAACCATATCGAAGGGCGCCGCAGGCGCCGTCATCCAGTTTCCCTGGTGAAAGGACGCCCGATCGCCGACGCCGAGCCGCTCGGCGTTCGCCCGCGCGACGTCGAGCGCAAGGGCGCTCGCGTCGACGCCGACGCCGACGGCGTTGGGCCGCTCCAACAGCAGAGCAATAAGAACAGCCCCCGACCCGACGCCGAGGTCCAGCACGCGCGCTGGCCTGTCCTTGGCGAGCCGCTCAAGCGCGGCCTCGACCAAGACTTCCGTCTCCGGGCGAGGCGTGAGCACGTCGGGCGTCACGTTGAGTTCAAAGGTCCAGAACGCCTTCTTCCCGAGGATATGGCTCATTGGTTCTCGCGCTTCACGCCGCCGCACGAGGGCTTCGGTTGCGTTCGTTTGTTCGACGCTAACGGCGCGGCGCGGATCCGTGACGATGTCGAGCCGGCTCACGCCGGCGCCTGCCTCCAGCAACAAGCGCGCGTCCAGCACCGGGGTTTCCACGCCCGCCGCCTCGAGCCGTTGGCGCGCGGCTGCCCAGAGCGACACAAGCGTCTCGCTCATTATTCTTCCAGCGCAGCGAGTTTGCGCGCCTGATCTTCCGCCGCCAGCGCATCCAGAATGGGGTCCAGGCCGCCGCCATCGATAACTTCAGGCAGATTGTAGACCGTGAGATTGATGCGATGGTCTGTCACGCGGCCTTGCGGAAAATTGTACGTGCGGATGCGTTCGCTGCGATCACCCGATCCGACCTGTCCCTTCCTTTCGGCCGCGCGCGCGGCCGCTTGGCGTTCGCGCTCCAAATCATAAAGCCGCGCTTTGAGGACTTTCATCGCGTTGGCGCGGTTCTGATGTTGTGACTTCTCCTGCGCGATCACGACAATGCCCGTCGGCAAATGCGTGATCCGCACCGCGCTGTCGGTTTTGTTCACGTGCTGGCCGCCTGCGCCCGACGCGCGCATCGTGTCGATGCGGATGTCCTTGTCTTCAACGACAATGTCCACATCGCCTTCCGGCTGCGGCAACACCGCGACCGTGGCCGCCGATGTGTGAATGCGGCCTCCGGCCTCCGTCTCCGGAACACGCTGCACGCGATGCACCCCGCTCTCGAAGCGCAACCTTCCGAATACGCCAGGCCCGGTGACGCTAGCCACCGCTTCCTTTACCCCGCCGAGACCGGTCTCCGAAATGCTTTCCAATTCGAACCGCCAGCGCTTCGTCCCCGCGTAGCGCTGATACATGCGCAGCAAATCGCCAGCGAACAACGCCGCCTCATCGCCGCCGGTTCCGGCGCGGACTTCCAGGATCGCCGACGCGTTCTCGTCCTTGTCTTTGGGCGCAAGCAGCAGCAGCGCCGCGTGCTCCAGCCGCGGAAGGCTTTCCCGCGCCTCCCGCAACTCGTTCTCGGCCAAGGCCGCGAGTTCCTTGTCGTCTGCGCTCTCCATGAGCATCGCGTCGAGACCAGCGATCTCTTCGCGCTTTGCATGCAAAGCGGCTACCGCCTCCACGAGCGGTTTCAGCTCAGCGTGCTCCTGCCCAAGCTTGACGATTTCCGCACCGTCGCTTGCGGCGGCAAGACGCGCCTCGACGCGCTCAAAGCGTTCGACCGCCTGCGCCAAACGGCGCTCCAGACGCGCGAATTCAGACATGGGTCAGCTAATTGACGTCGGTAAAAATTTCGGGGTGAACTTCCGAGATCTGCGGGTCGTCGAACGCGATCTCTGTGACCAGGCGCTTGTAGGGCACGATCACCTCAACGGCGCGCCCGTTCGCCGCTTCGATGTGAAAGCATAACGCGGCGGCGTCATCGTTGCGCGCGCGGCCATCGAACACGAGGCCCGCCGCGATCAAGCCATTGGCCGTTTCATCGGCGCGAAACCACGCGATCAAGCCGGTGATGTGATCGTTGGGCGCCGAACGTTCAACCGGCAGATCGACGTTGGCGTGAATCTCCTCGCCGGTCTTGCGAATGCCGGCGCCAAAAGGCGCAAAGGAGCCGCCCTCGCGCAACGCACGGTGCGCGGCGTCGAAAAGATACTCGTACGTGTCCTGCAGATGCCGCTGCAGCATAGGGCCTCCGGTCGCCTACATAGGCGCGCCAAGGCGCGCTTGTCGACCGCCTCAGGCTGGTTTTGTCTCAGTGAAACTTGACCTGCTCTCGAGCGTCGCCTGTAGCGCCGCCAATTTGGGATGGGTCCGCGCCCAGCCAAGGTCGGGAAAGCGAAAATCGAGCCAGGTGAGCGCGCAAACCGTCGCCACCGCCCCGAGGTCGAAGGCGGCGGGATCCGCGTTCGCCTCAGCGGCGTCCAACCCTCGCAGCATGCCCGCGCGCCAGCGCGCGATCCACGTCTGGGAGCGCTCCGTTTCGGGGCGTGTGTTTTCGAGCCGGATTTTCACCCCGAACTCCATCATGCCATCGGCGATCACTTCACACCGCAGCGCGCTCCAGCGCGCATCGCCCTCAGGAATGAAGCGTGGGATGGGCGCAAGCGCATCCAAACGGGCGCAGATAAGCGGGCTGTCCGTCCATGCCACGCCCTCGTCGTCGACAAGTGCGGGCACTTGCATCAAGGGATTGACGGCGGCCAGCGCGGCGTCGCCGCCGATCGGATCGGCCCGCACTTCCTCGATGCGCTCTGTGAGCCCCTTTTCACGGATCAGAATGCGGCACTTGCGCGCGAAGGGAGAGGCGGGGGAGACGTAGAGTTTCATGAATCAGCGTTTAGGCTCGCTCAACGCTTACGTCCATGGCCCGATGGTTGGCGCGGCGGGAGCCACGGGCCGGACGGAAACTCTTACGCTGCTGCTGCCGGAGGGCGTGCCGCTAAAGCTGCGAGACGTGGAGGGGTAGGTCGCATTTTCGCCGAAAATTGCCGGTAGGCGAACGGCCAATGGGATTATCCATTGCCTCCGTCGCGAGCACGATCGTCAAGCAATCTGGCGTCCCGACGAAACTTGTTCATATCCGCCCCTAGGGCCGCGTAGGAGTTTTTGGCCTCACCATACGCATCGACCATTGCGTTGTACTCCGCCCAACTTGGCCCCTTTTTGCCTTGAGCCTTCAGTTCAAGCCTGGCGCAAATCCCTTGTAGCAACTGAACGGCCGTTCGCAGCCGTGCCGTGTAGAGCGCCGCGATGACGAATGGCTGCTCGCCCCTGCGTTCGGCGCTAGCTTGCAGCAGTGCAAGCTCATTTTCTATCTCCACCAGCGTTGACTGATGCGTGCCGAACGGGATTCGTCGAAGGCTCATTTTGAACAAGTCTTCATCTACCGCGAGGAAACGTTTAAACGCCTCGTCGATGCGTAAACCAAACTCCATCGCACCGATTCCCGTTGTTCCGTCCACGGGCCCGTCCGGCCGTGGCGGGAGGTTGGTTAGCCCCTGGCGTTGCGGCCTCGTCCTCCATTGCCCGCTGAGCCGTTCAACGATTTGTGCTCTGATCGCCGCGACGAGCTCTGTGAGGTCACGCTCAAAATGCTCGTGGCTCACCTCATGAAAATGGTACGCGAACAAATCACTTAAAGGGGCGGGCAATTCCTGCGGTCTGGGCAATGCGGGCGTCTTCCCGTCGCGACTGAGAACGACCGGGACAATGGGAAGTTGAAGTTGCAGGGCCGTCTCTATTTCCAACCTTACATAGTCGGGTTCGTCGTCTCGCAACCGCTCATGCATCAAGCGTAGCCAACTGGAACCAATGATTGGAACGAAAGCGGCACTTTGGCCGAGTGCGTTTCTTATCTCTGTCCCGAACCGCTCGCCGGCAGCGATTGAATTGAGATCAAAGAAGATGTTGTCCGCGCCAAAGTGAGGCGTCAGCGAGCCAAAGATCGCACGAGCATCACTCGCCGAGTCCTCACGCCGATAGCTTAGGAATATCTTGGGCGCAGTTTTGTGGCCGGCTTTGATGATCTCCTGAGGGGCGAGCGCTTCGTTGATAGCCTCCCACAGCGCCGCATCTATTTTGTCGAAGCGCGATCGAGAAATTCGACCTTGCTTCATCCCCAGCCATGCGATCGCCCATTGTTCAACCAGCGCCGGCGCGCACCATCTAGGATCAGAGAATGAGTGAGCGCCGTAAGATACAGCATTCTGGCGCTCTCGCTGTGCTTCCTCTGCGACGTGTTTCATTGCGAGATAGTACTCAGCCGCGCCTGCGGCTCCGGCATTGTCAGCGAGTCCCATCTTGTCGCTGACGTGTGCCATCACTTGGCGGCGCGCCGAAGGGTGCATCTCGCGTGCGATTGCGAGGAGACGCCGTGTTTCCTTTGTCAAATACCAGCCCGCTAGCCAGCCGAGCATTGTGATTCCTCCCATCGTGGCCCTATGGAATTTTTGCTACCCTAAGCACCGGTCATTGCAGAGAACCAATTTTCCGCTGCGGGACTTGCCGACCGGCAGGAAAGGGCCAGAAGCGGACTATCCCATTTCCCGCATCTCCCGCGCCCGTGTCTCCACCAGTCCCACGATATGCTCGATCATGTCGGCGTTCTCGACCTTGTGATCGGCCATGCCCGCGACATACATCATGCCCGCGCCTTTGCCGCCGCCGGTGAAGCCTAAATCCGTCATCAGCGCTTCGCCTGGTCCGTTGACGACGCAGCCAATGATCGACAGCGTGATCGGTTCGGCAATGTGCGCGAGGCGGCGCTCCAATTCCTCCACGGTAGCGATGACGTTGAAGCCCTGCCGCGCGCAGGAAGGGCAAGCGATGATGGTGACGCCGCGCTGGCGCAGGCCGAGCGATTTCAGCAGATCGTGCCCGACCTTCACCTCCTCCACGGGATCGGCGGCCAGCGACACCCGCACCGTGTCGCCGATCCCCGCCCACAAGAGCGATCCCAACGCGATCGAAGACTTCACCGTGCCGGTTCGCAGCGCCCCCGCTTCGGTGACGCCCAGATGCAACGGCGCGTCGGTGGCCTCCGCCAATTGCTGGTAGGCGGCGACCGTCAAGAATACGTCCGACGCCTTCACCGAGATCTTGTACTCGCGAAAGTCGTTCTCTTCGAGCAGAGCCGCATGGAAGAGCGCGCTTTCAACCATGGCCTCCGGGCAGGGCTCGCCGTACTTTTCGAGCAGATGTTGCTCCAGCGAACCGGCGTTCACGCCGATGCGGATAGCGCAGCCATGATCCTTGGCCGCCTGCACCACTTCTTTCACGCGCTGCGCGTTGCCGATGTTGCCTGGGTTGATCCTCAGGCACGCCGCGCCCGCGATGGCCGCTTCGATTGCGCGCTTGTAGTGGAAGTGGATGTCGGCGACGAGCGGGACCTTGGCCGCGCGCGCGATCTTGGCGAAGGCCGCCGTGGACTCTTCATCCGGGCACGACACGCGCACGATATCGGCGCCGGCCTCCTCAAGCGCACGCACCTGCGCGATGGTGGCTTCGGCGTCCGCCGTCAGCGTGTTCGTCATGGACTGGACCGAAATCGGCGCATCGCCGCCGACATCGAGCTTTCCCACTCGAATGGTCCGCGACCGCCTGCGCTCAATGCGCCGCCAAGGACGGATGTGATGAAGATCGCCGCGCGCGCCGTCCATGGAAGGGTTCCTCAAGCCAGCGCTTCACTTAGCGCGCTGGAGCGCACGCTAACAGCCTTAGCTGCGCGTGACCGGTTCCCCAGCTTGATTGAGCGGCTCGATCCCATCAATCGCGCGGCCCAGCACCGGCATTCCGGCTGTGCCTAGCAAGCCGGCGGATTGACCGTCCACGAAGAGCTCGAAGGCGCCGCCGTCGCGCGCATGCAGCGTCCAGCCAGCGCTGGCGTCTGGCCGGTAAACGTCGCCCGGCTGCAGCGTCCGCGACAAAAATACGGTGCCGTCGGGACCCCGAGCCTCAAGCCATGCTTCGGAGACGGCCCTGATCTCAACCACCCGCCGCCCCACTTCCGTCGACGCGATGGCTGCAGGCGCCGCCACACCCCCGGGACCAGTCGCGGCCTCGGTCACAACCTCGGGCTGGTCAAGGGTTAGGGCCCGCCAGCCCACCAAGCCGACCGCAACAAGCACAAAAGCCGCTGCGATCATCCACGGGCGCTCGCGCCGCGGCTTCGACGCTGGATTTCTGATTTGAGCCTTGGGGTCCTCCCGGCTCAGAGCGCATTCGTCCTGGAACTGATCGACAATTGCGTTCTCATCGATGCCCAGCTCGCGTGCATAGGAGCGCAGGAACGCCAGGGCGTAGGCGCGCCCGGGCAGCAGCTTCACGTTCATCTGCTCCAGAGCCTCAAGGAACTCGCGCCGTACGCGGATGCGGTCGGCGACCTCCTCGATGCTCAACCCGAGCTGCTGGCGGGCTTCTGTAAGCTTGCGCCCAGCCCGCCAAGTCGGATCCAGCGAAACGCTGGGTCTCGCCGCCTGCGCCCGCTGCGCACGCGCCTCGCTCGCGTCGGTCTCGACCGGGTTAGGGTTATTGCTCGGTTGCAGCATTAGAGTCGCCGGCCCCCTCGGAGACGTTTCGTCCAACAAGGCAAATTTTGAGCCACCTTGAAAGCTTAATCGCGAATCGGGCGCTTCTCAATGAGGAGGCGCCGCCAACTACAGAACGTAGCCTTGCGTTTCCGCCATCGCCGCCAGGTCCGCCCGAATGGACGCCGACGAAGACGCCAGGAGCGCCTCGACCGCCTCGCCGGCGGCGCGCGTGTCCAGAGACAGAATGAGCCGCTTTATGGGCCCGATACCCGACGCTGGCATAGAGAGCCGCCTGAACCCGAGCGCGAGGAAGGCCATTGCTTCGATCGGTCGACCCGCCGCCTCGCCACAAATTGAAAGCGGCAGACCGGCAGCATCCGCGTCTTCGCGGATGCGCTTCAAGAACCTCAGCGCGGGCGGACTTAAGATGTCATAACGCTCCGAGACGCGCGGGTTGCCCCGGTCGGAGGCGAAAAAATACTGCATCAGATCGTTGGTGCCGATCGATAGGAAGTCAGCGCGGCCAGCGAGTTCAGGTAGCGCCCAGGCGAGCGCCGGCGCCTCCAGCATGACGCCTACCTCAACCTTGGCAGGAGCGGCGCGCCCATGTTCGCGGGCCCAGCCGACTTCGCGGTCAAGCAAAGCCCGAGCGGCGTCGAACTCCGCCACCGTGGTGACCAATGGGAACATGACGCGCAACCGCCGCCCGCCGGCAGCGTTGATCAACGCGCGCAACTGGTATCGGAGGAGCGCCGGGCGGTCCAAGCCAATCCGAATGGCGCGCCAGCCTAAGGCCGGGTTTTCTTCTCGCTCGGCGGCGACATAAGGCAGGACCTTGTCGCCTCCCAGGTCGAGCGTCCTGAACGTTACCGGTCGATCGCCCGCCGCTTCCAAGACGTCGCGGTACAGCAGCGTCTGGCTTTCCAGCCGGGGCAGCGTCTCTGAAACCATGAACTGAAATTCGGTTCGGAACAGGCCGATGCCCTCGGCGCCCGTCTCGTCGAGATGGTGAACGTCGAGCGCCAAGCCCGCATTCAGAAGCAGAGAAACGCGCACGCCATCCCGCGTCACCGTCGGCGTGTCACGCAAGCGCGCGAACTCCGCGGCCCGCGCTGAGCGCAGGTTGAGACGCTGTTTGTACGTGGACAAGACCTCGGGCTGAGGCCGCAAGCGCACCTCGCCGCGCTCGCCGTCCAGGATTACCCGATCTCCAGCTTCAACGCGTGACAGCAGCCCGGGCAAGAGCCCCACGACGGGCAGCCCCAGCGCGCGCGCCACGATCGCCGCATGCGCCGTGTTCGAGCCTTCCTCGAGCGCGATGCCGCGCAGACGTTCGCCTCCATAGTCGAGCACTTCGGCGGGGCCGAGTTCGCGCGCGATCAGAATCGCGTCCTCTGGCATGGCGCGCTGGGCCGCGCCATCAGCGCCGGCCAAGGCGCGGAGCAACCGGTTATCGAGGTCCTCGAAATCATGTTGACGTTCGCGGATGTATGGGTCGCGCGCGGCATTGAACTTAGCGCGATGCTCGCCGCGCACGCGCTCCACGGCCGCGTCTGCGGACAGCCCGGCGCGTACGCCGTGCTTAAGTTTCGTTTCCCAACTCGGATCGGCGGCGAGCATGACGAAGGAGTCGAGCACTTCTCGCGACGCGCCGGATATCCGCCCCGGATCGCCGTCAACCATCTCGGCGAGACTGGCGCGCACGTAAGCGAGCGCAGCGTCAAGGCGCGCCTCCTCCTTGACGGGATCTTCGGCGATAACGCGGCCAAGCGGCGCATGCGGCTCGTGCAACACCGCCGTCCCGATCGCCAAGCCGTCAGAAAACGACTTTCCCGCCAGGAGTTCTGGGCGACTTGGACGTGCTTCCACTTCGGCGAGGCCGGACAAATCGCCAAATGCGCCCGACGCCACCATCTCCGCCAGCACCATGGCGATCGTCTGCAGCGCCTCGACTTCATCGTCGCCGTACAGGCGCGACGTGCGATTCTGCACCACCAGAACGCCGAACGTCCGTTCCGAACGCACAATCGGAACGCCCAGGAAGGCGTTGTATGGATCTTCACCTGTTTCTGGACGGTAGGAAAAGCGTTCGTGACGCGGTGCGTCGGCGATGTTGAGGGGTTGGGCGGATTCCGCGACAAGACCGACCAAACCTTCGCTACTTTTCAACCGCGTCTTGTGCACCGCCTCGGGCTTCAGGCCTTGCGTGGCGAACAGCTCATGAAACGACCCGCGCGTGAGATAGATCGAGCACACGTCGGCGACCATCGTCGAGGCGATCATCGCCACCAGACGATCCAAGCGCACCTGCGCTTCGGCCTCCGCCTCCATAATCTCGCGCAGCTTGCGCAAGAGGATGCGCGACCCGCCGACGTTCGCCGACCCTGGCATGCCTCCGTTCAAATCCCCCGCGTTTGCTATGCGGCATCCAACTCATAGGCGCTGTGCAACGCGCGCACGGCAAGTTCCGTGTAGGCGGCGTCGATCAGCACCGAAATCTTGATTTCTGATGTGGCGATCGCCTCGATGTTGATCCCTTTGTGAGCAAGCGCCGCGAACATCGTCCGCGCCACGCCGACCTGACTGCGCATGCCAATGCCTATCACCGACACTTTGGCCACATCGCGGCGAACGTGAATTTCTTCCACGCCGATGGTTTCGCGCGCCGCCTCGATGACGTCCGCAGCGCGTTGTGCATCCCGGTCGGGACACGTGAACACCAGGTTCTGCCGGCCAGGCTGGCGCGCCTCGCTCTGGACAATCATATCGACGTTGACGTTCGCGTCAGCGAGACGGCCGAATATCTCCGCCGCCACGCCTGGATGATCCTCCACGCCCAACAGCGTGATCTTGGCCTCGTCGCGCGAATAGGCGACGCCGGAAACAACCTGCTTTTCCACGATCTCATCCTCTGGACAAACGAGCGTGCCCGGGTTTGGCGCCCCTGGCTCGACGAAACTCGACAGCACCCGCACCGGCACGCGCTTGGCGAACGCGAGTTCGACGGAGCGCGTCTGCAACACTTTTGCGCCCAGCGACGCCAGTTCGAGCATCTCTTCGTAGGAAATCTTCTCCAGGCGCTGGGCTTTCGCGACGATGCGTGGGTCGGTGGTGTAGACGCCATCGACATCCGTGTAGATATCGCAGCGCTCAGCGGCGAGCGCCGCGGCCAGCGCCACCGCCGATGTGTCTGACCCGCCGCGTCCAAGCGTCGTGATGCGGCGCTCTGCGGTTATGCCCTGAAAACCCGGCACAATCGCGATGACGCCGGCGTCGATCGACGCGCCAATGTCCGCCTCGACGATGTCGGTGATGCGCGCTTTGGCGTGCGCGGCGTCCGTAAGGATAGGTATCTGCCAATTCTGCCAGGAGCGCGCGGGCAGTCCCAGACGCCGAAGCGCAAGCGCCAGGAGCCCCGTGGTGACCTGCTCTCCCGCCGACACGACAACGTCGTATTCGTCATCGAACGTCGCCCCTCCAAGCGCGCCGTTGCCCTCGCCGCCAGCACCGCGCGCGAGCTTCACCAGCCTGTCGGTTTCGCCCGCCATTGCCGAAACCACGACTGCGACGCCGCGGCCAGGCTGGCGCTCGGACGCCACAATGCGCGCAACGCGTGCGATGCGGTCCACATCGCCAACCGACGTGCCCCCGAACTTCATCACCAAGCGAGACATCGACACTCGACCGAAATTGTCACGCGGACAGACCCCCCGCGCTGTTCAGCGCGCGCTTAGCACGCCCCTCCGCGACGCGATACCAGCTTGACCTCAACTCATGCTTTAACGAATGGGGAAGCATGGCTTCCACCACCCAGGACCCCGCCGAAATCGCCAAGTTCAGCGCCTTGGCGGCAGAGTGGTGGAACCCGCAGGGCCCTTTCGGCGCGTTGCACCGGCTCAATCCATTACGCCTGCGGTACATTCGCGACCGCGCCGTCGCGCATCTGGGGACGTCGGCGTCCCAGCCCTTGCGCGGCGTCGCCGCGCTTGACCTTGGCTGCGGCGGCGGCCTCGTCTCAGCGCCGCTCGCCCGCATGGGCGCGAGTGTGCTCGGCGTGGACGCCTCCGCCGAAGCCATTGGAGCGGCGCGCGCCTACGCGGAGCAAGCGGGGCTCTCGATCACCTACAAGCTTGCGACGGCGGAGGCGCTCGCCGAGAGCGGCGCGCAATTTGATTTGGTGACCGCGCTCGAAATCGTGGAGCACGTCGCCGATGTCGTCATGTTTCTGTCAACGGCGGTCACCCTGGTCCGACCAGGAGGCCTCCTCATCCTTTCAACCATTAATCGAACGGCCAAGGCGCGCGCACTCGCGATCGTCGGCGCCGAACGCGTGCTGAAATGGGCGCCTGAAGGCACGCACGACTACGACAAGCTCGTTCGGCCCGAGGAGGTCCGCGCCGCAACCCCCGGGTTGCGGTGGGATGAGCCCGTCGGCCTCAGCTACGAACCGATCGGACGCGGTTGGACGCTCTCCTCCGACATCGACGTCAATTACATGATGTCGGGCTTCAAACCTCTAACGTGAGCGGCCGACTGGGCTGTAACGATCGCGAAGGCGGGTCTGCCGAGACGTGAGCGGTTGCTCGCGCCCGTTGATGAAAACGGCCGCTGGCGCTGACGCTACCTCCAGCGGATCGCCGTCCCAAAGCACGACATCGGCCACATAACCGCGCTCCAGACGCCCGAGCCGGTCGCCAGCGCCAAACACTTCCGCTGGACCGCGCGTGATCGCCGCGAACGCCGCGTCCCACGGCAATCCATTGGCGACCGCGTTGCCCGCGAGCTGAAGCGCCAAGCGCGCTTGGTGGGCGTCGACAGCGCCAGGCGCGGGCGCGATGGCGATGCGTACGCCGGCCCGCTGCAGCAGCGCCGCGTTGTCAAGGCGCGCTGACAAACGCTCAAACCGATCGGGCAAATTCGCCAAGGGGTCGAGAACCACTGGAATGCGCGCCCGCGCCAGCTCGTCGGCGACTTGCCACGCCTCGGCGCCGCCATGGATCGCGAACTGAAGGTTTGGATTGCGTTGGGCAAAACGGACGAGCCGCCGGATATCGGCGGCGCTTTCGACGTGAACCAGGAAAAGACCATGCCCCTGCGCAAACGGCTGCAGCGCTTGTGCGTCGATCTCGTTCAAAACGGCGCCGCCTTGGCCGCTGCGGTAGCGGCTGGGGTACTCGCGCGCGTCCCGCAACGCCGCTTCAAAGGCCGGCCACATTGAGGCGCGCGAGGTGCCGGTTCGCTCAGCGCCGGTTTCACCGAGTTCCAACACCATGAAGGCGCGATCGCGAAAGACGCTGTCAGCGCCGCCGTCGAGCGCGACCAGAGCGCCTCGCCCGCCGAACATGGTTGTCGTGCCAGACGGCGCAATGGCGGCGCGAGTGACGCCTTCCATGCGCGTGACCGCCACTGCGGTGACGCCTGGATTGAAGGCCGCGCCCGCATCGGCGGCCGCGGAAATCAACTCACCTTCAATGTCGGCGTCATTGGGCGCGCCCGATCCGGATATCTCGGACAAACCGATTTCACTCATCGCCGCGAATGCGCCGGGCGTGACATAGCGTCCTTGCGCCTCGATCACGCGCGCGCCGCGTGGCGCGGCGATCTCGGCGCCAACCGCGGCCACCCGACCATCCACAATCAGCACATCGCCATTCTCGACGACGCCGGCGGCGCCGTTCGTCACCACTCTTCCATCGCGGATCAGAATCGTCTCGGCGAACGCCGGCGTCGCGACAGCCGCCAAGAGAAAGAGAGCCCTGAGAAGTTTCATTGCCCGCCCTCCCGATAGGTTTGCCCAAGTTCGAAATCCGAAAAGTGCTCCTGGCCGCGGCCGCGCTCGTAAACCAGCGCGCCGTCCATGAAGACGCGCTCAGCGACGGCGTAGGTCGAAAGCGGATCGGCGGACCAGATCACCACGTCCGCCCTTAGGCCGGGAGCGAGCGTGCCGGTCTCATCCTCGATGCCAAGCGCGCGGGCGGGGTTGCGCCCCAACCACGTCCAAGCTTCGCCGCGCGTTATCGTGAGGCCAGCGCGGCGCCCATCCGCGAGGGCTTTCGCGGCTTCCTGATTAAGGCGCTGGATGCCCACCTCGCTGTCGGAATGAACAATCGCGCACGCGCCGCCGGCGTGAACAAATGGAATGTTCTCGCGAATGCCGTCATAGGCCTCGATCTTGAAACCCCACCAATCCGCCCACATCGCGGAGCAAATGTCCTCGCGCGCGAGCAAGTCGGCGATCTTGTAGGATTCAACGGCGTGATGGAACGCGGCGATATGAAAACCGAACTCGTGCGATATCTCAATGGCGTTGGCCATTTCATCGGCGCGATAGCAGTGCCATTGCAGCAAGATGTCGCCGTTCAACACGCCGGCTAGCGTCTCCAGCTCAAGATTCCGATCCGGCGGATCGCCTTCGCCGCTTTCCTCGTGCGCCTGAACGCGGCGATTGTATTCCGCAGCCTCGGCGAACGCTTGGCGATATCCGGCGACGTTTCCCATGCCCGTGGACGGAGAGGAGTTGCGGCCGCCATAAACGCGCGCTGGGTTTTCGCCGCACGCCATCTTGAGGCTCTGTGGCGCGCCTGGAAATTTCATTTCCTGCACTGTCCGCGCGCCGAGAACGGGGCGAAGCGTGACGCCGCGACCGCCGAACAGGTTGGCCGAGCCTGGCAGGATGTGCAGCGTCGTGATGCCGCCCGCCACGGCGCGACCGAACCCGGGGTCCTGCGGCCAAACGGAATGCTCGGCCCAAACCTCGGCCGTGTTGGGCTGGGTCGCCTCATTCCCGTCGGATGTCGCGTTGATGCCGGGCGATGGATAGACGCCAAGGTGGGAGTGTACATCGATGATCCCAGGCGTCACAAAGCGGCCCGCTGCGTCAATCACCGTCGCTCCGGAATCCGCCTGAAGGTTCGCTCCCACCGCAACGATACGTCCATCGCGCATCAACACATCGGCATTCGCGAGTTCCGCGCCGGCGCCGTCAAGTACGGTCGCTCCGCGAATGAGCGTGGGCGTCGATGATCGCGGCGCGTAGGTGGACTCATAGGGTGTGCGCGTGGCCCCCGCCGATGTTTCCGTTTCCGCGCCCGTGGTCGCGCACGCCGCCAAACCAACGCTCGCCGCCAGCGCCCAGATCCCATGTCCGCGCATGATGCCTCCCGCTCTCCTTGCCGTTCATAAAGGGGGCATTCGCGACAGGCGCCAAGAGTTTGCACGCGTTTCGGGAGAATTACGCGACCAACAGCTCAGATCACTCGCTCAACGCCGCGGGCGGCCTTGAGCGCCGCGCGAGCCGCGGGATTCGCCGGCGCCATGAATTTCGTCGCCAACTCGATCTCGCGGCCGTCAGCCAACCTGAGGACTAGGCGCAGCGGCCTCGCCTCGCCGGGCCCCGCCTTCGGCAACGCGGCGATCGTTTGAGCCAGGATGTCGATCGGCGCACCTTCCCTTAGGATAACACGCAAATCTGCGGTGGTGCGCGCTTCCGCGGCTTCAACCGGCTCAAAGGAATCCGCCGCCATTTTCATGTCGCCGTCGGGATAGCGGACACGTACGCGGTAGACGTAAGCCTTGCCGACTTCGAGCGTGTCGCGCGCCTGCGCCACGTGCTCGGGCATCACCATGGGTTCGTAGTCGCCGCTGGGATCGGACAAAGAAACAAACGCCAACGTGCCGCCGCTCTTGGCGGGACGATATTGAACGCGCCGAACAACGCCCGCCATCAGATAAGATCGCTGTTCGGTCTCTCCCTCCTCAATGACATCTCTAATGCAGAGGTAGCGATCGCCAGACTCGGCGAAGAAATCGGATAGCGGATGTCCTGACAGGTAGAAGCCGACGCTCTCGCGCTCGGCATCAAGCCGGTCTTGCGCCGACCAGGCAGGCGCCTTGGGAAACGCCGGACGGGCGCTCGGCTCTTCCGCGCCAAACAAGCTCGTTTGAGCGCTGACGCGCTCCTCGGCCACACGTTGTGCGTAGGCGATGATGGTCTCGCACGCCGCAAGCGCGCGTGCGCGATCTGGCTCCATCGAGTCCAGCGCGCCGGCCTTCGCGAGATTTTCGAGCTGACGGCGATTGATCGCCTTTGGGTCGAGGCGCTCGGCGAAGTCATGCAGCGCCTTGAACCGACCGCGCGCCTTGCGCTCGTCCACGACGGCTTCCATGGCGCTCACACCCACGTTGCGCACCGCGCCCAACGCGTACCGCACGCCGAGGCCCTGTTCAGATTTCTCCACGCTAAAATCAGCGTCCGAAGCATTGAGATCCGGGGGGAGGACTGAAATGCCGATGCGCCGCGCGTCCTGATGGAAGCTCGCCAGCTTGTCCGAGTTCGAAATGTCGAGACTCATGGACGCAGCTGTGAAGTCGACCGGATAGTGCGCTTTGAGGTAAGCCGTGTGGTAGGCCACCACGGCGTAGGCCGCCGCGTGTGATTTGTTGAAGCCGTATCCCGCGAATTCCTCGACCAGATCGAAGATATGAGCCGCGAGATTTTCGCTCACCCCGCGCTCCTTGGCGCCCTCAATGAAACGCGATTTCTGTTTCGCCATTTCGGCCGGTTGCTTCTTGCCCATGGCCCGTCGAAGGAGGTCGGCCTCGCCCAGGCTGTAGCCCGAAAGCACCTGCGCGATCTGCATCACCTGCTCTTGGTATACGATGACGCCGTAGGTCTCCTCCAGGATTGGCTTCAGCATGTCGTGCAGATAGTCGGGCTGTTCGCGGCCATGCTTGACGTTGGCGAACCGATCGATGTTTTTCATCGGGCCGGGCCGATAAAGAGAGATCAGCGCGATCACATCCTCAAGGCAGGTCGGCTTCACTTTGCGCAGCGTGTCGCGCATCCCCTGACCTTCCAGCTGGAACACGCCGAAGGTTAAGCCCGACTGCATCAGCTCGTAGGTTTTCGCGTCATCATAGGCGCTGTCGCTCAGGTCGATGGTCTCGCCGCGCGCGCGAATGAACTTCACCGCCCTGTCGATCACGGTGAGGGTCTTCAGGCCGAGGAAGTCGAATTTCACCAACCCCGCCGCCTCTACCCATTTCATGTTGAACTGGGTCGCCGGCAGATGCGCGCGCGGATCGCGGTAAAGCGCGACAAGCTCGATCAACGGCCGATCGCCGATGACCACGCCCGCCGCGTGCGTCGATGCGTTGCGATAAAGCCCTTCGAGTTGGAGCGCGGTGTCGAGAAGCTCGCGAACTTCCGGTTCTTGCCGCTCCGCCTTCAGTTTCGGCTCCACCTCCAAGGCTTCCGCCAATGTCACAGGGTTGGCTGGATTCGCCGGCACCAGCTTCGCCAGTTTGTCCACTTGACCGAAAGGCAACTGCATGACGCGGCCGACATCGCGCAGCACGGCGCGCGCCTGCAGCGTACCGAAGGTAATGATGTGCGCGACGCGATCGTCGCCGTACTTCGTCTTGACGTACTCAATGACTTCGCCGCGTCGCTCCTGGCAGAAGTCGATATCGAAGTCCGGCATCGACACGCGTTCTGGATTGAGAAAGCGTTCGAACAGCAAGCCAAATCGCAACGGATCGAGGTCGGTAATGGTGAGCGCCCACGCCACCAGCGATCCCGCCCCCGAGCCGCGGCCAGGCCCCACGGGGATTTCACGCGCCTTGGCCCATTTGATGAAGTCCGACACGATCAGGAAGTAGCCCGGAAACTTCATCTGCGTGATGACGCCCAACTCGAACTCAAGGCGGCGCCAGTACTCCTCCACGGGCGCCGCCAACCGGGCGCCGAGCGCCTCCAGGCGCCGCCGCAAGCCGTCTTCCGCTTGCGCCTTCAACTCCGCCGCTTCATCGCGTCCGCCCTCGGTGCTGAAACGCGGCAAGATTGGCTTGCGCTTTTCGACGCGGAACGCGCAACGCCGCGCAATCTCGGCGGTGTTGTCGATAGCCTCCGGCAGGTCCGAGAACAGCGCCCGCATCTCGTCGCCGCTCTTAAAGTAATGTTGCTCACTGACACGCGGGCGATCTTCCTCGCCCAGATAAGACGACGCCGCGATGCACATCAGCGCGTCATGCGGGCGATGATCGCTGCGCTTGGCGAAGCGAATGTCGTTTGTCGCCACCAAAGGCAATCCACGCGCATACGCCAAATCGATCAGCGCCGCTTCCGCGTCCGCCTCAGCGAACTCGCCGTGCCGCTGCAACTCCACGTAAAGTCGATCGCCGAAGACGCGCCGCAGAACGTCGAGCACATCCAGCGCGGCTTCCTCGCGTCCTTCAGCCAAGAGCGTGGTAAGCACGCCATCGCCGCCGCCCGTGAGCGCGATCAGGCCTTCGCCATGCGTCGCCAGGCGATCCAGGGTCACGTGCGGCTCGCCATGCTCGGCTTCGAGATAAGCCGCGCTCGAGAGCCGCATCAGATTTGCGTAGCCGGCGCCGTTCTGCGCCAAAAGCGTCACGGCGCCGGTCGCCCCGGTCGGCTCCTTGACATCGAGCAACAGGCCCACGATCGGCTGCACGCCGACCTCAACCGCCGCCTCGGAGAATTCCAGCGCGCCAAATAAATTGTTCGCGTCTGTCAAGCCAAGCGCCGGCATGTCGTGCTTGGCGGCGAGCTTGGTGAGCGCCTTCACCTGCACCGCGCTTTGCAGCAGCGAATAGGCCGATCGCGCACGCAGATGAACAAACGGCTGGGTCACCTGATTCTCCAGCCCCTAAGATAGCCCCTCAGCTGCGTCGCACCAATTTGCCGTGATCGAGCGCCATGACCCGATCCATGTATTTCGCGAGTTCAAGATTGTGGGTGGCGATAAGCGCGGCGGCGCCCTCCTTGCGAGCGAGTTCTGACAACGCCGCGAACACAACCGTTGACGTGTCAGGATCGAGGTTCCCGGTGGGTTCATCCGCCAACATCAGGACAGGCTTGTTGATCATGGCGCGCGCGATCGCCACGCGCTGCTGTTCGCCCCCGGAGAGCTGCGCTGGTTGGTGCCGGATGCGCTGCCCGAGCCCCATAACGCCCAACAAGCGCTCTGCTTCGTTCTCCGCCTCGCGCCTCGGCTTTCCCGCGATCAGCGCCGGCAACATCACATTGTGCACGGCGTCGAACTCAGGCAGCAAATGGTGGAATTGATAGACAAACCCGATGCTGTTGCGCCGCATCGCGGTGCGTTGATCGTCGCCTAAGGCCCACGCGGAAACGCCCGCGATCTCGACCTCGCCGGCAGACGGGCGCTCAAGCAACCCCGCCGCGTGCAGCAACGAAGATTTGCCAGATCCCGAAGGGCCAATCAGGCCGACGATCTCTCCTGGCATGATGTCGAGATCGACGCCGTTGAGCACGACCAGCTCACCGGCCCCAGACTTAAAGCGCCGCTCGACGGCGCGCATCCGCAGAACGGGCACGTCACTCATAGCGAAGCGCCTCCACCGGATCGAAGCGCGAGGCCCATGCCGATGTAATGAGCGTCGACGCGAACGTGACCAAGATCGTGAACACGGAAATTAGCGCGACTTCCCCCCACTCCACCTTCGCCGGCAAGGTTTCGAGGGAATAAACCGTTCCCGGAAACAGATCGAATCCGGTCAGCGACTGCACCGTATTTTGGATCGCCTCGATATTGAGGCAAAATCCAACTCCCAAGCCCAACCCCAGAGCCAACCCCAGCACGCCGAGGCTTGCGCTTGCCATGAAGAAAATTCGCATGATGGCGCCTTTGGTCGCGCCCATTGTGCGCAATATGGCGATGTCACGGCTCTTATTCTTCACCAGCATAATGAGGCCGGTCACGATATTGAGCGCCGCGATCGCCACCAGGATCATCAGTATGAGCCGCATTACGTTGCGCTCGACCACCAATGCATCCGACAGGCCCTGGCTCTTGGCGCGCCAATCGTAGATCACGACCTCGGGCCCGAGGCGCGAGCGCAGCTCCATCATCATCGGCACGGTACGATCGGGATCGCGGATGCGAATCTCCAGTTCGTCGGCGCCGTCGCCGCGATTGAAGAGCACCTGCGCCTGTTCAAGCGGCATGTAGACGAGCGCGGAGTCGTACTCCGCCATGCCCACGCTGAACACGCCGCCGATGAGAAACGATTTCCGCCGGGGCGTCAGTCCAAATGGCGTCGCCGCGCCCTGCGGAGAAATGATCGACACCGCCATGCCTTCCACGAGGCCGAGCCCCGCCGCCAGACGGTCGCCCAACAACACGGTCGGCGAGTCGATGCCTTCGAACCCTTCGAGCCCTCCGCCAGGACGAATACTATCGACGACGATGGGAATGCCTTGCAGCTGCTCGCGCGGAATGCCGCGCACGGCCACGCCCGCCGCGGCGCCTTCGGCTGTCGCCAGCCCTTGCGCATTGATGATCGGGGTCACGTGCAGAACATCAGGCGTCTCCGCGACGCGCAGGCGAAGGCCTTCGATCTCCTCGCCTGACATGCCGCGTACATCGACATACACATGGCCGTTCACGCCGAGGATGCGCGTGAGCAGGGTTTCGCGGAATCCATTCATCACCGACATGGTGATAATCAGCGCCATCACCGCAAGCGTGATCGCCACCACAGAAATAACGGAAATGAGCGCGACGCCGCCGTATTGGCGCTTGGCGCGCAGGTAGCGCCCCGCCAACATGCGCTCGAAAAGCCCGAAAGGGACGCTGCCGCCGCTCATCAATAGGCCCGCGCGATCAAGATTTCCTCAACACCAGGCTTGCCGCTGAAGATGCACGGGCGGAAAGCGCTTGGTTGCGTGAGCGGTGCGTTGCGTATCGTAAGTTTGAGCGCCTTGAGCCGCTCGCCCACGGCGTCCAACGCCGCGCCCGTCGGCCTTGACCAATGGACGCGCGCCCAGCCCTTGAACTCCCCCTCCTTGTCTTCGCCAAAATAGCGCTCGAGATCGGCGAACGAGGCAAAGTCGTCGCGGATGTTATTTTCCAGCCGCGCCTTCGCTTCATTGAACAATTCGGCCTGCGTCGACTCCAACAGAGCGACGGCTTGGACCAGGAAGTCCGCGCGGGAAAACGTGTGAGATTTCACTTTTTCCCCCTCTCGCAGCGCATTGCGCTTGATGAATGTCACGTTGGCGCCGGCGGCGTCGCGCGGCCCGATCTCGCATATGATCGGCGCGCCGCGGCGGACCCAATCCCAGCGCTTGTCCGCAGGGCGGGCATCCTTGGCATCCACGAAGGCGCGAAGCGGCGCGCCGAAAACCGTGAGCGCGCTCAGGTCAGACGCAAGCGCCGCGCAATAGGCCGACAGTTCGACGTCTTCCGGCTTGCCCCGCAACATCGGCACGATCACGATCTGGCGCGGCGCGATGGCTGGCGGCGCACGCAAGCCGTCGTCGTCGCCATGCGTCATGATCACGCCGCCGATCAGGCGCGTCGACACGCCCCAGGACGTCGTGTGCGCGAGCGTCATCCCGCCTTCGTTGTCTTGATACCGAATATTTTGCGCTTCCGCGAAGTGGGTGCCGAGATAATGCGAGGTTCCCGCCTGCAACGCCTTGCCGTCCTGCATCATCGCTTCGATTGAAAACGTCGATACAGCACCGGGGAAGCGCTCGTTCTCCGGCTTCTCGCCAGCGACAACAGGCAAGGCGAGAAATTCTTCAGCGAAACTGCGGTACATCTCAAGCGCCCGCATCGTCTCGGCGACGGCGTCCGTCTGGTTCGCGTGCGCGGTATGCCCTTCCTGCCAAAGGAACTCAGCCGTTCGGAGAAACATGCGCGTGCGCATTTCCCACCGCACGATGTTCGCCCACTGGTTCAGCATCAGCGGCAGATCGCGGTAGGATTTGATCCAGCGACTGAACGCATCGCCGATAATGGTTTCCGAGGTCGGCCGCAGGATAAGCGGCTCTGCCAGTTCCGCCTCGGGATCGGGCCGCAACGTTCCGTCTACCGCCTTGAGCCGATGGTGGGTGACGACCGCCATCTCCTTCGCGAAACCATCGACGTGCTCGGCTTCCTTGGCGATGAAGCTGAGCGGGATCATCATGGGGAAATAGTAGTTCTCACAGCCCGCCGCCTTGATGCGGCGGTCCAGCTCGCCCTGGATGCGCTCCCAGATTCCATAGCCCCACGGCTTGATGATCATGCAGCCGCGCGTCGGCGACAACTCGGCGAGGTCAGCCTCGCGCACGATCGCCTGATACCATTCAGGGAAGTCCTCCGCGCGCGTTACCTTGAGCGCATGCATGCCGTCACGTCCTTTCGGGTTTTCACATAGACCGCGCCGCCCTGGGCGGCAACGCGGCCGTCAGTTCGGGCGCATGTTCCACAGATCGACGGAGATCGCCCACGCGACGCCAAGCCACACAATTGCCGCGATCGCGGCCGCCAGCAGCGCCTTGAACCCCAGATTGTGAGCGCGCGGCGCCCCGCGCTCGACGCCAGGCGGCGCTTGCTCATCGGCCTCATGCAGGCTTTGAGCGCCAAGCGGCAACATCGTAAAGAATGCGAGCCACCATACGATGATATAGATGGCGATGCCCAGAAACAGGTTCATGCGTGGGCGCCGTGATGCGCAGACTTGGGGGTCTCCATCAGTTCGATCAGCACGCCGTTCGAGTTTTTCGGGTGGATGAAGATAATCAGCGTTCCGTGCGCGCCTATACGCGGTTCGTTCAACACCGTCGCTCCCCTGCGCGCCATCTCGTCGCGCGCCTCGTAAATGTTCTCGACTTCGAAGCAGACGTGATGCTGGCCGCCTTGCGGATTGCGCTCCAGGAATTTCACGATCGGCGAGTTCTCGCCGAGCGGCTCTATCAACTCGATCTGGCTGTTGGCGACGTTCACAAAGGCGAACTTCACGCCCTGCGCCGGCAGTTCTCGCGTCTCGGTAATCGCGGCGTCGGATACGCCGTAGAGATCGCGGTAAGTCTGCTTCGCCGCCTCGATCGAAGGCACCGCAACACCGACATGGTTCAACCGGCCGATCATCTGTTTCACTCCTAGAGCCGCAAAACGCTCACATCGACAAGCGGCCGCTTGCGCCACAGCCGCTCGGCGGCCTTGCGGACAGCTCGCACCAGCGCCGCCTCCACCGCCTCGTCGTCGTCGCGTTCGCCGTGGCTCAGCTTCGAGAACGCCGCTTGCGCGGTGCGCTCAAGGTCATTGAGCGCGATGTCGAGTTCTTCCTCGTCCGCCATCGCGAGCCCACGTACCGTTACGTTGGGGCCCGCCATGATCGCATTCTTTGCGGAGACCGCCAGCGCCACATGCACCGCGCCCTCCGCGGCCAAACGGCGGCGGTCGCGAAACGCCTCGTCCTCGGTCTCGATCACGACGTTGCCGTCGACAAACAACCTTCCCGATGGGACCTCGTCGATGATCGCCGCCGGACCGGGCGCCAACCGGACGAGGTCGCCGTTGTTTGGTCCAATCGCTTCCGGAACCTGCAACTCGCGCGCCAGCTTCACATGCTCGCGGATATGGCGTTGCTCGCCATGCACGGGCACCGCGATGCGCGGGCGCGCCCAGCTATACATCTGGCGCAACTCGTCGCGCGCCGGATGTCCCGAGACGTGAACCGGATGATCGTCGGCGGTGATGAGGTCCACGCCCCGATCGATAAACATGTTGTAGAGCGCGTGGATCGCCGCCTCGTTGCCGGGAATCACGCGCGAGGAAAATACAACGGTATCGCCGTTGGTAAGTTTGACATGACGGTGCTCGCCGCGCGCGATCCGCGACAACGCGGCCCGTGGCTCGCCTTGGCTGCCGGTGCAGAGATAGAGCACTTTCGAGGGCTCCATGGCGCCAACGTCTTCCTCCGCGAGCGGCGTGGGCGCTTCCGCCAGCAGGCCCACGCCCTTCGCGGCGGCGTAGATACGATGCATGGAGCGGCCAACCAGAACCGGCGTGCGCCCGCAGGCGCGCGCCGCGAGCAATGCGGTCTCGACGCGCGCCACGTTCGAGGCGAAAGCCGTAACCGCGACCCGTCCCGTGCAGCCGGCGATGACTTTTGTCAGCTTCTCGCGCACATCCGCTTCCGATCCGGAAACGCCCTCGACGAACACGTTGGTTGAATCACACACCATGGCGAGCACGCCTTCGTCCGCCATGGCGCGCAGCGCCGCTTCATCGGTTAAATCGCCGATGAGCGGATCGGGGTCGATCTTCCAGTCGCCTGTATGCCAGACCAAGCCCAGCGGCGTGCGGATCGCGAGGCCGTTCGGCTCGGGGATCGAATGCGTAAGCGTGATGTACTCGATATCGAAGGGCCCGAGGTCGAGTTTTCCCTTCAGCGGCAACACCGTGAGCGGAACCTTTTCCAAGAGGTTTTGCTCGCGCAGCTTTTCCCGAACCAGCGCCGCGGTGAACGGCGTGGCGTAAACCGGCGCCTTGAGGCGCGGCCACAGCCAAGCGAGCGCGCCAATATGATCCTCGTGTGCGTGGGTGAGCACGATGCCGAGAATATTCTCCTGCTCACCTTCCAAATAACCCGGATCGGGCAGAATGAGCTCGACGCCAGGCGTGGCGTCCTCGCGTCCGAAGGTGACGCCGATGTCGACGATGATCCACTGGCGCGCGTCGGGCGGGCCGTAACCATAGGCGTTCAGGTTCATGCCGATTTCGCCGGCGCCGCCGAGCGGCAAGAACACCAACTCGTCGTCGGATTTCGGCCGCCTCAAAGCGCGCCGCCATTGCGCTTGAAAATCTCCAGAAGGCCGCGCGAGGTCAGGTCCTGGTCGAAATGATCTATGCTTGGAAACGCGCCCTCGAAAATCGAGGCGACGCCGCCTGTGGCGATTGTCTTCATCGGCGCGCCGTACTCAGCCTTGATGCGCCGGCAAAGCCCCTCGATCATCTCAATCGATCCCCAATAGATTCCTGACTGCATGGCGCTCACGGTGTCCCGGCCTATGACGCGTCCGGGATCGCGTATTTCCACGCGCGGCAAACGCGCCGCCGCGTCGTGCAATGCCTGGAGCGAAAGGTTGATGCCAGGCAAAATGATGCCGCCCTCGAAAGCGCCATCAGCGCCGACAATATCGAATGTGGTCGCTGTTCCGCTGTCGATCACGATCGCTGGGCCTCCGTACTCGATGTAGGCGCCAACCGCGTTCACCAACCTGTCGGCGCCAGCTTCACGCGGCTTATCAATGCGCACTTCAATACCGATCTTGACCCCGTCTTCGCCGATCACCAGCGGCTCCGCGCCCACATAGCGGCGCGAGAGATTGCGCAGATTGAAGAGCGCCTGGGGAACCACCGTCGATATGATGCAGGCGGTGACGTGCTCCAGGTTGAGGCCCGACAGCGCCATGACCTGTGTGAGCCAGGGGGCGTACTCGTCAGCGGTTCGCCGCGCATCGGTCGAGGCGCGCCATTGGCCGCGCCACGCTTGGCCGTCATGGACAGCGAACTTCGTATTGGTGTTGCCGACATCGACAGCAAGAAGCATCTCTCACACCACCGTAAAATGCACGTCGCCCGCGGCGATGAGGCGGCGGCCGTTCGGAGTATCTAGTTCCAATTCGCCGCGTTCGGATAGGCCCGCGAGGACGCCTTCCAGCTCCTCGCTCCCCAAAACCACCCGGACCTTCCCGCCCAAGCGATGCGCGCGCGCCATCCAGGCGGCGCGCAAGGGCGCGAACCCCTCGGTTTCGAGGCGCGCGCACCAGCCCGTGAGCGCCAACCGCGCCTGTTCGAAAAAAGGTTCCGGCGTGTCTCCGGCGCCGAGCGCCTCCGCTAAACTCGTGGTTGCTTGATCAACACTTTTCGGAGCATGCGCAAGGTTGACCCCGAACGAGAGCGAAAACCACCCGGCGCCGCTTTCAAGCAGAATGCCCGCCGCCTTCGCGCCGTCCAACATCACGTCATTCGGCCATTTCAGCGTCGTGCGCGAAGAACCAGCAATGGCGTCGATGACATCGGAAAGCGCCAACGCCGCCGCGAAGCCGAGCAAGGCGATGTCCGCCGGCGCACGCGCTGTTGGACCGAGGTAAGTCGCGTAGAGATTTCCTCGCCGTGAGACCCAGACGCGACCTCGTCGCCCGCGTCCATCGCTCTGTTCGCGCGCGACCAGCCACGCGGCCGATACGCCGCCAGCCTCGGCACGCCTGCGCGCCTCCAGCAAAGTGGAGTCGATTTGATCGAAGGTCTCGATCGGCGCGTCGGCGTCGATCATGCTTGCGCTTTCTTAGAGCCACATCCGAACGGCGGCTTGGGTCCAGTTCTCGATCGCGCCAAGCAACAACACCAAAATGGGGAAGCTCAACGCCGCCGCGAACGTCGCCGTCATCAGGTTGACGCCGCTCGCGGGCGCGAGTTGCCCCGTTGGGGGCGCAAACCAGATCGACGCGAGCAGACGCAGATAATACGCCGCGCCCACCACCGCCGCGATCCCGCCGACCACGGCCAGCCAGACGAAACCGGCGTCCACCGCTGCGCGAAAAACCAGCAGTTTTCCGATAAACCCAGCGAACGGCGGAATCCCCGCGATAGAGAACAGCAGCATTGTAAACAGCGCGGCCATCCAAGGGCGGCGTTGCGCCATGCCCGCGAGATCCGCGACCGTATCGACGGCGACGCCATCGCGCCGCAAGGCCAAGATGAGCGCGAACACCCCGATGTTCGCGGGCAGATACAACATCATGTAAACCAGGGCCGAAACCGGTCCCTGTTCCGGTCCCGCCACAAGTCCCATCAGCGCGAAACCGATATTGCCGATCGACGAATAGGCCATGAGCCGCTTGAGGTTCGTCTGCAAAAGCGCGGCGAGAGAACCCCAAACCATCGAGATCGCGGCGAGCGCGGCCACAACCTGCTGCCATTGCGCCGTCAGCCCCGCGAAAGGCTCGTAGAGCACCCGCGCCATCAAGGCGATCGCCGCCACCTTCGGCGCCGCGGCGAAAAACGCAGTCACCGGCGTGGGCGCGCCCTCGTAAACGTCTGGCGTCCACATATGGAACGGCGCCGCCGACATCTTGAAGGCGAGCGCGCAGAGCATCAGCACCAGGCCGAAGGTCAAGCCTACGCCGCCCCCGCCCTCGCTCACGGCCGCGGCGATCGCATCAAACCGGATCGAGCCCGTGAAGCCGTACACAAACGACGAGCCAAACAGCAGCAAACCCGACGATATGGCGCTCAGCACGAAGTACTTCAGCCCCGCCTCGGAGGAGCGCGCATCATCGCGCCGCCAGGCCGCGAGCACATAAGCGGCGAGACTCTGCAGCTCCACGCCGACATAAAGCGCAATGAGGTCGCGCGCCGACACCATGACGAACATGCCAAGCACGGCGAGCGCGACGAGAACCGGAAATTCGAACTTCTTCTCACCCGTCGAGGAGAAGTGCTCGGCGCCAAGCAGCAAAGTCGCCGCCGCGGCGAACGCGATCAGCGCCTTGGCCACGCTGCCCACGCCATCGCTGACTAACGCGCCTTGAAATATTTCCACGGGAGCCAACGGTGCGCCGGTGAGCGCAAGGACGCCCGCGGCGAGCAACGCGGCGACGCCAAGTCCGGATATCAGTCCAAACGCACGCGCGTTGGACCAAGCGCCGAGGAGCACTCCGACAAGCGCGAAGCCCGCCAACAGAAGTTCCGCCTGCGCGAATGGCAGGCTGCGCGTGAGATCGAGCATGGGAGCGCTCATGGCGCGCCTCCTGCGAAGGCGGCGACGATCGCCTGGGTGGAGGGCGCGGTGAAGTCCAGCACGATGCTCGGCGCGAAGCCGATGATCAAAGTGGCCAGGATGAGAGGCACAAACGTAACCCACTCGCGCGCGTCCAAATCGGCGATGCTCGCGAGCTTGGGATTGTCGAGCGTTCCAAACGCCACCTTGCGGTAGAGCGTGAGCGCGTAGGCCGCTGAAAAGATCACACCCAAAGCGGCCCCCGCCGCCACCCACGCGTTGACCTGGAACGCGCCAACCATGGTCAGGATTTCGCCGGGAAACCCGCTCGTGCCCGGCAGTCCCACATTGCCCATCGTAAACAGCATGAAGATCGCGGCGTAGACCGGCATGCGGTGAACCAGGCCGCCATAGAAGGCGATCTCGCGCGTGTGCATCCGGTCGTACACGACGCCGACGCACAGGAAGAGCGCGCCAGAGACAATCCCGTGCGAGAGCATCTGGAAGGTGGCGCCCTGTATGCCCTGCTCATTGCCGGCGAAAATGCCCATGGTCACAAAGCCCATGTGGGCGACGGAAGAGTACGCGATGAGCTTTTTGATATCGACTTGTCGGAACGCCACTAGCGAAGCCCATACGATCGCGATCACGGACAGCGCGAACACGAGCGGCGTGAAATAATGACTCGCGTCCGGGAACATGGGCAGCGAGAACCGCAAAAACCCGTAACCGCCCATCTTCAGGAGGATCGCCGCCAGCACCACCGACGCCGCCGTCGGCGCCTCGACGTGGGCGTCCGGCAACCAGGTATGCACCGGCCACATCGGCATCTTCACGGCGAATGAGGCAAAAAAGGCGAGCCACAACCAGATCTGCAACGCGGGGTCGAAACCGCGCTCGGCGGCGAAGCGCGTCAGCTCCTGAATATCGCCTGTGCCCGCGATCGAGATCATCGCCACGATCGCAACCAGCATCAGCAGCGACCCGAGCAAAGTATAGAGAAAGAACTTGAAGGCCGCGTAGACGCGCCGCTGTCCGCCCCACACGCCGATCAGAATGAACATCGGAATGAGGCCGCCTTCGAAGAAGACGTAGAAGAGGATAACGTCCTGCGCGCAGAACACGCCGATCATCAGCGTTTCCAGGATCAGGAACAGCACCATGTAGCTGGCGACCTGCTTTTCGATCGACCAGCTCGCGAGAATGCAAAGCGGCGTCAGAAAAGTCGTCAGCAGAACAAGCGACATCGACAGTTGATCGACGCCCATGGCGTACGACGCGCCAAACGCCCACGGAACGTTTTCGGCGAGTTGCATGCCCGACCCATGCGGGTCGAAGAGCGAGAAGGCGAGCAGAGACGCCGCGAACGTCACAAGTGTGATGATCAGCGTCAACAGCCGAACGCCGTTGTCGTACCCGCGGTTTTCCTCTCCGCCGAGCGAAACGCGAGAGAGAAGAATCAGCAGTGCGCCCGCCGCCGGCAGGAACGTCACGATGGAAAGCATGGGCCACCCGGCAAAGAGTTCGCTCACGGCGCGCCTCCTAAGCCGGCCGCGATCGCGTAGGCGCCGAAAGCCACGGCCGCGATCAGCATCAAGAAGCTATAGTGATATACAAACCCGGTCTGCAGGCGTCGCAGCGCGCGGGAGAAGAACCGCGACGACGACGCGACGCCATCCGGCCCCAACCCGTCGATGACTTTCTGGTCGCCGCCCTTCCAGAACAGATCGCCCAGCGCGCGCGCGCCCTTCACGAAAATGAAGTCGTAAATCTCGTCGACATACCACTTGTTGTAGAGGAAGGCGTGCACCGGTCCCTTCGCCAGCGCGCGCGGTGCTGCGGGGTTCCACAGATAGAAGATCACGGCGAGCAGGAAGCCTGTCACGGTGACGACCACCGGCGCCCAGATCACCCAGGTTGGGAAATCATGGTGCTCGGCATGCGCCAGCGGGACAACATGGCCCCAGAACGCTTCCGCCTCGTGACCAAGGAAATACGGATAAAACACGAAACCGGCGAGCACGGCGCCCACAGCCAGGACCACCAGCGGCGCCAGCATCACCCAAGGCGACTCGTGCGCCGGCGCAGACCCGTCGCCTGGCGTGTGATCGCCGCCATGGTGGGCGTGATCGTCGTGCGCGTGGCCATCATGATGGGCGTGCGGGTTGGGCCGGAACTTGCCCTCAAAGGTCATGAACGCCAGACGCCACGAGTAGAAGCTCGTCAGCAGCGCCGCCGTGACCCCGCACCAGAACGCAAACTGAGCGCCGATACCGTGACTGCCATAGGCGGCCTCGATAATCGCATCCTTGGAATAGAAGCCGGCGAAGCCGCCGATTCCCGGAATGCCCGCGCCAATCAGCGCCAGCGTGCCGATCAGCATCATCGCCCAGGTGATCGGCATCGGTTCACGCACGCCGCCCATGAAGCGCATGTCCTGCTCGTGATGCATGCCATGGATCACCGAGCCCGCGCCTAGGAAGAGCAGCGCTTTGAAAAATGCGTGCGTGAACAAGTGGAACATCGCCGCGTTGTAGGCGCCGACGCCAGCCGCGAAGAACATGTAGCCGAGTTGAGAGCACGTGGAATACGCGATCACGCGTTTGATGTCGTTCTGCGCAAGCCCGACGGTCGCCGCGAACAAGGCCGTTGACGCGCCGATCACGGTGACGAACCCGGAGGCAAGCGGCGCCATATGATAGAGCTCGCCGCACCGGCTCACCATGAAAACGCCCGCGGTCACCATCGTCGCCGCATGGATCAGGGCGGAGACCGGCGTTGGACCTTCCATCGCGTCGGGCAACCACACGTGCAGGAAGAACTGCGCGCTCTTGCCCATGGCGCCGATGAACAACAGGAAGCTCACCACCTCGACCGCCTTGAAGCGCAGCTCCCCCACGCCAATCAGCATCTCCGGATTGGCGGCGGCGGCGTGAAAAACTTCGTCGAACTGAATCGAACCGTAGCAGAAGAACGCCGCCATGATGCCGAGCGCGAAACCGAAATCGCCAACCCGATTGGTGACGAATGCCTTGATGGCGGCGTCGTTGGCCGAGCGCTTCTGGAACCAAAATCCGATCAGCAGGTACGAAGCGACTCCCACGCCTTCCCAGCCGAAGAAGAGCTGAAGGAAGTCGTTCGCCGTGACGAGCGCCAACATCGAAAAGGTGAAGAAGGAGAGATAGGAGAAGAACCGCGCCCGGTGCGGGTCCTCCGCCATATAGCCCCAGGAATAGACGTGAACGAGGAAACTCACCGTGTTCACGACGACCAGCATGATCGCCGACAGGGTGTCGATCCGCACGCTCCAGATTGATGTGAAGCCCGCGACATCGATAAAGCGGAAAAGCTCGATTGTGCGCTCGTGCCCCTCACCCCAGACGAAGTCGATGAAGATTGGCCATGACAACAGCAGCGAGAGCCCTACCGAGGCCGTCGTCACCGTCATCGCGACGCGGTCGCCGATGAAACGCTGCAACAGGCCCGCGAACGCCGCCGCGAACAACGGCGCCAGCACGATCAGGGCTTCGGTCGAGAATTGCACGCCTTTAGCCCCGCATCTGGTTGATGTCTTCCACGGCGATTCCGCCACGGTTGCGGAAATAGGTCACGAGAATCGCGAGCCCGACGGCGGCTTCGGCCGCCGCGACGGTCAGGACCATCATCGCGAACACCTGACCTTGTATGTTCTGGAGGTAGGCGGAGAACGCCACCAAGTTGATGTTGACCGACAAGAGCACGAGTTCGATCGACATCAGAATGATGATGACGTTCTTGCGGTTCACGAAAATGCCGAAAACGCCGATCGTGAACAGAGCGGCGGCGACAAACAGATAATGGACGAGCGTGATTTCCATCGGCCGCCCCTAACCCAGACCTTGACCGGGGCGAACGTCTTTCAGCTCCACCCCTTCGGAACGCCGCCGCCCAACCTGCGCCCCGACATCCTGCTTCTTGACGCCCGGGCGGTGGCGCAGCGTGAGCACAATGGCGCCGATCATCGCCACGAAAAGAACCAATCCCGCCAACTGAAACACGAGCAAGTACTCGGTGTAGAGCACCTGACCGATGGCGGCGGCGTTGGTCGTTTCGCTCTCGCCCTGTCCAATGGCGATCGGCGCGCCGCCCGCCGATGAGGCGGCGCTCGCAACAAGCACAAGTTCCGCCAGCAACGCCGCAGCGACAAGCGCCCCAACGGGCATATAGGAAAGGAACCCCTGCTTCAGCTCCGCGAAGTCCACGTCCAGCATCATGACGACGAACAGGAAGAGCACCGCGACGGCGCCGACATACACAACGACCAGCAGCATCGCGAGGAATTCAGCGCCCAGCAGCACGAACAGGCCCGCCGCCGTGAAAAAAGTCAAAATCAGAAAGAGCACCGAGTGTACGGGATTGCGCGCGGCGATCACCGCGAAGGCGGAGATCACCGCGATCGCGGCCAAGACATAAAAGGCGATTGCCGCCAACATTCCCCGTCCCTCCCGCGCGCGTCACCGGTACGGCGCGTCAAGCTCCAAATTCTTCGCGATTTCCCGTTCCCAGCGATCGCCGTTCGCGAGCAACCGCTCCTTATCGTAGAAAAGCTCTTCGCGCGTCTCGGTGGCGAACTCGAAGTTCGGTCCTTCGACGATCGCATCGACGGGGCACGCCTCCTGACAAAAGCCGCAATAGATGCACTTCGTCATGTCGATGTCGTAACGGGTCGTGCGCCGCGAACCGTCTTCGCGCGGCTCCGCCTCGATGGTGATGGCCTGCGCTGGGCAAATCGCTTCGCAGAGCTTGCAGGCGATGCAGCGTTCTTCGCCGTTGGGATACCGGCGCAGCGCATGCTCGCCCCGGAAGCGCGGGCTGAGCGGGCCCTTCTCGAACGGATAGTTCACCGTCGCCTTGCGCCGGAAGAAATACTTCATGCCGAGCATGAAGCCGCCGATCATGTCGAGCATCAGGGCGCCCTTGGCGGCCTGGAGAAGACGCGACATCCCTAGCCCCCCGCCGTGATCGCCGCCGAAGCGGGCTGTAAGAACGTGACGTAGTAGGCGATCGCCGCGACAGCGACGAGCGAGGTGGGCAGGAACACCTTCCAGCCCAAGCGCATCAACTGATCGTAGCGGTAGCGCGGCACGATCGCCTTCACCATCGCGAACATGAAGAACACAAACCAGATCTTAGCGCTCAGAACGAGGAAACCGAGGATCGGATCGTCGACCGCCCCCCAGGGTAGGTGCCAACCGCCGAGGAACAAGATCGAGGTCATCGCGCACATCAGCACGATGTTGAGGTATTCGCCGATCATGAACAACAAGTACGGGGTCGAGCTGTACTCCACCTGATAACCAGCGACGAGTTCGGATTCCGCTTCCGGCAGATCGAAGGGCGGCCGGTTGGTTTCGGCGAGGGCGGAGACAAAAAACATGACCATCATCGCCAACATGATGGCGCCAACGAGAATGTTGTTCGGGAACTCGGCGAAGTTGGCCAGCCGGAACCCGTGCCACATCCAGATGCCGTCGCGCTGCGCGTCCACGATGGCGGACAGGTTAAGCGAACCGACCAGCAGCAGCACGGTAATGATGATGAAGCCGATCGACACCTCGTAACTCACCATCTGCGCCGCGGAGCGCAAACCGCCAAGGAACGGATACTTCGAGTTCGAAGCCCAGCCGCCCATGATAATGCCGTACACGCCAAGCGAGCTGATCGCGAACAGGTAGAGGATGCCGACGTTCAGGTCCGCGATCACCCAACCGTTGCCCCAGGGCACGACGGCCCAGCCCACGAACGCGAGCACGAAAGTGATCAGCGGCGCGAGAATGAAGACCGTCTTGTTCGCGCCCGCTGGAATGACGATTTCCTTGAACACGAATTTGAAAAAATCGGCGAAGGATTGCAGCAGTCCGAACGGACCGACGACGTTGGGACCCTTACGCAGCTGAACCGCCGCCCAAACCTTCCGGTCGAACAGCAGAATGAAAGCCAACGTCAGCAGCAGGTAGATCATGACCGCCAGGATTTGCCCGGTCTTCACGAGGCCCCATTCGATCTCGACCGGCCAGTCGATCCCGAACCACGTGATGTAATCGAGGTCGGGGTTCATTCCGCCGCCACCCTTTCCGCCCCATGCTTCAGGCGTGAGCACTCGGCCATCGTTTTCGACGCCCGGGCGATCGGATTGGTGAGATAGAAATCGTCGACGGGGGAGACGAACGCCGCATCCGTCATGGCGCCCGCCGCGCCAAGCGCGGCGACATCGAAGCTCGACGCGCCCGCAGGCGCGTAATCGACCTGTCCAAAGGTCGGATGATCCGCGATCATCTTGGCGCGCAGCTGATCGAGGGAGTCATAGGGCAAAACCTTGCCCATCACGCCCGAGAGCGCGCGCAGAATGGTCCAATCTTCCTTAGCCTCGCCCTTCGGGAAGGTCGCGCGTCGCCCGTATTGAACCCGGCCTTCGGTGTTGACCCAAGTCGCGTCCTTCTCCGTATAGGCGGCGCCCGGTAGGATGATGTCGGCGCGGTGCGCACCCGCGTCGCCATGCGAGCCGATGTAAATGATCGTGCCGGCGCGCGGCAGCGCAACCTCGTCGACGCCCAGCAACAGCAGCGTATCCATTCCGCCAGACAGCATTTCCGGTGCGCTTTTGCCGCCCGCGCCAGGCAGGAAGCCGAGATCGAGTCCGCCGACGCGCGCCGCCGCCGTGTGCAGCACGTTGAAACCGTTCCAACCCTCTTTCACGACGCCCACGGCCGCCGCCAGCTTGCCGACGGCGCTCAGCACCGCGGCGCCGTCAGCACGCGTCAGCGCACCTTGCCCCACGATGATCATCGGCCGCTGGGCGTCCTTCAATATGTCGGCGAACGTCCCGAGCTGAGTCAGCGCCGAAGGTCCCACGCCGATGTGCGTCGCGCGGTAGGTCAAGTCAGCGGGCGCGCCGATGACGCCGATTTCGGCGCCACGCAGCCACGCCTTGCGGATGCGCGCATTCAGAACGGGCGCTTCCGTGCGCGGATTGGTTCCGACAAGCAATATTGCGTCGGCCTCATCGAGACCAGCGATGGTGGAATTGAACAGGTAGCTCGCGCGGGCGCCGCCGCCGAGCTTCAGGCCGTCAGGGCGGCAATCCGTGTTCGGCGAGCCAAGCGCGCGGAAAAGATCCAGAGTCGCCTTCATGCTCTCGGCGCATGAGAGATCGCCCGCGACCGCGCCGATCTTCTTGGGATCGCCCGATAGCGCGCGCGCCGTCGCCTCAAGCGCCTCCGGCCACGACGCCGCCCGCAGTTTGCCGTTCTCGCGGACGTAGGGGCGATCCAAGCGCTGGCGCGACAGCCCGTCCTCGGCGTAGCGGGCCTTATCCGAAATCCACTCCTCGTTGATCTCATCGTTCATGCGCGGCAACACACGCAAAACGGCGTCGCCGCGCGCATCGACGCGGATGTTCGACCCAAGCGCATCCATCACATCGACGGACTCGGTTTTGCTCAGCTCCCAAGGACGCGCGTTGAACGCATAGGGCTTCGAGGTCAGCGCACCAACAGGACAGAGGTCGATCACGTTCGCCGAAAGCTCGCTGGAAAGCGCGGCCTCCAGGTAGGTCGTGATTTCCATGTCCTCGCCGCGGCCTGTCGCGCCTGTCTCTTATACACATCTGACGCTGCCGACGAAGAGGATAGTGTAGATCT
>ERZ761602.498-NODE-498-length-85304-cov-57.475091_pt1 | contig 85304 bp, 62 predicted proteins | sample MGYA00512165_ERZ761602 | MGnify/ENA primary metagenome ERZ761602 (study PRJEB28899, sample SAMN02445085) | bioreactor sludge metagenome | biome: EBPR sludge; isolation source: Thorneside wastewater treatment plant | place: Australia: Brisbane, Thorneside...
CCATGTCGGACGAGATCGTGATGTCCGTGGCCATGCCGATCTCCTGGCCACCAGCCACGCGCATGCCGTTGACGCGGCAGATCACCGGCTTCTTGCAGTTGAGGATCGAATCCACCATCCCGACGAAGAGATCGATGTAATCACCGTATTCGGTCGGGCGGCGCGCGTAGTAGGACGCGTACTCGGCGGTGTTGCCACCACTGCACCACGCCTTGTCGCCAGCGGCCGCAAACACGACGGCAACGACACTCCGATCCGACGAAGCACGCTGGAAGGCCGCAATCACGCCCTTGACCATCTCCGTCGTATACGAGTTGTACTGCCGGGGATTGTTCAGGATGACCCAGGCTGAATGCAGTCCCTCCACCACCGTGCCGTCCGGCGCCGTCACCGGCCTCTTCTGGTACACGACCGACGGTGCCTCGGCGTCGAAGTGCTCGTCACCGATCAGCGAATGATCCTTCAGCTCGTTGTCCCTGCGAAGAAAATCGAGTCCCATCTGTCCACCCCATGCCCTGTGAAGTTTGTACGTTGATTTCACTGACCGACCGGTCAGCCAATCCAATGTGACAAACGTCGTCGCGTGGCGCATCACCCAAATGAACGATGAAGTTCCAGGCTCAGCGCCCGCCGGCTTGCTTGCGACCGGGAGGAGGCTTTGGCCCCGGCCGCACTCGCACTGCTCGCGGCGCAAGGCATCCGCCCCGTTCGAGCCGGAACGCCAGCGATCTGCGGCGAGCCATCCGCGAGCGACGTCGTCATCACGATATGCTCGGCCGATGCGGATGGGCGCTGCCCGCATCGAACGCCTGCTTCCCCTGCTGCTGGCGGGCGTGGAGCAGGACCGCGTGCACCTCGGGCGCGAACTCGAGCGGATCGGTCGCTTCCTTCCCTGACACGGGTTTCAGGCCAGGCGGGGCGCATCGAAAAACATTTACTTACATTTTGCTTTTTAGCGCACGCCGAGCCATGTGCCACGTTTCAGAGTGAATCGCGGAAAAGCACGGTCGCCTCCCGATCGGCATTCCGCACCAGGCAACGCCGTCCCCCCCAGGCTCCGGCCTCGAAGCGAGGTTATCTTGGCGTCGCATCAAGGAATCCTGTCGGCCCTGCGTGCTTTGCGGGAACGCCTGGCGATCCGCATGGCCGCACGCCTCGGTGGCAACCCGCAGGTCGAGATCCTCGGCTCCCAGACGCTCGCCGGCAAGCCGCAGGCCAACACCGACACGCTGGGGATCTACCTGCATCGCATCTCGGTCGATCCCTTCAGCCGCAACCGCCACCTTCCGCCGCAGCCGGGCCGTCATCTTCCCCGCCCGGAACTTCCGGTCAATCTGCACCTGCTGCTGGTCGCGTGGTGCACCCACACCGAACAGGAGATCGAGTACCTCGCCGCCGCGATCCAGATCGTCGGCGGCGGGCTCGTGCTCGAGAGCGCCGACATGAGCCTCGCCGATCCGGACTGGGGATCGGACGACGTCGTGCAGGTGCTCCCGGAGGAGATGAGCACCGAGGATCTGATGCGGCTGTGGGACAGTCTTCCGGACGACTATCGCCTGTCGGCCCCCTACCTGATCAAGACCGTGCGCCTTGCGCCCGACCTCGAACGCGAAGAGGGACCCGCGGTGAAGGCCCTGGTCTTCCCGATGAGCGCACCGGACGGGAGCCCGCAATGATCGTCGAGACCCTGGTACTGCACGCCAGCGACTTCATCGAATGGGAAGATGCGAGCGGCGCACAGGGCGGCGGGCGGCGCGCGCTCTCCGCACGAACCCTGCGCATCCGCCTCGACCATGCGCCCGCCGACCTGGACCTGATCCACAAGGACAGCGGAACGGCGCTATGGCGGCGCATGCCGGCCGAACTCCGCCAGGTGATCGACGGTGCAGCGGATGCGACCGCACTGCAAGCGCCGGACGAGCCGCTCTATCCGCTCGACGGAGAGGTGGTCGACCCGGCGGGGCACTTCCTGCCACGGCGTTTCTCGTTGCATGCGGGTCGTCGCACGGGTCACAGGTTGCGGCTGTACCGCTCTCCGCTCGGGACCCGCTTCGGCCGCGCGGGGGGGCTGATCGGCCGCACCGCGCTCGAGGACGGTACGCCCGTGCCCTGGGCGGTGCTCGCGCTGCGCGTCACCCCGCCGCTCGCCGCCCCCTTCGATTTCATCGCCCAGAGCGACGCCCACGGCGAGTTCCGCATCTCGCTCGAGCGCCTCCCGGCGCTCACCAAGGACGCCCCGGCGACCACCTACCCCGGTGTCCTCGAGGTGCGCGCCGCACCGGAGGGCCGCGACCCCGACGCACTCCCCGGCGTGGGGATCCGAGGCGGCGGGGCGACGGAATACGAGGCCCAACTCATCGTGGAGATCGCGCCCGGGCGCATCTCCACCCTGGTCAGCCCGGGACGGGACGCCCTCGTCCTGCGGTTTCCCTGAACCACCGCGTTCGCTGGCATCACCGGCACCAAAGGAGAAGCGACATGCCCGAGTACCTTGCTCCAGGCGTCTTCGTCGAAGAGACGAGCTTCCGCAACAAGTCGATCGAGGGGGTCGGGACCAGCGTCGCCGCGCTGGTGGGTCCCACCCGCTGCGGACCGCTCCGCGGCCTCCCCGAGGTACTGACGAGCTACGCCGACTTCGAACGCATTTTCGGCGACGCGCAGGACCTCGTCTTCGGCGCGGACGGCGAAGCCGTGCTCAACCACACGGCACACGCCGCGCGGGCCTTCTTCGACAACGGCGGCAAGCAGCTCTTCGTCGCCCGCGTCGTGCAGGGCATCAACGGTCTCGGTCCGGACGCGGACGGGGTCTGGCCGGGCGCGGCGGTGAAGGCCGACTCCGGCAACACGGTCAAGTTCTTCAGCCGCTTTCCCGGAAGGATGGGCCAATACGCGCTCGAACTGCGCTGGCGTGACAGTGAGAACCTCCTGCGCAGCGAGACCCCCAAGGTCGCCAGCCCGGGCCGGCTCTATTTCCTCGAGGCCAGGGGCGTGCCTCTCGCCGCCAAGGCCGCCGGCCCGATCGACGATGCGGCCTTTCCGGTCGACATCCAGGCCATCGTGAGGCTCGACGGCACGAACCTGGCGATCCAGGGCGGGCGTGCCACGATCGTGTCGATGGCCGACGACGATCCGGCAGCGCTCGCTGCCGACCGGATCACCAGCCTGATCCCGGCGCAACTCCCCGCCAGCGCGAGGCTGACCCGCATCTTCGTGCGACCGCCCGCATCGGGTCCGCTCGCCGCGGGCACCAGCGCCGAACTGCGGCTCGCCCAGCCGACCACGATCTCCGCCTTCACCGGCGGCGCCGGCTGGGGAAACCTGAGGGCCCTGCGCGGGACCCTCGATGCGGCAGGCGAGACGTTCACGGTCACGGCCGATCCGGTCCTGAATCCCGGAGTTGCCGCGCCGATCACCCTTCCCCTCGCAGCGCTCGCCGCGGCACCGGGTGCGGCGCGCGCGGTGTTCGTGCTGCGCAGCTTCGACCTCGACGTGCGCAACGGGGGCAAGGACGGCGAGGTGATCCGCACCTACACCGGCTTGAGCACCGCGCCAGCGGGACCGGCGAGTCTCCCCATCCGCCTCCCGGTCACGCCCGACCGTCGCGCCGAGGCGCTCAGCTCCCCGGTCGCCTGCGTGCTCTCCGCGGACGCCACCGGCGACGCCATCCTCACCGCGCTGCTGGCGATCTGCGACCCCGGAGCGCTCAACCCGGGCGAGACCTCGCTCGACGAACCGCGCTACCTGATCGAACTCGCCGGCGGCAGCGACGGCGACGAGCCCGCCTCGACCGACTATGCCGGCGAGAGCGACGAGACCCGGGGCAGCACCGGCCTGAAGGCACTCGAGGACGTCGAGGACATCTCCATCGTGATGACGCCCGCCGCCGCGAACAGCGCCGAAGACGTCCACAAGGGGGTCGTCATGGAGGTGCAGAAGCACTGCAGGCGCATGCGCTACCGCATGGGCATCGTCGATGCCCGCTCCGGGCAGAGCATCGGCGAACTCCGCGCCTTCGCGGGCAACTTCGACGACTCCCGGCTCGCGATCTACCACCCCTGGGTGGTGATCCCGGACCCGACCGGGACCCGGCGCGACATCACCGTTCCGCCCGCCGGCTTCATCGCCGGCGTCTATGCGCGCACCGACGTCGACCGCGGCGTGCACAAGGCGCCGGCGAACGAGATCGTGATGGGCGCGCTGCGCTTCGACCAGCAGATCAACGCCTTCCAGCAGGAGCTCCTCAACCCGAACGGGATCAACTGCCTGCGTTCCTTCGCCGGACGCGGCCACCGGGTGTGGGGTGGGCGCACGCTCTCCAGCGATCCCGAATGGAAGTACGTCAACGTGCGGCGCTACTTCCTCTACCTCGAGCGCTCGATCGAGAAGTCCACCCAGTGGGCGGTATTCGAGCCGAACGGCGAGGCGCTGTGGGCCAACATCCGTTCCAGCGTAGAGGACTTCCTGTTTGCGGAGTGGCGCAACGGCCGCCTCCTCGGTGCCACGCCGAAGGAAGCCTTCTTCGCGCGCTGCGACCGCTCGACGATGACGCAGAACGACATCGACAACGGCCGCATGGTTTGCCTCGTCGGCGTGGCCGCGCTCAAGCCCGCCGAGTTCGTCATCTTCCGCATCGGCCAGAAGACTGCCGACGCCTGAGACAAGGAGAGATCGTCATGGCCGTGTTTCGCGAAACCCCGTATTCGGCATTCAACTTCCTCGTCGACCTCGAACCGGGACAGGGCGAGGAGGTGCAGGCCGGCTTCTCCGAGGTCTCGGGCCTCAACGCCGAGATCACGGTCGCCGAGTACCGTGCCGGAAACGACCGCGTGAATTACGTGCGCAAGGTCCCGGGCATCCACAAGGCGGGCGACGTGACCCTCAAGCGCGGCGTCATCGGCGCGCAGAACCTCTACGAGTGGCTGGAACTGGGGCGCAGCGGCAAGATCGCTCAGGTCAAGCGCGACATCGTCGTCAAGCTGCAGTCCGAGGACCGCGGCGGCATCGTGGTGAGCTGGAAGCTGCGCGGCGCGATGCCGATCAAGTGGACCGGCCCGACGCTCACCGCCAAGGGCGGTGGCGACATCGCGATCGAGGAACTGGTCCTCTCGGTCGAGACCATCGAGCAGGAGTGAGGCGGTGCTGCTCGCCGACAAGCGCATCGAGCTGGATGCACGTCCCGCCGCGCGGCGGCTGGCGCCGGTCGAGGTCGTCATGATCGGGCATTGCCCCTCGCTCGACGGGCGCGCGCGCTGGGACCGACTCGCGCGCGACCCCGCCCTGCTCGGCGAGATAGCGGCCCTCGGCTTCGACGCCGAGGTCGGACGCCTGCGCGCACTCGCGGCGGGCGGGACCCCGACCTCCGTGGAGGACGAAGCTTTGCTCGGCCTCTACCGGCTGCCGATCCCGATCCGCTCGCTCGCTCACTTCCAGGTGCTCTTCCCCGAGGCCTTCACCGTCGGCTGCAGCTACCGCAGCACCCTGGCGGGCGATGCGGCCTGGCTGCCGATCGCCGTGCAGGATTTCTTCGCCGCCGACGTGCGGGGCTTCGACGACACCCGCGCGCTCTGGGTGATCCGGGTGCCCGAAGCCGCAGGCGTGGCCGCCTTCCTGCCACGCGCCGACGCGACGCTGACCGAACCCGCCGAGCTGGGCGCCTTCGAACGGGCACTGCTGGTCGAACGTGCCGGCGTGCTCGCGCTCCCCGACCTCGAGCGGCTTCTGGTCCCCCACGCCCTCCCCGATGTCCCGCGCATGCGCCTGGACAACCCCGAGGCCGTGTTCCTGCCCTGCGGCACCGAAGTCGACGACACGCATCGCGAGCGCCGCCACTCGCGCGAGCTCCCGCCCGCGGAGGCACCGCTCTCGCCCGCCGAGCTCGTTCCGCCGATCCTGCGCGCGTTGGCGCGGCTGCGTCCCGACATGCAGTGCCTGCTGACCCTGCCGCTGGATCAGCGCCCGCAGGACGAGCTGCCCTCGCCCGCTCGCGGCTTCCTCGAGCACGTCGCCCGCATCGTCGGCGCCGCGGGCGCCGAACCCGGCAGCGATGCCGCGAACGCTCCGCACGCCGAGCTCGCCGGCAAGCTGCGCCACCTGCAGCTGCTGTGGCCCTACCTGCGTGGCGAGGACCGTCCGCTCGCCTCGGCCTGCGGGCTGATCGCCGGCATGCAGGCCGGGGTCTCGCTCCGGCAGGGCCCCTGGCGCTCGATCGCCGGGCGCCCGCTGCCCGGCAGGGCGCTGCCATGGCCGCCGCCGACGCAGCAGAGGGCTGCCGCACTGCGCGAGTCGCCGGGTGCGACGGTGGTCCTGACGCGTGCAGGCAGGCTGCAGGTGGACGACGAGGCGCTGTGCGCCCCCTGCCTGCCCGTGGCCGACCTGCGGGGCATGACGAAGGCCCAACGCGAGCTGGAACACTGGCGTTCAGCCGAGCTGATGCGCTTCATGGGCTGGCTGAGACGCGAACTGCGGGCCTTGGGCGAGCGACTGCTGTTCGACACCGACCCGCGCGACCCGCGGCCCGAGCTCGCCCTGCGCAGCTTCTTCGGGCGCCTGCACGAGGCTGGCGCCTTGCGCGGCGCGCAGCCCGAGCACGCGTACCGCATTCGCGAATTGCCCACGGTCGACTCCGCGATCGCGTTCGAGATCGAGGTGGCCCCCGCCTACCCGATCGACCGCCTGCGCCTGACCTTCCTGCACGACCGCCACGCCGCCGTGACGGAAACCCGGATCGAGGCGATCGATGACTGACTCCGCCGGCGAGTTCATCCCCTTCCGCTTCCGCGTCGCGCTGTACGACGGCGAGGGAGGTCGCTTGCTGTGCCGCGGCGCCTTCAGCGAGGTCAGCGGCCTGGAGGCCACGATGGCGCCCAAGGCCCTGAGGGAAGGCGGGCGCAACTGGGGCGAGGTACAGCTCGCCGGCCCCACGAGCTTCGCGCCCGTGATCCTCAAGCGCGGCATCACCGAGGTGGCGGACCTGTGGAACTGGTTCGACGTGAGCACGCGCCAGTCCAACCACGCCTTGCGCCTGTCCGGCACGATCGACGTCTATCACCCCCACGACCCCGACAAACCGCTGCTGCGCTGGCGGATCACAAACGCCCTGCCGACGCGCTTCAAGGGTCCCGACCTGTCCTCCACGGCGAGCCAGGTCGCGATCGAGGAGCTGCAGCTGGTACATGAGGGGCTGGAGCTCGAGCGCGATTGAATGGAGACGACGACATGCCTGCCCCGCAGATCGCCCGCGCCAAGCTGATCCCGATGAACGGAGATCAGGTCGAGACCGACGAATCGAAGCACATCGACGTCCAGTTCAATCCTGCGACGCTGCGCGTGACCCTGTCGAACACGCTGAAGGCCGACAACCGGGCCGGCAGCGGCGGTAGCGGCGCGGCGGCGCAATACATCGACAAGAGCGAATCGACCCTCGCGGTCGAGCTCGTGTTCGACACCAGCGTGGCCGCGAGGCTCGGCTCCGACGCCCGGGCGAATCGCGAGACGGTCGCCGCCGACAGCGACGTGAGGACACTCACCAAACGTATCGCCGAAACCTTCATGAAGCCGCAGGACGCCGGGTCGAACCGCCCTCGGGCCCCCGGGCGCTGCCGTTTCCAGTGGGGCAGCTTCCAGTTCACCGGAATGCTTTCGAGCTACTCGGAGACCCTCGACTTTTTCGCGCCCGAGGGCATCCCGCTGCGCGCCACCCTGGCCCTCACCTTCAAGGAGGACCGCTACCAGTTCGCGCTCGACCCCACGGTACGCGCAGAAGCGCGCCCGATGCCCGGCTTCGCTGCCGGAGGTGAGGGCCGCGACGCGGCGAGTGCTGCACAGTCCGCCGGCCGCGACCCGCGCGACTGGCGCGCCATCGCCGAGCTCAACCGCCTCGACAATCCGCGCTTCACCGCTCCGGGCGCCTTGCTGATTCCGACCGGAGGCTCCTGATGCCGCTGATCATCGACGAACTCGTCGCCGAGGTGCAGGCCGAGTCGAACCCCGCGCAGACTCCGGCGACCGAGGTCCGGCCGCCCGCCGGCCCGCCCGGCGACACCTTGCTCGACCTGCTGGCCCTGGCCCGCGAACGGGAGGCTCGCCTTGCCATCGACTAGCGCTGCGCTTCTCAGCGTGCGTCCGCGCATCCGCGTGGATGGCGACGACCGTCCCGCGCTCGGTACCGCAGTACAGGCGCTATCGGTGCACCTGCCCGCGAGCGGCATGGCGAGCGCGGAGACGCGCGTGGTCAACTGGGCGGCGGGCACGGGCGCGACGCCGGATTTCGCCTTCCAGGACCTGCGCCTCGGCAGCCGCATCGAGATCCTCCTCGGCGAAACCGCCCGCAGCGCAGTCTTCGCCGGCGAGATCACCGCGCTGGAGGAGCGCTACGGCGACGGCGCGCCGCAGCTCGTGATCCTCGCCGAGGATCCGCTGCACCGCCTCGCGCGCCGGCGCGCAAGCCGGGTGTTCGAGAACCGCGGCCTCGCCGAGGTCGTCCGTGCGATCGCCGGCGACGCCGGGCTGCAGGCCGACGTCGGCCTCGAGGCGGGTAGCGCGGACTGGCTGCAGCATAACGAGAGCGACCTCGCCTTCCTGCTGCGCTTGCTGGGTCCGCACGACATCCCGCTGCGCATGCAGGATGGACGCCTGCGCGCGCGCGCCGAGGAAGCAGACCCGAACCCCATCCGCATCGACGCCGGAACGAACGCGCGCCGCATCCGCATCATCGCCGACCTCAACCAGCAGCCGAGGGAAGTGCTCGCACACGGCTACAACCTCGTAACCGACTCGAGCACCCGGGGCAGGAGCGCCGCGCTCGCACCCGCGCCCGCAGGACGGAGCGCCGCGACGACGCTGGCGGAACTCGGCTGGGAAGGGCGCTCGCCGCGTCCCCACCCCTTCCCGCGCACCCAGGCCGAGGCCGACTCGATCGCGCGTGGCGCCTTCCGCCGCGATGCACGGCGCTTCCTCTACGGCGAGATCGTGTGCACCGGCACGCCCGAGCTGGGTGTCGGACGCGAGCTCGAGCTCGGCGGAGTATCGCCGCGGCTCGCCGGACGCTACCGCATCGCCGAGTGCTGGCACCACTTCGACAACACCCAGGGCCTGTCGACACGACTGCGTGTCGAGCGGCCGGACTGGATCCCCTGAGGAAGCGCCCGCCATGTCGCGCCATAGCCCAGGCCCGCTGCAGGAACTGCACCTCGGCGTCGTCCTCGACAACGACGACCCGGAGGAACGCGGTCGCGTGAAGCTGCGCCTGGCGGCGACCGGCCTGGAGGCCTGGGCCGCCGTGATGGTGCCGGGCGCGGGCAGCGGCTATGGCGTCAGCCTGCTGCCACGCGTGGGCGAACAGGTCGTGGCCGCCTTCGTCGGTCCCGACCTGCCGATCGTGCTCGGTGCGGTGTGGAGCGGCGGCGCCAGTCAGCCCGCCGACGCGCGCCCGGTCGACGAACGCTACCTCGTGCAGAGCCCGGCCGGCCTCAAGATCCTGCTCGACGACCGGCAGCCGAGCGTGACGATCGAGACCCCGGCCGGAAACCGCCTCGTGATCACCGACCAGGGCGGCGGCAAGGTCACGATCGAACAGGGCGGCGAGCGGGTGGACATCTCGCCGGGCAAGGTCAGGATCGCCGGCTCCGGGATCGTCAGCATCGAAGCCGCCCAGGTCACGATCTCCGCAGGCCTCGTCAAGGTCGACGCCGGCATGAGCAAGTTCTCCGGCGTGGTGCAGTGCGACACGCTGATCACCAACACGGTGGTGTCCACGAGCTATTCGCCGGGAGCGGGGAACCTATGGTGAGCATCGATTCCGCCCTGCGGGCCGAGCGCCCGATGCGTCCAGGCCGCAGCGCTCCCTTCGCGGCGACCCACCAGCCGCAGGTCGTCGCCCCCTTCTTCGCCGGCAAAGGCGAGGGGCTGACCCTGCACCGCTACTTCGACGAGGACTTCGTCGCACGTTTTCTCAACGACGCCCAGGCCGGCCGGCTCACCGGCACTGCAGCGCAGCCGTGGTTCCACAGCGACCGGTTCGGCCGTTTCAGCGCGGAGCCGACCCTGCGCCTGCCCCTGCATCGCTGCTTCTACCTCGTCTGCGCCGAGGTTCGCTGCGTGGCCGGGGGCAGCCCGGCCTTCGATCCGCGCAAGATCCTCGGCGCCGGCCTCGTGGTCCGCCGGGTGGCGGCCGACGGCACGGCGCAGCGCTGGATGATCTCCGACGGCCAGCCGTTGGGCTGGCGCGACGGCAGGATCCCCGATCACGACCCCGACGACGTTCACCGCCTCGCCGCCCGCGGGCTGCTGCCGGCGCGCTTCCCCGAGCCACCCTATTCAGGGGAGGAGGTCGTCCCCCTGCACACGCTCCTGGTGAGCCGCCGCGACGCGCGCGGAGTGGCGCACAAGCACACGCTGCTGTGGGGCTACCTTCCGCTCTCGGGCAGCGCCCGCCAGCAGGTCGACGCGCCGCTGCCGCTGCCCGAGGGCGACGAGGCCCCCGACTTCGGGCTCGAGCATGCGTGGCCGCTCGGCAGCCGCGGCGCGAAGGACTGGGCGGACGGCGACGGCCTCGTCGTCACCGAGGGCGTCGCCAGCGCGGCCTTCATCGAAGTCCTGCAGACCCTGCTCACGCAGTTCCGCGTGGACGATGCCGGCGACCTCGACAACGTCGGCCTGCGCAAGCTGCTCGGACAAGTGCGCTTCCACCACTTCGAGGTACGCCTCGTCGAGGGCGAAGACTACCCGCAGCTCGTTCCGGTATTCGGCGACACCCTGCTCGAGTGGCTGGACCGCAGCGCGCCGGCACTGGTCGAGCTCTTCGCCCGTATCGGCCGCGGCGAGCCGGTTGCGGGTGGAGCCCGCCTGCCCGACGGCGCGGGCGGAAGCCGCACGGACCGCCTGCTGCTCTCCGAACAGGAAGCCGAGAACCTGCGCAGCCTGGTCGGACTGCGCCTGGCACGCGCCCAGGTGCGCTTCGACGACGGCCTGCCGATGCCGCGCTACGGCCAGGGCGACGAAGACCGCTTCATCTCCCTGCCCTTCATCCGCTGGCGGGACGAGTGCGGTTGCGAGCGCGTCGCCTGGGGTCCGGCCAGCCACGTGTTCCGTGTAGCGTCGCCCTTCGACCCGGAGGCGCAGCGTCCGACCACGGTGGTCCTGCCCGCGCTCGACGATCTCAAGCGCGGGCTTCCGCGGGGGGTGGCGATGCTCGCGCCGAAGTCGCTCGCCGACGTGCTGCGCAAGATCAGCCCGAATGCCGACATGAAGGGCGACGGTCCCGGCAACCGCAGCGGCGCGTGCTGGAGCTTCAGCTTCAGCCTGCCCGCGATCACGCTGTGCGCGACCATGCTGCTGATGGTCGTGATCAACCTGCTGAACCTCTTCCTCGGCTGGCTGCCGCGAGTGTTCCTCGCGCTGCCGCGCCTGTGCCTGAAGGCGCTCCGGGGCAAGTGAGACGAACGAGGAGACCGCGATGCCGACCCCGGAATCCCTGCTGACGAGCTTTCCCCTCCTCGCCAGCCCGGTCGCGGACGGCCGCCAGCACTGGCAGACCGGCAACGCGAGCGTGCGCGAAGTGATGCTCAACATCCTGCTGACCCGCCCCGGCGAGCGCCTGATGCGCCCCGAGTTCGGTGCCGGCATCCGCAGCTTCATCCACCACCCCAACAACGAGACCACGCGCGCGCTGATCGCCGATGCCGCGCTACGCGCGCTGCGGCGCTGGGAGCCGCGCGTGAGCATCGAGTCGGTACGCGCCGTGGCCGACCCCGAGCGCCTCTCGCAGGTGACACTCGAGGTGCGCTACCGGCTGCTCGCCGACGACCGGCGCGAGACGCTGGAACTGGCACTGGACCTGGGATGAGCGCCATGGACGACGCACGCCGGCCGATCGCCTCCACTCCGGCTCGACGCCGCCGGGCGAAGGGTGCCGCCTTCGCCTCCGCCCGCGGCGCAGCCGAATCCTGAGGGAACCGAACAAATGTCGCCACCGAAGCCGTTCCCCGTCCCCGACCTCGACGACCGCCGCTTCGACGAGCTCGTTGCCGAACTGCAGGCACGCCTGGCGCGCCACGTGCCGGAGCTCGCCCCGCTGGCGCCCGGAGATCCGGTGTTCGCCCTGGTGGATCTGTTCGCCTGGCTCACCGAGACCATCCTCTACCGGGCCAACCGCATTCCGGACCGCCAGCGCCAGGCCTTCCTGAACCTGCTGCAGATCCCGCTGCGCCCGGCGCGCCCGGCAAGCGGCATCGTCAGCGTCGACGCGAGCGGGTTTGCGCTGCCGCTGCCGATTCCGCCCGAGGCGCTGCTCAAGGCGGGGACGACGAGTTTCTCGACCGTCGGCGAGGTGCAGCCGACCCCGCTTTCGCTGCGCATCGTCGTCAAGCGCAGGCTCGACGAGGCCGCGCTCGCCGCCGAGGGCATCAGCCTCGACCAGTTGCGTGCACAGTACGACGTCGAGCCGGCCGCGTTCCGACCGCTCACGCTGCAGCCCGGACGCGACCGGCCGAGCGCCGCCGGAACCTGCGACGGTGCCCTGCACCTGGCCATCTGCCTGGCCAGGCCGGCCCCCGCGGCGCAGGCCGAGCGCGTGCGCCGGGCTCTCGCCGGCATCCTGCTCAACGTCGGGCTTGCACCCGAGACGGAGCTCGAAGGCGTGCTCGCCACCGGCCTGCGCGCCCGCAAGCTGGCGTGGGAGCTCGCATGGTGGCCCGACCCCGAGGATGCGCCGCAGACGGTGCGGTACCTCCCGCTCGAAGTCGTCGCCGACAGCTCGGCGGGGGGGCGCAGGACCGGCGTCGCTCGCCTTCGCCTGCCGCGCGACGCGGAGATGCTGCGCGCGACGAGCGCCCTCGACCCTCAGTTCGCTGGCCTCGGCGACACGCCGCCCGAGCCGCCCGCCGACCTCCGCCCGGACCAGCTCCTGTTCTGGCTGCGCCTGTCCTGCGCGGAGGAGCCCGACCTCGCGCTCGGCTACCTCGGCCTCAACGCGGTCGAAGTGATCGGCCAGGGGATCGCGCGCGACATCGTGCTCGGCGCGGGCAATGGCCGTCCCGACCAGCGCCTCGAACTGCCGGACCCGGACGTGGATGAGCGCAGCGTCGAGATCGAAGTGGAGGTCCGGCGCGCCTTTCAGCGCTGGGAGCGGGTCGCCCATTTCGCCGGCAGCGGTCCCGAGGACACCGTCTTCGTCGTCGACCCCGCCGACCGCAGCGTGCATTTCGGCGACGGCGTCCGCGGCATGCGTCCGCCCGCCGGAGCCCGCATCCGTGCCGCGTCCTACCGCCACGGCGGCGGCAGCGGCGGAAACCTTCCGCCCGGCAGCATCCGGGAGCTCCATGGCGCCAGCGAAAGGCTCGTGCTGCGCCACGAGTGGCCAACCCGCGGCGGCGTCGACGCGGAGTCGCTCGACGAGGCCGAGCGCCGCATCCCGGCCTTCCTGTCCCATCGCGACCGTGCGGTCACGGCCGAAGACTTCGCCGTGCTCGCACGCGACAACCCGATCAACCCGGTCGCGCGCGCCGAGGCAGTGGCGGGCTTCTTCCCCGGCGCGAGCCTCGCGGCGGTGCGCCGCAACGTGCCCGGCGCCGTCAGCGTGTTCGTGATGCCGCCTGCACCGCAGGCGATGGCGGCCGCGCCGCGTCCGAACGCCGGACTGCTCGCGGACCTGCACGAGTATCTGTCGGCGCGTTGCATGCTCGGCACCGAACTCTACGTGCTGTCGCCTCGTTTCGTGCCGGTCGCCGTCTCGCTGTCGCTCGAGGTCGTCGATCCATCGAGCGAGCAGCACGTCCATGCCGAAGTGGAACGCGCCCTGCTGCGCTACCTGTGGGCCTTGCCGCCGGGCGGCCCGCGTGGTTCGGGCTGGCCGCGCGGCAAGGCGGTCGAGATCAACGAGCTGCGCACCCAGGCCGGGCGCGTCGAGGGCGTCGAGGCGGTCAATGCGCTGCGCCTGTTCTACCGGACGAGGGAACAGGACCCGCCGAACTGGCGCGAGCTCACCGGGGCACAGGCGCTCTCGCTGCTCGACTTCGAGCTTCCCGAGCTGATGGCGGTCGCCATCCGCCCCGGCGAGGATCGCCCGGCACCGCCGCGCGGCTTCGGACCGGAGGCGGGGCCGGCAACGGACGGCCCGCGCCCCGTGCCGGTACCGGTGATTCCGGACCTGTGCTGATCGAGGCCACGTCCATGAACAGCAACGGCACCCGCTTCCTGCTCCTCGACGGTGCGACCGACTTCCACAACACGAGCCGGCAATGCACCTGGGACGCTGAGCAGCGCGCGTTCACGCTGACCCGCCAGGACGCGCCCCGCCTGCCGCGGCTCGCGGCTGCGCGCGTGCGCGAGCGCCTGCTCGCGGCGACCCCGTGGATGCTGGACGACCACGGCCAGCTCGGTCGCCTCTCGGATGACGGCCTGCGCCTCGAGTGCGCGCCGTCCTGGCCGCCGCAGGCCTGGCAGCCTGTGCTCGCCGCCCTCGACGACGCGCAAGCCGGGGCACCCGCGCTCGAGGCACTGGTGCTCGACCCGGTCGATGCTCCCGCCGGCCGCTTCACCGACCTCGCCTTCGGGGGTAGCGGCCTGGTCGCGCTGCCATGGAGCGACGGCGGCACGCAGCACGGCCTCACCGCGGTGCATCTGCGCCGGCGCTGGCAGACCCGCTGCGCGCTGCCCTTCGCGGCGCGGCGCGCATGGGTCGAGGCCACCACCGGCGGCGACCGCGTGTGGCTGCTCGGCGCGACGCAGCTCGGTCTCGCCCTCGGTGCGCCCCTGCCGCAGCCCTACCCGGGCCGCCCCGAGCGCTTCGAGCCACTACAGGCCAATCCCGATCCACTGCGCCTGGCATGGACGCAGCCCCTGCCGCCGCACCGCGGGCTGCTCGGACTGTGTGCCGACGACGAGCATCTCTTCGTGCTCGGCGAGACCCCGGAGAGCACGGCGGACGCCCCGCGCATGCAGATCTTCATGCGTGCGCTCGGCGCCGCGCCCGGCGAGGGCTTCCGCATCCGGCGCCTGCCGGACGGGCTGCCGCTCGCGACCGACCTCGCCGCAGCCGGCCAAGGCCGCCTCCTGCTCCTGCTGCCTTTCGAAGAGGGTGCGGAACATGGAATGCGCCGCGACTGCCCGCTCGTCTGCGTGCGCGAGGACGCGCCCGCCGCCGAGTGGGTGCCCGAGCGCTGGCCGCGTCGTTCCGCCGCTGCGCTACCCGCCGCGGACCGCTTCGTGCAGCACCGCGACCGCCGGCCGCAGACCCTGGGCGCCGACGGCCCGGTGCGCCTCTACCGGCTCGCGCAGGCGCGCTTCGCACCCACCGGCACGGTCACCTTGAGCGCACCACTCGACTCGACGATGCCCGACACGCTGTGGGACCGCATCTTCATCGACGCCTGCATTCCCCCCGGCTGCCGGATCGACTTCGCCGTGCAGGCGGGCGACGACCGCGAGCACCTCCCCGCGCAATGGATCGCACAGCCACAGCCGGTGCTGACCAAGGCGCCGTCGGAGCTGCCCTTCGCGCGCGGGCGTGCGCCCCGAGGCGGCGATCACGCAGGCCGGGCCGGCCTGTTCGAGCTGCTGATCCAGCGCGACAGCGGCGCGGTGCGCGAGGTGCGCGGGCGCTACCTGCGCCTGCGCATCACGATGCACGGCGACGGCCGCCACAGCCCGGCGATCTTCGCCCTGCGCGTGCAGTACCCGCGCTTCTCGTGGCAGACGCACTACCTCCCGGAGCATTTCCAGCAGCAGGAGCGTCCGCTCGCGTCGGCAGGGCCCGACCCCGCGGAGGCGAACGGCGCCGATTTCCGCGAGCGCCTGCTGGCGAGCCTCGAGGGCCTGCTGACCCCGATCGAGGACCGCATCGCCGCAGCCGAGATCCTGCTCGACCCCGCGGTCACGCCGGCGGCGCACCTGCCCGGCCTCGCCGCGATGCTCGGCACCACGCTGCCGCCCCATTGGCCCGAGGCGCGCTGCCGGCGCTGGCTGGGCGCGCAGGGCACGCTCCAGCAGACCCACGGCAGCTACCGCGGCCTGCTGCTCGCGCTCGACATCCTCACCGACGGCGCGGTGGCGAGCGGTGCGGTGATCCCGGTCGAGCACTTCCGCCTGCGCCGCACGATGGCGACCATCCTCGGTGTGGACATGGACGACCGCGACCACCCGCTGACCCTGGGTACCGGCCTTTCCGGCAACAGCATCGTGGGCGACAGCCTGATCCTGTCCGACGACCTGGCCCGCGAGTTCCTCGCCCTCTTCGCTCCGGAGGTCGCCGAAGCGAAGGGCGAGGCCGCAGTGGTCGAGCGCTTCTTCGACGAAGCCGCGCGGCGCCTCACGGTGATCCTGCACGGACCGGCGCGACGGCTCGCGGCGGTCGTGCGGGACGCCCTGCCCGCGCTCGTGCCGGCGACCGTACAGTGGGCGATCCGCGGCAGCGAGCACCCCTTCGTGCCGGGCCTGTCGCCGCTGCTGGGCATCGACACCTGGCTGGAAACCTCGCCACCGTCACGGCGCGCGGTACTCGACCGCACGCGGCTGGGTCGTGGCGACCTGCTGCACAACCCGGTCGCCCTCGACCCCGAGCGCGCCGCACCGATCGACGCGACCGTCCGCGACGCACCGTGAACGACAACACAGGAGAAGGGCCATGAGCGAGCCCGACGACAAGCGCGACACGAGCCTCGCCAGCGACAGCCGCTTCGGGGAGGCGCTGAGGCGTGTGAATTACGCACCAGGCATGTTGCTCGGCATCGAGGCGACACGTGCCGAGCAGGACTACCACCGCCGCCGCACCACCCGCCACGGCTACTGGCTGCATGGCGCCGGCACGGTCGCGGGCCTGCGCGTGGGCCTGCAGTCGAGGGACCCCGGCAACGACACCGAGAACGTGCGCGTGCGCCTCGTGGTGAGCCCGGGGATCGGCGTCGACGGCCTCGGGCGCGAACTGAGCGTGGCCGAGCCCTACTGCGTCGACCTCGGCGCCTGGCTCACCGCCCAGCACGACGACCCCGAGCGCTGGAACGCGCTGATCCGGGACGGCTACGCCGCGGACGACAACCTGCTCTGGCTGAAGGTCACGATGCGCTACCAGGACTGCGCGAGCGGCCTGCAGCCGGTGCTCGCGACCGCGGCCAACGCGGGCACCGACCCGGTGCAGCCCAGCCGCGTCGCCGACTGCGTGCTGTTCGAGCTCGTCGCCGAGCGCCCCGCCGACGCCCCGGACGAGGAGCACCTCTTTGCTGCCCACGCACGCATCCGCCCCTACGCCGAGATCGAGGACGGCCTGGGCGCGCACGAACGCGCCCGGGTCGACGCCGCCACCGGCGGTGCGCGCGAGCAGCTCGAACTCGGTGCCCGCCTGCTGCATTCGCTCGGCGACGACAACCAGGCCCTGGTCGCGCGCCAGGCCTTCCTGACCGACCCGGCGGCACTCGCACGCACCCTGCTCGCGCGCATCGCGATCCGTCTCGCGCCACCCGCACCCGATCCCGACCTGATCGTCAATCCGCGCCGCATCGAGATCGACAACCTCGTGCGCCCCTTCCTCTTCAACGCCGTCGCGCTCGCTCGCCTGATCCGCGCCTAAGGAACCGCCATGGCCAACATCCACTTCACCCCGCTCCGGATCGGCACGAGCAACGCTGCCGGCGAGCGCATCTCCAGCGTCGACCCCCTGCTGTCGCGCACGAACTACTTCGACGGCCAGCTCCTGAAGGCGGCCGACCTCAATCGCGACCAGATCTACCTCGACGAACGGCTGCTCGAGCTCGGCCAGGTCTTCGGCGCCGGCATCGTGCGCGGCCTGGAGCCCAGCCTGCATTCCGGTCACCTGCTCGAGATCTCTCCCGGGATCGCGATCGCACCCTCGGGCCGCGTGCTGCAGCTCTCGAACACCGTGCTGAGGATCGACCTGCTCGACAGCGGCCTGATCGCGACCCTCAACGACGGCCGCATCCGCAGCCCCGCGCGCGGCCTCCATGCCCTCGCGCTGACCCACACCCAGGTCGTCGATGGCGTCGCAGAGGCCTTCCCCAAGGACCTCTCCACGCCACGCGCCCCCCATGTCGCGGCCTGGGCCGAGGGCGTCGAGCTGCGCCTGATGCCGCTGCCGCTGCCGCTGCCGCGCCAGGACGAGATCGCCGTGCGCGCCGGCCTCGCGCGCGAGCTGCTCTCCGGCGGCGAGCGCCTCGCCCTGCCCTCGGACGACGCCGTCGCGCTCGGCCTCATCGCGGTCGAGCGCGGGCGGATCCTTTGGCTCGACCGCGGGCTGCTGCGCCGGCCGCAGCGTCCGCTCAACACCCCCGACGCAATCCAGCGCGACCTCGCCGTGCACTACCAGGAGCTGATGCAGGCCGTGCTCGCCGCACGCCGCAGCGCCGGCCTGCGCGGCGCCTTCGCGGCCAGCCAGTACTTCCGGGTGCTGCCCCCCTGGGGGCCGCTGCCGCAGGAGGCCATCGACCCGGTCGGCGGCAGCCAGCAGTTCTTCCCGCACGATTACGAGGTCGCCATCGCACCGGTGCGGCGCAGCGAGCTCTCCGCCGTGCTCGCCGACTCCACCCGGCTCGCACCGATCGACCTCGAACGCGACGCCGACTGCGACGTGATGGTGCTCGTGCCGATGAGCGACAGCGCCTTCGCGCTGCGCGCCCGCCAGCTCGAGGCGCCGGCCGAGTTCCGCCCGCGCGCGCTCGGCCGGCTCGCCAACCTCGACCGCCTCGCCCTGCGCATCCTCCCGCGCCCGCCGATCCACCGCGTGGACACGGACGCGGACGTGTGGCGTGCGATCTGGGCCGAAGCGGACCCATCCGAGCTGATCTACGTCCGCCGCCCGCCACGGACGGCGGAAACCGGGGTGAGCGCGCTGGTGCTCGCCCTCGGCGCGAACCTGCCGCCGCCCGGCAGCGCGCTGCCGCCCGACGCCGCCGCGCTCGAGGAGCAGCTCGATGCGGCGCTCGAAGCGGCCGACGCCGCCGTGCAGGCGCGCGCCATGCTCGAGAGCGAGGCGGCGCGCTCGAGGCTGCGCATCGCCGAGCTCGAAAAGGCCCTCGCCGCTGCAGGCGCCGGCGTGCCGAGCGACCTGTTCGCGGAGGTCGAACGCCTCGGGATCGCGCTCGAAATGGCCCGCGCGGAGATCGCCGCGCTCGAGGCCGAGGACCGCAATGCCGCCATCCTCGCCAACGCGCTCGAGGCGGCAAGCGATCGGATCGACGCGCTGAAGTCCGCGCTCGACGCCGCCAACGCCGAGATCGAGCGCCTGCAGACCACCAGCGCCCCGGTCGATGAAACGCTCAAGGCGCGCATCGAGGAGCTCGCCGCCGCGCTCGGCAGCGAGCGCGCCCGGTCAGCCGCCCTGGAGCAGGAGCGCGCGGCCTTCGCCAACCGGCTCGCGGCGGCCGAGCTCACCATCGCGCGGCTCGAGCGCGAAGCCGCGGAAGCGGCTGCGGCCGGCGAACTCGCCAGCGAGCTCTCCCTCGCGCTGCTCGCGCGGGCGCGCGGCGCAGACGAGGCCGGCATCAAGGCCGCCGCCGGCACCGACAAGTTGATCGGCACCGACGCCCGGGCGCACGTTGCCGCAGTGCAGATCGTGGGCATGGCGGACCGCCGTCTCGATCCGGCGCTGTGGCCGACCCTGCCGGCACTGGCGCGACTCGACCCGGCCGTCTTCATGAAGCTGCGCGACCACTTCGTCGCCGCAGCCGGTCAGCTCGATCTCGCGAAGTTCTTCCTCGAGGAAGGCGCCGGCCTCGGTCTCTCCGGTGCGCTCCTCGAACTCTGGAAGCGCGTCCTCGGCTGACGACCATGGACATTCCGGGTATCGCATCCCGAACCCACACGAGGCGTTGAGCAATCATGGCCACCCTGTCCTTCATACCGCCCGGCCTGCTCGCCGCGCTCGCGTCGCGACCGGCCGCGACCCTGCTGCCCCGCACGCCGCCGTCCATCCGCCTGCACGAGCCCCAGCGACGCCCGGACGATCCCCGCCGCATCAACCTTTTCCCCGGGCGGGCACTCGGCGAGCGCGAATTCGAGCGCCTGCAGGCCTACGTCGACGACCGCATCGCGCCGCTGCTGGCGAGCCTGGCGCCGGGCATCGTCGAAGGCCTGGGGTGCGTGCTCTCCGGCACCGCCGCCGACAGCCGGGTACGCGTCCGGCCCGGTCTCGCCGTGGGCGGGGCCGGCCAGCTCGTACGCCTGTTCTACCCGCTCGATCAGGCATGGGGCGATCTCGTCGCCCAGGCCGAGCGCGACCAGGATGCCCCACTGCGCGACGGTCTCTTCCTGCTCACCCTCCGCAGCGCGGTCGAGGCGATCGACGATGCGACGGAAGCGGAACCCTGCACCCGCAGCGAACCGGACCCGCTGCGCGAACGCCGCATCGAGACCGTCAGCCTGCTCGGACTGCAACGCATTGCGGGCAGCCCGCGACTGATGGCGATGGCACAGGCGCGGGCCGCCAACCGCATCAGCGTCCGCCTTCTGCGCGAATCGCCCTTCCACGCGGACTCCGGAGCGGTGCCGCTCGGACTCGTGAAGATCGTGGGCAAGCTGCCCGTGTGGTTCGATGCGCGCGCCGGACGCCTGCTCGCCGAGCCGGACGCGGCCGCCCACACCCTGCTCGCCCACACCGTCGCCACGCTCGAGGCCTGGCAGCGCGAGAATCCCGGCCCTCTGCCGGAGGTGGCGACGCAGACGCTCGACGAACTCCTCGGACTCGACTTCCTTCCCGCGGCCGGCCCGCTCCCGGCCGCCTTGCTGCGCGCGCCCGCCGCCAGGACGCCGAGCCTCGCCTTCCTGCCCGGCGACCTGCGCGTCGAGCTCGCGCCGGTGCCGGCCGGCACCGTGGAGGAAGTCGTCGCCGGCGAGCTCGGGCGTGGCACCGTCGATCTGATTCACGGACTCGGCGAGCATCTCCGCCTGCTGCTGGCGATCCCCGATCTCGACTACCGCCGCGACCTCTTCGACCTGCCGCAGCGCGACACCCGCCTCGAGGACGAGCTGTTCCGGCGTGCCGAGCGGGCGACGCACGCCTACCAGGACTGGAAGGCACAGTGGTACGCGCTCTTCCACGGCCTGAGCGGCGCGCAGCTGGAAGCCCTGCGCGCACCTGCGCTGATCGCCAAGGCGCCACCCGAGCCCGGGCAATACCGCACCAGGCTGGTCACCGACCGCGTGAAGGCGCTGTGGCCTGCGCAGCAGGGCATGACGTCCCATCCCCTCGCAAACCTCGCCACGATGGCCGCGGCGGCGCTGCCCGAACCTTACGCCAGCCACCTCGCCGAGCCGCACCCCGCCCCGGACGACTACCAGCCGGTCCCCGACGTCCAGCCCGACGGCGACGGTCTGCTGCGCCAACGCGAGACCCTGCGCGCCGACGTCCGCCACCTCGAGGCCGCGCTCGACAAGAGCTTCCGCCTGCTCGGGGAGGTCGGCGACTTCCTCGGCCTGCAGCGCCAGCAGCTCGACGCGCTGACGGTGTCGTTCAGCACCCTTGCCGGCGGTGTGCCGGGCGACGGCCTCGGCTCGCAGCTCGTCAGGTGGACGGCCAAGGCGAACTTCGTGCCCAAGCCCCCTCCGGAGAACCCGTCATGAGCGACCTCCTCAAGCGCTTCACCAACGATGCGGGCACATTCGCCGAGCTCAAGTTCATCGACGCGAAGAGCACGGCGTCGGCGGTCGATCGCGCCGACGCCACCCGGAACGAGGCCACGATCTCCGCCGGCATGCTCGCTGCCCTCGCCGAGATGCGGCCGAAAGCCGCGCCCGACGAGCCGCTCACCGAGCCCGTCTTCAGCAAGGCCGCAAGCACGGGCCGAGGCATGCTGACGCACGTGGAGCGGGTGCACGACAGCTTCCTCAACGTGCGCCGTGACCTCCTCGATCTGCGCGCCAAGGCCAATGCCCGCCAGAATCAGGCGAAATCGCTCATCGACCGTGTGTGCGACTTCCTCGACGACTACCTCGAACCGAAAGAGCTGCGCCGGCTCGGCGTCATCGACGACGACGCCCACGCGCGCCCCTTCCGGCTCATGGTCGCACCCGACCTGCACAACGCCGAGGGCGTCCTGCTGCGCCCGCGCCTCGACCTCGCCCTGCCCCGACCCGGCGAGGACGACATCGAGGGCGTCAAGCACAACGACGAATCGGCACTGTTCCATGCAGGAAAGGCCGTTGCCGACGACATCCGCCAGATCGAGGCGCTGCGCGGGGCCCTGACCACGCTGCGTCGCCGCCACCAAGAGGCGCTCGAAGACCTGCGCGCACGCCTGGTCGCCCTCGAAGCCGAGCTTCCCGGCGAGCTCCGCCGGCTCGACGTACTCGAGCGCGAGCGCGCCGAAACCCTGGACGACTACGCAGTCGCGCAACGCCTGCTTGCCGAGCACTGGCGCGAGGTCGAAGCCGCGCACGCCGAGCGCAAGCGCATCATCGAGGGTCATCAAGGCCTGTTCTACGTCAAGGTGCGCGAGACGCCGCTCGGCCGCAGCCTGCCCGACCCGCTCGAACTGCGCCCGAGCCGCCCCGACGAGCTCGTACCCGGCTGCGCAGGACGCGATACCGCACTGCCGGCCGCGCTGGCGCCCTTCATCGAGGCGGTGTACGACATCCCGGCAGGCGAGTGGGCGCACCTGCGCCCGCTCGGCCACCTGCTGCCAGCGCGCACGATCCTCGCCGGCCTGGTCGAAATGCGCCGCCAGAAGCTCGCTCTGCGCCTGAACCGCGCCACCGACGCCAGCCTCGCCTTGCTGTCCGGCCTGGCGCAGCAGAACCAGGCCCTGGTCCGCGACATCGCCGCGCGCCCGTTCGGCGCCGCCACCCTCGGCGAGCAGCAGCGCGAGGCCGGCGCGATCCTCGCCCTCGACGACCTGCTCGCGATCCCCTCGCCACTGCTGCGCGAACCCGCGCGTGCCCTGCACCAGCGCCTGGATGCTGCTGCCGGCTGCCTGCTCGAACGCCTGCGCGCGATCTCCCCCTCGACACGGCTGAACTGGGCAAGCGCGGCCGAGGCCGACCGCCTCGCCGTGGAGGCCCCCGAGCGCTGGCCCGGCCTCGCCGAGGCGGAGGAGCGCGACTTCAACGGGGTGCGCACGCTGGTCGAGCTGGTCGCCTGGTGGTTCCGCCAGCTCGATGCCGACGCCTCCGCCGCCGCGCACGGCGCGATGCGCAACCTGGTGCGCGCCTGCCTGCTGCTCGCCGCCAGCGACGACCCGCAACAGCTCGTGCAGGGCCGCCTGCAGAGCATCCCGGGGCGATTCCGCCTCGGCGAGGCGCTGCGCCTGAAGCTCGACCGCGAGGCCGCGCCCGGCACCCTGCTCCAGCTCTTCGACGACGACCAGCGCGTGATCGCGACCCTGCGCGTCGACGACCATGACGACCAGGGCACCGTCGCCTCGGTCGCCTCCATCCTCGACCCCGAGCTCGAACGCAACCCTGGCGCCGTGCTCGCCACGGGACTGCGCATCAGCGGAGTCGATCGGGGTTGAGCCGATGATCGCGCTCGCCGACCTCCACATCGGTCGCGTTACACTGCGCGGCAGCGCGACGGCGATCGCACGCGCGCGCGCGCCCCTGCCGCCCGCGCTCGCCCGCGCACGCTGGCCCGACGGGGAGGCGATCCTCATCGTGCGGCGCATCACCGTCGGCGGCACCGGCACGGAGCTGGCCGCGCGCGCCGCTGCGCAGGCCGGACAGCTTGCCCACCGGGCGGCCGACCCGTGGGCCCCGGCCGCCGATGGCGCCGAGGTGGTTCGTTTCCGCGACCTGCTCGACTATCGCGCCTGCCTCGCCCGCGACCTCCTCGCCGGGACGGCAGCAGGCCGCTGGCTATGGCGTCATCGGGCCGCCCTGCTCGCCCGCCCCACGGCAGCCGCGCTCGCCGAGCTGCTCGGCGAGGACGCCCTCGCGCTCCCCGCCCAGCTCGGACACCCGGCGTTGCACGAGTCCCTGCCCGCCCTGTGGTGCCGCCTCGACGCTGCCGCGGCACGCAGCCTGCTGCACTCGATCGCGGCTGCAACCGGCTGGCACGGCGTCATCGCGGACGCGCTCGGCAGCCGCGCGGCGGCGCCGGCAGGGGTCGACGCGGAGCTCGTGCGGGAATCAGAGACACCCATCCGGCGCAGTCCCGGCGACGAGCCCCGTCGAGGGGCCCCTCCTCCGCGCCTGCCCGCCGAGCCGGCGAGGACGAGGGTGGACTCGACCCGCCCCGTCGCTCCATCCGGCGCGGCCGCGCGTGGCAAGCTGCCCGCCAACGACCCGCGCATCGTCCTGGAGGCCGTGCTCGACTTGTGGCGGAGCGCCCCCGCCCTGCTGGCGGGGCCGCGCGGCAGGGACATCCTGCGCACCGAGGCGGAAGCCATTGCGGGAATCGGCGGCAGGCAAGGTCCCGGAACGCCGGCCGCACGGGAAGCGGGAACTGCACGCCCGCGCGCAGCGAGCCGGGACCTCTCCGCCGCCGCGCAACCGCAAGACGACGGCCTGCGCTCGACACGACCCGCGGCCGTCGGCGGCCTATCCCCTCCCCGCGCCACCGAAGCCGAACGCCCCGCGCCGACGCCCCGTGCACGCGCCCCCGGCGAGGTCAGCGGACGGACGGCATCCACGGTGGAGACGACGCAGGCCGAGGTCGACTTCCACACCGGCTGCGGCGGGCTCTTCTTCCTGCTCAACGTGCTGAACCTGCCCGGGCTGCGCGTGTGGCGGGCGACCCTGCACGAAGCCCACGCCGGCTGGCGCGAACTCGCACGGCTCGCGCTCCGGCTCGACCTCGTGCCCGACGCCCCACTCGCCGGCTTCCTGGTCGAGGCCTGCGCGCTGGACGGCGAGCTCGATCCCCTCGCGCGCCTCGGGAGCCTCGCCACCCTGTCTTCCCGCGCCGACCCTGCTCCGGTGGACCAGGCCGTGCTGCGCCACGTCGGCGACGCGGCCCTGCGCGCGCTGCGCACCGCGCGCGCCGCCCGGGTGCGCGCAAATCCGAGCCATGTCGACATCCACCTGCGCCTCGCGGAGGTGGACCTGGAGCTGCGCCGCGGCGGCCTCGACCTCGACCCCGGCTGGCTGCCCTGGCTCGGGCGGGTCGTGCGCTTCCATTACGACCGCAGCGACGCCGTCGATCGCGGAGGACCCTTGCCATGAACGCACCCACCAGCCTGCGTCCGGAATCCGCTTCCGCAAGCGACGGCGCGCGCCTGTCGCGCGCCTTCGTCCATGCCGGCATCGCCGAGTTCGCCCGCCTCAGCCTCGGCACCCCATCCGCGGTGTTCGAGGCGCTCGCCGCGAGCCAGGGGAGCGATGACCTCGCCACCCTGCTCGGCACCCCGCCTCATGACTGGCGAGCCACCTGCGTAGGCCTCGCACAGGCCGCGCCCGAGCTGCACGGTCCTCTCGGGCGGCTGCTTGCCGACCTGAAGCTGCAACTGCACGAATGGTTCACCCTCGCGCTGTGCGGCGAGAACGAGTCGAGCTATCTGCTCAACCTGGCGCTCGCCGAGTTGCAATCGCCCGGGGACTTGCGTCCCGGCCTCCACCTCGTCGCTGCCGCAAGCGAGGCCTTGTTCGGCGCCCCGCTCGCCCCCCTCGCGCTGCCCAACCACCGCCTCGTGCGGGCAGGCGTGCTCGAGGTCGTGGGCGACGGGCCGATGCCCACCCGCAGCCTGGCGGTCGCCCCCGAGCTGTGGGCGCTGCTCTGCGGCGACGCCACCGCTTGGCGCGACACCGCCCCGCTCGCCGATGGCGACGCGATGCTGCCGCAGGGCTTCCGCGAACAGATCCCCACGCTCGCGGCGATGCTGCGCAGCGGCGCCACCCGCCACGTCGTGTTCCGCGGCGCGCGTGCGGCAGGACTTGCCGCAGCCGCGCGCCTCGCCGCCGCGGCAGGGCGCCCGCCACTGCACATGGAGGCCGCGATCTGGGCGCGCCAGCCCGCCCTCGCCGCCGCCTGCCGCTATGCGGGCTGGCTGCCGGTGCTGACACTCGAGCTCGGCCCCGGCGAACGTCACATCCTTCCCGAGCACCCCGCGCTCGCCGTGCCCATGCTGCTGGTGAGTGGGCGCGACGGCGCCATCGAGGCGCCCGCGCTGATCGAGATCGATCTTCCCCCGCTCAGCGCCCGGGAACGCCGCGACGCATGGCGCGAAGCCCTCGCCGGCGAAAATGCGGATCCCGACCTCGGCTTCGACGAAGACCGCCTGCGCGCCTTCGCCGAACATGCGCTGCTCGACGGCCCGAGCGTGCGCACGCTCGCCGGCCGCGTGCGGCTCGACGCCCGGATGCGCGGAGAGCCACCCGGCCTCGGCCACCTGCGCCGGGCGCGTGCCGGCTTCGGCAGCGAGCGCCTGCGCCAGCTGGCGCAGCCGGTGGCGCGCGAAGTTCCCGGCGATGCGCTGGTGCTGCCCGACGACCTGCTCGAACGCTTCGACGCCCTCGTCGCACGCTGCCGCCAACGCGAAACGCTCTCGGACGGGCTCGGCAGCAGCCTTGCCGAACCGGCACGCGGGGTGCGCGCACTGTTCTGCGGCGAGAGCGGAGCCGGCAAGACACTCGCCGCCAGCCGGCTGGCGACCATCCTCGGCGCGCCGCTGTTCCGGGTGGACCTGTCCGCGGTGATGAACAAGTACATCGGCGAGTCCGAGAAGAACCTCGGACGCCTGCTGGACGAAGCCGCGGCGCTGGACGTGATCCTCTTGATCGATGAAGCCGATGCCCTCTTCGGCCGCCGCGGCGAGGGCAAGGACACCGGCGAGCGCTACGCCAACATGCTCACCAACTTCCTCCTCACGCGCATCGAGCAGCACCCCGGCATCGTCGTGCTGACGAGCAACAATCGCGGCCGCATCGACAGCGCCTTCACCCGCCGCTTCGACGCGATCATCGAGTTTCCTCCGCCGGGCGCGACCGAACGCCTGCGCATCTGGGAATCCCATCTCGGAGGACGCTCCCCCGACGCCGCGCTGTGCCGCCAGCTCGCCAGCTACTGCACGCTCCCCGGTGGCTACATCCGCAACGCCGTGCTGCAGGCCGCAGCGCTCGATCCTGCGGGGGACGCCGACGCCGGCGCCCCGGCGCACCCGATCGCTGCGGAACGACTGGTTGCGGCGCTGCTCGAGGAGTACCGCAAGATCGGCCGCACGCCTCCGCCACAGCTCCTGCACGCACGGGGCGCGCCATGAGCCGCCCCGCCACCGCAGCACAAGGCCTTGCGCCCACGACGGACCGGACGACTCGTGCGCCCAAGGCGCCGGACACCCCCCTCGCGCCCGCGACCACCGCTCCCGGCGCCCGGGCGGACCGCATCGGCGATGCCGTGACCGGGCCGACCGCGGCCCCCCTGCCCGGCGGCAGCCCCACGGGCAAGCGCCCGGTCACACCGGGCTACCTGCAGGCGAAGCTTGCCGTGAGCCGACCGCAGGACGCCGAGGAGCGCGAGGCCGACCGCGTCGCGGGAGAGGTCTCGCGCGCCCTGCGCACCCCGACCCGCGCTGCCTCCGCGCCGGATGCCCCGGTCCGGCGCGGCGAAGCGCCGCGCGGGAGCCTCGAGCCGGCGATCACGCCGCCGCGGCAGCCGACCCTCGCCCCGAAGTTGATGCGCCAGCCCCGGACCGGAAGCCCCGCCGGGCCGGGGCTGGCCTCCACCACCCAGGACGCCGACGCCGGCACCGGCGCGGCCGACGTTCACCAGGCACCTGCCGCGACCGAACAGCGCATCGCCGCGCGCCGCGGCCAGGGCGCGCCCCTCGAGCCTCGCCTGCGCGCGCAGCTCGAATCCCGACTCGGTCGCGACCTGTCCGCAGTGCGGATCCACACCGACGCCGAGGCCGACGCGATGTGCACCGGGATGCTGGCGCGCGCCTTCACGGTCGGCAACGACATCTACTTTTCCGCGGGGAGCTACGCCCCCGCGAGCGACAGCGGCCTCGAACTGCTCGCCCACGAACTCGCCCACGTCGGCCAGCAGGCCGATGCCGGCGGCCTGCACAGTGCCGCGCCGAAGCTGCAACGCGATTTCTGGGACACGCTCTTCGGCGGGGGTCGCGCCCCCGTCGATCCGATGGCTGGCTGCCGTCGGGAGCTCGACGCAGCGGAGGAATGGGCGACGGCCGGCCCCTACCCCGCAGCGCCCCGGGGCATCGTCGGTGCCGGCGGCATCGGCGGTTTCGATGCCCAGTACCGTGCCGATCCGGTCGAGGGCGACGGCGTGCTCGCGATCGAGCAAGGGGTCGCCGCGCAGTTCAAGGACACCCTGGTGCAGAACGCGGGCGTCATCGCGCCGCATCCCGACCTCCCCTCCACGCCGGAAATCCGCACCCTCGCCAGCCGGATGAACGCGATCCCGGTCGCCATGGTGCGCAATGCCCTGCTCGCACGCTACCAATGGACGGCAGCGGAGCAGGCACCCTGGCTCGTCCGTCTCGAAGCACTGGTCGAGACGACCTGGGGCGGCCGGCACAGCTTCTTCCTCAACAAGCCGCGCTGGAACTGGCTCGGTGCGGAAGTCAGCGTGGACCTGGACATCGGCCAACGCGCGAAGGCGGCCACCGACCACCTCGTCGTGGAGATCTACAAGACCCCACCGGGCGAGAGCCTGCGCAGCTTCGACATCTCGCACGAGGTCGGTTCGGGTAGCACGACCGACCCTGCCGACCAGACGATGCGGCTCGCCAGTACCACGGCCGGACCCAAGGAGTACGACCTGCTGCGCCAGTCCGTCGAGTTCGACTACGACTCGGACGTGCTCAGCGGAACCGCGATCGCAGCGCTGAACGGCTTCATCACGCGCTTCAACGGCGCAGTGGGCAACGCTGCCCACCAGGAGGTGCGCGTCGACATCGTCGGCCACACCAGCGCCGCCGGCAGCGAACGCTACAACCTCGACCTCTCGCGTCGGCGCGCCGAGGCCGTGCGCACCCATCTCGAGCGCAACGGCTTCGCGAACACCGTCGGCCGCGTGCGCATCACTGCGCGTGGCGAGGCCGAGGCCGATCCGACGCAGCCGCGACGAGCCAGCGACCAGCGCGCCGAGCTCGTCGTCGATGGCGGCGAACGCATGGTCACCGCCGCGCACGAATGGGGGCACGCCTTCGGCCTGGACGACGAGTACGTGACCGGCGGCACCCGCATCGGCGACCCGGTCGACCACGACGCCATGACGCAGGCGATGACCGACGCCGACGGCGTCCACCTGCCCGGTGCGATCAAGGAACACAACGGCGGCATCATGTCCTTCGGCAACGAGGTGCGTCCGCAGCACTACGCGACCTTCCATCACGCGCTCGCCACGGTCACCGCGCAGTCGCCCTGGGCGCTGGGCCTGCACAAGCCGAAATGGCAGGTCGCGATGGAATGCGGCGCACCCTCGCCGCCGGGCGACTGGCCGGTGCCGGCCCGACCACCCCCGGGGGCCGCGCCCACCCACCCGGCCCCGGGCGCCCCCCCGGGCGGCGATGATGGAAGCGCCGTCGCCTAAGCTCGCGCGCCGGCCCGCCGAGCGGCCCGCGCCGACCGCCCGGCCCGGGTCCACGACGACCACCACCGTGGCCGGTCGTGACCGGCGGATCGCGCCGATGCCGGCCGCGGGGCCGCCATCCATCCCCGCCTACGCCCGGCCGCGCGCGCGCACGAGCGCTCCCGGCGAGAACATCGAACGCGAGGCCGAGGCGCAGGCGGCGTCGGTCGCGCCGACGGATGCGCCCGACCCGACCCCGAGTGCGGCCGCGGCCCCGGCGTCCACACCCTGCACCGACGCCCCCACCGACGGATCCGCAGCCACGGCCGCGGGTGCCGACGGCGGCGGGAGGACACCTGCCGATGCCGCGTCGCCATCGGCGAGCCTCCCTGCCTATGCCGCGGGCCGCGTCGAAGCCCGCCGCGGGCGCGGCGAGCCGCTCGCGGCCGAGCTGCGCGCGCCGCTCGAGGACCGCTTCGGTCGCGACTTCGCCGACGTGCGCATCCACACCGACGCCGAAGCGGCACGCCTGACCGCTGCGCTCGGCGCACGCGCCTTCACCTCGGGACGCGAGGTCTACCTGGCTGCGGGCGCCTTCGCTCCCGACACCGAAGAGGGGCGACACCTGCTCGCCCACGAGCTCGCCCACGTCGTGCAGCAGGACGGCCAGGCCGCGGCGACGCTCGCGCGCGCGATCGAACCGGCCCCTCCCGCCCGCTACCACGAGACCGCGCGCAGTGCCGCCGCCCTCGCGGCCCTGGAGAACCTCGAGATCCCGGCGGTGAAGTCGCGTCACCTGCCGCTCTACAGCGGTCTTGCTCAGGCACGCCGGCTCAAGCGCGTGCACGGCTACGGACGCGAGGGCGCCGACCAGCGCGCGGTATGGAACCGCCAGGTCCAGGTCGGCATCGACGCCGTGCGAGCGCGCCTGGGCGAGCGTGGCATCCCGGTTCCCGCCGACACCAGCGGCCGTGTCCGCCTGAAATTGCACCGCGGCGCGAAGACGACGTCGAAGCGCCTTTCCGAGCTGCAGACGCAGCTGCGCATCCCCGGCTGGGATCGCGAGGGTCGCAAGCGCGATTTCCAGGTCGACCACATCGTCGAACTCCAGGTCTCCGGCCAGATGGGCTCCGGCGTGGGCAACAGCGTCGAGAACATGGAGCTCCTCGACCAGCCCTCCAACTCGAGCTCGGGCGGCACGATCCGCAGCAGCGTCTATCGCAAGGTCGACGGCTTCCTCGACACCCTCGAGCCTCGACCCGACCGTACGAGCTTCCTGCGTGGACACGACGTCGTCTTCACCGCGGTCGCCGCCACCGGCGCGGGCTCGGCGGCGACCGCCTCGGCCTGGTGGACCAAGGCCGAGATCGAGCAGGCCCACGCCCTCGGCACCGCGAGCGCACCGAACGCGGCCGAGGACGGCGATCTCGCGGGCAGCGCCGAGGAGTTCATCCTCGCCTCGGCCCCGGGCGGCATCACGGTGGCGCGCTTCCGCCATGCTCCCGGCGCCGCGCCGACGATCGGCGCCACCCAGGCACGCGCGCTCGCCGGCCTGCGCATCACGGCGATCACGCTCACCGACCACACCGGCACGCCCAGCGGCCCCATCGGCACGCTCTCCGCCCAATGGGACCTGCCGGCCGACTGGCAACCCGCCAATCCCGCAATCACGATCTCGCTCCAGGGCGATGGCGAATACCGCGCTTACCCGTCGGCCCTGCCCGGGCTCGATCTCGAATACCGCCATCTCAGCCCGGTCGGTTTCGCGCGCATCTCCACGGAGGATGGGGAGCTGAGCGCCGAGGGCACGCTCACACCTTCGGTCCCCATCCTCGCCGCACCGCTCACGGTTCGCCTGCGCGGACGCGAGCTCGACTTCGCGCTCGACTACGGTCCGGACCGGATCAGCCTGCCGATCCCGCGCACCACCATCGACGACGCCTGGGTCAGCGTCTTCTACTCGACCACGCGCGGACTGGGCATCGGTGGCGACATCCTGTTTTCGATCGAGGGGGCAGGCAGCGGCGAGCTCCGCGCCTCGGTGTCGACCGGCGGGGGCGTCGCCTTCGAGGGCGGCTTCACCTTCGATCCCGCCCTCTTCGACCGCGCTCGCGTCCGCGCCTGGTGGCGCAATGGTCGCCTGGGCGCAGAAGGCACGATCGGCATCGACACCCCGGACAAGATCCGGGGCATCCGCAGCGCGACCGCCTCGGTCCGCGTCGCCGAAGGGCGCTGGTCGTTCACCGGCAGTGCCGAACTCTCCGTGCCCGGCCTGAGCGAGGCCTCGATCGCGATCCGCCAGGGCGAACACGGACTCCAACTTGCGGGCGACGTCGCCCTTGCCAGCAACCCGGCGATCCGCTCCGGCTCCCTGCACGTCGAATGCGAGCAGACCGACGGCGAGTGGAGGGTCTCGGCGAGCGGCACCGCCCAGCCGGCGATCCCGGGCGTCGACTCGGAGCTCGCGGTCTCCTATGCGGACGGCGCCTTCGACGCGCGCTTCGAAGGCGCCTTCCGTCGCGGCATGCTCTCCGGGCAGCTCAGTGTCGGCGCCACCAATCGAGCCATCGGCGCGGACGGGACTCCCGGCGGGCCGCCCGGCGCTGCGGACGCGCCCATCGTGGTCTATGGCAGCGGCTCCGCGACCGTGCGGCTCGCCCCCTGGCTGCAGGGCACCGCGGGACTGCGGGTCGCGCCCGACGGCGAGCTCACCGTATCCGGCGAGATCGCCCTCCCCGGCTCCCTGGAGATCTTCTCCCGGCTGGAGTACGACAAGCGCCTGTTCGGCATGTCGACGCAGATCCCCATCATCCCCGGCGTGGTCGCCGAGGTCGGCGGGAATCTCAGCGCAAATGCCAGCGTCGGCCCCGGCGCGCTCGACCGGCTCGGTGTCCGCATCGAATACAACCCCGCTCACGAGGAAGACACCCACGTCACCGGCCAGGCCCACCTCGACGTCCCCGCGCAGGCGGGCCTGCGTCTCGGCGCGCGCGCCGGCATCGGCCTCGGCATCACCGGCGCCAGTGCCACCGGCGGCCTCGAGATCGGCGGTGCCCTCGGCATCGCAGGCGCGGCGGAGGCCGGCGTGCGCATCGACTGGATGCCCTCGCGCGGCCTCGAGATCGAGGCCGCGGCCGCGCTTCATGCCCAGCCACGCTTCCGCTTCGACGTCTCCGGCTACGTCGCCGTCACCGTGCTCGGCGCCAGCCTCTACGACGAGCGCATCGAGCTCGCCGCCTACGAGCTCGGCTCGGGCCTGGAGTTCGGCGTCCGCTTCCCCGTCACCTACCGCGAGGGGGAAGCCTTCGACCTCTCCCTCGACGATCTCGAGTTCGAGGTCCCCGAGGTGGATCCGGCGGCCATGGTGAGGCAGCTCGGGGAGCGCATCTTCTGAATCGACCGAAAAGGCGGCAGGCTGGCGAAGGCGGACTCACCCCAGCTCGCGCCGCTTCACCAGCGCATACAGCGCCGGGATCACCGCCAGCGTCAGCACGGTCGACGACACCATGCCACCGACCATCGGGGCGGCGATGCGGCTCATGACCTCGCTGCCGGTGCCGCTGCCCCACAGGATGGGGAGCAGGCCGGCCATGATGGTGACCACGGTCATCATCTTCGGCCGCACGCGCTCCACCGCGCCCTCCATGATCGCGCGGTGGAGCTCCGCCACCCCCGGCGCGCGGCCCTCGGCGCGGCAGCGCGCGCGCATCTCCTGCCAGGCCTGGTCGAGATAGATCAGCATGATCACGCCGGTCTCGGCCGCCACACCGGCGAGCGCGATGAAGCCGACCGCCACCGCCACGCTCATCTGGTAGTCCAGCCACCACATCAGCCACACCCCGCCGACGAGCGCGAAGGGCACCGACAGCATCACGATCAGCGTCTCGGCCAGGCGGCCGAAGTTGAGGTAGAGCAGCACGAAGATCAGCGCCAACGTGAAGGGCACGACGATCTTCATCTTCTCCTTGGCGCGCTCCATGTTCTCGAACTGGCCGCTCCAGGTGGCGTAGTAGCCCTGCGGGAAGGCGACCTCCGCCGCCACCGCCCGCTGCGCGCGCTCGACGAAGGCGCCGAGGTCGGCCTCGCGCGTGTCCACATACACATAGGCGGCCAGCAACGCGTTCTCGGTGCGGATCGCGGGCGCGCCGCGCGTCAGCTCGACCTCGGCGAGCTGGCCGAGTGGAATCGGGCCGTTCATCGTCGGCACGAAGACGTCGGAGGCGAGCCGCGCCGGATCGTCGCGCAGGCCGCGCGCGTAGCGCACCGAGACGGCGTAGCGCTCCAGGCCCTCGACCGTGGTCGTCACCGTCTCGCCGCCGAGCGCGGTCGCGATGACCTCCTGCAGCATGTCGATGGTGAGCCCGTGGCGCGCGAGCTGCTCGCGGCGCGGCTCGATGTCGATGTAGTAGCCGCCGGCCACGCGCTCGGCGTAGGCGCTGCTCGCGCCCGGCACCTTGCGCACCGCGGCCTCGACGGCCTGGGCGAGCCTCTCCAGGGTCTCCAGGTCCTTGCCGAAGACCTTCACCCCCACCGGGGTGCGGATGCCGGTGCTGAGCATGTCGATGCGCGCCTTGATCGGCATGGTCCACGAGTTGGCCAGGCCGGGAAACTTCAGCGCGGCGTCCATCTCGGCGATCAGGCCGTCGGTCGTCATGCCCGGCCGCCACTGGTCCTTGGGCTTGAGGTTGATGACGGTCTCGAACATCTCCAGCGGCGCCGGGTCGGTGGCGGTGTTGGCGCGGCCGGCCTTGCCATACACGGACGCGACCTCGGGGAAGGTCTTGAGGATGCGGTTGGTGGTGGCGAGCAGCCGCCCGGCCTCGGTCACCGACATGCCCGGCAGCGCCGCCGGCATGTAGAACAGCGTGCCTTCGTTGAGCGTCGGCATGAACTCCGAGCCGATCTGGCGCGCGGGCACGATCGTGGCGGCCATCGCCAGCACCGCCAGCAGCAGCGTCACCAGCTTGAAGCGCAGCACGCCCTGGATGATCGGCCGGTACAGCCAGATCAGCAGCCGGTTCACCGGGTTCTTCGCCTCGGGCAGGATGCGCCCGCGCACGAAGAACAGCATCAGCACCGGCACCAGGGTCACCGACAGCAGCGCCGCGCCCGCCATGGCGAAGGTCTTGGTGAAGGCCAGCGGCGAGAACAGCCGCCCCTCCTGGCCTTCGAGCACGAACACCGGCAGGAAGGACACCGTGATCACCAGCAGCGAGAAGAACAGCGCCGGGCCGACCTCCTTGCAGGCGTGCACGATCGCCGCCGCGCGCGCGGCCTCGCCGGCGCCTGCGGGCAGGCGCTCGAGGCGCTTGTGGGCGTTCTCGATCATCACGATCGCCGCGTCCACCATCGCGCCGATGGCGATCGCGATGCCGCCCAGGCTCATGATGTTCGAGCCCAGCCCGAGCGAGCGCATGGCGATGAAGGCGAACAGGATGCCGAGCGGCAGGGTCACGATCGCCACCAGCGCGCTGCGCACGTGGAGCAGGAAGACCACGCACACCGCGGCGACGATCAGGCTCTCTTCGAGCAGGGTCCACTGGAGGTTGGCGATGGCGCGCTCGATGAGCTCGGAGCGGTCGTACACCGGCACGATCTCGGCGCCCGCGGGCAGGCCGGGCGCGATCTCGGCGAGCCGGGCCTTGATGTGGCCGATGACCTCGAGCGCATTCTCGCCGAAGCGCGCCATCACGATGCCCGAGGCCACCTCGCCCTCGCCGTTCAGCTCGGCGATGCCGCGCCGCTCGGCGGGCACCAGTTCGACGCGGGCGACGTCGCCCACCCGCACCGGCGTGCCGCGCTCGGCCTTCAGCACGATGCCGGCGATGTCCTCCACCCCGCGCAGGTAGCCGCGCCCGCGCACCATGTATTCCTTCTCGGCCAGTTCCACCACCCGGCCGCCGACGTCGCGGTTGGAGGCGCGGATCGCCTGGGTGACCTGGTCGAGCGTGATGCCGTAGCCCGCCAGGCGCAGCGGATCGACGCTGACCTGGTACTCGCGCACGAAGCCGCCGATGCTGGCGACCTCGGCCACGCCGTGGGCCTGGCTGAGCGGGTAGCGCAGATACCAGTCCTGCAGGCTGCGCGTCTCGGCCAGGCTCATGTCGCGGCCGAGGAGCGCGTACTGGTACACCCAGCCCACGCCGGTGGCGTCGGGTCCGATCTGCGGCGCCACGCCCTGCGGCAGGCGGCTGGCGGCGGTGCTCAGGTACTCGAGCACGCGCGAGCGCGCCCAGTAGATGTCGGTGCCGTCCTCGAAGATCACATACACGTAGGACGCGCCGAACATCGAGAAGCCGCGCACCACCTTCGCGCGCGGCACCGCCAGCATCGAGGTGGTGAGCGGATAGGTGACCTGGTCCTCGACCACCTGCGGCGCCTGGCCGGGGAAGTCGGTGTAGACGATGACCTGCACGTCGGAGAGGTCGGGCAGCGCGTCGAGCGGCGTCTTGTGCACCGCATAGAGGCCGCCGGCGACGAGAAAGAGCGTGGCGAGCAGCACCAGGAAGACGTTGCGCGTCGACCAGTCGATCAGGCGGTCGAGCGGGCCGGGGGTGGCTGCGCCGGCAGGCGGCGCGGGCGATTCGGAGGGCGCCATCTCAATGGCCTCCATGCGCGCCGGCGCCCTGCCCGCTCCCATCGCCCGGCGCCGCGCGGCCTGCCGCGTCGACCTCGCCGCCCGTGTCGGGCTGCGCCTGCGCGGCCTCGATGCGGGTGACGACGTACTCGCCCGGCTCGCCCACCTCGAAGCTGAAGCGCACCGCGCTGCCGGGGGCGACGCCCTCCACCAGCGCCGGGTCGGCGAGCTGGAAGTCCATGGTCATGCGCGGCCACTTCAGCTCGGGGATGGGCGCGTGGCTCAGGGTCAGGCTGCGGGTCTCGAGGTCGATCGCCTCCAGCGTGCCCGTGGTGTCGTAGCGCGGGCGCGCGGCGTACGCGTGCGGCTCGGCGTCAGCCGCGGGCGCGACCAGGTTGGCCAGCGCGGCCTTCAGCTGGCTCTCGGAGTCGATCAGGAAGTTGGCCGAAACGACCACGCGCTCGCCCTCCGCCACGCCCTCGAGCACCTCGACCCACTCGCGCCCGCGCTCGCCCAGCTTCACCGCCTGCGGCTTGAAGCGGCCCTCGCCGAGCGCGCGCAGCACCACGCGGCGCTCGCCGTCGTCGATGATCGCCGAGCCCGGCACCACCGTCTTCGGGGTGATGTCGCCGACCGCGAGCGCGACCTGCGCGAACATCCCGGGGCGCAGCAGGCCCTCCGCATTGTCCAGTTCCAGGCGCACGCGGGTGCTGCGGGTGGCGGTGTCCAGCGTCGGGTACAGGTAGCCCACCCGCGCCGCAAAGCTGCGGCCCGGCCAGGCGTCGAGCACGACCTGCGCGCCCTGGCCGACCTGCACGCGGGCGAGGTCCTGCTCGTAGAGGTCGGCGATGATCCACACCCTGGACAGGTCGGCGATGCGGAACAGCGCCTCGCCCGCCATGAAGCGCCCGCCCTCGACCGCCATCTTCTCGAGCACGACGCCGCTGGCCGGCGTATGGAAGACCTGGCGCGCGCCGGACTGGCCGGCGACCTGCAGGTTGCGCAGGCGCGCGCGCGTCGCCTCGGCGAGGCGGCGGGCCGATTCGCTCGCCAGCGGGTCGTGCGCCGCGCTCTCGCGGGCCAGGCGCTCGGCGATGCGCAGCTCCTCGCCGGCGGACTGCAGCTCGGGGCTGTAGGCGGTGAACAGCGGCTGGCCCTTGTTCACCACATCCCCCACGGCGTTCACGTGCAGGCGCTCGATCCAGCCCTCGAAGCGCGGCGCCACCACCACCTGGCGGCGCTCGTCGATCTCGACGCGGCCGCTGGCGCGCACCGTGGCATCGACCGCGCGCCGCTCGACCGCGGCGGTGCGGACGCCCAGGGTCTGGATGCGCGCCGGGCTGACCACCACCGCGCCGCGGTCGTCGGGCCGGTCGTCGGCGTAGACCGGGAGGTAGTCCATGCCCATCGAGTCCTTCTTCGGCACCGGCGAGGTGTCGGGCAGGCCCATCGGATTGCGGTAGTAGAGGATCCGGCGTTCGCCGCCGCCGGAGCCCTCGGCAGAGCCCCCGCCGGCCCCCTCGGCCGCGGCTCCCGCGGCCGGCACGGCAGCCGGCTCAGCGAGCGCCGCCCCGTGCTGCACGCGCGCAAGCCAGTAGCCCGCGCCCCCCGCGATCGTCAGCGCAACCGCCACCGTCGTCATCCGCAGCGCAAGGCTCACTTGAATTCCCCGGTCAGTTTCTTGATCTCGGCCAGCGCCAGGCGGGTCTCGAGCTCGGTCTGCAGGCGCCGCGTGCGGATGTCGATGAGCTGGCGCTCGGCCTCGATCACGCTGTCGAAGTCGACCGTGCCGCTGGCGAGCGCCGCGCGGCTGGCGTCGCGGGTGGCCTGCGCCTGCGGCAGCAGGGTGTGATCGAGCAGGCGCAGGGTCTCGCGCCCCCGCGCGAACATCGACGCGGCACTGCCGAGCTCCGCGCCGGCGCGGGCGCGGGCGTCCTCGCGCCGGGCCTCGGCCGCCATCACCCGGTACTCGGCCTCGCGCTCGCGGGCGCGGCGGCTGGATTGCTGCAGCGGAATCATCACCTCGAACATCACGTCCCAGGACGGCTTGCCTTCATCGGGCCGGTTGTTGGTCACACCGACGGCGAAGTCGGGCAGGCGGTCCCGGTAGGTGCGTTCGCGTTCGGCGCGGGCGAGGTCGATGCCGTTGGCCGCGACCTGCACCTCGGGGTTGGCGCTCGCCAGCGCCTCGAACAGCGCTGCCGCCTCCAGGGGTTCGGGCAGCGGATCGGGATCGGTCGGGGGCGCCAGCGGCGCGTCGTGCGCGCGCCCGAGCAGGCCGTTGAGGCCCGCTGCCAGACCCTGGCGGCGCTGCTCGATGTCGACCAGCACGAGGCGCTGCGCGGTGATCTCGCGCTGCATGCGCAGCACCGCCTGCTGCGGCAGCAGGCCGAGCTCGTAGCGGGCGAGGCCGAGCGCCTCCAGGCCCTGCAGCAGGGCGAGCGCATCGCGCGCGAGGCCGCGTTCGCGGTCGGCCGCGTAGTAGCGCAGCCACAGCGCCTCGATCCGCGCGGCCAGCTCCACCCAGATGGCGTCGCGCATCGCCTCGGCCTGCCCCACCTGTGCCTGCGCGGCCTGCACCGCCAGCTCGCGCTTGCCCCAGCCGGGCAGCGGCTGGACGATGCGGTAGCGCGTCTCGCCCACCTGCCCGGGCAGCAGCGAGGCCGAGCGCCCGCTCATGGTGTTGGTGGCGTCCATCAGCTCGAGCTCGAAGCGCGGATCGGGCAGCGCGCCGGCGGGCGTCACGCGTTCGCGTGCCGCGTCCGCCTCCGCGCGCGCCGCGGCGAAGCCGGGGTTGGCCAGGCGGGCGTGGTCGATGAGGCTGCGCGCGGTCGCGCCGGGGATGGCGTCGGCGTTCGCGCCCGCCCCCTGCGCGAACGCCGTGGAGAGGCCGAAGCCGGCTGCGAGCGCGATCATGCATGCGGCACGCCGCAGGGATCTGTGCACACCGAAGGGGAAATCGTTGTTCATGATGCGAGAGAAATCATCCCGCCGAAATTCGCGCCTTGCGGCGCTCCTACAACAGCGCTCGCGGCCTCCTGTAGGAGCGGCGCAAGCCGCGAACCTCCAACGTGCTTCACGCCCCGGCTCCGCTCCATCAGGGCGCCGCTTCCAGCTTGGTCACCACCAGCGCGCCGTCCTGCTCCGCGGCGGCGAAGCGGATGCGGTCGCCGACCTTGACCTGGTCGAGCATCGCCGGGTCGGTGGCACGGAACATCATGGTCATCGGCGGCATCTCCAGCGCGGCGATGGGTCCGTGGGCGATGGTGATCCGGCCGGACGTGCGGTCGATCTTCCTGACCGTGCCCTCGGCGAGCTCGGCCGCGGCCGGCGTAGCGACGGCCGCGCCGTGGTGAGAGGAATGGCCGCCCTGCGCGATCGCGCTCACTGGCACGGCAAAGGCAGACAGCGCGGCGAGCGCGGAACAGACGGCGGAACGGAGCGGTTTCTTCATGTCGCAAGCCTCTCGATGTCGGGCCGGACGGGCTGCCCGGAAACTCGCCGCCAGTATCGAAGCCGCTCTCCGACACCAGCCTGACGCGCCGATTACATTTCCGTAATCCACCACCCGCCCCGCCCCCCTCGGGCAAAATCCACGCTGACCGAACCCGCGAAGATCAGCCCGCATTGGCCTGCCGCGGCGCAATCCATGGAACCGCACGCATGAAGATCCTGATCGTCGAGGACGAGGCCAAGACCGGCGACTACCTGCGCCAGGGCCTGAGCGAGGCCGGCTTCGTCGTCGACCTCGCGCGCGACGGGCTCGACGGGCTGCACCTGGCGCTCGAAGGCGGGCACGACCTGGTGGTGCTCGACGTGATGCTGCCCTCGCTCGACGGCTGGGGCATCCTGCAGACGCTGCGGCGCAGCGGGCGCAGCATGCCGGTGCTCTTCCTCACCGCGCGCGACGAGGTCGAGGACCGCGTGCGCGGGCTGGAGCTGGGCGCCGACGACTACCTCGTCAAGCCCTTCGCCTTCGCCGAGCTGCTCGCGCGCGTGCGCACCCTGCTGCGGCGCGGGCGCAGCCCAGAGGCCGAGGTGCTGCGCGCGGCCGACCTCGAGCTCGACCTGCTGCGCCGCCGGGTGACGCGCGGCGGGCAGCGCATCGACCTCACCGCCAAGGAGTTCGCCCTGCTCGAGCTGCTGCTGCGCCGCCAGGGCGAGGTGCTGCCGCGCTCGCTGATCGCCTCGCAGGTGTGGGACATGAACTTCGACAGCGACACCAACGTGATCGAGGTCGCGGTGCGCCGGCTGCGCGCCAAGGTGGACGACGCCTTCGAGCCCAAGCTGATTCGCACCGTGCGCGGCATGGGCTACGTGCTCGAGGCGGTCGAGCCCGCGCCACGATGAGCCACGGCCGCTCGCTGACCGCCCGCCTGGCGGCGCTCTTCGCCGCGCTCACCGCGACCCTGCTGGTGCTGGCCGCGCTGCTGCACGGGCGCATGCTCGACGCGCACTTCCACGAGCTCGACGTGCACGAGCTGCACGGCAAGCTCATGCTGATCCGCAACACGCTGCGCCAGGGGGACGCCACCACGCCGCTGGCCGCGCGCCTGGATGCGGTGGAGGCCGCGCTCGTCGGCCACGACAATGTGGGTGTGCGCGTGCGCGACATCGACGGGCGCGTGCTGCGGCTGATCCATCCGGCGCACTTCACCGCCGCGCAGCGCGCGGGGCAGGCGGTGGAGGGCGAGGAGCCGGGCTGGGAGCTGGATGGCCACCGCTACCGCGGGCTGCGGGGGTCGATCGTGCTCCCATTGGCGGAAGACGGGGCCGGCGGCGCGCCTGAACGGCCGCTCGAAGTGCTCATCGCGCTCGACCTCTCCCATCACACCCACTTCCTCGCCTCGGCGCAGCGCGCGACCTGGGCGGGCGTGGCGCTCGCCGCGCTGGTCGCCGCGGTGTTCGGCTGGTTCGCCGCGCATCGCGGACTGGCGCCGCTGCGCCGGGTCACCGCGACCGCGCGCGAGCTCTCCGCGGAACGCCTCGGCGAGCGCCTGGACGCGCGCGACGCGCCCGCCGAGGTTCGCGACCATGTCGAGGCGCTCAACGGCATGCTCGCCCGACTGGAGGGCGCCTTCCAGCGCCTGTCCGACTATTCGGCGGACATCGCCCACGAGTTGCGCACACCGATCTCGAACCTGATGACGCAGACCCAGGTGGCGCTGTCGCGGCCGCGTACGAGCGCCGAATACCAGGACACCCTCGCCTCCAACCTCGAGGAGTACGAGCGCATCGCGCGCATGGTCGGCGACATGCTCTTCCTCGCCAAGGCCGAGGAGCACGCGCTCGCCCACGCCACCGAGGCGGTCGAGCTCGCCCACGAGGCGGACGCGCTGCGCGACTTCTACGAGGCCCTGGCCGAGGAACGCGGCATCCGCATCCAGCGCACGGGCGAGGCGACCGTACGCGGCGACCGCCTGATGCTGCGGCGGGCCGTTTCCAACCTGCTCTCCAACGCCCTGCGCCACACGCCCGACGGCGGGCGCATCGCGCTGCATATCGAGACGGGGCCGGATTCCGTCCGACTGATGGTGAGCAACGAGGGCGAGCCGATCCCGCCCGACCAACTCGAGCGCGTCTTCGAGCGCTTCCACCGCGCCAGCCCTCGCCGCGACCGCCACGGCGAGGGCGCCGGCCTCGGCCTCGCGATCACCCGCAGCATCGTGCGCGCCCATGGTGGCGAGATCGCCGCGCGGTCGGAGGGCGGGGTGACCACGCTTTCGATCACGCTGCCAAAGGTCTGAGCGCGCCGCTGCACCGCCGAGGTTCGCGCCTCGCGGCGCTCCTACAGAAAACACCCCGCCGCGCCCTGTAGGAGCGGCGCAAGCCGCGAACCGGCGCCGCCACAACCGACGCGCGCGCCTATGCCGACGGCCGCATTCGCGCCTCGCGGCGCCCCTACATGTGCGCGGGCGCCTCGATGGCGAGATCGGGGCCGAACATGAACGAGTCCATCGACAGCACACCGTGCAGGACGCCGCCCTCGATAACGGTCGCGGGCTCGAGCTGCGATGCGGCCCCCGCGGCGACGAGCAGGGGCAGGAAGTGCTCGGTGGTGGGATGGGCGCGGTGGGCATGGGGGGCGATCTCGAGCGTGCGGCGCAGGCGGTCGGCGTCGCCGGCCAGCACGGCCGCGCGCACCCAGGCTGCGAATTCGCCCGCGTAGACCTCGGCCTGCGGGTCGCCGAAGCGCACCTCATAGAGATTGTGCGTGAGGCTCCCCGAGCCGACGATCAAGACGCCCTCGTCCGCAAGCGGCGCGAGCGCGCGGCCATACTGCCAGGCGCCCTCGGCGTCGAGCCCCATCGGCAGCGAGACCTGGAACACGGGCACGTCGGCTTGCGGGTACAGGTGCAGCAAGGGCACCCAGGCACCGTGGTCGAGGCCGCGGTCGGCGTCGCCGGTGGCGGGCCGGCCCGCCTGCTGGAGCAGTTCCAGCGCGCGCAGGGCCGCGAGGTGGGCGCCCTCGGCCGGGTAGCGCAGCTCGTGGAGCGCACGCCCGAAGCCACCGAAGTCGTGGATGGTCTCGGGCCGGAGCGACAGCGTGACCTGTGGCTGGCGCGTCATCCAGTGCGGCGACACCACCAGCACCGCGCGCGGACGCGGCAGGCTGCGGCCGAGCGCGGCGAGACCCGCGCCGGCCCGACCGGGTTCGAGCGCGAAGGTGGGGGCGCCGTGGGAGACGAACAGGGTGGGAAGGGTCGGCATGGATGTTCTCCTGGATGTCCGGCGGCGCGCGACGAGCCCGCGGAGTCGAGCCGGCTGCCGAGCGCATGCCGCGACTGCCTGGAACGATGAGCTGCACTCTACGGGACGCGCGCGCGGGGATAAACGCCGGTACCGGCAACGCACTGTTGCATGCCGGGCGACAAAACGCCCACGGATTGCAGGCCCAGCCTGCGGGAACCCGCCCTCGAGGCCCAACGAAGAGGCCTGATCTGGCAACGCATCCCCATCTATTCGCCGATCTTGGCTTTATTGTTGCTGATATGGCAACGAACCTTTGCCCATCCTCGGCTGTTTAAGCCTTGTGAATGCGTCTAAAGTGCAATGAACGCGAACGCATGGCCGACGACCCGGATCGAAGGCAGACGGAAGGAACGACTGACATGAACACGCACTACACCGCCACCGCCAAGCTTCTGCACTGGCTCATCGCACTGATGATCTTCGGCATGCTCGGCTTCGGCTTCTACATGACCGGTCTCGACCTGTCGCCCACCAAGCTGGAGCTCTATTCCTGGCACAAATGGGCGGGCGTGACGGTGTTCCTGCTCGTGCTGGTGCGCGTGGCCTGGCGGATCGGCCACAAGCCCCCGGCGCTGCCCGCGCACATGCCGTCCATCGAGCGCTTGGCCGCGCATGCGGGCCATCACCTGCTCTACGTGCTGATGATCGCGATCCCGCTCAGCGGCTGGCTGATGAGCTCGGCCAAGGGCTTCCAGACGGTGTGGTTCGGCGTACTGCCGCTGCCCGACCTGCTCGCCAAGGACAAGGCGCTCGGCAACCTGCTCGAGACGGTGCATGTCGTTCTGAACTACACGCTGATCGCCGTGCTGCTCGGCCACGTCGGCGCCGCGCTCAAGCATCACTTCATCGACCGCGACGACGTGCTGACCCGCATGCTGCCGCGCCGGAAAGGCTGAACGCGCCGCGAACCGCCACCCTCCCACCGCCTGCAGGATGACCACCATGAAACGCATCGCCCTCGCCCTCCTCGCCTCCTTCGCCTTCGCTGCCACCGCCGCCCACGCGGTGGAGTACGCCCAGGTCCAGCCCGACAAGAGCCGTATCGCCTTCGACTACCAGCAGATGGGCGTGGCGATGCAGGGCACCTTCGGCAAGTTCGCCAGCGAGCTGCGCTTCGACCCCGCGGCGCCGCAGTCCGCCTCGGCCCACATTGAGGTCGATCTCGCCAGCGTCGATACCGGCAGCGAGGAAGGCGACGAGGAGGTCGCCCGCAAGACCTGGTTCGACACCAAGGGCTTCCCGGTCGCGCGCTTCGAGTCGAGCGCGGTGAAGCCGCTCGGCGGGAACCAATACGAAGTCGCCGGCAAGCTCACGATCAAGGGCACGACGAAGGACGTCGTGGTCCCCGCCACCTTCACCGCGCAGGGCGACAGCGGCGTCTTCGAGGGCGCGCTGACCATCCGGCGCGGCGACTTCTCGATCGGCGAAGGCGCCTGGAAGGCCTTCGACGTCGTCGCCAACGACGTCGTGATCCGCTTCCGCATCACCGCCGCGGCGCGCTGAACCGGGGCGGCCGCTCGAGCCGAGCGGCAAGCCTGCGGCGCGGATCGCGTCGGCCGCCCCCGTTCCCGCCGATTTTCCACAGTCTTACGTTCCAACCCACCTGCACTTCACATAGGACCTTCACATGAACCGTATCGCCCGCCTGACCGCCGCCCTCCTCGTCTCCGCCGCTGCCGCCTCGCCGGTGCTGGCTGCGCCCCAGACCTACGTGGTCGACAGCACCCACACCTTCCCGAGCTTCTCGTACAGCCACTTCGGCATGTCGATCCAGATGTCGAAGTTCGACAAGACCACCGGCACCGTCACGCTCGACAAGGAAGCGAAGACCGGCGCGGTCGACATCACCATCGACATGAGCTCGGTGAACACCGGCTACGAGACCTTCGACGACCACATCCAGGGCGAGGACTTCCTCGACACCGCCAAGTACCCGACCGCCACCTTCAAGTCGACCAAGGTGAGCTTCGACGGCGACAAGCCCGCGACCATCGAGGGCGAGCTGACCATCAAGGGCGTGACCAAGCCGGTGACGCTGAAGGTGAACCACTTCGCCACCATGCCGCACCCGATGCTCAAGAAGGACGCGATCGGCGCCAACGCCAGCACGGTGATCAAGCGCAGCGAGTTCAACGCGGGCAAATACGCCCCCAACGTCGGCGACGAGGTGACCATCACCGTCTCGCTCGAAGCCATCCAGAACTGATCCGCAGGCGCGGCGGCAGGCGCGAATTCGTGCGGTCGGGAACCGATGCAACTCACCCTCCCGATCGCCGATTTCGCGCCTTGCGGCGCTCCTGCATGAACCGGCGCGGTTCGCAACCTACCCTTCACGCAAGCTTCACGACCGCTTCACCCGGACTCCCTAGCGTCTGGCGCATTCGCGCACACAGGGAGGCCCTTCATGAAGCTCGCCATTTTCGGTACCGGCTATGTCGGCCTGGTCACCGGCGCCTGCCTGGCCGAGGTCGGCCACGACGTGCTGTGCATGGACGTCGACCGGGCCAAGATCGACCGGCTCCGCGCCGGCGACATCCCGATCTGGGAGCCTGGCCTGCAGCCGATCGTCGAGCGCAACCTCGCCGAGGGCCGGTTGCGCTTCACCGCCGACGCGGCGGAGGCGGTTCGCCACGCCGAGGTACAGTTCATCGCCGTCGGCACCCCGCCCGACGAGGACGGCTCGGCCGACCTGCAATACGTGCTCGCGGTCGCCGAGGAGATCGCCCGCCACATGCCGGCCTACCGGGTCATCGTGAACAAATCCACCGTGCCGGTCGGCACCGCCGAGAAGGTGCAGGAGCGCATCGCGCAGGTGCTGGCGGAGCGCGGCGAGACGCTCGCCTTCGACGTCGTCTCCAATCCCGAATTCCTCAAGGAGGGTGCGGCGGTCGCCGACTTCCTCAAGCCCGACCGCATCCTTGTCGGCACCCGCTCGGCGCGCGCACAGGAGCGCATGCGCGAGATCTACGAGCCCTTCAACCGCAACCACGAGCGCACCCTCTTCACCGACGTGCGCAGCGCGGAGCTCACCAAGTACGCCGCCAATGCGATGCTCGCCACCCGCATCAGCCTGATGAACGAGCTCGCCAACCTCGCCGAGCGCCTCGACGCCGACATCGAGGAGGTGCGCAAGGGCATCGGCGCCGACCCGCGCATCGGCTATCACTTCATCTACCCCGGCTGCGGCTATGGCGGCTCGTGCTTTCCGAAGGACGTCCAGGCCCTCGGCCGCATCGCCAACCAGGTCGGCTACGACGCGCCCCTGCTGCGGGCGGTGGAGACAGTGAACCAGCGCCAGAAGAACACCTTGTTCGCCAAGCTCGCCGGGCACTTCGGCGGCCCCGACGGCCTCGCCGGGCGCACGGTCGCCGTGTGGGGCCTCGCCTTCAAGCCCAACACCGCCGACCTGCGCGAGGCCCCCAGCCGCAACCTGATCGAGGCACTGTGGCAACACGGCGCCCGCGTCCAGGCCTACGACCCGGTGGCGATGGACGAGACGCGACGGATCTACGGCCCACGCGCCGACCTGGCGCTGGCGAGCAACAAGTACAGCGTGCTCGAAGGCGCGGACGCGCTGGCGATCTGCACCGAGTGGCAACAGTTCCGTGCACCCGATTTCGACGAGATGGCATCCCTGCTCCGGGCCAGGGTCATCGCGGACGGGCGCAACCTCTATCCCCCGGAACGCCTGCGCGCGGCCGGCTGGCACTACTACAGCGTCGGCCGGCCTCCGGTGCGGTAGCCGAGACGCCGCTTTCGCGCCTGGCGGCGCTCCTACATGAACCGGCGCGCACCCGACGCGTTTCCGCCCTCGCCCCGCCCCCCCTACGCCCGACACGAACCGACACCCCCACGGCGTTTTCGCCCCCGCGACGCCCCACACGAACCGACACCCCACGTAGGAGCGCCGCAAGGCGCGAAAGCGGCAATCGAGGATGGCACCGGGCTCGCCTGCCTCACAATGAGGCAATCGCCGGAAACCCTTGCTTCCCGCGCCCTGCGCGCGATTATCCACAGCCTCGCCCACATGTCTTTCCCCACGGGCTGGGGACAAACGCGGGGCCCCGGACAACTTCTCTGGGTATCATCCCGCCATTCAATCCGAGGCTCCCCCGATGACCGTCAACGCCTACGGCGCCCACGCCGGCGACCAGCCCCTCGAAGCCATGGAGATCACCCGCCGCGCGCCGGGGCCGCACGACGTGCAGATCGAGATCGCCTTCTGCGGCGTGTGCCACTCCGACCTCCACCAGGTGCGCTCGGAGTGGCCGGGCACGCTCTACCCCTGCGTGCCCGGCCACGAGATCGTCGGCCGCGTGTCGACGGTGGGCGCGCACGTGAAGGGCTTCAAGGCCGGCGAGCTCGTCGGCGTCGGCTGCATCGTCGACAGCTGCCAGCACTGCGAGGACTGCGACGCCGGCCTGGAGAACTACTGCGACGGCATGGTCGGCACCTACAACAGCCCGATCGCCGACGCCCCCGGCCACACCCTGGGCGGCTACTCGCAGCGCATCGTGGTGCACGAGCGCTACGTGCTGCGCGTCCGCCACCCCGAGGACCAGCTCGCCGCGGTGGCGCCGCTGCTGTGCGCCGGCATCACCACCTGGTCGCCGCTGCGGCACTGGAAGGTCGGCCCGGGCCACAAGGTGGGCATCGTCGGCATCGGCGGGCTGGGCCACATGGGCGTCAAGCTGGCGCACGCGCTGGGCGCGCACGTGGTCGCCTTCACCACCTCCGAGTCCAAGCGCGCGGCTGCGCTCGCCCTCGGCGCCGACGAGGTCGTGGTGTCGCGCGACGAGGACGCGATGAAAGCGCGGCGCAAGTCGCTGGACTTCATCCTCAACACCGTCGCGACCCCGCACGACCTCGACGCCTTCCTCGCCCTGCTCAAGCGCGACGGCACGATGAGCCTGGTCGGCGCCCCCGCCTCGCCCCACCCCGCGCCGCAGGTCTTCCACCTCATCATGAAGCGGCGCAAGCTCGCCGGCTCGATGATCGGCGGCATCCCCGAGACCCAGGAGATGCTCGACTTCTGCGCCGAGCACGGCATCGTCGCCGACATCGAGATGATCCGCGCCGAACAGATCGACGAGGCCTACGAACGCATGCTGAAGGGCGACGTGAAGTACCGCTTCGTGATCGACAGCGCGAGCCTTGCCGAGACCAAGCCCGCCTGACGAAGCGGCTGGCGTGCACGCGGGGTGGGAGAGTCGCCCCGCCACAGGGCGCTGATCGAAAGGCGTGCGTGCCACGAGGCCTGCCCGAGACCCGCGCGAGGCCCGCGCGCGGGTCTCGGGCCGGTGCGACGTCCCGCGGGGGCGGAGCTCAAGCCGCCCGGATCCACTCCGCGATCGTCGCCGCGGTGGGAATCCGACCGGACGACACCAGCTTCTCGTTGATCACTAGCCCCGGCGTTTTCAACACGTCGTAGGCGACGATCTGCCCCATGTCGGTAACCTTGGTGATCTCCGCCTCCACGCCGGTGGCGGCGACCGCCTCGTGCACGATCTCTTCGAGCTTGCGGCAGTTGGCGCAGCCGGGGCCGAGGACCTTGATGTTGAGCATGATCAGACTCCCTTGAGTGAAGACGCGCTCGCGCGCCGGCTGGCGATCGACAGCAGCACGGCCAGCACCGCGATGAAGCCCGCGAGGTAGAGCGCGAGCGAGAACAGCGCGGCGCCGTCGATCCAGGCGCCGTAGATGAGGCCGGCGGCCGCGCTGAAGAGCGCCACCAGGCCGACGTAGGTGAAGGTCTTCCTGCGGCCGATGATCGCGGAGATGATCAGGATGCTCTGCAGCGACAGCTCGGGGTCGGACATCAGGTAGGCGAGCAGCGGGCCGCGGTGCATGCCGAGCTCGAGGAACATCTTCGCGATCGGCACCTCGACCAGGGTCGGGAAGTACATGAACACGCCGAACACCACGCCCGCCAGGTTGCCGGTGAGCGAGTTGGTGCCGGCCAGCAGCTCGATCCATTCCGGGCGGATCAGCACGCGGATCATGCCGACCACGAACACGCCCACCACCAGCAGCGGGAAGATCTGCTTCACGAAGCGCCACGACTCCCACAGCCAGTCGCGCAGCTCGTCCTCGCTCAGGCGGTGGCGCACGATGTGGCCCAGCACCGCCAGCGCGGCGGCGACGGCGAAGAACTTGCCGGTGAGGCCGATGCGCAGCCCGCCCGCCACCGGCTGCACCGCGAGCGCCGCCACCAGCAGCGTCGCCGCGATCAGCGCCAGGCTGATCCAGGTCCACGCGTTGGCGCCCTCGCTGATGTTCTCGAAGCCGCGCCAGGCCGCATGGCCGATCGCTGCCAGCAGCGCGATCAGCACCAGGCCCTGCACCGACACGCCCTCCTCGCCCTTGGCGGCGTCGTAGGGCACCAAGCGGTCGAGCGCAGCCTGCAAGCCCTGCGCATCGCCAACGGCGAGGTCGAAATTCAGATAGGTCCCGGTGAGCACGTCCAGCTTCAGCGTGCCGGCGAGCAGCAGCGCGACCCACGCGAACAGGAACACCAGCGCCATCCGCCCCATCCCCGCGCCCCGCGCGCCGAAGGCGCTGTCGGTGGCGAGATCGTGCGCGGCGTCGTCGGCGCGGAACAGCAGCGCCATGATCAGGCCGATGCCGATGCCGAAGGTGAGCGACAGCAGGAAGCGCGCAATCGCCAGATCGGGACCGATGATGCCGCCGGTGTAGACCAGCGCCAGGATGTTGGCCGCCGGGGCGAAGAACAGGAAGGTGATCGCCGGACCGAGACCCGCGCCCTTCCTGTAGATGCCGGCGAAGAGCGGAACGATGGTGCACGAGCACACCGCCAGCAGCGAACCCGCGGCGGCCGCGGCCGGATAGGACACGGTCTTGCTGGAGTTGCGCCCGAGGAAGCGGGTGATGGTCTCCTTGGGGATCAGCGCCGACATCGCGCCGGCGATGAAGAAGGCCGGCAGCAGGCACAGCAGCACGTGGGCCGCGAGATAGGCTGCCAGATTGCCCAAGCCGCCATAGAAGACGGGAAGAACCCAGGAAGACAGCGCATCCATGACATGAACTCCAGCGCGAGAGACTTGCATCCCGCCATGCGATCGACTCGGCCCACAGACGAAACCTAGTCGCCTGCGCGGTCGCCGGCAAGCGGCTCCACCCATGAAGACGCACGAGTGGCAAAAAGGATGCAGGAGCGGGAAGCGGGCGCGCGCTAGAGCGGTGGGCGCGGCACGAAGCAGCACACCTTCCCGTGCTCGTCGAGCTGCACCTGGCAGGCACGTACCAGTTGCGCCCGTAGCCGCTGCCGCGCGCGCTGCACACGCGACTTGGCGCCCGGCAGCGACAAGCCCGCAAACTCGGCGAAGGCCTGCTGCGTCATCCCGCCGATGTCGCAGCGTTCGATCGCCTCGCGGTCTTCCGCGGCAAGCTCGCTCAAGACGCGTGGCAGGCAGGCCGAGAGCAGGTCGACCGGCGCCGGACCCTCCTCGCTCGCGCAGGCGAGCGCCACCGCGCCCGGATCGTCGGACAAGGGCACGCTCGCGTGCATGCGCCGCGCGTGGTCGATCACCAGGTTGCGCGCCACCGCGAAGAGCCAGGCGCGTGGATTGCCGACGGCGCAGAAGCGCTCGCGCTGGCGCAGGGCCTTGAGGAAGAGGTCGTGCAGCAGGTCTTCGGCCTCGCCCGGCTGGCGGAGGTGATGGCGCAGGTAGCGCAGCAGCTCGGCTTCATGCGCCGACCAGGCTTCGAGCAGGCAGGGGACGGTCACGCCGGCGCTCCCGCGCGTCGGCTCCACGCCGGGCTCAGCCACGGCCGCCAAGCGGACGGTCGGGGGCCGCCGGGCGGTCGGCCGCGCGTGGAAACCAGTGCCGCGTGCGATTGACGATCGCCACCAGCGACAGCATCACCGGCACTTCCACCAGCACGCCGACCACGGTCGCCAAGGCCGCGCCGGAGTTCAGCCCGAACAGCGAGATCGCCACCGCCACCGCGAGCTCGAAGAAGTTCGAGGTGCCGATCAGGCAGGCCGGGCCGGCGACCTCGTGCGGCAGCTTCATCGCCTTCGCGGCCAGGTAGGCGATCAGGAAGATGCCGTAGCTCTGCACCAGCAGCGGCACCGCGATCAGTCCGATCACCAGCGGCTGTTCCACGATGGTACGCGCCTGGAAGCCGAACAGCAGCACCACGGTGGCGATCAGGCCGACGATGGACCAGGGCTTGAGGCGACCGACGAGCTCGCCCACTGCCTGCTTCGAGCGCCGCTCCAGCACATGCCGCGTCGCCATCCCGGCCAGCAGCGGCAGCACCACGTAGAGCACCGTCGACAGCAGCAAGGTCTCCCACGGCACGGTGAGGTCGGTGACGCCCAGCAGGAAGGCCGCGATCGGCGCGAACGCGAACACCATGATCAGGTCATTCACCGACACCTGCACCAGGGTGTAGTTGGGATCGCCCTTCACCAGCTGGCTCCACACGAAGACCATCGCGGTGCACGGCGCCACGCCGAGCAGGATCATGCCGGCGATGTACTCGCTGGCGGAAGCCGGATCCACCCAGGGCGCGAAGAGATGCTGGAAGAACAGCACCCCGAGCGCCGCCATCGTGAACGGCTTGATGAGCCAGTTGACCACCAGGGTCAGGATCAACCCCTGCGGTTTGCGCCCGACATCCTTCACCGCGTGCCAGTCGATCTGGATCATCATCGGGTAGATCATCACCCAGATGAACACGGCCACCACCAGGTTCACCTGCGCGAACTCAAGCCCGGCGATGGCCTGGAAGGCCCCGGGCGCGAACAGCCCGAGGCCGACCCCGGCGAGGATGCCCAGCCCCACCCAGACGGTCAGGTAGCGCTCGAACAGCCCCATCTCAGCCCTCCGCGGCGGCCGACGTCTGCCCGATGCGGTCGATCTCATGCTGGATCGCGAGGCGGTCGAGCTTGGCCAGCGGCAGGCTGGTGAAGAGGCGCAGGCGGTTGAGGAGCTGGTTCTGCGTCCGGCTGAAGGCGTCGAGCCGGCGCGGCTCGCTGCCCTCGACCTTCACTGGGTCGGCGACGCCCCAGTGCGCCGTCAGCGGCTGGCCGGGCCACACCGGGCAGGTCTCGCCGGCGATCGTGTCGCACACGGTGAACACGAAGTCCAGCTGCGGCGCGTCGGGGCCGGCGAACTCCTCCCAGCTCTTGCTGCGCAGCGCGCTCGTGTCGTAGCCCTGGGCACGCAACACCTGCAGCGTCATCGGGTGCACCTCGCCGCGCGGCGCGCTGCCGGCGCTGTAGGCCTTGAAGCGGCCCTGGCCGATCTGGTTGAGGATGACCTCGGCGATGATGCTGCGCGCCGAGTTGGCCGAACACAGGAAGAGCACGTTGTAGCACTTGTCGGACATGGAAGACTCCGCTTGTCGTTTTACGCCCGGTTCGGGCGGGAACAATTCGTTCGTGGCCACGCTGCCATCGAATCCGCACAGCGCAGGCACGCCGCTGCAGCACTCTTCGGTGAGGTAGGCGATCAGCCCGCGCATCCGCCCCATGTCGGCGCGGTAGCGCTGGAAGCGGCCCTCCTGCTCGGCCGCCACCAGCCCGGCCTGCGCCAGCGCCTTGAGGTGGAAGGACATGTTGGTGGGCGGGAGGTCGAGCGCGCTGGCGAGCTCGCCGGCCACCATGCCCTGCGGCCCCGCGCGCACGAGCAGGCGGAAGACGTCGAGGCGGATGCCCGAGGACAGCGCCTCGAAGGCGGAAACCGCGGCTTTCTTGTCCATCGATCTTTCTCCAGCAACGCCCTCAGGGGGTGGCCCGGGCGGAATCTTCACGCGCGAGCGGCAGCGCCAGCGTCACCAGCCAGCAGATCAGCAGCATCACGGCCGAACCGATCAGCGCATACAGCAGCCCGCCCCACTGGTACAGAAGGCCCGACAGCAGCGTGCCGATGAAGCGCCCGAGCGCGTTGGCGGCGTAGTAGAAGCCGACGTCCTCGGCCGCCTTCTCCGAGCCCGCGTAGGCCAGCACCAGGTAGGAATGCACCGAGGAGTTCACCGCGAAGGCGAAGCCGAACAGCCCCAGCCCACCGACCACCACCCACTCCAGATTCGGCACCTGCAGCCACACCGCCACCGCCAGCGCGGCGGGGATCACCGCCAGCAGCGCCGACCACAGGCGCGCGGCCGGCACCTCGTGGCTCAGCCCGTCGGCGCTGCGTTTCACGATCTGCGGCGCCAGCGCCTGCACCAGGCCATAGCCGATGGTCCACGCGGCGAGGAAGGTGCCGACCATGGTGAAGGTCCACCCCACCGAGTACAGGAACACCGGCACCCCGACCACGAACCACACGTCGCGCGCGCCGAACAGCACCACGCGCGCGGCGGCCAGGGCGTTGATGCCCGGGTTCTTGGCGAACAGCTCGCGCACCGAGCGCGAGGCCTGCTTCTTACCCATCATCGGCGGCAGCGACAGCAGCACGCCGGCCAGCACCAGCGCCAGCAGCCCCGCCATCGTCCACAGCGCACCGCGGAAACCGAGCGTCTCGAGCAGCACGCCGCCGAGGAAGAAGCCGATGCCCTTCATCGCGTTCTTGCTGCCGGTGAACCACGCCACCCACTTGAAGAGCTGGCCCTGACTTCCACCCCGAGCCTGCTCCTTGGCTTCGGCCTGGACCTGGGACTGCGTGATCTTGATCGCCGACTTGCTCGCGGTCTTGGTCAGGTCCTTGGCAACGCCGCAGATGCCCTGCGCCACCACCACCCAGGCCACCGCCATCGCCGCGGTCCACCCGGGGTCGAGCGCCGAAAGGAGCGCGAAGCCGACGATCTGCGTCACCAGACCCACCGCCAGCATGCGCGCGATGCCGTAATGTGTCGCCAGCCAGCCGCCCACGAGATTCGCCAGCACGCCGGCCGCCTCGTAGAGCAGAAACAGGAAAGCGAGCGTGAACGGCGAGTAACCCAGGCGGTAGAAGTGCAGCAGCACCAGCATGCGCAGCGCGCCGTCGGTGAGCGTGAAGCCCCAGTAGGCGGCGGTGACGATGGCGTAGTTGCGCGCGGCGTGGCGCGCACCTGCGCTGGCGGCCACCACGGACTGCGCGGGCGGTGGCGAGGATGAGCCTGGCGCTTCGTTCATATTCAGAGGCCGACGCTTTCCATGTGGCAGGCCAGGTCCACCATCCGGCAGGCGTAGCCCATCTCGTTGTCGTACCAGGCGTACACCTTGAGCAGCGTGCCGTCGGTGACCATGGTGGACAGCGCATCGACGATGGAACTGCGCGTGTCGCGCGCGTAGTCGATGCTCACCAGCGGGCGCTCCTCGTAGCCGAGGATGCCGGCGAGCGGGCCCTCGGCCGCGGCCTTGAAGAGCGCGTTGACCTCCTCCGCAGTGGTCTCGCGCTGGAGCTCGAACACGCAGTCGGTGAGCGAGGCGTTCAGCACCGGCGCGCGCACCGCGTGGCCGTTGAGCTTGCCCTTGAGCTCCGGGTAGATCAGCGCGATCGCGGTGGCGCTGCCGGTGGTGGTGGGCGCCAGGCTCAGCAGCGAGCTGCGCGCGCGGCGCAGGTCCTTGTGCGGCGCATCGACCACCAGGTTGGTGTTGGTGGGGTCGTGGATGGTGGTGATCTGGCCGTGGCGGATGCCGAGGTTCTCGTGCACCACCTTGACCACCGGCGCGAGGCAGTTGGTGGTGCACGAGGCCGCGGTGACGATGCGGTCGCGCGCCGGGTCGTAGAGCTCGTGGTTGATGCCGACGACGATGTTGAGCACGCCGCCGGTCTTGACCGGGGCGGCGACGATCACCCGCTTCGCGCCGCGGTCGAGGTGGCCCTGCAGCGCCTCGGGGGTCAGGATCTTGCCGGTGCATTCGAGCACCACGTCGACACCCAGCTCGCCCCAGGGGATGTCGGCCGGGCTGGAATGGGCCGAGAAGGACAGCCGCCGGCCGTCGATCCGGACCGCGTCCTCGCCGTCGGCACGAATGTCCGCCCGCCAGCGCCCCTGCACGCTGTCGAAGGCGAGCAGATGCGCGGTCGCGGCCGCGCCACCCTTGATCTCGTTGAGGTGGACCACCTCGAGGCGGTTGTCCGCGCGCGGGTCGGCCGTTTGACGTTCCGCTGCGCCCATCGCGGCGCGCAGCGCCAGGCGACCGATCCGACCCATGCCATTGATCCCGACTCTCATCTTGCGCTCCAATTCATCAACATTTTTAGAATTATTGAAGTGTAGACGAGGCGATGTTACGGCTGTGTGAAGATTCGGTGGCAGGGGGGTAACCGTCGGCCCCGTTCGCGCCTTGCGGCGCTCCTACGGAACCATCGCGGCTCCGATCCTCCTGTAGGAGCGCCGCAAGGCGCGAACGGGGCCGCACCACCCCCCGTGCAAGAGCGCCGCAAGGCGCGAATGCGGCGGCTCCGCCCCCCATGTAGGAGCGCCGCAAGGCGCGAATGCGGCGGCCGGGAGGGTAACGCGGCTCGACGGCAGCGTTCGCGCCTGCCGGTACAGGATGCGACCAGCCAGGGTGGGCACGCGGGCCTAATCCCCGCTCACCGCCTGCACCCGGTTGCGGCCCGCACTCTTGGCGCGGTAGAGCGCCACGTCGACACGCTTGACGAGGGCGTCGAAGCCCTCGGCGTGCTCCAGCACCACCACGCCGAAGCTGGCCGTCACCCGCTCTACCGGCTCGACGTGATGCGCCGCGATGCCAGCGCGCAAGCGCTCGGCAACACCGAGCGCGTCTCGAAGATCCGACCCCGGCAGCAGCAACATGAACTCCTCGCCACCCCAGCGCCCGATGACGTCGCCGACGCGGACGTTCCAGCGAACCACCTCCATCACCCCGCGCAGCACCGCATCGCCGACGTCGTGGCCGTGGCTGTCGTTGATGTGCTTGAAGTGATCGAGATCGAACATCACCAGCCCGAGCGGCGTGCCGTGCTGGTGGGCGCGGGCGATCTCCTCGGCGAGCCGGCGCGAGAACTCGCCGCGGTTGGTGGCGCCGGTCAGGGTGTCGGTGGTGGCGAGGTAGCGGATGCGACGCTCGGCCGCCTTGCGTGCGGTGATGTCGCGGCAGATGCAGAAGATGAGCTTCTGGCCACGGAAGAAGGTGCGGCTGTTGCTGAGCTCGATGTCGATCAGGCTGCCGTCCTTGCGCACCTGCCGCGTCTCGAAGTGGTGCCCTTCGTCGCCGATCTCGCGGATCATGGAGCGCAACTCCTCGGGGGTGGGCCCATGCGCCCAGTCCCACACGTGGAGCTGATACATCTCGTCCATCGTGTAGCCGAGGAGGTCGGCGAAGCGCTGGTTGGTCTCGTAGACCTTGCCGTTCTCGTCGAGCACCACGACGCCGTCGCGCGACTGCGCGAACAAGGCGTGCCAGAGCGACTCGCGGTCCCGCAGCAGGCTTTCCACATAGGCACGCTCGAACACCACGTTGTCCGCCGCGGCCCGCCGCGTGTCCGGCGGCAGGGGATTGCATGTGCTGTTCATCGGGTCTCGGCTTCGAGGATTCGCTGCGGCCTGTCAGGGTGGAAAAGTATCCCTCGGCACGCCCGGGCTGTCGGTTACCTATTTCACACCGTAATATTTTTAGCGTTTTTGCTCTTTGAATGTTTTTTTTGAGATTTCGAGTTGCGGGGCAGCAGCCCTGGCTCGCTCGGCAGTGACCGACAGCGCATTAACGCCGCGGCGGCGGGTGCGCGCGGCCTCGCCGAGCACGGCCTGAAGGCGCATCGCGGCAGGTGCGGAGCGGGAAAGCGCACACCGCGAAAGCCAGACGCCTGTACGCCCAAGGGCCGGAGGGCTGAACCCGGGCGCCTGGGTGCGCTCGGCTTCCCTGAACAAGACGCATGCCTGTCAAGGCTTAAGCGCTAAACTGGGTCGGATCCGAACTAAAAGACCTCCACGCGTGAGCATGCACTGCCGCTGCGCTCGGACTGCCCCAAGCATGCACTGGCGATCTTTGTACGTGCGGGCATCCTGTGTGGACCGGGCATTCGCCGAAAGCGGATCTTCGTCACCGACGTGGTGATCCACGTCCTCGAAGGTCGATCCGGCCTGCCCCCCTTGTCCGCCAAGGAGCGGCCTGGGCGGCATACGGCGCCGCGTGTAGCCTCGCTCCCCGCCAGATCACGAAACGACAACAGCTGTCGCAAGCCTCCGGAGCATGCAACCCGGCCCGCCTGACTGCGCACCGAACGACGACCTCCACGATGACCGAACCCTCTCCCACCCCCACCCTCCCCCCCGGCTTCATCGCCCTGCACGGCAACCGCATCGAGATCCTGCTCGACACCGTCGCGGGCTGGCTGGCGCAGCACCCGCTCGCGCCCCTCGAGTCCGAGGTGATCCTGGTGCAGAGCAACGGCATGGCCGAGTGGGTGAAGATGGCGATCGCGCGCCGGGCGGGGGTGTGCGCGGCGGCGGCGGTGCAGTTGCCGGCGCGCTTCCAGTGGCAGACCTACCGCCAGGTGCTCGGGCGCGCGCAGGTGCCGGCGCGCTCGCCGCTGGACAAGACCGCGCTCGCCTGGCGGCTGATGCGGCTGCTGCCCGAGCTGCTCGCCGAGCCGGGCTTCGCGCCGGTGGCGGGATACCTGGCCGAGGACGACCCCGGCCGCCGCTTCCAGCTCGCGCTGCGCATCGCCGACCTCTACGACCAGTACCAGGTGCACCGGCCCGATTGGCTCGACACCTGGGGCGAGGGGCGCGAAGAGCTGCTCGACGCGGGCCGCATCGCTACCCCGCTGCCCGAGGACCAGCGCTGGCAGGCGCGGCTGTGGCAGCGCGTGCTCGACGAGCTCGAGCCGCAGCAACGCGCTCTCACCCGGCCGCAACTGCACGATCGCGTGCTCGCCACGCTGGAGGCGACGGCCGAGGACACCGCCCTACGTCCGGCCGCCGCCCTGCCGCGCCGCGTCGTGCTCTTCGGCATGACCCACGTGCCGCTGCCCACGCTGCAGCTGCTCGCCGCGCTGTCGCGCCACGCCCAGGTGCTGCTCGCCATCCCCAACCCCTGCCGCTTCCACTGGGCCGACATCCTGGACGGACGCGAGTGGCTGCGCATCACCCGCCGCCGCCATCCGCTGCGCGAGGGGCGCGAGCTGCAGGACGTCGGCCTGGACGCGATGCACCTGCACGCCCACCCGCTGCTCGCCGCCTGGGGCCGCCAGGCGCGCGACTTCGTGCGCCAGCTCGACGCCTTCGACGACGCCGAGCAGACGCGCGCGCGCTTTCCGCTCGCCCGCATCGACCTCTTTGACGACGACGAAGACGACGCGCACGACGGCGCCGCGCCCGCGCTGCTCGTCCAGGTCCAGCGCCACATCCGCGACCTCACCCCCCTCGCCGAGCATCCGCACCCGCCGGTGCCGCCCGCGGACCGCTCGATCGTCTTCCACCTCGCCCACAGCCCGGTGCGCGAGCTCGAGATCCTCCACGACCAGCTCCTCGCCCTGCTCGCCCGCCAGGACGCAGACAAACCCCTGCGCCCGCGCGACATCGTGGTGATGGTGCCTTCGATCGACGACTTCGCGCCGTCGATCCGCGCGGTGTTCGGCCAGTACGGCCGCCACGACGTGCGCCACATCCCCTTCGACATCGCCGACCTGTCGGCGCGCGCGAGCAGTCCGCTGATGAGCGCGGTGGAATGGCTGCTGCGCATCCGGCACGACCGCTGCCGGCTGTCCGACCTCGGCGCGCTGCTCGACGTGCCCGCCATCGCCGCCCGCTTCGGCCTCGCCGAAGACGGCCTGCCGCGCCTGACCCGATGGATGAGCGGCGCCGGCATCCGCTGGGGGCTGGACGCCGCGCATCGCGCCGGGCTGGGGCTGGACGCCTGCGGCGAGCAGAACAGCGCGCTCTTCGGCCTGCGCCGCATGTTGATGGGCTACGCCGCCGGGCGTCCGGAAGCCGGCATCGAAGCGCCCTTCGCCGGCATCGAACCCTACGACGAGGTCGGCGGCCTCGACGCCGAGCTCGCCGGCGCCCTCGCCCGCCTGGTCGAGCGCCTGATCCGCTGGCAGGCCGACAGCCGGCGGCCTGCCACGCCCGCGGCCTGGGCCGGGCGGCTGCGCGCCCTGCTCGCCGACCTGGTGCGCGCGGTGGACGACGCCGACCGCCAGACCCTGGCAGCGCTCGATGACGCCCTCGAGCGCTGGATCGAGGCCTGCGACGAGGCCCGCTTCGAGGCCGAGCTGCCGCTCGACGTCGCCGCCGAGGCCTGGCTCAGCGCGCTCGAGACCCCCGCGCTCGACAAGCGCTTCCGCGCCGGCGGGGTCACCTTCTGCACCCTCATGCCGATGCGCGCGATCCCCTTCGAGGTGGTCTGCCTGCTCGGCATGAACGACGGCGACTATCCGCGCCGCAGCCCGCGCAGCGACTTCGACCTCATGGCCCTGCCCGGGCAGCAGCGCCCCGGTGACCGCGCCCGCCGCGACGACGACCGCCAGCTCATGCTCGAGGCCCTGCTCTCGGCGCGCCGCGTGCTCTACCTGAGCTGGTGCGGCTTCGACGTGCGCGACAACAGCGCGCAGCCGCCCTCGGTGCTGGTCGCCCAGCTGCGCGACTACCTCGCCGCCGGCTGGTCGCCGGAGGTGGTGGCCGAACGCACCCGCGCGCACCCGCTGCAGCCCTTCAGCCGGCGCTACTTCGAGCCGGGCACGGCGCTGATCACCTACGCGCGCGAATGGCGCGCCGCGCATGTCGACACGACGCACGTCGACAGCGCAGCGGGGGAAGAGGCCGTCGTGGCGCAGGATGAGCACGCGGCCGCAGAAGCCGCGGGCGGCGCAGCCCGTTCCGGCCACGGCGAGCCTGCCGCGCCGGCGCTGCCGCCCTTCGTCCCCGACCCCGCGGTCCCGCTCACCATCACCGCGCTCGCCGCCTTCCTGCGCAACCCGGTCAAGGTCTTCTTCCGCGAGCGCCTCGGCGTGGTGTACGAGGACGCCGACGAGACCCTCCCCGACGAGGAGGCCTTCGGCTTCGACGGCCTCGAGGAACACGGCCTGGTCGACGAGCTCGCCGGCGCGGTGCTCGCCGAGCTCGCCGGCCCGCAGCCCGGCGAGCTGCCCGCCTTCGCGCTCGAGGCCGCGCTCGAGGCGCACTTGCTTCGCCTCCAGCGCGCCGGCCGGCTGCCGATCGGCGGCCTCGGCCTGCGCGCCCGCGCCGCGCTCGGCGAGGCCGTGCTGCCGCTGCTGCGCGCGTGGCGGCTGGCGCGCGCAAGCCATCCGCTCGACGCCGAGCGCCGCAGCCTGCGCTTCGAGCACGCCGGCGCGCTCATGGAAGACTGGCTGGACCACCGCGTGCGCGCCGACGCGCACGAGCTGCCCTTGTGGCTCGCCCACGACCCCGGCCGCCTGCTCGAGGACGCCGACAAGGGCACGCTGCGCCCCTGGCGCCTGCTGCAGCCCTGGGTGCGCAGCCTGCTCGCCGCCGCGGCTGGCTGCCCGAGCGGCGGCCTGCTGGTCGGGCGCGACGCCACCGCCCACATCGTCCCCACCGACCCCGGCGTCGCGCGTGCCCTCCTCGGCCGCCTCGTCGAGACCTGGATCGCCGGCCTCGGCGAGCCGCTGCCGGTGGCGGCGCGCAGCGCGCTCGCGCTGGTCGGCGGCGGCAAGCCGGCCGAGGCCTACGAGGGCAGCGAACACCGCCACGGCGAGGTCGAGGAGGCCAGCCTCGCGCGCTGCTACCCCGACTACGCCGCCTTGACCGAGGACGGCCGCTTCGAGCACCTCGCGCGCGAACTCTACGCTCCGCTGCTCGACTGGATCGACGGCCACGTCGAGGCCGTCCCCCACCCCGCACCCGCGCCCCTGGAGCCCGCCCGATGAGCCACCGACTCGACCCCGTACGCTTCCCGCTGCGCGGCAGCCGCCTCATCGAGGCCAGCGCCGGCACCGGCAAGACCTGGACCATCGCCGCGCTCTACCTGCGCCTGGTGCTCGGCCACGGCGACGCCGACACCGCCTTCGTGCGCCCGCTGCTGCCTGCCGAGATCCTGGTGATGACCTTCACCCGCGCCGCCACGCGCGAGCTCTCCGAGCGCATCCGCGAGCGCCTGCGCGAGGCCGCGGCCTGGTTCCGCGACGAGGAGGCAGGGCGCGAGCCCGATCCACTGCTCGACGCGCTGCTCGCCGCCTACCCCGACCCGGCCGCGCGCCGCAACGCCGCCTGGCGCCTGGCGATAGCGGCAGAGGCCATGGACGACGCGGCGGTGTTCACCATCGACGCCTGGTGCCAGCGCATGCTGCGCGAGCACGCCTTCGACAGCGGCACCCCCTTCGACGAGGAGCTCGCCGCCGACGAGAGCGTGCTGCTGACCGAGGCCGCGCAGGACTACTGGCGCCAGCACTGCTACCCGCTCGCCGGCGAGGCGCTGGAGCTCGCGCTCGCGCAATGGGCCGACGTGCATGCCCTGGTCGCGGACGTGCGCGAGCTGGTCGGCCAGCCGCTGGAGGGCGCTGATCGGGACGACAGCGCCGGGCGGGCGGGCGAGGAGGATCCGGCCGCGCGGGACCAAGCGCGGCCGGATCCGACCGGTGGCGAATCGCTGGCCGCGCTGATCGAGCGCGTCGGCGGCGCCCACCGCCGCGCGCTGATCGAACTCTCGCGCGGCTGGGCCGAGCGCGCGCGCGCGATGAAGGACTGGCTCGACGAGGAGCTCGCCGCCAACGCCAGACAGTGGAATCGCACCCGGCTGCACGAGCGCTACTACACGCCCTGGCTGGAGACGCTCGAGCAGTGGGCGCGCAACCCGCTCGAGCGCAAGCTCGAGCTCAGCGACAGCGCGCGCCACCGCCTCACCCCCGACGGCCTGCACGAAGCGCGCAAGGCCGACGCCCCGGCGCCCGCGCTGCCCGAGCACTTCGCCGCCTTCGCCCGCCTCATCGCAGACCACGACGCCCTGGCCGACCCGCGCAGCGCGCTGCGGGTGCACGCCGCCACCCGGGTCGGCGAGCGCCTCGCCGCGCTCAAGCGCCAGGCGCGCAGCTTCGGCTTCGCCGACATGCTCGAGCGCCTCGACCGCGCCCTCGCCGGCCCGCACGGCGCGCGCCTGCGCGAGCGCATCCTCGCCCAGTACCCGGTGGCGCTGATCGACGAGTTCCAGGACACCTCGCCGCTGCAGTACCGCCTCTTCGACGCGCTCTACCGCACGGCGGACGACGACCCGCGCAGCGCGCTGCTGCTGATCGGCGACCCCAAGCAGTCGATCTACGGCTTTCGCGGCGCGGACATCTACAGCTACCTGCAGGCCCGCCGCGCCACCGCCGGCCGGCACTACATGCTGGGCACCAACTTCCGCTCGGCGCGCGCGCTGGTGAGCGCGGTGAACGCCTGGTTCGCGCAGGCCGAGGCGCGCCCGGGCGCGGGTGCCTTCGGCTTTCGCGACGCGGCGGACAACGCCCTGCCCTTCGAGCCGGTGGCGGCGAAGGGGCGCGACGAGGTCTTCCAGGCCGACGGCGGCGTAGCGCCGGCGCTGCTCATCCACCACGACCTGGCGCTGCGCGGCACGGGCGAGGTCCGCCGCCTGTTCGCCGCGCGCTGCGCCGAGCGCATCGTCGCCTGGCTCAACGACGCGCGCGCCGGCTTCCAGGCGCCCGGCAAGGACTTCCAGCGCCTGCGCCCGGCCGACATCGCCGTGCTGGTGCGCACCGGGCGCGAGGCCGCCGAGGTGCGGCGCGCGCTGCGCAGGCGCGGCGTGGCCTCGGTCTATCTGTCGGACAAGGACTCGGTCTTCGCCAGCGACGAGGCGCGCGACCTGCTGCACTGGCTGCGCGCGGCGGCCTCGCCGCTCGATGCCCGCCTGGTGCGTGCCGCGCTCGCCACCCGCACGGTGGGACTGTCGATCGCCGAGCTGGCCTGGCTGGCGAGCTCGGACGAGGCCTTCGACGCACGCAGCGAACAGTTCCGCGCGCTGCACGCCGCCTGGCGCGAGCTCGGCGTGCTCACCATGCTGCGCCGCAGCCTGCACCTGCTCGACCTGCCCGCGCGCTGGCTGGCCGAGCCCGAGGGCGAGCGCCGGCTCACCAACTTCCTGCACCTGGCCGAGCTGCTGCAGCAGGCCAGCGCCACGCTCGAGGGCGAGGCCGCGCTGGTGCGCTGGCTGGCGATGGCGATCGAGGCCGGCGGCAGCGGCGCCGGCGAGGAGCAGGTGGTGCGCCTGGAGAGCGACGCCGACCTCGTCAAGGTGGTCACGGTGCACAAGAGCAAGGGCCTGGAATACCCACTGGTCTGCCTGCCCTTCGCCACCAGCTTCCGCGCCGTCGAGCGCAGGACCGCGCGCTACCTCAAGCTCGCCGACGCCGACGGCCGGCGCCAGCTGAAGCTCGACTACGACGACGCCGACCTGCAACGCGCCGAGGCCGAGCGCCTGCGCGAGGACCTGCGCCTGTTCTACGTCGCGCTCACGCGCGCCCGCCACGCGCTCTGGATGGGCTTCGCCGCGGTGAAGATCGGCAACGGCAAGGCCTGCCAGACCCATCGCAGCGCGCCCGGTCAGCTGCTCGCGGACGGCGCCGCGCTCGACGAGACGGCCTGGCTGGCGCCGCTGCAGGCGCTGGCCACAGCCGCCACCGAGGACGCGGACGGCGACGGCCGCACCCGCATCGCCCTCGAAGCCGCGGCGCCGGAGGAAGCGCACACCCTGCTGCGCCGTCGCGAGGCCCTGCCACCGCTGCAGGACAGCCCGCCCTACCACGCCGACTTCGAGCGCCGCTGGTCGCTCGGCAGCTTCTCCGCGCTGGTGCGCGACCTCGACCCCACGCCGATCCTGGTGCCGCCGGGCAACGTCGAAGCGGGCCGGCCCGAGGCGATCGAGCCCGACCCCATCCGGCCCGCCCACGTCCGCCGCCCGGCAGCCGACGAAGCGCTCGCCGGGCCTGTCGATGCGGACGCTGCATCGGCGCCCGCAGGCGCACTCGACCTGCCCGGCACACCCAGCGCCGCCCTCGCCCGCCGCGCCATCGACCCGCCGCCCTGGCACCGCTTCCCGCGCGGCGCCTTCGCCGGCGACTTCCTCCACGACCTGCTCGAATGGCTGGCCGCGGAAGGCTTCGCGCTCGCCGACAACCCGGGCCTGGAAGCCGCACTGCGGCGGCGCTGCGAGCGTGCCGGCCATGGCGAGCGCGCCGACGAGCTAGTGGAGTGGATGCGCGCCCTGCTCGCCGCCCGCCTGCCCAGCCTGGGTGCGGCGCTGCAGGACCTGCGCGTGCTGGTCACCGAGATGGAGTTCTGGCTGCCCTCGGCGCACCTGCAGGCTCAGGCCGTGGACGCGCTATGCCAGCGCCACCTGCTCCACGGTCAGCCCCGCCCCGCGCTGCCGCAGCGCGAGCTGCTCGGCATGCTGATGGGCTTCGCCGACCTGGTCTTCGAGCACGAGGGGCGCTACTGGGTCCTGGACTACAAGTCGAACAGCCTGGGCGAGGCCGGCGCCGCCTACGACCACGCCGCGCTCGAGGCGGCGATGGCGCATCACCGCTACGACGTGCAGGCGGCGATCTACCTGCTCGCATTGCACCGCCTGCTGCGCGCGCGCCTGGGCGCGGCCTACGAGCCCGCCCGCCAGCTCGGCGGCGCGCTGTACTTCTTCCTGCGCGGCATCGACGGGCCGGCGCGCGGCGAGTACGCCCTCCCCGCCACGCCGGCGCTGCTCGAGCTGCTCGACACCCTGGACCACCTGCTCGCCGACGAGGCTTCCCTGGCATGAGTCCCATCCACGCTGCTCCCTCGCCTGCCGCCACGCCACTCGCGACAACGGCACCCGCCACGGCGACCGCCGCCCTCCTCGCCAGCCTCGACGCGTGGACCGACGCCGGCCTGCTGCGCCAGCTCGACAGCGCCTTCGCGCGCTTCGTCGCCAGCCTCGACCCCGCCGCGTCGCCCGCGCTGGTGGTGGCTGCAGCGGTGCTCGCGCGCATGGAGGGGCGCGGCCATAGCTGCCTGGCGCTCGCTCCGCTCGCCGCCGCGGACCAGGACCTGCTGGCCTGGCCGGTGGAGGCGCAACCGGCGATCACCGCGCTGTGGCAGGCCCTGCCGGCCGATGCCGCCGCCTGGCTCGGCGCGCTGCAGCAAAGCTCCGTGGTGCGCCGCATCAGCCGCGACCCCGAGCTCGGCCAGCCGCTGCTGATCGACGGCCCCGATGCCGCACCGCGGCTCTACCTGCGCCGCTACTGGCAGTACGAGCGCAGCGTCGCCGCCGCGGTGGAGGCGCGTTGCGCACAACCCGAGCCGGTCGACGAGGAACGCGCGCGCACCTGGCTGGACCGCCTCTTCCCTGCCACGCCGGGCGCACCGACGCACGAGGAGGCGGTCGACTGGCAGAAGCTCGCCTGCGCGATCGCGCTGCGCGGGCGGCTGAGCATCCTCACCGGCGGCCCCGGCACCGGCAAGACCTACACCGCCGCGCGCCTGCTCGCCCTGCTGCTCGCCACCCACCCGGCGCCCGAGCGCCTTCGCATCGCGCTCGCCGCCCCCACCGGCAAGGCCGCCGCGCGCCTGCGCCAGGCCATCGACGGCTCGCTGCAGGCCCTGCAGCACAGCCTGGGCGCACACCTCGACCTCGCCGCGCTGACCCGCCGCATCGGCGCGGCGCGCACCCTGCACGCGCTGCTCGGCGCCCGCCCCGACACCCGGCGCTTCCGCCACCACGCCGGCAACCCGCTCGACGTGGACGTGGTGATCGTGGACGAGGCCTCGATGGTGCACCTGGAGATGATGGCCGCCCTGCTCGAAGCCTTGCCGCCCGGCGCACGCCTGGTCCTGCTCGGCGACAAGGACCAGCTCGCCTCGGTCGAGGCCGGCGCGGTGCTCGGCGACCTCTGCCGCGACGCCCAGGCGGGACGCTACGACGCCGAGACCGCGCGCTACCTGCTCGCCACCACCGGCGAGGCCCTGCCCGCACGCTACCGGGGGGCGGCGGGCACGGCGCCCGCGCTCGCCCAGCACACCGTGATGCTGCGCGAGAGCCGGCGCTTCGAGGGCCCGATCGGCGCGCTCGCGCTCGCGGTGAACGCGGCGCGCGACCCGGCCCTCCCCGCGCGCCTGCTGCGCGAGGACGCCAGCGGTGCACTGCACGGGGTCGAGGGCGGGCCGGTGGCGGCGGTGATCGCGCTCGCGCTCGACGGCCGCGAGGGCGCCCCCGCCTGCTACCGCGACTATCTGGAGCGGCTCGCGCGCGGGCCCGCGGACAAGGACGGAGCGGCGCACGCGGCGTGGGCGACGGACATCCTGAAGGCCTTCGACCGCTTCCGCGTGCTGTGCGCGGTGCGCGAGGGCGACTGGGGCGTGGCCGGGCTCAACCGCGCGATCGAGCACGCCCTCGCGCGCGCGCGCCTGCTGTCGCCGCGCGGTAGCTGGTACGCCGGGCGCCCGGTCATGGTCACCCGCAACGACCCCGCGCTCGGCGTCTTCAACGGCGACATCGGCATCACCCTACCGGCGGCCGAGGGCGGCGGCCTGCGGGTGCACTTCCTCGACGGCGAGACCTTGCGCTCGGTCGCGGTGAGCCGCCTCGCCCACGTCGAGACGGCGTTCGCGATGACGGTGCACAAGAGCCAGGGCTCGGAGTTCGAGCACACGGTGCTGGTGCTCGCCGCGCAGAGCGGCAACGTGCTCACCCGCGAGCTGATCTATACCGCGATCACACGCGCGCGCAAGGCCTTCAGCCTGGTGGCCGAACGCGAGGGCCTGCTCGAAAATGGCGTGCTGCAGGCGACCCGACGCGAAAGCGGGCTACTCGCCTTTCAGGGAGCGGCGTGATGATCAGAACGTTTTCCGCCATGCGCGGCCTGGCACTTTGCCTGCTCGCCACCTGGTGTCTCGGTGGCTGCGCCGTCACCGCGGTCGCCGGCGCCGTGGTCACGGTCGCGGCCACCGCGGTCAGCGTGACCGCGACCGTGGTCGAGACCACGGTAGACGTCGCCGCTGCGGGCGTGGATGCGGTGGTGGGGGAGGACGCGGAGGGAGAAGCAGAAGAATGAGCGGCGGCGTTCTGCATGCTTTTAGCATCCCGAGCCGCCTCGTTCGCGGCTTGCGCCGCTCCTACGGGGTGGCGACGGATTCCGTGGCTTCATTCGCGGCTTGCGCCGCTCCTGCGGGGTGGCGAGGGTTTCTGTAGGAGCGCCGCGAGGCGCGAATCGGGCGCTCAGCCGGACACCACCCTCTCTAGGCCAGCGCCCCGCCGAACGCCGGCAGATGGGCGAAGCCGGTGCTCATCAGGCGGAACAGGGCATCCTCCTTCAGGGGCGGCGCGAACATGAAGCCCTGGACGAGATCGCAGCCCATGTCCATGAGCCGCTCGAGTTGCGCCTCCTGCTCCACACCCTCGGCCACGGTGGTGAATTCGAAATGCCGTGCCATGTCGATGACCGTGCCGGTGAGGCGCTGGTCGGCGGGGTTGGCGTGGAGCTCGCGGATGAAGGCGCGATCGATCTTGAGTACCGAGACCGGCAAGGCCTTCAGGTAGGCGAGCGAGGAATGCCCGGTGCCGAAGTCGTCGATCGCAATGCGGAATCCCGCGCACGCGAGACGATCGAGGTGGCGGGCGGCGAGCGTCATGTCCTGCATCAGGCCGGATTCGGTGACTTCGAGCTCGAGCACCGCTGGCGGTACGCCGCTGGCCTCGACCTCGGCGATGAGGCGCTCGGCGAAGTCCGGCTGCATGAGCTGCTGGGTCGACACGTTCACCGCCACGCTGAAGCGGTCGGCGACCCGGCCCTGCTCCCGCCAGCGCCGCAGCGCGGCGAGCGCTGCGCGGGTCACCCACGCACCGATCGAGAGGATCTCGCCGCTGGCTTCGGCGATCGGGACGAACTCGGCAGGCGACACCCGGCCGTAGGCGCTACCGTCCCAGCGCAGCAAGGCCTCGACGCCGACGATCTCTCCGCTGCGCAGCTCCACCTTGGGCTGGTAGACGAGCGCGAACTCGTCGCGCTCGACCGCGCCGCGCAAGGCCTCGCGGATGCCGGTGTAGCGCTGCAGCCGGGTCTCGAGTTCGGCCTGGTAGGCCTGCCAGTGGCCGGCGCCCGCAGGAAGCGCGAGTGCCGCCCTGCGCACCAGTTGCTCGGGATTGCGCTCATCCATGTCCGCGGCGATGCCGATGCGCAGGCCGAGGTGCAGTTGCATGCGCTCCACCTCGACCGGCTGGCGAAAGCTAGCGAGCAGGCGCTCGGCGAGCGCCCCGACGGCGCCCTTCGCCGGAGTGCAGTCGCACAGCACGACCCATTGCGTGCTGTTCCACACGCCGAGCAGGCCCTCCGGCATACGCTCGCGCAGCCGCCGGGCCGCAGCACACGCGAGCTGGTCGGCCACGGCGAAACCATGCAGGCGCGAAATCTCGTCCATGCCCTCGATCGACAGGAAGAACACCGCCGTTTCGCACCGCGCGCTCAGGCGCGCACGGATCTCGTCGAGCAGGGCAACCCGATTGGGGAGGCCGGTGAGCGGGTCACGGCGGGCACGCGCGACGAGTTCCTGCGTGCGCTCGGCGACCAGCGACTCGAGCAGGTCGGCGCGCTGCGCGCGCTCCTTCATCAGGCGCTGCATGTGCAGCGTGTTGCGGATGCGCTGCAGCACCTCGACCTGGTCGAAGGGCTTGGTGAGGAAATCGCGCGCGCCGAGCTCCAGCGAACGATAGCGGGTGGCGTCGTCGATCTGCGCGGTCAGGATGATGACCGCGGGCGCGTCCCTGCCGCTCTCCGCCGCCAACTGCTCCATGACCTCGAAGCCGCTCAGGTGGGGCATGCGCACATCGAGCAGGATCAGGTCGGGCATCCGCCCGGCCACACGCGCCGCGACCCGGCGCGGATCGGTCATGCCCTCCAGGCAGAGGTAGCCCTCGTCCTCGAGCAAGGCGAGCAGCAACTCGACGTTGGCCGGGTTGTCATCGACGATCAGGATGTCGGCCTCGGCATGCATTGGGACACGATCAGTCATTGCGGCTCCTGTGTTCGAGGATCTGCCCGACGCGCGCGACGAAGGCAGGGATATCGAAGGGTTTGGTCACGTAATCGATGAAGCCCGCCTCGCGCGCCTTGCGCAGGACCTGCGGCGAGGCCGTGGCGGAGATGGCGAGCACCGGAATGTGCGCCGTCAGCGGGTTGCGCGCGAGCAGGGCCTGCGCCTCCATCCCGCTCATGCCGGGGAGGTCGACGTCCATCAGGATGAGGTCGGGCGGATCGGAGCAGGCCGCCTCGATCCCGGCCTCGGCCGAGGCCACGCAATGCAGCGCGGCCTCCTCGATGTCCTCGAACACGTCCTGCATGAGCTGGCGGTTGGCCGGGTTGTCCTCGATGTGCAGCACCCGGTAGCGCCGGCTGAGGTTGCCGGGCGCGGCTGGAGCCTCGTCCTCGCCACGCTGGGCGGGGCCCTGCTCGCACAGCGGCAGCTCGAACCAGAACTCGCTGCCCTCGCCCTCGCGGCTGTTCACGCCAAGCTCGCCGTGCATCAGGCCCACCAGCTTGCGGGTGAGCGCGAGGCCGACGCCGGTACCCTCGATGCTGCCGGATTCGGCTCCGAGGCGGTTGAAGGGCTGGAAGAGCTCGCCCAGCCTGCTCGCGGGGATCCCCACGCCGGTGTCGACGACCGCGATCCGGCAACGTCCGCCCACCGCCTCGCAGCACACGCTGACCGAGCCACCCGGGCGGTTGTACTTGATCGCGTTGCTCAGCAGGTTGATCAGGATCTGCTTCACCCGGGTGTAATCGCCGGAAAAGCGCAGCGCGCAGGCCTGCTGCGGCGGCAGCGTGAGCGCGACGCCCTGTTGCTCCGCGAGCGGGAGGACAATCTGGGTGGCGTCCTCGATCACGTCGCACGCGAGCATGGGCTCGAGCGAGACCTGCATGTTCCCCGACTCGATGCGGGCGAGATCGAGCACCTCGTTGATCAGCTGCAACAGGTGACGGCCGCTGCGGGCGATCTGCTCGACCTGGCGGAGCTGGCGCGTGGCAAGCGGCTGGCGTGCGCTCTGCAACAGCTGGGCGAAGCCGAGGATGGCGTTGAGCGGCGTACGCAGCTCGTGACTCATCGAGGAGAGGAACTCGGTCTTGGCCTGGCTGGCCTTTTCCGCCTGATCGCGCGCCTGCTGCAACTGCTCGGTGAAGCGTTGCTGCTCCTTGAACAGGCGGTACAGGTTGATCAGCAGCGCGCAGGTCGAGGTGAAGGGCTTGAGCCAGTCGACCAGTTCGGCCGGATAGTCCTGCGGCGCGTTGGCGATCGCGAACATGCCGATGACCTCGCCGCGGTCCATGATCGGCACGCCGAGGAAGCGCGCAAGCGGCGGGTGGCCGGGCGGCATCGCGCCGCCGCGCGGGTCGGACTGCATGGCGTTGGAGAGCACCACCTCGCCGCCGGCGAAGACGCGCCCGAGCATGCTCGCCGGGTTGCTCAGGCGCATGTCGCCGCTGACCAGCTTCTGCATCAGCGCACGGGTCTCGGCATTCCACGACAGGTCGGTGATGGCGTGGATCTTGAGTGCGGGACCGTGTTCGGCATGCTCCACCTCGCCGATCAGCCCGTAGGCACTGCCGGTGAGCGCGCACAGCGCGTCCTTGAGGAAGCCCCACAGCGTGTTGCCCGAGATCAGCGCGTGGTAGTCCGTAAGGCCGCGGTGCAGCACCTCGAGCAGCGCGCGCTCCTGGCGCTCGCGCTCGCGCACCTGATGGACGTCGCGCAGGTCGGACATGACGCCGATGAAGTGACGTCCGTCGAAGTCATCCGCCTCCGCGCCCTGCTTCACTTCGCTGACGGTGAGCTGCACCGGGATGCGGCTGCCGTCGCGATGCAAGGCGTCGACCTCGGTACCCTTGCCGATCACCCGGGCCACGCCGGTGCGCTGGTAGGCCTCGAGGTAGCCGTCATGTGCGGAACGGAAGGGCTCGGGCATCAACATGCGGACGTTCTGTCCGCGCAGTTCGGACTCCTCGTAGCCGAGCAGCTCGCAGGCGAAGCGGTTGACCTCGATGACGCGCCCGCGCCCGTCGATGCGCAGGATGCCCGCCGCCGCACCCTCGTTGATCGCCTGGTAGCGGGCGGCAATGCGCGCGCTGCGACGGGCCTCGTCGGCCAGGCGCTGGCGCTTCTGGTGCAGGCGGATCAGCTGCTCGGCCTGGCGCGCGAGCAGCTGCAGGCGCGCGAGCTCGGCCGGCTCGAAGCGGCGCGGCGCGGTGTCGATGAGGCACAGGGTGCCGAGCACGAAGCCCCTCTCCGAACGCAGCGGTTCGCCGGCGTAGAAGCGCACGTACGGCGCGCCGGTGACCAGCGGGTTGTCGGCGAAGCGCGGGTCGCTAGCGGCGTCCGGCACCACCAGGGCCTCGCTCGAGAACACCACGTGGGTGCAGAAGGAGACATCGCGCGGCGTCTGCCCGGCGCACAGACCATGGGCGGCCTTGAACCACTGCCTGGCCTCGTCCACCAGCGAGACGAGCGCGATCGGCACCGCGAAGATCGACGCGGCGAGCTGCATCAGGTTGTCGAAGGCGTCCTCGCGCGGCGTATCGAGTATCGCCAGCGCATGCAGTTCGGCAAGGCGCTCGGGCTCGTCGGCCGGCCGTCCTGGATCGATCATCGCGTTTTCCACGAGCGCGCGGTATGCGCAAGGCGCTCAGGGTAGCCGCTCGCGCCGATTCGCGCCGTGAGCCACGGCACGCGCCGACGCATGCCACGGGAGGTCGCGATCGTCGCGGCGTGGACGGGTACTGCGAATTGGGCGAGACTGCAGCCTCCCCGGCGGCCGGCTTGGCGCCCGCCGGGTTTCTTCCCTGGCCGCGCGGAGGTCCTGCTGGCGATGCGTTCGGACGAGCTCGACTTCAACGCGCTGATCGACTTCATGCCGGAGAGCGGCGCGATCCGCTTCTGCGGACGGCGCGCGATCCTCGTCCATGCCGACTCGATGGGCGCGCTGCGCAAGGAGCTGGTCGAGACGCTGGGCAGCGAGATCGCCAAGGTGGTGCTCACCCGCTACGGCTTCAGCTGCGGCTACGAGGACGCCGATCTGCTCGCCGCCTACATGCACCCGGACAGCCTGGAGGAGTTCATCCTCGGCGGACCGCGCACCCACATGTTCTCGGGCATCGCCGAGGTCGAGCCCGACGCGCTCGAGCTCGACCGCGCCAGCGGGCGCTACCGCATGAGCGGGCGCTGGCGGCACTCCTACGAGGCCGAGCAGCACCTGCGCCTGTTCGGCCGCGCCGACGAGCCGGTGTGCTGGACGCTCACCGGCTACGCCTCGGGCTTCGCCTCGCGGGTGCTGGAGGCCGACATGATCTGCGTGGAGACGGCCTGCGAGGGCCGCGGCGACCCGCAGTGCGCGTGGACGCTGATGAACGCCAGCGACTGCGCGCCCGAGCTCGCCGGCCTGCGCGAATACTTCAAGCCGCTCAACCTGCGCGACCGCATCAACCTGCTCGAGAGCCGGGTGCACGAGCGCACCCGCGAGCTCGAGGCCTCGGAGCAGCGCTACCGCAACCTCATCGAGGACCTCCCCGAGATGGCGTTCGCGCTGCACGCCTCGGGGCGCCTGCTGCACCTGAACAAGGCGGCGCGCCTGCGCCTCGGGGTGAGCGAGGCGCAGCTCCCCGCGCTGCGCCTGAAGGACCTCGTGCTGCCCGACTACACCGCGCGCGCGACCGCCTTCCTCAAGGAGATCGCCGCGCGCCGCAGCACCACCACGCTCGACCTGGTGATGCGCGACGCCGCCGGCCTGCCCTTCCCGGTGCGGCTGCAGGTCGAGCCGGTGCTCAAGGACGATCGCATCGTGGGCTACAGCGGGCTGGCGCTCGACATCAGCGCCCAGCTCGAGCGCGAGCGCGAGCTCACCGAGTACGCGCGCCGCATCGAGTCGCGCGAGCAGCAGGTCCAGGACGTGATCAACGAGGCGGTCTACATCCTCGACGGCCAGGGCCGGCTGAGCTTCGTCAACACCCGCATGGCCGAGCTGCTCGGCGCCGCGCCCGAGGCGGCGATCGGCCACGCGGTGGGCGACTTCATGCCGGCCGCGTCGGCCGCGCGCATCGAGCGCGACTTCGCCCGCCGCATCGCCGGCGAGGCCGGGCGCCCCTTCGAGATCGCGCTCGCCGGACGCGAAGGCGGCAGCGTGGTGCTGGAGGTCAACTCCACCCTCTTCGTCGGCCGCGACGTCGCCGAGGGCGTGATCGGGGTGGCGCGCGACATCACCGCGCGCCGGCAGATGGAGCGCGAGCTCGCGCAGGCCAACCGCCTGAGCGCGCTCGGCCAGTTCGCCTCGGGCGTGGCGCACGAGATCAACAACCCGCTCGGCCTGGTGTCGGGCTATGCCGAGGAGCTCCAGTCCCTGCTCGACGAGTGCGCACCGCACGGCGACGACGCACGCTTCGCGCAGCTGCGTCGAGGCCTTGCGACCATCCAGCAGCAGGCCCACCGCTGCAAGGCAATCACCGCCAACCTGCTCGCCTTCTCGCGCCGCCAGAGCGCCAGCCTGGAGACGGTGGACGTCGGCCTCTTCGTGGCCGAGCGCCTGGCCTTCTTCAACGACGCCGGCCTCACCCGCGGCATCGAGCTCGCGGTCGACATCGCCCCCGGCCTGCCCCAGGCCCGGACCAGCCCGGCCCTGCTCGAACAGGTGCTGCAGAACCTGATCAAGAACGCCTGCGACGCGATGAACGGCAGCGGGCGCATCGACATCCTCGCGCGCGCCGCCAGCGAGGGCATCGAGCTCGAGATCGGCGACAGCGGGCCGGGCTTCGCGCCGGGGGTCGCCGAGCACGTCTTCGATCCCTTCTTCACCACCAAGCCGCCGGGCAAGGGCACCGGGCTGGGCCTGTCGATCTGCTACGCGATCATGAACGAGCTGGGCGGCCGCATCGCCTGTGGCAACCGGCCGCAGGGCGGCGCGTGGTTCCGCCTGGCGCTGCCGCAGGCGGAGGACGGAGCGGGAGCCGCAAGGAATGAGTGATCGACCCGTGAACGCACGTCACATCCTGATCGTCGACGACGAGGAGCTCTACCGCGAGCTGCTCGGCGGACGCCTCGGCCGCCAGGGCTACCGCATCAGCGAGGCCGGCGACGGCGAGGGGGCGCTGCGCTGCATCGAAGAAGGTGGCGTGGAGCTCGCCCTCATCGACATCAAGATGCCGGGCATGGACGGCATCGAGCTGCTCGAGCGCATCAAGCAGCTCGCGCCGCGCACCGAGGTCGTGGTGCTGACCGGCCACGGCAGCATCGACAGCGCGATCGCGGCGATGAAGCTGGGCGCCTTCGACTACCTCACCAAGCCCTACCAGCTTACCGAGCTCGACCTCGTGGTCGCGCGCGCGCTCGAACGCAGCGCGCTCGCGCGCCGCTGCGACGCGCTCGCGGTCGAGGTTCAGCGCCGGCGCAGCCGCGACGACGACGGCATGGTCGGCGACAGCCCGGCGTGGCTGCAGATGCTCGAGCAGGTGCGGCGCGCGGCGACGCTCGACGTGCCGGTGCTGCTCACCGGCGAGAGCGGCGCCGGCAAGGAGGTGGTGGCCGCGGCGCTGCACCGCTGGAGCCGGCGCGCGGGCGAGGCCTATGTGCCGGTCAACTGCGGCCTGCTCGAGGGCGAACTGGTCGAGAGCGAGCTCTTCGGCCACAAGCGCGGCGCCTTCACCGGCGCGAGCGCGGACCGCGAGGGCCTGTTCGAGCTCGCGAGCACGGGCAGCCTCTTCCTCGACGAGATCGGCGAGCTGCCGCTCGCCTGCCAGGCCAAGCTGCTGCGCGTGCTCGACAGCGGCGAGTTTCGCCCGCTCGGCGCCAGCGCCGTGCGCCGCACCGGCGCGCGCGTGATCGCCGCCACCCACCGCGACCTTGAGGCGCTCGTCGGCGAAGGCCGCTTCCGCCACGACCTGCTGTACCGGCTCGACGTCGTCCATATCGTCGTGCCGCCGCTGCGCGAGCGCCGCGAGGACATCCCGCTGCTGGTCGAGCACCTGCTGCGCCAGGCGGTGCGGCGCCATCCCGGCACGCCCGCCCCGCGCGTCGAGCCCCAGGCCCTGCAGCGCCTGATCGACCATGCCTGGCCGGGCAACGTGCGCGAGCTGCGCAACGTGATCGAGCGCCTGCTGGTCTTCGCCGACGGCGAACGTATCGACGCGGCCCGCATCGATGCCTTGCTGCACCCGGGCGCCACGACGGCCGCAAGCACCGGCCGCGGCGGCTTCGAGCGCATCGTCCCGCTCGCCGAGATGGAGCAGGCCTACCTGCGCTGGGTGGTCGACAAGCTCGACGGCAACGTCAGCGCCGCGGCCGCCCGGCTCGGCATCGCGCGCTCGACCATCTACCGCCTGCTGCGCGCGCAGGCGGAAGAGGCCGCGCGACCGTAGCGGCACGCGGGGCGCGTCGCAGCGCGTCCCCGTCGCATCCTGCAACACTGTCGCAGGACGCGACGCGAGGCCCGCAACCCTTGCCCGGCGCGGGCCTCGCCCCCTCCCTGGCCCTCCCCACGGGCTGCGCTGTCGTAAACCGCAACACCCTTCCCGCAGCTCGACAGCCCGGCGACACCCGCCCGATCCGCGCAATTGTTTGATCTTCAACAATCCGGCACACCCTGGCCCGCCCCTTGCTTTGTACTCCTCCAACGGGGAATCCATACCCCAGCCAAGGAGGAGAACCATGCAGCCGAACAAGACCCGAATCCTCGTCGCCAGCCTCGTGCTGGGCTGTGCCCAGCTCGCCCTCGCGGCCGCCCCTCCCGCGCAGGAGCGCGACCGCACCTACGCCAAGGTGTGCGGCTTCTGCCACGACAAGGGCGTCGGCCCGGCGATCCTCGGTCGCGAGTTGCCGGTGGCCTACATCGAGAACGTGGTGCGCCACGGCTTCCGCGCGATGCCGAGCTTCCGCAGCACCGAGATCGACAACGCCGCACTCGCCAGCGTCGCGCGCTGGGTGTCCCAATCGCCCGCCACGTCGGCCGCGTCGGCCAGCGCCACCGCGCCGGCCTCGCCCGCAGCACCCGCCACGAAAGCGCAGTAGGAGCCGGCCATGGACAGACGCGAATTCTTCCGGCGCAGCGGCGGCGGCATGCTGCTCGGCGCCCCGCTCGCCAGCCTGCCCGCGACCGCGGCGGCGCTGGTCTCCCCCGACGCCGCCACGACACCCGTGGTGGTGCTCGGCCAGGCCGACCGCGCCGGCGCGCTCGGCCTGGCGCACCGCCTCGCCGCCGCGCTCGGCAACGGCGGCCGGCCGCTGCCGGTGCAGACCCGCGACGCCGCCGCCCTGCGCCGCCCCGACCAGGTCGAGGCGCTGCTCGCCCTGCCGCGCGGCACCCGCCTGCTCGGCGTGATGGACGACGCCTCGGCGGTCGTCTTCCTGGCGATGGCGGCGAGCCGCGGCGCGCACCTGCTCGCCCACGGCCACCATCGCCTCTCCACGCAGGGCGCCACCCGCCACGCCTGCAGCGCCACCGCCTGCGGCGAGGCGCTCGCCTGGCACGAACCGGCCCTGCGCCCGACCGCCCACGTCGAGCACTTCTACCGCGCCACCCTGGGCGAAGCGGCCCTGGGCGCACGCGCGCCGCTGCCGGCAGCCGCCGGCACGGACGAAGCGCTCGCCTCCTTCCTGATCCGGCTGTGAACCGCCGGACCGCCACCCGAACGCCATCCCCCCGCCTTCCGCACCCGGAGACACCATGACCACCACCCCGCGCAACGTGCTGCCCAAGGGCATCAGTGCGAGCGACTTCGAACAGGCCCTCGCCCAGATCCGCACGATCGTCGGCGCCGAATACGTCGTGGCCGAGGACACCGCCCTCGCCCCCTACAACAAGATCATGATGGCCGTGCCCGACGAGCAGCACGCCGCGTCCGCCGCGGTGATGCCCGACAGCGTCGAGCAGATCCAGGCCATCATGAAGGTGCTCAACCAGCACCGCATCCCGGTCTATCCGATCTCGACCGGCAAGAATCTGGGCTACGGCTCGGCCGCCCCGGTCGAGCGCGGCCAGCTGGTCATGGACCTGCGCCGCATGAACCGCATCCTCGACGTCGATGCCGAGCTGTGCACCGCGCTCGTCGAGCCCGGCGTCACCTACCAGCAGCTCTACGACTACCTGCAGGAGAAGAAGCTGCCGCTGTGGTTCTCCTGCCCCGCCCCCTCGGTGATCGCCGGCCCGCTCGGCAACATGGTCGACCGCGGCGTGGGCTACACCCCCTACGGCGAGCACTTCCTGTTCTCGTCGGGCATGGAGGTGGTGCTCGCCGACGGCGAGGTGCTGCGCACCGGCATGGGCTCGATGCCCGGCTCGAACACCTGGCAGGTCTTCAAGTGGGGCTACGGGCCGACGCTGGACGGCATCTTCACCCAATCCAACTACGGCATCGTCACCAAGATGGGCATGTGGCTGATGCCGGCGCCGCCGGACTACCGCCCCTTCCTGATCCAGTACCCGGAAGACGCCGACATCACCAAGATCGTCGACGCGCTGCGCCCGCTGCGCATCGCGATGGTGATCCCGAACGCGGTGGTGATCGCCCACACGCTGTGGGAGGCGCCCTGCGCCAAGGTCAACCGCGCCGACTACCACCCGGGCCCGGGCGCGATCAGCGACGAGGCGGTGCAGAAGATCCGCAAGGACCACAACCTCGGCGCGTGGAACGTGTATGCGGCGCTCTACGGCACGCCGGAGACGAACGCGGCGAACTGGAAGATCATCGAGCAGGTGGCCGCGGCCACCGGCGGCACCCTCATCACCGACTCCACCGAGCAAGGCGGGCGCGCCACCCAGTACCGCTTCGACCTGATGAAGGGCAAGCCCAACCTGGGCGAGTTCGACCTCTACAACTGGCGCGGGGGCGGCGGCTCGATGTGGTTCGCGCCGGTGTCGCAGGCCAAGGGCAGCGAGACGCTCAAGCAGATGCGCATGGCCAAGGACATCCTCGCCAAGTACGGCTTCGACTACGTGGGCGAGTTCATCGTCGGCTGGCGCGACATGCACCACGTCATCGACCTGCTCTACGATCGCAGCGATGCCGAGCAGATGAAGAAGGCGCACGCCTGCTTCGACGAGTTGCTGCAGAGCTTCGCGCGCGAGGGCTACGGCGTGTATCGCGCCAGCACCGCCTTCGCCGAGAAGGTCGCGGCGACCTACGGGCCGGTCAAGCGCGACGTCGAGCGCCGCCTCAAGCGCGCCCTCGACCCCAACAACATCATCGCCCCGGGACGCTGCGGCATCCGCATCTGATCCCCCACCGGCGGCCGTGCGCACGCGCCAGGCGTGCGCGGTCGCCCTCGCGCAGAGGAAACCAACGATGAACGAGATCCACCTGCTGATCGGCGGCGAGCACCGCAGCGCCACGGACGGCGCCCGCTTCGAACGCCGCAACCCGCTCGACCACGGCGTCGCCACGCGCGCCCCGGCCGCCACCCCCGCCGACGCGGTGGCAGCTGTAGAGGCCGCCGCCGCGGCCTTCCCCGCCTGGGCCGCCACCGGCCCGGGCGAGCGCCGCGCACTGCTGATGAAGGCCGCGCAAGCGCTCGAGGCGCGCGCCGAGGCCTTCACCGCAGCGATGGCTGCGGAGACCGGCGCTTCGGCGATCTGGGCCGGCTTCAACGTCCACCTGGCGGCCGGCATGTTGCTGGAGGCGGCCGCGCTGACCACCCGTATCGAGGGCAGCATCCTCCCCTCGGACGTGCCCGGCTCGGTGGCGATGGCGGTGCGCCAGCCCGCCGGCGTGGTGCTCGGCATCGCGCCCTGGAACGCGCCGGTGATCCTGGGCGTGCGCGCGATCGCCACCCCGCTCGCCTGCGGCAACACCGTCGTGCTCAAGGGCTCGGAGCTGTGCCCGGCCACCCACGGCCTGATCATCGAGGCTCTGCAGGACGCCGGGCTGCCGGCGGGCGTGGTGAACTTCGTCACCAACGCCCCGGCCGACGCCGGCACGGTGGTCGAGGCCATGGTCGCGCACCCGGCGCTGCGCCGGGTGAACTTCACCGGCTCGACCCACGTCGGCCGCCTGATCGCGCAGACCTGCGCGAAGTACCTCAAGCCGGCGGTGCTCGAGCTCGGCGGCAAGGCCCCCTTCGTGGTGCTCGACGACGCCGACCTCGACGCCGCGGTGGCGGCGGCCACCTTCGGCGCCTTCGCCAACTCGGGCCAGATCTGCATGTCGACCGAGCGCATCATCGTCGACGCGGCGGTAGCCGACGACTTCGTCGCCCGCCTGGCGGCGCGCGCGCAGGGCCTGCCCCTGGGCGACCCGCGCAAGGGCCCGGTGGTGCTCGGCTCGGTGGTCGACCAGCGCACGGTCGAGCGCTGCAACGCGCTGATCGACGATGCGCTCGCCAAGGGGGCGACGCTCGTGTGCGGCGGCAAGGCCGACAGCACGCTGATGCCCGCCACGCTGCTCGACCACGTCACCGCGCAGATGCGCATCTACCACGAGGAGACCTTCGCCCCGGTGAAGGCGATCGTGCGGGTGCACGGCACCGAGGCCGCCATCGCCTGCGCCAACGACAACCCCTTCGGCCTCGCCGCCGCGGTGTTCGGGCGCGACCTGGCGCGCGCCTGGCAGGTCGCCGGGCGCATCCAGTCGGGCATCTGCCACATCAACGGGCCCACGGTGCACGACGAGGCGCAGATGCCCTTCGGCGGGGTCAAGGACTCGGGCTGGGGACGCTTCGGCGGCCAGGCCGGCATCGAGGCCTTCACCGAGCTGCGCTGGATCACCATGCAGACGAGCCCGCGCCACTATCCGTTCTGAGACGCCCGCGGTCCCGGGGCCGCGGTGCGTCTCGCACAAGCAAAAGAACACAGGGAGGAGACTTCATGAACAAGCAGCTTCGCAACGCAATTCTCGTCGCGCTCGGCGCGCTCGCCGCGGGTGCGGCCGGCGCCAAGGAGGGCGGCGACCAGTACCCGAACGGGATCGAGACCTGGTTCGCCGGCGCGGTACCGCCGCCGGGCAACTACTTCATCAACTACTTCGGCCATTACGGCGGCGACCTCTACAACGGCGAGGGCAAGCGCGTCGCCGGGACCTCGGCGAGCGCCTGGTTCAACGCCTTCCGCTTCGTCAAGGTGAGCGGCATCAAGGTGCTGGGTGGGGACTGGGCGGGCCACGTGATCCTGCCGGTGGTGCACCAGCGCCTGAACCTCGGCGGCGGCAGCGCCTCGGCGAGCGGGCTGGGCGACCTTACCATCGACCCCTTCATCGTCGCCTGGCACAAGGGCGACTGGCACTGGACGGTGGGGCTGGACATCAACCTGCCGACCGGGCGCTACAAGTCGGGCGATCCGCGCAAGAGCATCGGCGCCAACTACTGGAGCATCGAGCCGATCTTCGCCTTCACCTGGCTGTCGCAGGGTGGCTGGGAGGTCTCGGCCAAGCTGATGTACAACATCAAGGGCGGCAACGACGACTTCCGGGCAAGCCCCGGCGCGGCCCGACAGAAGTACGACTCCGGCGACGACTTCCACATGGACTACCTCGTCGGGCGCCGCTTCGGCCCCTGGGGCGTGGGCCTGTCGGGCTATTACCTCAAGCAGACCGGCGACGACAAGATCGACGGCAAGGTCATCGACGCGCTCCCGGGCGTGTGGTCGCGCGGGCGCCGCGGCGAGGTGCTCGCGGCCGGCCCCAGCCTGACCTACTCGACCAAAGGCGGTACGATGCTGATCGCGCAGTGGCAGCACGAGTTCGAGCGCGAGAACCGCTTCGGCGGCGACAAGGCGCTGTTCAAGCTGGTGATGCCGTTCTAGCGTGACCGGGGGGCGGTGGTGGATCATCGGCCCGAGGTTCGCCGGTTCGCGCCTTGCGGCGCTCCTACAAAGCCCCGTTGCAGACTGGATGCGCTGTAGGAGCGCCGCACGGCACGAACCGCCGCCGCCCCCCACACACCCGGCGATCCGATGGGGCGCACGCCCGCCGGCGCCCCCTACCCTCTCTGCCCGCCGGAGCGTGCAGCCTGTGCGCCCTCCTCCCACGATGAACCACCGCGACCGCTTCCTCGAACTGCAGGCCCTGCTCGCCAGCCACGAGGTGCTGTGGCGTCCGCCCGCCTTCCAGGCCAGCCTGCCGCCCTGGTGCGCCGAGCGGCCGGCGCTCACGGCCGAGCTGCGCGCGCTCGACGAGGCCACGCTGGAGCAGCTGGTGCAGGATCCGGACGACGCCCTGCGCTGGCTCGCTCCGCACCTGCCGGCGCTGGTGCGAGGCGCCGAGCTGTGCGCGCTGCCGCCCCTGCCGGCGCGCGCGCTGCCCGAGCCCGACCCCCGCCTCGACGCCGGCGTGCCGGGGCGCAAGCGTGCGCAGATCGAAGCCTTCGCCGCGCATCTGCCCTCCGCCGGCCTGCCGCTGCTGGAGTGGTGCGCGGGCAAGGGCCACCTCGGCCGCCGCCTGGCGCTCGCCGACGGCGTGCCGGTGCGTTCGCTGGAGATCGACCCGGCCCTGTGCGCGGAGGCGGAGCGGCTCGCCGGGCGCAGCCGCGCACGACAGCACGTGGTGTGCGCCGACGCGCTCGACCCCGCCTCGCGCCCCCACCTGCAAGGCCATGCGGTGCTCGCGCTGCACGCCTGCGGCGAGCTGCACCGCAGCCTGGTGCGCGGCGCCGACCGCGACGGCGCGCCCGCCTACGCCATCGCGCCGTGCTGCTACCACCGCGGCGCGGACGGCGGCTATCGCCCACTCGGCCTCGAGGCCCGCCTCGCACTCGACGCCGCGACCCTGCGCCTGGCGGTGACCGAGACCGTGACCGCGCCGCGCCACGACCGCCGCCGCCTCGCCCGCGACCAGGCCTGGAAGCTCGGCTTCATCGCCCTGCGCCAGGCCATCGAGGGCGGCCCCGTGCCCAGCTTCCGCCCGGTGCCGCCGGCCTGGCTGAACGCCAGCTTCGAGGACTTCTGCCGCCACCTCGCCGAGCGCGAGGGCCTGCGCCTGCCCGCGGCGGTGGATTGGGCGCAGTGGGAGGCCATCGGCGAGCGCCGGCGCGACGAGGTGCGCCGCCTGGAGCTGGTGCGCCACGCCTTCCGGCGCGCGCTCGAGGTGTGGCTCGCGCTCGACCTCGTGCTCGGCTTCGAGGCGCGCGGCTTCACGGCACGGATCGGCACCTTCTGCGAGCGTGTGCTGACGCCGCGCAACCTGCTGGTCCTCGCCAGCCGGCACGGCGCGGGGACGCTTCAGCCGTAGCGCCGCGCCGCCTCGACCGCGAGGCCGGCGCCGATGCTGCCGTACAGGTCGCCCTCGACGCTGCGTGCCCGCGGCAGCTCGGCCGCGATGCGCGCGCGCAGCTGCGGCACGCCGCTCGCCCCACCGGTGAAATAGAGCGTGTCGATACGCTCCCGGTCCACGCCCGAGGCCGCGAGCAGGCCGGCCACGCAGCCGCCGACACGCTCGACCAGCCCCTGCGTCGCCGTGGCGAAGGCCGAGCGCGAAAGATCGAGCACCAGCCCGGGCTCGATGCGCTCGAGCGCCACCTGCGTGCGCTCCGCCGCGGACAGCGCGATCTTGGCCTCCTCGACCTGCATCGCCAGCCAGTGCCCCTCGCGCAGGTTGATGAGCCGGCACAGGCGGTCGAGCTCGGTGCGCGCGAGCGCGTCGCGGTAGACCTGCTGCAGGTCGGCCCAGGCCTGGCGGGTGTAGGCGAAGTTGATCGTGTGCCAGGCGGCGAGCTGGAAATACACGCTCGCCGGCATCGTGGCCCCGTTGCGCAGGCGGCTGCGGTAGCCGAGCATCGGCATCACGCAGTCCAGGCTCAGGACGCGGTCGAAGTCGGTGCCGCCGATGTGGATGCCCGCGTTGCCGAGCAGGTCCTCGCGGCGCTCGGCGGCGCGCGCGCGCTGCGGCGACAGGCGCACGATGGAGAAGTCGGCCGTGCCGCCGCCGATGTCGGCGATCAGCACCAGCTCCTCGCGGCTCAGGGTGCGCTCGTAGTGCAGCGCGGCGCCGATCGGCTCGAACTGGAAGCCGATCTCGCGAAAGCCCACCTGGCGCGCGATGGCCTCGAGCGTGTCCTGGGCCTTGCGGTCGGCGGCCTCGTCCTCATCGACGAAGTGCACCGGGCGGCCGAACACCGCATGGTCGAAGGCGCGCCCGGTCGCGCGCTCGGCGCGCGCCTTGAGCTCGCCGATGAAGCTCGCGAGCAGCTCGCGAAACCCGAGCGCGCGCCCATTCACCTCGGTCTGGCCGTCGATCAGGCTGGTGCCGAGCAGGCTCTTGAGCGCGCGCATCAGCCGCCCTTCGTAGCCCTCCAGGTATTCGGCGAGCGCAGCGCGCCCGTAGTGGATCGAGTCCTCGTCGGCGTTGAAGAACACCGCCGAGGGCAGCGTCGCCCGCCCGTCCTCGAGCGGGACGAGGACGGGCGCGTCGGGGCGCAGCCAGCCGACGGTGGAGTTGGAGGTGCCGAAGTCGATGCCGCAGGCGCGGGGAGGCTGGGTCATGGGGTCGCTCGCGGGACGGGACGCGCTCGGCGCGCACAAACGGAGAGGCGGCGATTATGCGTCCCGAGCGCTCCTGACGCGAGCGCTCGCCGGGCACACCCTCGCGGCCGCCAAGCTCGCCGATTACCCGCTCTCGCACCGCTTCGGGCTAACATCGTCCCAACCCATCACACGAACAGGACATCATGAGCGCCACGAACAGCACGCCGCCCACGAGCACCTTCCCCACCCCGATCAACGACCGCTACTTCGAGGATTACGTCCCCGGCGCCGTGCATCGCTTCGGCGAGATGCGCGTCACCGAGCAGGAGATCGTCGAGTTCGCGCACCGCTACGACCCGCAGGACTTCCACACCGACCCCGCGAAGGCTGCAGGCACCATCTTCGGCGGTCTGATCGCCAGCGGCTGGATGACCTGCGGGATGATGATGCGGATGTACTCGGAGCATTACCTCACCCACAACGCCAGCCTGGCCTCGCCCGGCATCGACGAGCTGCGCTGGCTCGAGCCGGTGCGTCCGGACGACGTACTGAGCACGCGGGTCACCATCGTCGAGGCGCGACGTTCGGCCTCCAAGCCCGACCGCGGCCTGGTGCGCTCGAAGATCGAGGTGCTCAACCAGCACGACAGGGTGGTGCTGAGCATGCTCGCGATGAATTTGGTCGGCTGCCGCAAGCCCGGCGCGAACTGAGCGGCGCGTCGCAAAGCCCCGCTCAGTCGCTCACCCGGCCGCGCGCGGCCTTCACCGACGCCCGCCGCGCCTTGCCCTCCAGCCGCCGCGTGACGGAGGCGCGCGTCGGCCGCGTCGGGCGGCGGTCCTTCGGCGGTGCCGCGACGCGCTCGATGAGCTCTTCAAGTCGGCGCAGCGCCTCGGCGCGGTTCTTCTCCAGGCTGCGGAACTTCTGTGCCTTGATGATCACCACGCCGTCCTTGCTGATGCGCTGGTCGCGCAGCTGCAGCAGGCGCGCCCGGATCTCCTCGGGCAGGCTGGAGGCGGCGATATCGAAGCGCAGATGCACCGCGTTCGACACCTTGTTGACGTTCTGGCCGCCGGCACCCTGGGCGCGGATCGCGGTGATCTCGACCTCATCGGGAGAGAGTGTCCACTGCGGCGTCATCGCTCGAACAGCCAGGGCCGACCTTCAGACACCGCGCGCCGCCGCCAGGCACTTCGGCAGCTGCGCCTTAGACGCGCGCTGGATTCGACACAGCAGCGCCACCGACACCTGCGCGACCTGGTGGCGCTGGCGCAGCTCTTCTTCGAGCCGCAGCAACAGGCTGGCCGCCATCTCGGCGTCGGCGAGCGCGCGGTGGAAGCGGCCGGCGACCGGCAGCCGGGCATACTCGACCAGCGCGCCGAGCCTGTGGCTGGGGGCGAGCGGCAACAGGCGGCGCGACAGCAGCAGCGAGCACACGAAGTGCTGCTCGCGCGCGCGCTCGATGCGGGCGAGTTCCGCGTCCCAGAACTTGGCGTCGAACGCGGCGTTGTGCGCGACCATGGGAATGCCGCCGACGAAATCCGCGACCTCGCGCATCACCTGCTCGGCAGGCGGCGCGCTGCGGATCATCGCGTTGGAGATCCCGGTCAGCGATTCGATGTAGGCCGGGATGCGCACGCCCGCGTTCATCAGGCTCTGGTAGCGATCCACCACCCGCCCGTCCTGCACGATCACCGCGGCGATCTCGGTCGCGCGGTCGCCCTGCGCGGGCGACAGCCCCGTGGTTTCGAAGTCGATCACCGCCACCGCTTCCATGCTCGCGCCCTCCCCGTCTATTTTGGCCAGGCCTGCAGGCGGCAGGCGTCGCAATCTTCCCACGGCAGGCAGTCGCACACCCGTGGCAGTTCCACGAAGCGGCTGCCCACCTGCACCGTGCCCTCAGAACCAGCCGGCGCGGCTCGCCTGGACGCTGGGGCCGACACTGCGGCCGACGACGCGTCGTGCGGCGCCGGCTGCCACCTCGCGAAATCGGCCGGGTCGAGGCCTCCGTCGATGTACCAGCGCTTGCGCGCGGCGTCCCAGCGCGCGCCGAGCTTCTTGGCCTGGTCCTTTTCCGCGAAGGGCACCTTGAGGTCGTATCGCATGGGTCACCGGATGGGAGGTTGGGGCCGACAGGGTCGGCAGTGGCAGCGAGGACGGGCGACTTCCGGCGGCTCCGGTCCGCGCACCGTGAACGCAAAAAAGCCCCTCATGAATCAGGGGCTTCAGTGCCTTGGCGGAGACGAAGGGATTCGAACCCTTGAGACAGGTTTTGCCCGTCTGCTCCC